>Ga0209415_10001961_pt1 | contig 39011 bp, 39 predicted proteins | sample PeaSoiSIISIP2007_FD_187696 | JGI IMG/M metagenome (GOLD analysis project Ga0209415, IMG submission 187696) | Peat soil microbial communities from Weissenstadt, Germany - SII-SIP-2007 (SPAdes) (version 2) | ecosystem: Environmental > Terrestrial > Soil > Wetlands > Peat | place: Germany...
GGTGGCTGGGGGACTAGGATTCGAACCTAGACTGGCGGAGTCAGAGTCCGCTGTCCTACCGTTAGACGATCCCCCAACAGGGCCGGCGTCCTTGGCCGCTAGATAGCACAATGGCGCCGGCTATTCAAAGCGATCCCCGCCTCTGTTAGCATCGGGCCCGGCCCGGCGGAGCGGCGGCTCCGTCATTTTTGCGTTGGATCAGAGCCTTGCCGCAGCCTTCCTTGCCCTCGGCCAATGCCGCGCCCGCACGGGACACCGGGCGCGAGGTCTGTGCGGCGCTCGATCTCGGCACCAACAATTGCCGTCTCCTGGTAGCGCGGCGGCGGGGCAGGGGCTTCCAGGTCATCGACGCCTTTTCCCGCATCGTGCGCTTGGGCGAGGGGCTGGCTGCGACGGGCCTCCTGTCCGAGGCCGCGATGGACCGCACCATTGCGGCGCTCCGGGTGTGCGCCGGCAAGGTCAGAAACCGCGGCGTCAGCCGCGCCCGCTATGTCGCGACCGAGGCCTGCCGGCGCGCCGCCAATTGCGCCGAGTTCTTGCAGCGCGTCTATCGCGATACCGGCATTCCCATAGAGATCATCACCAGCGACGAGGAGGCGCGCCTGGTGGTCGCGGGCTGCGCGCCGCTTCTCGCGCCGGAGGTGCCGCACGCGCTGGTCTTCGATATCGGCGGCGGCTCGACCGAGCTGGTCTGGCTCAGCCTCGAAGATGACCCCGACGGCGAGCCGCGGATCGAGGGATTCCTGTCGGTCCCGCAGGGCGTGGTGACCTTGGCCGACCGCTATGGCGGACGAGCGGTAACCGAGGATGTTTATGACGCCATGGTCGAGGAGATGCGCCAGGCGATCCTCCCTTTCGAGCGCCGCCACGCGATTGGCGGCCGCATCGCCGAGGGAAAAGTGCAGCTCCTCGGCAGTTCCGGCACGGTGACGACGCTGGCCGGCGTTCATCTCGAATTGCCGCGCTATGACCGCTCGCGTGTCGACGGCTCGAGCTTGAGCTTCGATGAGATTCGCCGGGCCTCGCGCCGGCTTGCCGCGCTCACTTACGCGGAGCGCGTGGCGCATCCCTGCATCGGCGGCGATCGGGCCGATCTGGTGCTGGCGGGCTGTGCCATTCTCGAGGCGATCTGCGCGCTCTGGGCGGTCGGGCGCGTCGTCGTCGCCGACCGCGGCATCCGCGAAGGCATTCTGCTCGGCCTGTTCACCGGCGCCGCAGGCTAGCGATGGCCGAGGGCGATAAGGGGCGGCGCGGCCGGCGGGCGCCGGTGGGAACGCGCGAACCCGCCATCCGGCTCGCCGGCGACAAGCAGCGCAAGCCCTCTTCGCGCGCCTGGCTGACGCGGCAGCTCAACGATCCCTATGTGCGGGAGGCGCAGCGCCGGGGCTATCGCTCGCGCGCGGCGTTCAAGCTCATCGAACTCGACGATCGCTTTCATTTCCTGCGCCGGGGGGCGAAGGTCATCGACCTCGGCGCGGCGCCGGGCGGCTGGATCCAGGTCGCGGCGGCGCGGGTCAAGCCCGGCAAAGCCGGCGGCGGCAGGATCGTGGCGGTCGATGTTCTGCCGGTGGCGCCGGTCGAAGGGGTGCAGATCCTCGCACTCGATGTCCTCGATCCCGCGGCGCCAGCAGCGATCAGGCAAGCTCTGGGCGGTGTCGCCGATGTCGTGCTCTCCGACATGGCGGCGCCGGCCACCGGTCATGCCGCCACCGACCACATCCGCATCATGGCGCTGGTCGAGGCCGCCTACGATTTCGCCGTTTCGGTCCTGGCGCAGGGCGGCGTTTTCGTCGCCAAGGTCTATCAGGGTGGCACCGAGGCCGCGCTGCTCGCGCGCCTCAAGCGCGACTTCGCCACGGTCCGCCACGCCAAGCCGCCGGCGAGCCGTGCCGAATCTGCCGAGGTCTATGTCGTGGCGCTCGGCTTCCGCGGCGCCGCCTAGGGTTGCGCCGCCCGCGCTTCCCTTGGAGGCGCGGTGCTGTATAGTGCGGCGCCAACCCATTTGCGGGAGGCAGCATGGACATCCGTCAGGCGCTCACTTTCGACGATGTCCTGCTGGTGCCAGCCGCCTCGGCCGTGCTCCCCACCGAGACCGATACCCGGACCCATCTCACGCCCGAGGTGGCGCTCAGCATTCCCATCATCTCCTCGGCCATGGACACGGTCACCGAGAGCGGTCTCGCCATCGCCATGGCGCAGGTCGGCGGGCTCGGCGTCATCCATCGCAACCTCGGCATTGCCGAGCAGGCGAACGAGGTGCGCAAGGTCAAGAAATTCGAGGCCGGCATGGTGGTGAATCCGGTCACCATCCACCCGGACGAGACCTTGGCCGATGCGCTGCGTCTCATGGCGGAGCACCGCATTTCCGGCATTCCCGTGGTCGAGCGCGGCAATCAACGGCTCGCCGGCATCATCACCAACCGCGACGTGCGCTTCGCCACCGACGCGAAGCAAAAGGTCGCGGAGCTTATGACCAAGGAGCGGCTCGTCACGGTGCGGGAAAGCGTCGACCGCGACGAGGCGAAGCGGCTGCTGCATCAGCATCGCATCGAGAAGCTCCTGGTCGTGGATGACGCCTACCGCTGCGTCGGCCTCATCACCGTCAAGGACATGGAGAAGTCGCAGCGCTTCCCCAACGCCTGCAAGGACGACCAGGGCCGGCTCCGCGTCGCTGCCGCGACCGGCACGGGCGAGGACGGCGTCGCGCGCGCCGAGGCGCTGTTCGATGCCGGCGTCGACGTCTTGGTGGTGGATACCGCGCACGGCCATTCCCAGCGCGTGCTCGAGGCGGTCGCGCGCATCCGCCGGCTTTCCAACTACACGCAGATCGTTGCCGGCAATATCGCGACATCCGAGGGCGCCGAGGCGCTGATGCAGGCGGGCGCCGATGCCGTCAAAGTCGGCATCGGGCCCGGCTCGATCTGCACGACGCGGATCGTCGCCGGCGTCGGCATGCCGCAGCTCACCGCGATCCTCGATGTCGTCGAGGTCTGCCGCAAGCGCGGCGTGCCCGTGATCGCGGACGGCGGCATCAAATTCTCGGGCGATCTCGCCAAGGCGATCGCCGCCGGCGCCGATTGCGTGATGATGGGCTCGCTCTTCGCCGGCACCGACGAGAGTCCCGGCGAGGTCTTCCTCTACCAGGGCCGCAGCTACAAATCCTATCGCGGGATGGGTTCGGTGGGCGCCATGGCGCGCGGCTCGGCCGACCGCTATTTCCAGCAGGAGGTGCAGAGCACTCTGAAGCTCGTGCCGGAGGGGGTCGAGGCCCGCGTGCCGCACAAGGGGCCGGTCGCCAACGTCGTCCATCAGCTCATCGGCGGCTTGCGCGCGGCGATGGGCTACACCGGCAACCGCACCATCGCGGAGATGCACGGCAATTGCCGCTTCGTGCGCATCACCTCGGCCGGCCTGCGCGAGAGCCACGTTCACGACATCGCCGTCATCCGCGAGGCGCCGAACTATCCGCAGGAGCTGTGACCCCCGGCGCGCGGGTCGAGGCGGCGATCGGGCTTTTGGCTGCGATCGAGGCGGGAAGGGCGCCGGCGGACGACATCGTCGGCGGGTATTTTCGCCGCCATCGCTTCGCCGGCGCCAAGGACCGCGGCGCCATCTCCGAGCATATCTATGCCGTGCTGCGCCATCGCGCCGCGCTCGATTGGTGGATCGAGCGCCAGGGCCGCGGCCTGCCGGTCGATGCCAGGCGGCGCTTGCTCGCCGGGCTGGCGCTCATCGAGGGCTGGACGCCGGAGGCGGTCGCCAAGGCCTGCGACGGCGACCGCTTCCGCCCCGCGCCGCTCGACGCCGAGGAGAGGCGGTTCCTCGCCGCCGTCGCCGGCAAGGATCTCCGGCACCGGGACATGCCGGGCTGGGTGCGCGGCAATTATCCGGGCTGGCTCGCGCCCCATCTCGAGGCGGCGCTAGGCCGCGATCTCGCCCGCGAGATGGCGGCCATGCAGGAGGGCGCGCAGCTCGACCTCCGCGTCAATCTGCTCAAGGGCGACCGCGACAAGGCGCGCGCCGCATTGGCCGCGGAGGGCGTCAAGGCGATGCGTACCCCGCTTTCGCCCATCGGGCTCCGAATCTATGAGCGCATTCCCCTGGGCAGCCTCGACGCTTTCCGCGCTGGGCTCGTCGAGGTCCAGGACGAGGGCTCCCAGCTCGCGGCACTTCTGGCGGATGCGCGGCCGGGCATGCGCGTCGCCGATTTTTGCGCCGGCGCCGGCGGCAAGACCTTGGCGCTCGCAGCCAGCATGGAAAACCGCGGCCATCTCGTCGCCAGCGATATTGCGGCGAAGCGGCTCGAGCGCGCGACCGAGCGCTTGCGCCGCGCCGGCGCCAGCATCGTGCAGCGCAAGCCGCTCGCGAGCGCGCGCGACAAATGGGTGAAGCATCACGGCAAGAGCTTCGACCGGGTCTTCATCGACGCGCCGTGCACCGGCACCGGCACATGGCGGCGCAATCCCGACGCGAAATGGCGCCTGACGCCCGAGGACCTCGCCGAGCTCACGGCGCTGCAGGCGGAAATCCTCGACAGCGCCGAGCGCCTCGTGCGCCCGAGCGGCAGGCTCGTCTATGTCACCTGCTCGCTGCTGCGCGAAGAGAACGAGGCGCAGGTCGAGCGCTTTCTAAGCGCGCATCCGGATTTCACGCTGCTGCCGATCGCCGCGCTATGGCAAGCGACGATCGGCGGCGAGTGTCCCGCCAAGGGCGACATGCTCCGCCTCACCCCGGCGCGCCACGGCACCGATGGATTCTTCGTCGCCGTGCTGGAGCGGAAGGCGGCGGCCCGACCCGACGTCAGCGCTTGATGTTGGTCTCGATCCAGGCGGCGAAGGCCTGGAGGAATTTCTGCAGAAACTCGCGCGTGCCGTCCTTGGTCAGCTTTCCGTTTGCGTCGAAAAGGTCGGCCGCGCCGCCGATATAGGCTTCGGGCTGCGGCATGGCCGGCACGTTGAGAAAAACCAGTGACTGCCGGAGATGATGATTGGCGCCGAAAGCGCCAATGGCGCCGGGCGAGATGCTGATCACGGCGCCGGGCTTGCCGTTCCAGACGCTCTGCCCATAGGGCCGCGAACCGACATCGATTGCGTTCTTGAGCGGCGCCGGGACGGAGCGGTTGTATTCGGGCGTGACGAAAAGAACGGCATCCGCGGATTTGACGGGCTGACGAAAGGCCGTCCAAGCAGCGGGCGGCGCGGCGTCGTCATCCTGATTGTAGAGCGGGAGCTGGCCGATCTCGACGATTTCCAACTTCAGCTCGGCCGGCGCCAGCGCGATTAGCGCGTTGGCGAGTTTGCGGCTGAACGCGTCCTTGCGCAGGCTGCCGACCAAGACGGCAACATTGCGGACGGTGCTCATGGGATTTGTCTCCTACGGTTCCGGCGAGGATCGCGGGACGATCGGTCGGCAGGCCGCGACGATCCAGCGCAGCCCGCGGTCCAATCCTAGCGCGAAGAGCGCGAAGGCGCAGCCGGCGGCAGTGTCGAGCACCCGCGCCTCGAGCAGGCCGCCGGCATCGCCGCGCGCGGTCGCGATCAGCTCGATGACGAGCATCACATACATGGTGAGCACGGCGACGCCGAGGACATCGGCCTGTCGTTGCGCCGGCCAGCGCGCCAAAGCCGCCAGCACGATGCCGATCATGAGGGCGTGGCGGTTGGGAAAGAAGCGCGCATAAAACCCGGCCATGAGCACGCCGAGAACGGTGCCGAGAAAGCGCTCGACCATGAGCTTGCGGCTCGACAGGAAATCGACCCGAAGCACCAGGACGAGCGTCAAGAGCGCCCAATACGGGCGCTCGAGGCCGAGGCTGACGCTCGTCCAATAGGTCAAGGGAATCGTGACGGCGACCGCGACCGCGAAGATCCGGCGCTCGCGGTGGCTTGCCCGGAGCTGCGCCCGAAGCCGGAGCCAGGACGGCGCGGTCGAGGGCCGCCAGCGCCGGCGCAGCCCGTCCCAACCGACCGAGATGAGCCACGCCGCCGCCGCGGTGCCGGCGATGAATTCCAGGTCGACGACGCCGAAGGGCGGATAGAGCGCGCCGATCGCCAGGGAGAAGCAGAGAAACCGCGACAGCGTGAGCGCGACGGGAGCGGCGCTCTCGGTCAGGGCGTAGATCACGCCGCAGACCGCGAAGGCGGCGATGAGGAGCGGCGTCGATCCTCCGAGGAGCGTCGCGGTCGCGCCGCCGAGGGCGACGACGAAGCCGCCCAACGCCATCGGCACGAGTCGCGCCAGCGGGCGCCCGCCAGTGTCGGCCGCGAAGGCGACGGTCGCCGTCACCAAGGCATAGATGAGCCAGGACTGCGCACCTAGGAAGGCAGCCAACAGCACGGGCGGCGTGACGGTCAGCGCGAAGCGGACCGAGCGCTCCCACAGCGCTTCCTCCGCCGCCTTGGCGCGCGGCATCGCGCCGCCGCCCCGAGTTTGCCCTGGCATTGCCGGCCTTCCCTGTCCCGTAAATTATCGCCGCGACAGCGTGAGCGCGCCAGCACCAGCGCCGGAGGGCCGGGTTGCGGCGGCGGCGGCGATGCGGATAATGCCGGCAAACGTCTCGCCCCGCCGCATGACCGATCGCGTCCTCATCCTCGACTTCGGCAGCCAAGTGACTCAGCTCATCGCCCGCCGGCTGCGCGAGAGCGGGGTCTATTGCGAGATCCATCCCTACGACATGAGCGACGAGCGCCTGACCGCGTTTGCGCCCAAGGCGGTCATCCTGTCGGGCGGCCCGGCTTCGGTCGCCGAGGCCGGCACGCCGCGCGCGCCGCAGAAGGTGTTCGAGCTCGGCGTGCCCGTGCTCGGCATCTGCTATGGCCAGATGACCATGGCGGCGCAATTGGGCGGCCGCGTCGAGACCTCGGACCATCGCGAGTTCGGCCGCGCCTTCATCGAGGTGACCGGCGAATGCGCGCTGTTCGAGGGGTTGTGGCAGAAGGGCGCGCGCGAGCAAGTCTGGATGAGTCATGGCGACCGCATCACGGAGGCGCCGCCCGGCTTCCGCGTCGTCGCCGTGAGCGAAGGCGCGCCCTTCGCCGTCATCGCCGACGACCGCCGCAGATTTTACGGGCTGATGTTCCACCCGGAGGTCGCGCACACGCCGCAGGGCGGAGAGCTGCTGCGCAACTTCACGCATCGCGTCGCCGGCTGCCGCGGCGACTGGACCATGGCCGCTTTCCGCAAGGACGCGGTCGAGCGCGTCCGCCGCCAGGTCGGCAAGGGCCGCGTCATCTGCGGCCTTTCGGGCGGCGTCGATTCATCGGTGGCGGCGGTGCTCTTGCACGAGGCGCTGGGCGATCAGCTCACCTGCATCTTCGTCGATACGGGCCTGATGCGCGCGGGCGAGGCGGACGAGGTGGTGACCCTCTTCCGCGACCACTACAATATCCCCTTGGTCCATCGCGAGGCGAGCACGCTCTTCCTCGGCAAGCTCCGGGGCGTCGAGGATCCCGAGCAGAAGCGCAAGATCATCGGGGCGGCGTTCATCGATGTCTTCGACGAGGAAGCGCACAAGTTCGGCGGCGCCGATTTTCTGGCGCAGGGCACGCTCTATCCCGATGTCATCGAATCCGTGAGCGTCGCCGGCGGCCCGAGCGCCGTCATCAAGTCGCATCACAATGTCGGCGGCCTGCCTGAGCGGATGAAGCTCAAGCTGGTCGAGCCGCTGCGCGAGCTGTTCAAGGATGAGGTGCGCGAATTGGGCCGCGAGCTCGGCCTGCCCGACCGGATCGTCAAGCGCCATCCCTTTCCCGGTCCCGGCCTCGCCATCCGAATTCCCGGCGCGGTGACGCGCGAGAAGCTCGACATCCTGCGCAAGGCCGATGCGATCTATCTCGAGGAAATCCGCAACGCCGGGCTCTACGATGCGATCTGGCAGGCCTTTGCGGTGCTGCTGCCGGTCAAGAGCGTCGGCGTCATGGGCGACGCGCGCTCCTACGATCATGTCTGCGCCCTGCGCGCGGTCACCTCGACCGACGGCATGACCGCCGACGTCTTCCCCTTCCCGCAGGAATTCCTCGGCCGCGCCGCGACGCGCATCATCAACGAAGTGCGCGGCATCAACCGCGTCGTCTACGACGTGACCTCGAAGCCGCCCGGCACAATCGAATGGGAATAGGCGTGATCGCCCGGACCAGGGCGGCGGCGATGGTTTGCGCAACGCTTGCAGCGCCCGCCGCGGCGCTTGCCGGGCCGCCGTTTCGCACCGACGATCCCGAGCCGGTCGATTACCAGCATTGGGAATTCTACGCCTTCTCGCAGGCGACGCGGGTGCACGGCGACACTTCGGGCATGCTTCCGGGCGTCGAGATCAATTACGGCGCCGCTCCCGAGCTGCAGCTCCACATCATCGCGCCCTTGGCTTTCGCTGCGCCGAGCGGCGGCGGCACGCGCTTTGGCTATGGCGACACCGAATTGGGCGTCAAATACCGCTTCGTCGATGAGGACGTGGATGGCTGGCGCCCACAGCTCGGCGTCTTTCCGCTCCTCGAGGTGCCGACCGGCGATGAGCGGCGCGGTCTCGGCTCGGGCCAAGTCGATGCCTTCATTCCGCTGTGGCTGCAAAAGAGCTTCGGTCCGTGGACGACATACGGCGGCGGCGGCTACTGGATCAATCCGGGCGCCAGCAACAAGAACTATGTCTTTCTCGGCTGGCTGCTGCAGCGCCAAGTGACCGATGCGCTGGCCATCGGCGGCGAGGTCTTTCATCAGACGGCGGATGTCGTCGGCGGGCATGACACCAGCGGTTTCAATCTTGGCGCGGTTTATGATTTCAGCGAGAACCACCATCTCCTGGTGTCGGCCGGGCGCGGATTGCAGAACGCGCCCAGCACCAACGAGCTGTCCTATTATCTCGCGTACCAATTGACGTTCTGACGGCATAACGACAATTTGATGACGCTCCGCTCGTGGCGGATCGTAGAATTGCGAGAAGAGAAAGCAGGGGGACCGCCATGACCGATGCGACCATCGATCCGAAGCGACTGGTTTTTTCCGGGCTCGCCCGGCTTTACCAGAGCTTCTCGCCCTACAGCTATTCCTTCATGCGCTTTGCCGCCGGCGCGGTCCTGGTGCCGCACGGAATTCAGAAAGTGTTCTTCGGGTCGAGCGGCTTCTACGCCGATTTCATCGCCAAGGCCGGGTTGCCGTTTCCACTGGCGCTCGCCTATCTCACCTTCTTCACCGAATCGGTCGGGGCGATTTGCCTCGCCATCGGTCTCTGCACGCGCCTTGCCGCGCTGATGATCTGGATCGAGATGACCGTCATCATCCTCGTGTTCAATTGGCGGTTCGGCTATTTCTGGACCAACCGCGGCGTCGAATATGCGCTGCTGTGGTGGCTCCTTTGTGTCGCCATCTTCTTCCGCGGCGGCGGCCGCTTCTCGGTCGACCGGCTCCTCGGCAAGGAGCTGTGATCGCGCCGCACCGGCGAGGGCCGGATCGGGCGGCGGATCGCCCGCTCAGACCCGCTTGTGCGTGCCGTCGCAGAACGGCTTCTTGCCGCTCGCCTTGCAGCCGCAAAGCCAGGCCTCTTCGCTCTTTTGCGCGGTGAAGCCGATGGGCGAAAGCCCGGTCCCCTTGTGCGATCCGTCGCAGAAGGGCTGCGACTTGCTGCGCCCGCAAGCACACCACCAATATTCCTTCCCGGCCTCGAGCTGGACGCCGTAAGGGCTTTTCTGCGCGGGAATCGGTTCCGCCATGAACGGGGCTCCACGAGAGAGAATGTCGGCACCACTCGTAACAGCATCGGGGGCGCCCGATCAATAAGGGCAGCAATCCGCCATGGGATGGCCGCTATGAGGAATGGGCATGATGGCCGGGAGGTCGGTCTCTCCCGGTTCGAAAGGGATGGCGAGCGCCTGGCCGATGAGCGGCGGCAGGCGCCAAGCCGAGGCGTCGCAGCTAAATGCCGCTGCCGGTGAAGGCGGTCTGCGCCGCCAGGGCGAGCGCCAGCGAGTCGCCGGGCAAGCCGCGGTGGAGGGCATCGAGGACGGTTAGCCACGAGGCGTGGGCGAGGTCGTCGCCGACCGATAACGCTCGCTCGGCCCTGGCGCACACGAAATCAACCGCGTCGGCGCCGTATTTCGCCGTCAGCTCCGCTGCGATGCGGGCTGCCTCTTCCTCGTCGACCAAGCTCGGTACCACCATGTTTCGCGCCCTTGTCCAATCCGCGAGATCAGATCAAACGGCGTCGGCCAAAGACGACGCCTCCGCCAGGAGATGGTCGGCCCGGTGGCCAAGCCAGGAGACCATTTCGGCATCCTGGGGCTCGCGTGCCGCAAACACACCCGTCAGTCCGACGTCCTCCGCCAGCGCGCGGGCGATGGTGATCGCCTCTTGAGGGTCGGTGGCACGGACCACCGCCGCCGGCTGGCCATTGCAAGTTACCGTATAGATCCGCATGACGCCTCCTCATGCAAATCATGTGGAATCCGACTCTCATCATCCTAGATAGCTCGAATTCGAACATCAAACAAATTCGGAAAATTAAATATAAAACTTTCCGAGTATCCGCAGAATTTACATTAACCACGTTTCGCTATCTATTTAGAATCTCCATTTTTCTGCACGATCTGATGCACAGAACCTGTTGTTCCTTTGAGACGCGACAGACGATGTGGTCGCTATCCCGCAACAGCGTTGGACGCGGCCGAAGCGATCTCGCTCGGTCAAGCTCATGCTTCCGCCGCGGCCGCCGCAAGCTCTCGGATGCTAACGCGAGCGGCGTCGCGGGGAAAGGGCGCCGCAAGGCGGAGAGCTGCTCGCAGACCGCAGCGCTCGACGCGGCGCGATCGTGCGACCCGGGATTTCCCTTGCTCTGGTATTGTCTGCGGCGCGCCGATCGAGGCTGGTCAAGCCGCTTCGCTTCCGCCAGACTAGTGGTGGTCACGGTCGATCAAGCCAAAATGGGTGAAGGAACCAGGGGGGAGGGGAGGATGGGAGGGCATCCGAGCGACAGGGTGCGCGTCTCGGGCGCGCGCAATCGCCGCGCCCCGGTCTGAGGACGGCCGAGAGGGCGCGGCATGGGCGTTACCCTCGACCTGCTGCTCAACGCCATTACCGCGGGGCTCCTCCTGGGCGGGTTCTACGCCGCGGTCAGCGTCGGGGTCGCGATCTCCTTCGGCATGCTGGACATCGCCAATTTGGCGCATCCCGCCTTCATCATTCTCGGCTCCTTTACCGCCTATATCCTGAACGGCACCTTCGGCATGGACCCGATCGTCGCGGGCATCGTCGTGCTGCCCGGATTCTTCCTGCTGGGCGCAGCGATCTATCAGATCTACTACGTGTCATTCGAGCGGCGCGGCGAGGAATCGCTGCGCGGCCTCGCCTTCTTCTTCGGCATTCTCTTCATCACGGAGGTCTCGCTCATCCTGATCTTCGGCGTCGACTACCGCTTCGTCGAGGCCCGCTATATCGGGCCGACGCTGCGCCTCGGGATCGTCGATCTGCCCTTGCGCATGCTCGTCCCCTGCGTCTTCTCGCTGATCATGGTGGGCGGACTGCACCTGTCGCTGTCGCACACCTTTCTCGGCCGGGCGATTCTCGCCGTGGCACAGGACGGGCCGGCGCTCCGGCTCCTGGCAATCAATCCGAGCCGAGTGAAGCTCGTCGCCTTCGGAATCTCGATCGCGACCGCGGCGATCGCCGGCTCCTTCCTCATCATCATCCAGCCGGTCGAGCCCTCGATCGGCCGCGAATATATCGGCCGGGTCTTCGCCATCTGCGTCATGGGCGGCATGGGGAGCTTTCCGGGCATGCTCCTGGCCGCCATGCTGCTCGGCGTCGTCGAGAGCATCACCGCGACCTTCTACGGCCCGTCGTGGTCACCGGCGGTGGCCTTCGGCTTTCTGCTGCTGACTTTGGCCTTCCGTCCGTCCGGGATTCTGGGAAGGTAGACGGTGCGCTCCGGATTCTTCTGGCTGGTCACGGCCTTGGTTGTCTTCGCCATCTTCTCGGCCTCGCGGCTCGTCACCAACGATTATTTCTTCTTCGCGGGCTATCTCGTGCTGCAGTTCGTGGTGCTGGCAACGGCGTGGAACATCCTCGGCGGCTACACCGGCTACGTCAATTTCGGCACCGCCGGCTTCTTCGCGCTCGGCGCCTACAGTTCGGTGGTGCTGCACAAGCTGTTCGGTCCGCCCATTCCCGTGCTCATCGTGGTGGGCGGCGTCGTCTCCGGCATCGTCGGCTTCGGCATGGGCTATCTGACCTTGCGGCTGCGCGGCGTGTTCTTCGCCATTGCCACCTTGGCGCTGGCAATCGTGCTGGAGACGCTGATCACCAACTGGGACTATGTCGGCGGCTCGCGCGGCGTCTACATCATCCGGCCGGCACAGGCGCCGCTCATCGGCAGCTACATCCAGTATCTCTTCCTGCTGATGTTGACATTGGCCGGCATCGCCGTGGCGACGGCGCGCACCATCGAGCATTCGACGCTCGGCTACGGCCTCGCCGCGATCCGCGACGACGAACAGGCGGCGGAGACGGCGGGCGTGCCGACCTTGCGCCTGAAGCTGGTGTCGACCACCTTGAGCGGCGCCTTCATGGGCATGGCGGGCGCGCCGCTGCCCTATTACGTGACCTATCTCGATCCCGCCTCCGGCTTCAACCTGGCTTATGCCGTCAACAGCATCGCCATGCCCTTGATCGGCGGCACGACCGGCTGGCTCGGGCCGGTCATCGGCGCGGTCCTGCTCGGCACCATCCAGCAGGTCGCCACCGTCACGATTTCCTCGGCGCTCAACCTGCTCATCGTCGGCGTGCTGCTGGTGGCTTTCGTGGTGATTGCGCCCAACGGCATCATCGGTCTCATTGAGACCCGCGGCCGGCGGAGGGCGGGATGACCGAGCCGCTGCTCGCCGTCCAAAGTCTCGGCAAGCGCTTCGGCGGCTTCGTCGCGCTCGACAGCGTCGATCTCGCGGTGCGCGCGGGCGAGCGGGTCGGACTCATCGGCCCGAACGGCTCGGGCAAGAGCACGCTCGTCAACTGCCTGTCCGGCACGTTGCGCAACGACAGCGGGACGGTCCATTTCGACGGCCGCATCCTGGACGGGCTTCCGGCGCATCGGCGGACGCGGCTCGGGCTTGCCCGCAGCTTTCAGCTGCCGAAGCCTTTCGCGAGCCTCACCCTGACCGAGAATGTGCGGATCCCGCTGCTCTATACCGTGAATGCGCGGCCGGGCCAGCACCTTGGCGAGGCGGCGATTGTAGAGCGCTGCGAGGAGCTTCTGCATATGGTCGGGCTCGCCGACAAATCCGACCGGCGGCCGCGCGACCTGACGCAGATCGAGATGCGCAAGCTCGAGCTCGCCCGCGCCATGGCGGCGGCGCCGAAGCTGCTCATCGCCGACGAGGCGATGGCGGGCCTGTCGCATTCCGAGATCGACGACATCCTGACCTTGCTCGGCCGACTCATCGAGCAGGGGATCACGATCATCCTCATCGAGCACATCATGCGTGCGGTGATGAGCTTCTCCGAGCGGCTCGTCGTCCTCGTCGCCGGCCGCAAGATCGCCGACGGCCTGCCGCAGGATGTGATCCGCAATCCCGAGGTCGAAAGGGCCTATCTTGGCGAGTAGCATCGCGATCCGCGGGCTCAATGCCTCCTACGGCGCGGTCCGCGTGCTCGAGGACATCGCGCTCGAGGTGAGGGCGAATGAAACGGTGGCGCTGCTCGGCACCAACGGCAACGGCAAGAGCACGCTGATGAAATGCATCATGGGCATGCTCCGTCCCTCGGCCGGCAGCATCGACGCCGAGATCGATGGCGAACGCTACGCGCTCACCGACCGCACCACCGAGGAGATCGTCGACCTCGGCATCGTGCTGGTGCCGGAAGGACGACGGCTGTTCCCGAAGCTCACCGTCGAGGAGAACCTCTATCTCGGCGCCTATCGTCGCATGGCGCGGCAGCATCTGACGCGGAACCTCGACTACAGCTTCGCGATCTTTCCCCAGCTCATGGAGCGGCGCAATCAGCTCGCCGGCAGCCTCTCCGGCGGCGAGCAGCAGATGCTGGCGCTGGCGCGCGCGCTGATGACGGCGCCGCGCATCCTCCTCATCGACGAGCCCTCGGTCGGGCTGGCGCCGGTGCTGGTCCGCCACACCATCGACAAGATCAAGGAGCTCAAAGATCAGTACGCGCTCACCGTGCTGATGGCCGAGCAGAACTTCACCCAGGCGATCCGCATTGCCGACCGCGGCTATGTCATCGTCCACGGCAAGATCGCCTTCGTCGGCGAATCGCCCGAGGCGCTCAACAACAACGAACTCATTCGAAAATTCTATTTGGGTCTCTAGGCATGGCAGCACTATCGGCGAAGATCGGCGTCATCGGCATCGGCATCATGGGCTCGGCGATCGCCCGCAACCTCTGCAGGAGCGGCGCCGAGGTGCGCGGCTATGACGTCGATGCGGCGCGGCTCGACATCTTGCGCGGCGACGGCGGCGCGCCCGCAGGCTCGGCGGCGGAAGCAGCGGCGGCGGCGGAGCTCGTCCTGACCAGCCTGCCGAGCGCCTGGGCGCTCGATGCGACCGTGACGAGTCTGCTCGCCGCGCCCCGGCCCGGTCTCGTCGTTGCCGAACTGAGCACGCTTCCCATCGACGTCAAGGAAAAGGCGCGCGACCGCCTCGCCGAAGCGGGAATCGTGCTGCTCGACTGTCCCTTGAGCGGCACCGGCGCGCAGGCGGCGACCGGGGATCTCGTCGTCTATGCCAGCGGCGAGCGCGCCGCCTATGACCGCGCCGCGCCGATCTTCGCCCGGTTCGCGCGGGAGAGCCATTATCTCGGCGCCTTCGGCAATGGCAGCCGGATGAAATTCGTCGCCAATCTCCTGGTCGCCGTCCACAACGTCGCGAGCGCCGAGGCGATGGTGCTGGGCATGAAGGCGGGGCTCGATCCCGCGACCATCGTCGAGGTGATCGCCGCCGGCGCCGGCACCTCGCGCGTCTTTGAGCTGCGCGCGCCGCTGATGGCGGTCAATTCCTACCAGCCGCCGACGATGAAGATCGATGTCTGGCAAAAGGACATGGCGATCATCCGCGATTTGGCCGCGAGCCTGGGCGTGCCGACGCCGACCTTCTCGGCGAGCGCCCCCGTCTATGACGCGGCGCGGGCACAGGGCCTCGGCAACGCGGACACCGCCGCCGTCTGCGCCGTGCTGGAAAAGCAGGCCGGGGTCAAGCGGACGCTCGCGGATTGACGCCGACGACGAGCCGGGCGGAGCAATGCGCAACATCGACGAGCGGACCGTGCTCTCCTTCGGGGAGGAATGGTCGATCTTCGATCAGCGTGGCCTGTCCGAAGCCGAATCGGTCGCGCGCTTCAAGGAGTATTTCGCCGTCTTCCCCTGGCATCTCCTGCCGGTGGATGCGGTCGGCGCCGATATCGGCTGCGGCAGCGGCCGCTGGGCGCGGCATGTGGCGCCGCGGGTCGGCCTGCTCCACTGCATCGATGCGAGCGCAGCAGCGCTCGCGGTTGCGCGCCGCAACCTCGCGGATGAGGCCAACTGCCGCTTTCATCTGGCGAGCGTCGACGACATGGGGATAGCGCGCGGCAGCCTCGACTTCTGCTATTCGCTGGGCGTGCTCCACCACGTACCGGATACGGCGCAGGGCATCGCGGCGTCGGCCGCGCTGTTAAAGCCGGGCGCGCCCCTGCTCCTCTATCTCTATTACGCGCTCGACGGCCGGCCGCTCTGGTTCCGCGCGCTGTGGCGGCTGAGCGATCTCGTGCGGCGCGGCGCCGCGCGATTGCCGCTTGCAGCCCGGCGCGCCGTCGCCGCCAGCATGGCGGTTGCGATCTATTGGCCGTTGGCGCGGCTCGCGGCGCTGGCGGAGCGGGTCGGGCGCGACCCGTCGGGAATGCCGCTCGCCTATTATCGCGACAAGAGCTTCTACACGATGCGGACCGACGCCTTCGACCGCTTCGGCACGCGGCTCGAGCGGCGCTTCCGCCGCGACGAGATCGAGCGGATGATGCGCGCCGCCGGGCTCGAGCGCATCCGCTTCTCCGTGGCGCCGCCCTTCTGGTGCGCGGTCGGCTATCGCGCCCATTCTTAGGCTATTCCGCTGCCGCCGGGCGCGCGAGCCAGCGCTCGTCCGGCGCGACCGCGATGTCGCGCAGCACCGGGTCGCTGGCAACGGCGATCTCGTTCTCGATGAGCGCGCCGCAGCCGGGGCAGAAGAACTGGCGGAAGACCGGCACATCGTCGATGTAGCGCTTCGGATCGCCGGCCAAGGGCGTGGCGTGGCTCACATCGTTATCCTCGCGCAGGCAATGCTCCTTGTAGTTTTCGCTCGCCGGCCCCAAATCGGCGTCGCATTTGGCGCAGGCGTGATGCGGCGCGGCACGCTCCATCCGCAGGACGAGATTGTCGGTGATGGTGAGCGCGACGGGGCCGCTGAGCCGCCGCGTCTTGGCGCCGCCGCGCTCGACCCGGGCGCGGCGCGTGTCCCGGCGCAGCGCCGCGGTCGCCGCGAGATCGAGCCCGCTTGCCTGGTCGATGACGACGCCGTAGATCTCGCGCGCCGCTTTGAGCGTGACCGAGCCGTTGCGCCAATCCGCGAGCACCAGTTCCGGCGCGCGCTCCATCGGGTCGCCGAAGCCGCCCGCCGCCGTCCACACCACGGCATAGACGTCGTCGGGGAGCTGCGAGAAATTCTCCTGGCGCAAGCCGAGGGTCACGGTCTCGCCCTTAACCTCGCTCCAATCCTCGATCATCTCGCGCCGGGCGAGCCGGGCGCGGATGTCGCTCGCGCGGATGAAGCGGTAGATGTTGGTGGTGCCGGGATAGCCGCCCATCATCCCGGTCGAGGTCGGGATGGCGTTGCCGGAGGAAAGCGTGTCCTGGATGATGCGGTCGGTGTTGTGCGGGATGAAGCAGCTCTCCGCCGAAAGCCCGCCGCGGAAGCGCCCGGCGCCGCCGGAATCCGGCACTTCCTTGCGGTAGAGGAAGAGCAGCGGGAAGCTCTGCTCGGTGTGCTCGATGTTGGGGAGCTTGCAGATGGGCGTGCGCGACTGGCCGCCTGTCGAGATGCCGTCCTGGGTCGAGAACGCGCCGATCGCGCCGCCGATCGGATCGACCAGGATATAGCCGTAGCCCTCGCCCCATTGGTCGATGCCGCGGAAGATCGTCGCCGGCCATTGGCTGGTGCCGCCGATGCACATCACGTCCTGGCGCATGCGCGGATCGGCATAGATCATCTTGGACAAGACGTTGTAGGCGGGATAGAGCGAGATCTCCATCGCCTGCACCGGCGCGGTCGAGACCGAAGCGGGAAAGCTCGCGCAATTGAGCGTGCCCGGCGTCGGGTTGAACTCGACATGCCTGAGCGCGCCGCCGACCGCGAAATACTGGTCCCAGCACAGCAGCTGATTCAACGCCACCATGATCGAGCCGCGCCAGCCCGAATATGTGGCGTTCATCGCGCCTTGCTGCGGCGCCGTGCCCTCATTCTCGAAGACGAGGCGCGCGCCCTCCTTCCTGAGGGTGAGCATCACGCGATAGGTGCCGCGGTCGTTGGGGCGGCAGCACTCGACATATGTCCTGTCGCGCCACACGCCGTCGGGCAGCCGCGCGAGCTTGTCCAGAAAAGCCGCCTCGCCGTTCGCGAGGATGCGCCTCATCACGCCCTTCACGACATCGGCGCCATAGCGGCGAATGAGCTCGAGAATGCGGGTGCGCGCGGCGGTGTTGCCGGCCATCTGCGCGCGGAAATCGAGCGCCACCAGCTCGGGTTTGCGCGAGGCGCGCAAATACAGCTCCTCGATGTCGCGGCGGATCGTGCCGCCTTCGATGATCTTGATGGGCGGAATCAGGATGCCCTCGTCGAAGGCGCTCTCGGCGGAAGGACAGAAGCTGCCCGGGGTGATGCCGCCGATGTCGTATTGGTGGAGGCAATTTGTCACCCAGCAGAAGAGTTCGCCTTCCCAGAACACGGGGCAGATCAGCATCACGTCCTGCTGATGCGCGGCGCCGACCCAGGGATCGTTGGCCAAGAACATGTCGCCGTCGCGAATGCCCGGATTGTCCGAGCGGTTCTCCAGCACCCATTTGACTTGCGTGTCGGTGACGCCGGACATGTATTGCATGTACGGCCCGAAATAGACGAACTCGCCATCCTCGGTGAGGATCGAGGGGTTGAGGTCGAGCGCATACATGGCGACGGGCGAGCCGGAGATGCGCTGGATGGTCGCGCCGTGCTCCTCGTTCACGTTCCAGAGATTGTGGCGAATGACCTCGAAGGTGACGGGATCGAAATCCGCGCGGGCATTGCGATGGAGCGTGAGCTTCGGCGAGATGCGCAGCGTCTTCGGCGGGACATAAGGGTTGCGCACGCCGTCGAAGGCGATGCCGGTCACGTCGCTGAGCTTGGTCATGGCCGCATCTCACCACCGAGACCAAGCAATTTCAATGGCTTATTGGGTTCGTTTCGCAGAAATTAACTTTTCCGCTGGCGGCCGCCTTGCTGTCAAACGCATCTTACGTACGAACAAATAGCTGGACGAAACCGGCCTTTCAAGTGCCGCGATCGAATGGACGGCCAGATTATCGGCTTCTAACATGTCTCGCATGCGCGAGGTTGGCGCCTGCAAGGCAAAGATCTGGCTCGGCGCGCTGCTCGATCGGGTGGAGCGCGGCGAGGAGATCGTCATCACCCGACGGGGCAAGCCGGTCGCGCGGCTCGTCCCGGCCGAGCCCGGCATCGACCGCAACAAGGCGCGGCGCGCCGCGGCGGGGCTGATCGAGGCCAGCCGCGGCGTCACGCTGGGTGGGCTCAAGCTCAAGGATCTGATTGCCCAACGCGGGCGCTAAGCTTCGAAGAGCGAAAATTGTTGAGCCGCGGCTGACTCCTAGACCCACGGATTGTTCACCGCTTTATTCAATGCGTCTCGAACAGACTCATCGACCGCATTAATCTCTGGAGATGCCAGCCGCGCGCGCACGCGCTGCAGATACATTTCGTAATCACACATCTTACTAATCGTGTCATTGCCGCTCATGAAGTGCCTGCCGAACAGCATCAGAGTGAAGCCGTCAAGAGCCGCGGCACTCTCGAGCGTCTCGTCCAGTAATTTGCGACATTGGTCATCCCAAATTCCCATATCAATCATTGTGTAGACCGGCTGTAGGTCCCACCGGCACGGAATAAGTTTGCCCGCCATTTGCAATGCTCGGCAGGCGACTGACATATCGCGAGCTAGCGCTTCAGTTTGGGCCTCGTTGAGAAACGTCGGCAATGAGCGTTCGGCTCTTTGACCGAAGAGTCCATGTCGAAAAAAGTGAGATCGCAGCCACATCGCGGTCAAGACGTCTTCATTGCTGTTCCGAAGATTGACAAATACGTTAGCAGCTATATCGCGCATCCTTTCGTCACGCCTTACGGCATTGTCGAGTACGTTAGCGAAGTTGCGGCACACATCATGCATCGGACTGTATGACGCCATCCATTCGCAATCCGGCTTTCGTAGGAAAGCGGCGACGCCCTTCCAGAACGTCACGTGATCGACGTCCTTCATGGTGCCATAGAGATGATCCAACCGATCAAGGAGCCGTCCGAGGCGGTCGTCGTCATATGCTTGCTTCAGGGCTTCTGCAATCTCTATCGGAGGCTGACGAACTAGAGATTCGATCGCTGCCCTGGAATAGTCGCCAGGCGCTAAATTAAGACGTAATGCTGTTATTAACGGGCGACGCAAGCGGAGCGCGTCCGTATGAATGGGCGTGCCACGTGGGCGCTCGGACAATGCGGGAAAGAGGAACCCCAAGAGCGTTCTCGTGCCCTGGTTGTCTTCTGACCTGGCCACGATACGGGAAAGTCTGTCCGGTAGCGGAGCCTTCTTGTCGTTTAATTGCCGCAGCACCGCTTTTTCCGAGAGCGTATCCTCAACGAAATCCTCTGGGTCATTGCGAATGTGATCCACTGTGCCCGGCGCTTTTACCAGCAGTGCAGAGTACGCAAGCAAATCGACCAAATCGACCTCGTTGCCCAGCATACCTGCTAGAACATGAAACGTCCCAACGAGGCGCTTAACGTCTCTCGGCGTCTGGAGAACATCGAGAATGAGAATCTTGCTGATATCTCCATAACGCTCTGATTTCTCGAATTCGACAGGAAGATTGATCTCGTCTCTGAATGACTCGATCTCGGCACGTAGGAGCGTGCCAAGCTCCTCACCGAACGTAATCGGCAGTGGAATCTGCAACTGAACAATTTTTTCGAGATAGGCTCTGCCGCGCGTTTCTCGCTCATCACTCGAATCGATGGAAACTCCCTCGCCAAGAGCCTGGACGACCCGCTTGGTGTCGTAGGCAAGGACGTACGACATTCCGCGAAAGTCAGCAATTGATCGAATCAATTGCGCAACTGTGCGAATCTCGCGGTCTTCGATACGATCAAGCTCGTCAATAAGTGCCACGATCGGAATGTGAATCTGGTCCAATTGACCAATGAGTCTGGCCCGTAGAGAAGTGAGACTGTTTCTAGCTGACGACGCGGCGTCGATTGCGCTTGAGGCCCCCTGAATCACGGCGGCTCCGCCGGGTACTAAGAGGTTTCCAACAGGGGAAAGGGCTTTGCCGTATCGGGCAAATAGCGTCGTAACCGATTTGAGCCTTTTTTTCGCGGTAGGCTGTAGCGTGATTGCCGCCAACAACTCCTTTATGAAGCTGGCTACAAGGTCATCGCGGTTGGAAATAAGCCAGGGATCAAACCGCACAACAATCGCGTTCGGGTGAGCAATTTTGATTGCCCGTTGCAGCAAATTTAAGACAGACGATTTTCCGCTCCCCCACGGCCCTGTTATACCGATGACAACTCCTGTTGCTCGTTTCGTTTTTCCATCGATAAGAGCGCTGACTATGCGCTGGACAAACGGTCCACGCGCCAGCACGTCCTCAGCATCCGATTGGATAGGCCGTTCCGGCTGGGTCATGCTCGGTTCTTGCCCACGCGGGGCTACAAATGCTCCGTTCATCCTAGCGGGTGCGTCGCAACCTCGAAATTCCCGAACGCATCGACCTTGAGCCGTTGCCCCGGGCGCACCACGACGCTGGTGTCGGGGGTTTCGACGACGCACGGGCCGTCGACCGCGTTGCCGGGTTCGAGCTGCAACCCGTCGAAGATCGGCGTCTCCACGCGGCGGCCCAATTCCTCCCAATAGACCGCGCGCGGTGCGCGGTGCGCGGCTTCGGGGATGGTCTCGCTCAGCCGCTCCGCCGCCACCAGCTTCGGCCGCGGCGTCTCTGCGGTGGCGCGGACGCGATAGGTCACGATCTCCACGCGCGCGCCCTTGAAGGACGCGCCGCTGCCGTAGAGCTGCTCGTAGCAGCGATAGAAGCTCGCCTTGAGCGGCGCCTCGAAATCGCCTTCGGCGCGGCGCCAATCGAGGATCACCTCGACCTCGTTGATCTGGCCCTTGTGGCGCATGTCCAGCGCGAATTCGAGGCGCTGGCGCGCGGGCGCGATGCGGTCCTGCGCCATCTGCGCGCGCGCGGCTTGGGCGAGGCGCTCGAGATTGCCGTTGATGCGCGCACCGTCGAAGGGCGAGGCCATGATGTCCACGGCCTCGTGGATGTGCAGCACGTCGGCCGCGGCGGCGCCGAAGGCGCACCAGGTCGCGGCGGTCTCGCGCTGAGGCACGATGATCTTCTTGACGCCCAGCTCGCGCGCGAAGATTCCGGCATGGACCGGCCCGGCGCCGCCGAAGGCGAAGAGCACGAAGTCGCGGGGATCGAGGCCCCGCCCCACGGTCATGCGGCGGATGATGTCGGCCATCTGGAACTCGACGATCTTGGCGATGCCGGCGGCGCATTCATCGAGCCCCATGCCGAGACGCAAAGCGATGTCGCCGACCGCCGCCTCGGCCCTTGCCTTGTCCAAGCGCATCGCGCCGCCGGCGAAGCAATCGGGGTCGATATAGCCGAGCACGACATCGGCATCGGTCACCGTCGGCACGGTGCCGCCGCGGCCGTAGCACACCGGCCCCGGCACCGCGCCGGCGCTGTCCGGGCCGACGCGAATGGTGCGGCTTTTCTCGTCGATCTTCACGAGACTCCCGCCGCCCGCGCCGATCGCCTGGATGTCGAGCTTGGGGATGAAATACTCGTACTGGTTCACGATGCTGGTGAAGGAGAAGGCGGGCTTGCCGGCGGCGATGATGCCGACATCGAAGGAGGTGCCGCCCATATCCGTGGTGATGATGTTGTCGTGGCCCATCGCCCGGCCGAGATAGAGCGAGCCCGTGACCCCCGCGGCCGGGCCGGAATCGAGCGTCAAGAGCGGCGCCGCCATCGCCTTCTCGACCGAGATGGTGCCGCCGCCGCATTGCGTGATCTGCAAGGGCTGGCGATAGCCCCGCGATTTCAGCTCGCGGTCGAGATTGGCGAGATAGCCCGCGACCAGCGGCCCGATATAGGCGTTGAGCGCGACCGCCGTGCTGCGCTCGTACTCGCCCCATTTCGGCACGAGATCGCAAGAGCAGGTGACGAAGAGCCCGGGTGCCAGGCGCCGCGCCATGTCGCGCACTTGCCGTTCATGCTCAGGATGAAGGAACGACCACAGGAAGCAGATCGCGATCGCCGCGACGCCCTCGGCGACAAGGCGGCGGATCGCGGCCTCCGCCTCTGCCTCGTTCAAGGGCACCACGACCGCGCCGAAGCAATCGACCCGCTCGGACACGCCGGCGATGAGCCGCTTCGGCACGATGGGCTCGGGCTTGTGGCTTTCGGGGAAATGCACGACCTGGCGCAGATCGCGGCCCTGCAGCCCGCGCGAGCCGCGCATGATGTGGATGACGTCGTTGTGGCCCCTGGTGGTGATGAGGCCGAGCTTGACGCCGCGCTTCTGCACCACCGCATTGGTGCCAACCGTCGTGCCATGCGACAAGAGAGCGATATCGCGATAGAGCGCGGCGGCCGCGATGCCGAGCCGGCGCGAAGCGGCTTCGATGGCGTCGATCATGCCGCGCGCGAAATCGTCGGGCGTCGAGGGTGCCTTGGCGGTGGTGACCGTGCCCGCCTCGTCGATCACCACGCAATCGGTGAAGGTGCCGCCGATGTCGACGCCGACGAGATAGCTCATGCGCCGCCGCTGCGCCCGATGAAGCGGTCGAGCAGCGCCACCGTCTCACCGCCCGCAGCCACTTGCTCGTAGAGCCGTGCCGCGCCCAGATAGATGTCGCGCGCGCCGGGATCGGCCGAAAGGAAATCGGCGATCTCCTCCATCTCCGCGACCCAGCGATAGGCCTTGGGGTACATGCGCGGCACTTCGCGGGCGATATGCGGGGCGAGCATGGGCTGGCTCGAAGCGAACTCCGCCTTGAGCGCCTCGGCCACGCCATTGCGCATGGCGCCCAGCATCACGGCCGCGCCGATCGCGGTGACGCCCTTGGTCAGCGAGGCATAGGCGCATTTGAGCGCCGAGGCCATGCCGACCTCGCCTTCGAGCACGCGGATGTCGATTCCATGATCGCGCAAGACCGCCACGCGCGCAGCCTCAGGGCCGGAGACATAGATGCGGGGACCGGCGGTCTCCGGTTTCGGCGGCGAGCCGATGATGCCGCCATCGACGAAGGCGCAGCCGGTGGCCGCGATGATCGGCGCGATCTCGGCGACGCGCCGTGGGCTGATCGCGTTGCATTCGACGAAAATGGGCTTCTTCGCGCTCGCCAGGAGCGCCGGCGCCAAACGTTCGGCCAAGGCGCGCGCCTCGCCCGGCGGCACCACCGAGAGCACGAAATCCGCCGCCTCCACCATGCGGCGGTCGTCGTCGATCGCTTCCATCCCGGCCGCCGCCGCCCGCGCCGCGCTCGCTGGGCTGCGTCCCGCAAGCGAGGTCACGACCCAGGCGCCGCGCTCGCCGAGCCTCCGCCCCAGCCCCGCGCCCATCTCGCCCTGCGCGATCACCACTACCGTCGTCATCGCCGCCTCCTTCTGCGCCGGTCCCAGCCTAGCAGCGCCACGCGGATTGTCAGCCCTCACCGCGATGTGAGCGAATGTGTTGCGTCTTCGCCCCGGGCGATCCTAGATAAGCGGAGGAGGTGGCGCATGTGGTCCTTTGCCAGGAAGTCGCTCGAACTGCCCGCGGCGGGCGAGGCGCTGCCCGGACGGGCGGCGAAGATGAAGGTGCCGGCCAAGCATTTCGTCAACGGTGATCCGCTGAGCCCGCCCTTCCCGGCGGGGCTGGAGACGGCCATCTTCGGCTTGGGCTGCTTCTGGGGCGCCGAGCGCATCTTCTGGCAGCTGCCCGGCGTCTATACCACCGCGGTCGGCTATGCCGGCGGCATGACGCCCAATCCGACCTACGAGGAGGTCTGCTCCGGGCGCACCGGCCATGCCGAAATCGTACTCGTGGTCTATGATCCGAAACTCATCACCTATGAGCGGCTGCTCAAGGCCTTCTGGGAGGGGCACGACCCGACCCAGGGCATGCGCCAGGGCAACGATGTCGGCACGCAATACCGCTCTGCGATCTACTGCACCACGCCGGCGCAGCGCCGCGCCGCCGAAGCCTCGCGCGCGGCCTATCAGCAGGCCCTCACCGGCGCCCGTCGCGGCGCGGTCACGACGGAGATCCGCGACGCGCCCGAATTCTATTACGCCGAGGACTATCATCAGCAGTATCTCGCCAAGAATCCCGGCGGCTATTGCGGGCTCGGCGGCACCGGCGTGAGCTGCCCTGGATGATGAGCATTCGGGCGGCGCTTGCCGCCGCCCTGGCGCTCTGCTTCCTCGCCGGGAGCGCTGATCTCGCGCCGGCGGCGACGATCTGCGCCGCCGCGACCGCGCCATCGCCGGAGGATGGAGCGCTCCTGGCCTTCGCGCGGCGTATGGGCCTCGCCTATCCCGAGGCTTTTCGCGCCATCGCGGTCTATCTCCACGCGGATGGCGGGCGAGCGTTGCCCGGCTGCTATCTGCGCAAGCGCGTTGCCGAGGCCAGGGGCTGGCGGCTGGGTGGCGATCTCTGGGCAGTGGCGCCGGGCGCGGCCATCGGCGGCGACCGCTTCCGCAACCGCGAAGGACGGTTGCCGCCTCGCTGGAACAGCCGTTATGTCGAGGCCGATCTCGACTATTCCGGTGGCCATCGCGGCAGCCATCGCCTGATCTTCGTCCGCGGCATGGGCACGGAATGGCTGTTCTTCGTCAGCACCAATCACGAACGGAGCTTCGCCGCCTTCATGCCGGCGCGGTGAGGGGACGGCTCATCGCCCGGTGAAGACCGGCTTGCGCTTCTCCATGAAGGCGCGGCGGCCCTCGATGTAATCGGCGCTGCCGAAGCAGCGCTTGACCAACTCCTCGCAGCGGGCTTTGTCGATCTCGGCGCCGGGCTTGCCGAACTCGGCGACGACGCCCTTGACCGCGGCGAGCGTCAAGGGCGCGTTGTCGCCGATCATGGCACAGTAGGAGCGCACGAAGCCTTCGATCTCGGCGCGCGGAACTGCGCGGTTGATCAGGCCCATCCCCTGCGCCTCGGCGGCGGTGAACTGGCGCGCGGTGTAGAAGATCTCCTTGGCGAAGGCCGGGCCGACGAGGTCGACGAGCTTCTTCACGCCGCCCCAGCGGTAGCCTAGGCCGAGCCGGGCCGCCGGAATGCCGAAGCGCGCATCCTCGGCGGCGATCCGCAAATCGCAGGACAGCGCGACGCCGACGCCGCCGCCCATGCAATAGCCCTGAATCATCGCGATCGTCGGCTTGCTCGACGCCTCGATGCGGCTCATCGCGCCGACGCCGATCTCGTCGTATTTGGCGATGGCCTCAGGTGTGGCGCGGTTGTGCTCGAACTCCGAGATGTCGGCGCCGGAGACGAAGGCCTTGTCGCCGGCGCCGCGCAGGACGACGACGCGCACCGCCGGGTCGCGCTCGAAATGATCCAATATCGCCGGCACCGCCTGCCACATGTCGATCGAGACTGCATTGCGGCGCGCCGGGTTGTTGAACACCATCCAGCCGATGGCGCCCTCGACCTCGGCGATCATTCGCTCGGTAGGGGAAATCATTCTCGCCTCGTCCCTTGACTTGCGCTTGGTCAGATGACGCGCTCGGCCCTGAGCCGGGCGATCGCGATTTGGTCATAGCCGAGGCCGCGCAGGATTTCGTCGCTATGCTCGCCGCGCTCGGGCGTAGGATTGCGCAGGGAGGAGGGCGTGCGGCTCAAAGTCACCGGCTGGCCGACCAACTCGATGCGCCCGAGAGTCGGATGCTCCAGCGCTTGCGCGATCCCGAGATGCTTCACCTGCGGGTCGGCAAAGACCTCGTCGATACGATAGATCGGACCGCAGGGCACGCTGGCGCGGTTCAGGAGCTCGATCCACTCCGCCGCGGTCTTGCCTTGCAGCAGCTCGTCGATGATCGCATTGAGCTTGTCGCGGTTCTGGTAGCGCGCCTTGTTGGTGGCGAATTCCGGATCGGTGGCGAGTTGGGGTGCGCCCAGGGCGTCGCACAGCCGGATGTAGATTTCATCGCCGGCGGCGCCGATGTTGATGTGGCCGTCCTTAGTGCGGAAGACGCCCATGGGAAGGTTGGTCGGGTGGTTGTTGCCGGCCTGGCCCGGGACCTCCTTGGCGACGAGCCAGCGCGCCGCCTGGAAGTCGAGCATAGCGATCTGCGCCGCGAGCAACGAGGATTCGACATATTGGCCTTCGCCCGATTCCTCGCGCTCCAGGAGTGCAATGAGAATCCCCATGGCGGCGAAGATGCCGGCGGTGAGATCGGCGATCGGTATGCCGACCCGCACCGGCCCCTGGCCGGGCAGCCCGGTGATGGACATGAGGCCGCCCATGCCCTGGGCGATCTGGTCGACCCCGGGCCGGTCGCGATAGGGGCCGCTTTGTCCGAAGCCGGAGATGCTGGCATAGACCAACCGCGGATTGATCGGCTTCAGGCTGTCGTAATCGACGCCGAGGCGGAATTTGACGTCGGGCCGGAAGTTCTCGACCACCACATCCGCGGTCTTCACCAGCGCCTTCAGAATCGCCAGCCCCTCGGGTTTCTTGAGGTCGAGGGTGATGCTCCGCTTGTTGCGGTGCAAATTCTGGAAGTCCGGCCCGTGCCGGTCGCCGCCCAGCCCGGCATCGCCGCCGGGATTCTCGACCTTGATGACCTCGGCGCCCCAATCGGCGAGTTGGCGCACGCAAGTCGGGCCGGCGCGCACGCGCGAGAGATCGATGACCTTGAAGCGGGACAGCGGCAGCTTGCTCATGGGGACCTCGGCCAGCGCAACTATCCGATTTCGCTGGCGGTCGGGCAAGGCTCTTCCGCACCGGGGCCTGGGCTGCAACCTTGCAAGACTCGCCGCTGAACGCCATTCTCGCGCCGAGGGCAGGGCAAGAGGCAAGCTTGATGGCAAATGAGGCACCGCCCCATCACCCGACAGGCGCCGGGCTTGAGCCGGTGAGTCTCGGCGAGGCCTGGCAGCTCATCGCCCCGTGGCTCGGCCACGCGCTGTTGGCTGCGGCGGCGGTGTTCGGGCTGCTGGTGGCGAGCGGCGCTCCCGACTCGGCAACCTACGATTCGGGCATGGCGACCTTCGTCGTCGCGGTCGCGATCATCGCCATCCGCATCAAGCGCCAGCTCGACGGAGCCTATATCGGCGTGCTGCTGCCGATCGCGGTGACGCGGGAGGATTCGCTCTATGTCTCGATCGCCGTCCTGGCGGCGCTGGGCCTGGCCGGCGCGATACTCGCGGATTTCGTCGGCGGGGCGTTCTACGGCATCGGATTGGCGCTGTTCGTGCTTGCGGCGGCGCTTATCTTCTCGAACATCAAGCACTATTTCGATTTTCGCGAGCGCCGCGGGTAATCCGTTGGAGTTTGTTAAAATTTCGGCATTTGGCGGCGCCGCGCCGCGCCGCGGACCGCGGCTCCGCCTCGTCATTCTTCGCTCGACCTGCCCGGCCGCGCTGGCTTAGAATCCGCGCAAGCTCGGGGGGAGGAATTCGTCTAGCATGGACATTCAGCGGTTCATCCTCGAGCACGGCGCGTGGTCCTATCTCATCACGTTCTTCTGGACCTTCTTCGAGGGCGAGACGTTCGTTTTGGTCGCCGGCTTCGCCGCGGCGCAGGGGTTGTTGAGCGCGCCGCTCCTGCTCATTGCCGCCTGGCTCGGCAGCTTCGCGGGCGATCAATGCTACTTCTGGATCGGCCGTCATTTCGGCCTTCGGCTGATGGCGCGACATCCCGCGTGGCGCGTCCGCGTCGACAGCGCGCTCGGCTGGCTCAAGCGTTACGACGCGGGCTTCATCCTGAGCTTCCGCTTCATCTACGGCGTGCGCAATTTCTCGTCCTTCGCCCTCGGGATCAGCGGCATCGGCTGGCAGCGTTTTCTGCTGCTCAATTTCCTGGCGGCCGGTTTGTGGGCGGCGGCCTTCGTTTCCGCGGGCTATCTCTTCGGCAACGCCTTCGAGCACGCGTTGGGCGACATCGCCAAGCGATTCAGCATGGCCTTGCTCGGCGCTTTCATCATCGTCATCGGCGGCGCGCATCTCATACATCGGCTCCGACGGCGGCGCCCGGCCGCGCCCAGCATGCCGCCGTCGTGAGGTGGGGGCGGCAGGGCGGTTCCTGCTGCAATTGGTCAGATAGGGGAGACGTAGAGTGAGAATCCGCAGTCTCGGTCGAACGATCGCAACAGCCGTCGCCCTGTCGGCGCTGCTGGGCACCGGTAGCCCGGTGGGGGCGGCAATCGGGCATTGCTTCCGCGCGCCGGAGATCGAGGCGCAGGAGGCGGTGCAATACCAGGCCAAGCTCATGGTGCTCAGCGACACCTGCGGCGCCGAAACCTACCGCCGCTTCACCGTGCGCAACCGCGAACCGCTCGTCCATTACCAGGAAGAGATGATCGAGCATTTCCGCCGCCTCGGTGAGCGGCATGCCGAGCGAATCTTCGACAATTTCCTCACCGGCCTCGCCAATAAGGTGTCGCTCAGCACCGGACGCGAGCCGCTGACGCGGCTGTGCGGCGAAGCGGCGGAATTCCTGGCGCAAGCCGACACAATCGATCGCGACCAGTTCCGCCATATCGTGACGGCGATGGCAGCCGAGCGGCGCAACGACTATCTGCGATGCACCGAGTGAGGGTGCGGCGAGGGCCGCGGACCCGGAACGCACTTCGGGCCGCCTCTCTTGCGGCGGCATTCCTCCTGGCGCTCGCCGCGGGGGCGACGGCCGCGGAGAAGCTGCGCCTCGGCGTCTTGAAGCTCGCCTCGTCGGGTCCGGTCTTCATCGCCGCCGACAAGGGCTATTTGGCGGCGGCCGGAATCGATCCGGCCTTCGTCTTTTTCGACGCGGCACAGCCCATAGCGGTGGCGACGGTCTCCGGCGATATCGACATCGGCGTCACCGGCCTCACCGCCGGATTCTACAATCTCGCGGCCAAAGGCGGGCTGCGCATCATCGGCGCGCAGAGCCGCGAAGAGCCGGGCTATCACCTCATCGCCTATCTCGCCGCGAACCGCGCCTATGAGTCCGGCTTCACCAGCCTCAAGGAATTTCCTGGCCACGCCGTGGCGGTGACGCAGGTGGGCTCGACCTTCCACTACAGCCTCGGGCTCCTCGCCGAAAAGCTCGGCTTCGCGCTCGACCGGGTGCGTGTCGTGCCGCTGCAGACCATGTCGAACGAGGCCTCGGCGCTGCAAGGCGGCCAGGTCGATGCGGCGCTCATCCCTGCCACCGTGGCGCTTCCTCTGGTCTCGCGCGGCGAGGCGCATCTCCTGGGCTGGGTCGGCGACGAGACACCCTGGCAGTTGGGCGCGATCTTTGCGGCGCAGCAAACGATCGCCGCGCATCGCGCGCAGGTCGCGAGCTTCATCGCGGCCTATCGCCGCGGCGCGCATGATTTCTACGACGCGTTTCTAGTGAAGGGGCCGGACGGCGCGCCCCGGCAAGGCGCCGCCGCGCCCGCGCTTCTCGCCATCATCGCCAAATACACCGGCCAGTCGGCCGCGCAGATCACGAACGGGATCCCCTACATTGATCCCGACGCGCGGCTTTTGGTGAGCGACATCCACCACCAAATCGCCTGGTATCAAAAGCAGGGCCTCGTCGACAAGACCGCCGACGCGCACGCGATCCTCGATCTTTCCTTCGTCGGGCAGCAGGATACGCAGTGAGGCGCCGGCGCTCGGCGTCGCGCGTTCTGTGGCGGCGGCAGAGCGCCGGCCTCAGCCGGCCTCGAGCGCGAAGGTCAAGAGCCGGCGCGCCAACACCTCCGGCGTCAGGGGACGCAGGCCGAAGGCGAAATGCGGCGTGACGCTGGTCGCGACCAGGGCGAGCTGGCCGGCATCGGCGGCGGCAAGCATCCCGCCGACCCGCCGCGCCAGATCGAGCCGCGTCGCGATGAGGCGGCGCGCGCCAAGCTCGGCCGCGGCGCGCGCGATCGGCATCGCCTGGGCGGCCGGTATGTCGGCCGCCATGACCAGCAGCGGCTCGGCTTTGGCGGCGGCGATGAGCGCGCGCAGCCAGTCGCGGCTCGCCGCTTCCTCGACCCCGACGCCGGCGGTATCGATGATGATTCGACGCCCGGCGGCGCCCGAAATGATGTCGCGCAGGCTCGCGATGTCGTTGGCGACGGTCAGCGGCACGCCCAGCACCGCGGTGTATTCCTCGATCTGCCGCGCGTCGCCGGGACCGCCGAGCCCGGCGCTGATGACCAGCACGTCGCGCTCGCCGAAGCGCGCGGCGAGCTTCGCCGCCAAGGTCGTCTTGCCGGATTCCCGCGGCCCCAGGAGGAGGAGGCTCGGCTCCTGCAGCATCTCCTCGATCGTCTGAAAGACGAGTTCGCTGCCGAGCGCGGCGGCGAGTTGCTCGATGAGGCGCACCGCCGGGCCCACCGCCGTCGCCGCCTTGACCAGGCGCTCGGAAAGCGCCGGCGGCGTCTCTTGCGCCAGCAGCACATTGGCCAGCAGCTCGCGCGCATCATCTTGCGCGAGCGCAGGCGAGAGCCCGGCGCGAATGGCGCTCCGTGCCGCAACCGTCTTCAACTCGAGCCTGCTCATCGCCGCGCTCTACTGCCGCGCGAGGTGGGGAGGACAATCCTCCCTCTCGCGATGGTTAAGTGTCGCGGCAAAGCGTTAACAAATCATGCGTGGCGCGCGCGGGCGGGGTGGGTTCGGCTGCGGGGTCGCCGAAAAGCGCTCGCCGCTTCTGTCGCCTAAGCCCGGCCCGAGCGCCATGATGCCGGGAGGAGCGGAGTCTTGCCTTTCGACGTGACTGCCGGCGCGCTGGCGGCCTTGGCCTCGGTGGTCGTCATCGACCTCGTGCTCGCCGGCGACAATGCCATCGTCGTCGCCCTCGCCGCATCCGGGCTCGAACCGGCACGGCGCCGGCGCGTCATCATGGCGGGCATCGTCATCGCCACGGCGCTGCGCATCGCGCTGTCGCTCTTCGCGGTGAAGCTTCTCGCCATCATCGGCCTGACCTTGGCGGGCGGTATTCTCCTGCTCTGGGTCGCCTGGAAGCTCTATCGCGAACTGCACGACGAGGCGCCGTCCGCCGCCGCCGGCGCGCCGCCCAAGAGCTTCGGCCGGGCGCTCTTCCAAGTGGTGGCGGCCGATCTCTCGATGTCGCTCGACAACGCGCTCGCCGTCGCCGGCACGGCGCGCGACCATTTCATCGTGCTGGTGATCGGTCTGCTGCTCTCGGTGGGATTGATGGCGCTGGCCGCGAGCATGGTGGCGCGGCTCCTGGCGCGGCATCGCTGGCTCGCCTGGCTCGGCGTCGCCATCGTCGCCGCGGTGGCGCTGCGCCTCATCTACGACGGCTCGGCCGAGATCGTAGAGCGGGCGTTCGGCGAATCGGCGAACTGGCTGTTGTAGAGGTCGGCGAAGATCCCACCGCGCCGCAGCAGCTCGGCGAAGCCGCCCTGCTCGACGATGCGGCCGTCGCGCAGCACCAGAATGAGATCGGCGCCGCGCACGGTCGAGAGCCGATGCGCGATGACGAAGGTCGTCCGCCCGCTGGTGAGACGCTGGACGCCCGCCATGACCAGGGCTTCGGTCTCGATGTCGAGCGCGGAGGTGGGCTCGTCGAGCACCAGGATCGGCGCATCGCGCAGGATCGCGCGGGCGATGGTGAGGCGCTGCTTCTCGCCTTCGGAGAGCGTCGCGGTGTCGCCGAGCATGGTGTCGTAGCCTTGCGGCAGCGAGACGACGAGATCGTGGATGCGGGCGAGCCGCGCCGCCTCTTCGATCTCGGCATCGCTCGCCTCGGGCCGGCCGTAGGCGATGTTGTCCTTGACCGACATCGGGAAGACCAGCGGCGGCTGCAGCACCATGGCGATCTGCCGGCGCAACGACTGCAGCCGGTATCCCCGAACATCGACGCCGTCGATCAGCACGCTGCCCGCGCTCGCATCGAAGAAACGCGGCAGTAGGCCCAGAAGCGTCGATTTGCCCGCGCCGGTCGGTCCCACCACGGCGACGCGCATGCCCCGCGTCACGCTCAGGCTCACCTCGCGCAGCACCGGCATGTCGCTGCGGTAGCGGAAGCTCACGCCGCGCCACTCGACCGCACCAAGCGCACCCTCCGGCGGGAAGTCGCGGGAGCCGTCCTTGAGATCGGCCTCGAGGTCGAGAATCTCGAAGCAGCGCCGGGCGCCGATGCGCGCGCCGGCGATCAGTCCCCAGCTTTGGGTGATCTGGTTCACCGGCGTGTAGAGCTGCGCCAGATAGGCGATGAACACCACCAGCTCGCCGAGCGAGAGACGGCCCCCGAGCACGCTCTCGGCGCCGGCATAGATAACGACGGCGGTGCCCGCGGCGATGACGGCGTTGACGGCGCCCGAATAGAGCGTCTGCCAGCTGTAGAGGCTGAGCGTCGCCTTGAGGCTCGCCCGGCTCGCGCCCATGAAGCGGCGGTATTCCTCCTCTTCCTTGGTGAAGGCCTGCACGACCTTGACCGAGCTCATCGCCCACTGCACCAGCGAATAAACCAGGCTCTCGCGCTCGCGCACTTCGGTGGCGGCGGCGGCGATCCTGCGGTTGAAGATGGCGATGAGCGCGAACAGCGCCGGCACGATGGTGAGCGAGATGAGCGTCAGCGTCGCATCGAGCGGGACGAGCACGAAGAGCATGCCCGCGAGCAGCACCGCCGCCGACAGGATCGGCAGCAGCCCGTTCATGATCATGGTCTGGACGGCGAAACTGTCGGCGGTGATCCGGTACATGAGATCGCCGACCTTCTGCCGGCTGTGGAAGGCGAGCGAGAGCCGCTGCAGCCGGCTGTAGAGCGCGCCGCGCAGATCGTTCACCATGCGCTGCCCGATGGCGATGGTGGTGACGTTGTGCAGCAGCGTCATCAGCCCCGAGGCGAGATTGACCGCCACGAGCCCGAGGCAGGCGGTGAGGAGCAACCCGCCTTGCGAGAGCCCGGACAGCAGGGCGAGCCCGACCGGCTTGCCGCTCAGCACGTGGTCGATGACCAATTGCAGCGGCCAGGGCTTGAGCAGATCGAAGCCGGCGATGAGAAAGACCTGGACGAGCGCCCAGGCGAAGCGCAGGCGGTAGGGTCGGAGATAGGGCAGCAGCTTCCAGGCGAGAGTGCCCACGGGGTCAGGCGGGGCGGGGTGCTGCGTCGCCCAGCGGCGCGGGGTTGCGCGGCTCGACCGGCACGAGGTCCTCGCGCTTCGCCACGGTCTCGATGATGCGGTGCATGATGCGGCCGAACTTGACGGTGCGATAGGCGATGACCGCGCCATGCGCGAGGCCGACGACGCCGATGATCGCTGCCGCCGCCGGCGCGTCGAGGATGAGCGCCGCCGCCGTCGCCACGGCATAGGCGCGCAGCACGAAGGCGGCCAGGCGCGACAGCCGCATGGCGCAGCGCACGCGGAGCAGACGCTTCTCGCCGCCGTGGTTCTCGGTGCAGACCAGCACCAGCGCCCGGCTCCATAAGCCGCGCGCGATCTTGAGGTCCCAATCGTTCCAACCCTGGTCGGCGACGACGAAATATTTCTGCGGCGCGACGAAGCGCATCAAAGCGCCCAGGAGTCCTTCCTTCTCGTCGCTCTTCTCGCTCCAATAGGAGAGGTAGAAGGCGCGCTCCCGAAACGAGAGGTGCGCCTCCTGGAGGGTCGTCGCGTCGAACGCGCCGACCGGCTCGGGCGCCTTCATCTCCTTGACGCGCCATTTGAGGCGCTCCCAGCCCCTGAGGATCGGGCCGAGATAGACGAGGAGCGCCAGCAGCGCGCGCGCCTTGATGCCGCGGAAGCGCTTGTCGATGGGCGCCTTGAGCGCGCCGTTGATGCACATGACCCAGGTGATGACGAGCGGCACGATCAGGAGCCACATCCAGCCGCCGGCGACGATACCGACGAGCGCCAGGATGAGCGCCACCACGTTCCATTCGAAGGTCAGCGGCAGGAAGGCGGCGAGCGAGGAAGGCGGCTCGTAGAGCGTCTGGAAGAGCCCGCGCCCGAACACGCCGGAATAGATCACCGGCCGCCGCGAAAAAAGCAGCGCCGCGGACAAATCGCCATAGATGCGGCCGAGCCATTTCGCCTGGCCGAACAGGTTGAAGCGGAAGGGATGCTTGGAATAGACCAGTGCCTCCGCCTTGCCGTAGCCGCGCTGCTGGCCGATATAGGCCTTCACCGTGTTGCGCCGGAAATGCCAGACCACCGCGGCCGGGCTGAAGCCGATGGTGTAGCCGGCGTCCTGGAACCGCCAGCAGATGTCGACATCGTCGCCGGCGGCGCGGAAGACCGGGTCGAAGCCGCCCAAGCGCAGCAGGACCTCGCGGCGGAAGGCCATGTTGCAGCCGGCGATGTGCTCGGCCACATCGTCGCTCAGCAGCACATGGGTGGGCCCGCCCGGCGATACCGCGACGGCCGCCGGCACCAGAGAGTCCTCGGGCGGCGGGAAGTTCGGTCCGCCGCAGGCGACGAGATCGGCCGATTCCATCTTGGCAATGAGATAGGTGAGCCAGTCCGGATCGGCGACGCAGTCGCTGTCGGTATAGGCGACGATCTCGCCGGTGGCGGCCTCGGCGCCGACATTGCGCGCGGCACTCAGCCCCATATTCGGCTGGCTGATGATGCGGCAAAAGCCGAAGCGCTCGGCGATCTCGAGGGTGCGGTCCGTGGAGCCGTCATTGACGACGATGACCTCGTAATCGGGATAGTTGAGCTTCTCAAGCGCGGCGAGGCAAGCCTCCATCGTGCGCTCGGCGTCGTAGGCGCAGACCACCACCGAAACGCGCGGCGTGCGCGGCACCGGCGGCGGGATGGGGCCGAGATAGCGCTCCTTGACCGCGGCGAAGGCCGGCTTCCTGTTGCGGTTGCGATCGACCAGGCCGAAGGCCCAGTCCTCGATGAGATGGCCGCCGGTGAACCATTCGTCGGTCCAGGCGAAAACGAAGGCGCCGGCGGCGCCCAGCTCGAAGGCGGCGCGCACCTGCCAGGACAGGATCTGCGCCTGCCGCTCCTCGCCCTCGCGCAGCGAATCGATGCCGAACTCGGTCAGCACCAGCGGCCGGTCGAGCGCGAGATTGTGCAGGCGCGAGAGATAGCGCCGGAACGCCGCCTCCTGGTGGAGATAGATGTTGAAGCAGAGGAAGTCGGTGAAATCGACGGTCAGATACTCGGTCGAGGGAAAGTTCGCATAGCTCACCAGCCGCTCTGGATCGATCTCCTTGACCATCGCGACGATGCGCTTGAGGAAGCTGCGCACCCGTTCGGCGCCATGCCAGCGCACCATGTCCGGCGGAATCTCGTTGCCGATGAGATAGGCGAAGATGGCGCGATGCCGCTCGAGGCCGCGCACCGCCTCGACGATGGTGCGGAGGATCTCGCGCTGGATATCGGAATTGTCGAGAAAGGTGACATGCTGCGCCCAGGCAATGCCAACCAGAACGCGGAGCCCGGCATCGGCGGCCATGTCCATGAGCCAAAGCGGCGGCACGGTGAAGACGCGCAGCGTGTTGACGCCCATCTCGGCCATGAGCGCGAAATCGCGCGCCACGGTTTCCCGCTCGGGAAACTGCGCGCCGTGCGAGGCCGGACCGAACGGTCCGTAGGTTACGCCCTTGACGAAGAATTTTTCGGCGCCGGCAAAGAAGAACTTGCCGTGCACGCGGATCGGCGCCTGCGGCGGCGCGGCGCGCGGCTCCGCCAGTGCGGCGGCGGCCCTATCGACCGGTTCAATCGCCAAGGAACCCTCACTCGGGCGACGGCGCCGCAAAACCTCCTGCGCCGCGGGCGATAGCGCCGTAGAAACCATGGCCTGTCAAGCGCGCGCCGCGGCGGTCGAGGCGTGTTGGCGAAGGTGCCAGGCCCAGGCCGTCGCGATGATGCTGTCGAGGTCCGAGATCCGCGGCGTCCAGCCCAGAACCTGCCCGGCGCACGCTGGGTCCGCGACCAGAACGGGCGGATCGCCGGGGCGCCGCGGAGTCTCGCGGCGGGCGATGCTGCGGCCGGTGACGCGCTCGGCAGCGGTGATCGCCTGGCGCACGGAATGGCCGTGCCCGGTGCCGAGATTGAGGGCGAGGCTGGCGCCGCCGTCGCGGAGATGGTCGATCGCCCGGACATGCGCCTCGGCGAGATCCTGGACATGGATGTAGTCGCGGATCGCCGTGCCGTCCGGAGTCGGGTAGTCCGTGCCGTAGATGTCGATCGCCGGACGGCGGCCAAGAGCGGCATCGAGGATGAGCGGGATCAGATGGGTCTCGGGCTCGTGGTTCTCGCCGATCTCCCCCTCCGGATCGGCCCCGGCGGCGTTGAAGTAGCGCAGCAGGGCATGCCGCATCCCATGGGCCGCGCCCAGCCAATAAAGGACGCGCTCGATCATGAGCTTGCTCTCGCCATAGGGGTTGACCGGGCGCTGCGGCGCGGTCTCCGGAATCGGCACCGTCTCCGGCAGCCCATAAGTGGCGCAGGTCGAGGAGAAGACGATGTCCCGCACCCCCGCCGCCAGCATCGCCTCGAACAAGGAGAGGCTGCCCGCCACGTTGTTGCGGAAATAAAGCTCGGGCTGCGCTACGGATTCGCCGACATAGGCGAAGGCGGCGAAGTGCATGACCGCGGCCGCGTCATGGCGCCGCAGGGTCGCGGTCACATGCTCGCGGTCGGCAAGGTCGCCCTCGACCAGCGGCCCCCAGCGCACCGCCGCGCGGTGGCCGCGGGAGAGATTGTCATAGGCCACGGGCTCATAGCCGGCCTTGGCGAGTGCCTTGCACGCATGACTGCCGATATAGCCGGCGCCGCCGGTCACCAGGATGGTCTTGCTCATGTCGCTCCCGCTCGAGGCGCCCGCGGGCACAACGTCCGGCGACGCGATTGCTTCCCTCCTACGCCGAAGCTTTTGGCCGAGCAAGCCCGGCGGCTCGGGCGGCCGGCACGCAGACCGCTCCCGCAGCGTCCATCTCCGGTGCCCGCACGCCCCGAGGTTTTGCCCAGAGCCGCGCAACGACCCCTTCCGCGCTTGACCGCCCGAGAGATTTTGTATTTAATTACTGCGGGTTAGGGTTAGGTCCCGAGAGTAGATCTTAACCATCTCGGCAAGCGGCGCGGGCAGGCGCCGAGGCAACGCCGCGGCGGGTTCGGTATTGGCTTGGATCGCCGGGGAATATTCGCTCGGCCGGTCCGTTCTTGGTTCCGCTACGCGGGAGAGGCCATGCGCATCGCGGTGATCGGCACAGGCTATGTCGGCCTCGTCTCTGGCGCCTGTTTCTCGGAATTCGGCGTCGAGGTCGTCTGCGTCGACAAGGATGCGGCGAAGATCGCCTGCCTTCAGCGCGGGGAAATCCCGATCTATGAGCCGGGGCTCGACCAGATCGTCGCGAACAACAAGGCCGCCGGCCGCTTGAGCTTCTCGACCGAATTGGCGCCGGCGGTGGCGGGAGCCGACGGGGTCTTCATCGCCGTCGGCACGCCCTCGCGCCGCGGCGACGGCCATGCCGACCTGTCCTATGTCATGAGCGCGGCGGAAGAGATCGCAGCGGCTATTACGGGCTACACCGTGGTGGTGACCAAATCGACCGTGCCGGTCGGCACCGGAAGGAAGGTCGCGGCGATCCTGCGGCAGAAGCGGCCGGACGCGCAGTTCGACGTCGTCTCGAACCCGGAATTCCTGCGCGAGGGCTCGGCAATCCAGGACTTCATGCGCCCGGACCGGGTGGTGATCGGCTGCGACAGCGAGCGCGCCCGCGCCGTCATGCGCGAGTTCTACCGGCCGCTCTATCTCTTGGAGACACCGATCCTCTTCACCTCGCTGGAGACCGCCGAGCTCACCAAATACGCCGCCAACAGCTTCCTCGCCACCAAGATCTCCTTCATCAACGAGATCGCCGACCTGTGCGAGCGCGTCGGCGCCGATGTCCAGGACGTGGCCAAGGGCATCGGGCTCGATGGCCGCATTGGCCGCAAATTCCTCCATGCCGGGCCGGGCTTCGGCGGCTCGTGCTTCCCCAAGGACTGCCTGGCGCTGGTGAAGACCGCGCAGGATGCGGGCTCGCCGGTCGCGATCGTCGAGACCGTGGTCGCCGGCAACGACCGGCGCAAGCGCCGCATGGCCGAGCGTATCGTCCACGCCTGCGGCGGCAGCGTCGAGCGCAAAACCATCGCCGTCTTGGGCCTGACCTTCAAGCCCAACACCGACGACATGCGGGACAGCCCGAGCCTCGTCATCCTGCCGGCGCTGCAGGAAGCCGGCGCCACCATCCGCGCCTTCGATCCCGAGGGCATGGCGGAGGCGAAGAAGCAGCTCGGCAACGTCACCTTATGCGCCAACGCCTACGAGACCATGGCGGGCGCGCATGCGCTGGTCATCATCACGGAATGGAACGAGTTCCGCGCGCTCGATCTCGCCCGCGTCAAGGCGCTGCTGGCGACGCCGACGGTCATCGACCTGCGCAACATCTACAAGCCGGCGGACATGGCCGAGGCCGGCTTCTATTATTTCAGCATCGGCCGGCGCTCGGTCGAGCCGGCCCAGGCCCAGCAACGTCTGAAAGCGTGAGAGATAGGAAAGCGGCATGAGCGCCACGAAAAAGCGCGTCCTCGTCACCGGCGGCGCCGGGTT
>Ga0209415_10001962_pt1 | contig 38986 bp, 39 predicted proteins | sample PeaSoiSIISIP2007_FD_187696 | JGI IMG/M metagenome (GOLD analysis project Ga0209415, IMG submission 187696) | Peat soil microbial communities from Weissenstadt, Germany - SII-SIP-2007 (SPAdes) (version 2) | ecosystem: Environmental > Terrestrial > Soil > Wetlands > Peat | place: Germany...
CGCAGCGCCCGGCCGGTTTTCCTGGCCGCCCAGGCGATGGTGATCGTGTCCCGGTCGATGCCGATCTTGGCGCCGAAGCCGCCGCCTACGTCCGGCACCACCACGCGGATCTGGTCGGGCGCCATGCCCAGGGCGCCGGCCAGGATCAGCCGGCTCACCTGCGCGTTCTGCGAGCTGACCCAGACGGTCAGCTTGCCGTTCTCGAAGCTGGCGGCCGTGGCCCGCCCCTCCATCGGGAGGCAGGCGACCCGCTGGTTAACGATGTTCTGCTCGACGACCACGTCGCAGGCGTCGAACGGGGTGTCGTCGGCGGACATAGCCTGCGAGACGCAGACGTTGGTGCCGGCGGCCGGGAACAGCAGGGTCTGGTCGGCGACGGCGGCCGTCGGTCCCAGCACCACCGGCAGCGGCTCGTAGTCCACGGCGACCAGGTCGGCCGCGTCCTCGCCCTGGTAGCGGCCATCGGTAATCACCACCGCTACCGGCTCACCGACGAACCGCACCGTGTCGACCGCCAGCAGGGGCTCGGCCCACGGGCCGCCGAGCGGCGCCGGGCTGCCGTCCCACTCGCCTGAGCTCGGCGGCGGCGGGGCCAGATCGTCCATGTCGCGGACGGTCAGCACGGCGACCACGCCCGGCTCGCTCAGGGCCTCGCTGGCATCGATGCCGGTGATGCGCGCGTGGGCCAGCGGACTGCGCACGAAGGTCAGGCACGCTGCGGCGTTGAGTTCCGGCGTGCGGAGGTCATCGACGTAGACACCGCCCGCCGTCAGCAGCCGCGGATCTTCGGTCCGGATGACCCGGGTACCCATGATGCTCATAAAACCTCCGCAGCTCGCTCCCTTGCCGGCCCCTCGCCAGCGAAACTACACCGCGGCGGCCTGGCGGACCATCGGAGGTCCCACCAAACCCGCCTGCAGGCAATTATGACCGAACCCTCCACAGGTGACGAAGCCCTGCCCAAACGGCCACAGGACCGGCCCGCCCGGATGAGCTAGCGTCGCAAACATGCTGGACGCCGCGAACTGGACGACCCTCCTGGCCGAACTGTCTCGGCAGTCGCGCGTGCCCGGAGCCGTACTGGGCATCTGACCAACTCCGGGCAGTCCTCGTCCCTGTACCAGGCGGTGTTCACCGAGGTGTTCGGGGCTTCGGATGACCGGCACCTCCGCCGGCGGCCGGGATCCCGCTCAGGACTCCGGCGCGGCCCGGTTGGCCGTGACCCGCGGGTGATCCCGCCAGGCGGGCATGGTGGCCATGTAGTCGAGCGTCTGGCGCTCGATCTCCTGCCTGCTCGTGCCCGGATGGCGCCGCGCCTGCCAGCCGACCATCCGCTCGAAGCGGATGTCGAAGGACTGCAGGGCACCGTTCTCGTCGGTGCAGTAGCTGCAGTAGCGGCCGGTCTCGATGGGCATCCCGCAGCTTTCGCAGGGCCGGGGGCGGAAACCTTGCGCTGTGCTCATGTCAGGTCCTCCTGGGCTTTATCGGGGACGGGTGCGGCCAGGTCGACCAGGGTGCGCAGCCCGGCGATCAGGTCGTCGGCCCGGAAGAGCTCCGCGAACCGTTCGGCCTGCGCTCGTTCCTCGGTCACGCCACCAGGGTTCCGGCTCGGTAATGCATCGTCAATCCCGATGGATCTCCCGGTAGTTAGCCGGTTCGGGGACGCGGGCACGGAAGCCCGCCGGCTCGGACCGGTGATCGGGTTCCTCATCGCCAGCCTGGACACCACGGTGGTCCTGCTCACCCCGGTGGTGTTCGCCACCGCGGCCCGGCTGGACGTGCGGGCCCGGCCGCACGTGTACGCGTGCACGCACCTGGCCGCGCCGGCGCCGTGCTGGCCGTGCTGCTCGGCGTCAACATCGGCCCGAACCTCACCTACACCGGCTCGCTGACCACGCTGCTGTGGCGCCGCACCCTCCGCCACCGCGGATCAGCACCGGACCTGGGGGAATTCACCCGGCTAGGGTTGCTGACCGTGCCCGCCGGACTCGTCCTCGCCGTCCTGGCCCTGTGGGCCGGGCTACGGGCCATGGGAGGCTGACCAAAGTTGACTGACAGTGACACCACGATCCGTTCGGTATACATATGGGTCGGTGAGGGGACCTGGCGGGCCACCGTGGACGCGGCGCTCAGCCTGGCACCGTCCGAGGCGAGGTTCACTCTGCTGCACGTCACGTCGCCCGCCGCGGCCGATGCCGTCCACGGCGCCTACTGGGGATTGCTCGGCCGGGCGGGCAGGATCCGGGCGACCGGCTCGAGGTACTCGGGCAGGCGTCGGCGGCTGAGTTGCTCGAGGCGGCCGCGCGCAGGCTCGGGCGTCCGTGCGAACGGCTGGAAATTCACGATTTTGCGGAACGGGCCGTGGTGGCAGCCTCGGCCGATGCGGACCTGCTCATCGTGGCGCGGGACGGGGACCGGTCGCGGCTGGGCCCGAAAAGCCTTGGTAAGGCCGCCCGGTTCGTCGTGGATCACGCCGCCTGTCCGGTACTGCTCGTCTGGCCGGAGGCCGCCCCGGACGTCGGCACCATTCCCCCGCCGCCACATCACCCTCACCACTGCGGCCGGTGAGCCGGGAAACCCGGACCGACGGCGCGACGGCTTGTAGCATCTTCTTCACCAAGTGTAGTGGGGGGTGGGCCGCCCGGCTCATCGACGAGCTGGGCATCACCTCGGGTCCCGAGAGCACGATCGTGTCGCTCTACATCCGCTTCGAGTAGCACGTCAACCTCAGGTTGACGTGCTGATGTCCGTCAACCTATAGTTGACGCATGGAACAACCGGTACGACTCGACGACATCATCAACTACGTCAAGGGCCAGGACGGGACGGCCCTTGACCACGTGTCGGCGGCCATGCGGATTTCCGAGTACCTCGGTGAGCTGGCCGACCACCTGATCGGGCACTTCGTGGACCAGGCCCGCAAGGCGGGCGCGTCCTGGACCGAGATCGGCCAGTCGATGGGCGTGACCAAGCAGGCGGCGCAGAAGCGCTTCGTGCCGAAGGCCGGCGAGTGGTCCGTGCCGCCGGACGAGACCGGCTGGCAGGCGGCACTGACCGAGGCCTTCCGTGACCATCCCTTCTCCAGGTTCACACTGCGGGCCAGGCATTCGATCGATGCGGCGGCTGAGGAGGCCCGGGAGCGCCGGCACGATCGCGTCATTCCCGAGCACATCGCCCTCGGCCTGCTGCACGAGCCGGAGGGCCTGGCCGCCAAGGCCATTGAAGCGCTCGGCGTGCCGCTGGATTCGGCCCGCGATGCGCTGGTCGCGGCCCTGCCGCCGGCCTCCGTCGACGAGCCGGTCCCGGGCCGGATCCCGTTCACCGGGGGGGCCAAGAAGGTCATGGAACTGGCCGTGCGGCAGGCGCTGAAGCTGGGGCACAACTACATCGGGACCGAGCACATACTGCTCGGCGTCCTCGAGGACGAGCAAGCCGGCGGCGGCACGCTGACCGGGCTGGGTATCACCCCGGGGCGGGCGGAGCAGTGGCTCGTCGCCGAACTCCAGCGGCTCGTCGGGGCCAAGCGCCAGGCTGCCGGCTGAGCCGGGCCGTCTGCTGCGGCCCTGGCCGGCCCGCTCTGCTGCGGCCCTAACTGGGCCCCTCTGCTGCGGCCCTAGCCGGCCGCGCGGCCAGCTTGGCCTGGTTGCCTGGCAGCGACGGGTCGAAGCGCTGCGGTATCCGCTGGGCGCGGCCCCGGGTCATGTCCACACCCGTGCCCTGGCGGATCCGGCCGGTCAGCCAGCCGCCGGCCAGCGGGCTCCAGGCGATGACCCCCATGCCGTACTTCTGGCAGGCCAGCCGTGCTGGGCGCGAACGGGATGTCAGCCGATGACCCTCGCGGAAAACCTTCCATCGTTGCTGAGAGCAGATATATCATTGACTTAAGCAACGAACTTCTGAGGATGACATGAGCGAACTGGCGGCAGATGACCTCGTGAGTGCGGGCGGCGAGACGGGCGGGGACGGGGCGGCGGGCACCGGGGACGGGGCGGTGGCGGCGGTGCGGGCGTTCAACCGGTTCTACACGAACATGATCGGGTTGCTGCGCGGCAAGTACCTGGACACGCCGTACTCGCTCACCGAGGCGCGGATCCTGTTCGAGCTGGCGCAGCGCGACGCCAGCGAGGTGACCGACCTGCGGCGTACGGTCGACATCGACGCGGGGTACCTGAGCCGCATCCTGGCCAGGTTCTCCTCCGACGGCCTCGTCACCAGGCAGCGCTCGGCGGCCGACGGGCGCCGCCAGATCATCTCGCTGACCGGCCACGGCGGTTCGGTGGTGGCGGGCCTGGACGCCCGGTCGGCCGCGCAGACCCGGGACATGCTGGCCGCGGTGCACGACGATGACCGGCGCAGGCTGCTCGATGCCATGCACGTGATCACCGACGTGCTGTCGGAGTCCCCGCAGCCGCGCGGGTACCTGCTGCGGGCGCCCCAGCCGGGCGACATGGGCTGGGTGGTGCAGCGGAACGGGGCGGTGTACGCCGAGGAGTTCGGCTGGGACGCCAGCTACGAGGCGCTGGTGGCCAGGATCGTGGCGGACTACGTCGACCACCGGGACCCGGACTGCGAGGCGGCCTGGATCGCCGAGGTCGACGGGACGCGGGCCGGCTGCGTGTTCTGCGTGCGCGAGAACGCCAGCACCGCCCGGCTGCGCCTGCTGCTGGTCGAGCCGTGGGCCCGGGGGCTGGGGATCGGCGCCCGGCTGGTCGAGGAGGTGCTCCGGTTCGCGCGCCGGGCCGGGTACTCCGACATCACGCTGTGGACCAACGACGTGCTGGTCGACGCCAGGCGGATCTACCAGCGAGCCGGTTTCACGCTGGATGACGAGACCCGTCACCACAGCTTCGGCCACGACCTGGTGGGCCAGAACTGGTCCCGCCGCGTGTAGGCGGCGGGACCGGGTGGATCCGGTCAGGCGATACGCCGGATGAGCCACCACAGGCAGCACCCGGCCAGCGCCAGGGCCAGGGCCAGGAAGACCCCGGTCTCGACCCACTGGAACTCCCAGAAGCGGCTGGCGGGCTCGTAGCTGATCAGGTCGCGGAGGTGGAACCGGCTCAGCGAGGCCTGGCAGGCCGGGAAGTTGCCCGCCTGGCACGCCGGGGTGGCCGCCGCCTGGAACGGGTGGCCGGCGGTGTCGATGACCTGGCCGGACAGCACCCACGCGCCTTGCTGGCTCAGGATGGGAACCGCGTTCACGGATATAAGGCCGCCCTTGGTCCCTATCTGGGTGATGTTGGCCACGTTGAGCGGCACGATGGTGGTGACGGGCGGGATGAGGTGCGCCCGGATCCATTCGGCCCAGGCGAACTGGAGGGCCGCGAAGACACCGAGGGTGGCGGCCATCGCGGACACGGTCCGCCGGGTCAGCATCCCGGCCGTGACGCCGAGGGCGAAGGCGAAGGCGGCGTAGGCGATCGGCACGACGCCGCGCGTGTCGAACAGCACCGGCCCGAGCCGCTCCAAGCTGAGCCGGTGACCGTAGGGGATCTCGAGGACGCTGTCCATCGGGCTGGACCACCAGGTCAGCATCAGGCTGAACAGCCCGGCGGTGGCCATGCTGCCCAGGCCGACCAGGCCGAGCTTGACGGCCAGCCACCGCGTCCTGGTGACGCTCTGATTCCAGGTCAGCGGCAGGGTACGCGCCTCGATCTCGCGCGTGATCAGGGGCGCCCCCCAGAACACCCCGGTGATGGCCGGGACGGCGAACATGACCCCGATGCCGAGCAGGTACAGGACCGGGTCGAACCAGGGCAGCTCATTGTCGAAGGTGCCGCTGGCCGACCGGCAGGCGACACCGGTGCAGGTCGCGATGCCGTTGATTTCGTAGAGGTGGACCAGGTACGGGCCGGTGACGGCGAGCAGGATGGCAAGCACGGCGGCCACGGCGGCCGCCCCTGCGGCCTGGGCGCGGAACTGGCGCCAGGTGAGCCAGATCATGATCATGCCTCCGGGGTGGGCTGGCGGGGAGTCGCGGTGCGGGATTGGCTGACCCGGCTCATGTAGTCCAGGACGAGATCCTCCAGGCCCAGGTGGTGCGAGGCGAGCAGGTCGGTGACGGGGCCGGCCACCTGGACCCGGGAGGCGACGAGCACGATCAGGTAGTCGCAGATCCGCTCAAGGTCACTGACCAGGTGCGACGACATCACGACGCTGACCTGGCGGGAGGCGGTGAAGTCCGCGAGGCTGCGCAGGAACTCGCTGCGGGCCAGCGGGTCAAGGCTGGCGATCGGCTCGTCCAGGATCAGCAGTTCGGGCTGCTTGGCCAGGGCCAAGGTCAGGGCGAGCTGGGCCCGTTCGCCACCGGACAGCTTCCCGGCCTTCTGGTGCAGATCCAGCCCGAGCTGGTCGATCCGGTCACGGGCCAGGGCGCCATCCCAGCCCGGGTTCATGTGGGCCCCGAACCTGAGGTGGTCCGCGACGGTGAAGCCGGCGTGGACCGGGGCGTCCTGGGCCACGAAACCGACCTTGGCCAGCTGGGCCGGGCCGCTGGCCGGCCTGCCGCCGAGCACGTCGATCGTGCCCGACGTGGGCGCCAGCAGGCCGACGGCCAGGTGCAGCAGGGTGGTCTTCCCGGCTCCGTTCGGGCCGACCAGCCCGGCGATACGGCCGGCCGGGATGCTCAGGGTGCAGTCGGCCAGCGCCACGCGGTGCCCGTACTTCTTGCTGAGCCCGTGCGTTGCGAGTGCATCGGTCATGCCGTGAACGTAGGCGCCGGGCCGCCCGCGGGTCTGCGGTCATACGAGCGAACCTGTCCGCCGCAAGGATGAACCGGGACCGCCGCACGGACGATGTGCCGGCGCCGGGCCCGGTGTTACGGTCGCCGCATGCGGGTGAAATGGCCTGAGCTGGGGACAGTCCTCGATGTCGGTTTCGCCGTGGTCGGCGTCGGGCTGACCGCGGCCGCCCTGTGGGTTCCGGGCAGCCTGATCGGGACGGCCGTCACGGGACCGCCGCTGTTGGTGGCGGTGCTGCCGCTGCTCGTCGGCGGGCCGCTGGTGCTGCGTCGGCGGGCACCGCTGCTGATGTGGGGCATGGTCTGGGCGGGCATCTCGGTGCAGGCGCTGGTCACGCATCAGCCGCCCCGGGGTCCCGAGCTGGCGTTCGTGGTGTCCGCGGGTAGCTACGCTCTGGCCGCGCACGACACCCTGCGCCGCGCGGTGGCCGGACTGGCCGTCGCGGTCCCGGGCCTGCTGATCTATGCCACGGCCAGCCACCAGAGGTTTCTGGGGCTGCTCTCCCCTCGTGTCCTGTTGGGCGGGGAGATACTCGGAGGAACCTGGTTCCTGGTCGTCGAGATCGTGGTGTTCTGGATGGCCGGCGTGTTCGTCCGGGTCCGCAGACAGGCCGCGGCCCTGGCCAGGCACAACGCTGCGCTCCAGCGCCAGGCCGAGCAGGCGGCGGCCGCGGAGCGGGCCCGGATCGCCCGTGAGCTGCACGACATCGTCGCGCATCATCTCAGCGTGGTGGTCCTGCAGGCGGCCGGGGCCCGGGCGTCGGGCCAGCACGCCGATAAGGCCTTGGAGAAGATCGAGCACAGCGGGCGGCAGGCGCTGACCGAGATGCGCCGGCTGCTCGGCATGCTGCATGAGCCGGGCGAGGAGGCCGAGCTGACCCCGCAGCCCAACCTGGGCGAGCTGCCGGCCCTGGCCGAGAGCGTCCGGGCGGCGGGCCTGCCGGTGCGGCTGGTGGTCGACGGTGACGGTATGGCCGTGCCCGCGGCGGTGGGCGTGTCCGCGTACCGCATCGTCCAGGAGGCCCTGACCAACGTGCTCAAGCACGCGGGGGCGGCGCGCGCCGTGGTGAGCATCGGCTATCTCGATGATGCGGTCACGATCGAGGTCACGGACGACGGCACCGGGCCTCTGGTACCGGTCGGCCCGGGTCTGGCCGCCTCGGCGGCCGACGGGCGGGGACTGGCCGGGATGCGCGAGCGGGCGGCGCTGTTCGGCGGCGAGCTGCGGGCCGGGCCGGAGCCCGGTGGCGGTTTCACGGTCCGCGCCCGGCTGCCCGTCGCCACCGGGTCGCCATGATCAGCGTGCTGATCGCCGACGACCAGGACCTCGTCCGCGAGGGACTGCGGATGATGCTCGAGGCCGAACCGGACCTCCGCGTGGCCGGCGAGGCCGGGACCGGACATCAGGCCCTGGCCGCCCGTGGCGATAGGGCGGGCGGGGTCAGTGATCCAGTTGGACCATGAGCCAACGTAGAGCGCGGCGGGGATGCCGGCCAGGGCAAGCGCGAGGACCTCCTGCGCCGCGGTGACGCCTGAGCCGCAGTATGCGCCCACCGGGCCGGCGCCGAGGGCGGTGAAGCGGGCGGTGAGTTCGGCAGTGGTCCGGAAGGTGCCGTCCGGGTTCACGTTGTCGGCGGCCGGCGCGCTGACCGCGCCGGGAATGTGGCCCGCCACGGGGTCGATGGGCTCCCGTTCTCCCCGGTACCGCTCCCCCGCCCGCGCGTCGAGCAACAGCCCGGTGCGCGCCACCGATTCGGCACCGGCCGCATCCAGCACCGGCATGTGGCCGGGCCGCGCGGTAAAGTCGCCCGGCTTCCCGGCGTGCTCGGCCGGCTTCCCGGCGAGGTCGGCCTGGCTATCCGGGAGGCCGGCGGCCAGCCAGGCCTGATAGCCCCCGTCGAGCACCCGCACGTCCTCGTGCCCGTAGTAGCGCAGCAGCCACCAGCCGCGGGCGGCGGCCGTCGCGTCCCGGTCGTCGTACACGATCACGGGACGGTCCTGGCTCACCCCGGCCGCGCGCATCGCGTCGGTGAAGGTTGCCGGGTCAGGCAGCGGATGCCGCCCGGCCGGGCCGGGGGGCGCGGCCAGGTCACGGTCCAGGTCGACGAAGACCGCCCCGGGCAGGTGACCTTCACGGTAGCTGTCCAGGCCCGGGGGCCCGCCGAGTCGCCACCGCACGTCCAGCAGGACGGGTGCTGGCTCGCCGACCAGTTCCTCGGCGAGGGCTGCGGGCGAGACCAGGAGCCTGTTCGTACCTGTCGTCATGCCGCGGTATAGGAAAGGGCGGGGACGAACTGTTCGGCCGCCGTGAGCGAACCGTGCATGGCGAAGAGCGCGGATTCCCCTGGCTCCGTCTTGCTGGCCACGACGGCGAAACTGCCCGCGGCGGCGGCCACGACATCGCCGATCCGGTCGGCCATCTGCGCGTCCACCGGCCCGAACCATCCTTCCTTGATGGCCTCGTCCCTCGGCAGGACCCACGCCCGCTCGCCGAGTACCTCGCGCCAGGTGGCCAGGACATCGGCGGCGGCACCGGGCCGCGCGTAAAGATGCCTGGCCCGCGGCTCGCCGCCGAGCAGCGCCAGCCCGGCCCGGAGCTCCGGTATCTCGTCCGCGTCGAGCCGGTCGGCCGGACCGACGTCGACCATGCCGTGGTCGGCTGTCACGTAGAGGCAGGTCTGGGGGGGAAGCCCGCTCGCGAGCTGCTCGGCCAGCTTGTCCACGTGGGCCAGCTGGTAATACCAGGAATCGGAGCCGATGCCGAACATGTGCCCGGTGTTGTCGAGGTCGCCGTGGTACACGGTCACGAGCGCACGCCCATTCTCGGCGATCGCGGCCGCGCCCTGCGCGGCCAGGGCGCCCATGGTGTCGGCCGGCCGGAGTTCCGCGCCGCGCAACGCCGCGATGGTCAGGCCCCGTCCGCGGAACGCGCTCCGGGCCACATGGACCGCAGCGATGCCAGCCGCGGTGGCCCGCTCGTAAATGGTGGGCAGGGGCTGCCACTTGCGAGGATCGACCCGCGAGTCCCAGCGCAGCGCGTTGAGCAGCAGATCCGCACCCGGCACCAGGATCTTGTAGCCGAGCATCCCATGCTGGCCAGGAGGGCTCCCCGTACCCAGCGAGGGGAGGCTCGTGGCCGTGGTGGCCGGGAACCCGGCCGTGATCGGCTTGGAGTTGCGGGCCAGCTCGGAGAGGAACGGCGCGGCGGCGGGATGATCCCGGAGCAGTTCCCAGCCGAGCCCGTCCACGATCAGCAGGCACGCGCGCTGGGCGGGGGCCAGGCCGAGGACGTTCTGCTCCGGCGGTGAATCGGGATCGAGGGACGCGAGGATCGACGAAGACAAGTCGGCCAGGGTCGCGCTCCCATAGGACGGCACGATCGGCGGATGTCTCGGCTCGAGCGTCATGCGGGAATCCTCATCTGCTACTCGTGGGTGCCACTGCGCGTCTTGCTCGGCGCCTTGCCTGCATCTTGCCGGAACATCGTGCCACTGGGCGGCGCCAGGGGCAAAACAACCACCAAACCCTCAGCTACCCTGCAGCCGCCGTTACGCTACCGGGCGGCCGCGGTGGCGTCGGAGAGTACCCGCACGAAGCTGAGCAGTTGCCGCACGGCCTCTTCGCCGTCGGCGTCCTGGCTGACCCGCAGCGAGAAGTCATCAGCCGTGATCGTGCCGAGATAGCCGTGGTCGGCTTCGCAGCTCTCGTCGCCGCAGTGCGCCGGCTCGAGCTCCAGGTGGGAGAGCACGTTCCAGCCGATGGTCAGCATGACTTCCGACGGGAGGGTGACGCCCGGCACGTAAGCGGCTGGGTCGGGAACCACGCGGGTCAGGGCCACGGATGAGATCTGGCCGAACCGGATCGCCTCGGTGCTGGTCTCGGCGCGCGGCCGGCTGTCGGGATCCTCGGCCGGATGCTCGTCGGTGTGCGAGTACACCAGCCGGGTGGGAGTGAGCACCAGCACGGTCATGTGACGGCGCACCTCCATGCCGGGATCGAAGATCGCGTCGTGGTGGACGACATAGGCCGTGACCGGTTCTGACCCGAGCGCCGAGGCCACCGCATCGGATACCAGGCCGGGGTAATAGCCGCTGCGCTCGATCGCGGCTCGCAGGCCATCGGTCATGACTCGACTTTCCCTCATTCCCCCATCCTGCACCGTCCGGGCAGATGCTTCACCCGCGGGACACGTCTCAGGCGGGCATGACGTCTTCCGGCCGCCCGGGCGGCGTGATCCCGGCCAGGTCAAGCAGGCGTTCCTCCTCCGGCTCCGGCAGGGCCATCGCGCTCGAGCTCGGAGCTGGCCTGGGCTTACGCGGCTTCCTCGGTCCGGACCCGCCGCCTCGGCCCCGGTAGATGATCAGGCCGTTCACCGGATCGGGCACGCCGTCCAGGGCCGAACGGACCGCGGGCAGCGCGCGGAACGCTTCCCACTGCGCGTCGGAATCGAAGAGCACCTCGAACACGACGCCGTAGCGGTGCTCGTGCCACTCCCAGTAGACGGCCCCGTTGGTGAGCGCGGCCTCGATGAGTTCGTCCTGGTAGGAGTCCTTCCATCGGCGAGCGGGCAGTTCAGAAGCGTCGAAGACCTCGATTGACCACCACTCGGACACGACAATCCCACCGCCATCCGGATAACTCAGACCCCGTTATCGTTGATGCCCCTCTTGAGATAGTACGTCTTTTGGGGGCTTGCCGATAGGCCGATAGGCTCTGCTGGCTCGCGGGGGACGAGCCCGTGAAGCCCCCCGCAACCCCCCGTTAGGCTCGTTCGGCATGAGGTGGAGCGGGCTGAGGCTGTCAGTGACGCTGCTGACCGTCATCCCGCTGCGTGATCCCGTTACCGAGCCTCGCCGGGCCACCGTGGCCGCGGCGATGGCGTGGGCGCCAGCGGTGGGGCTGCTGCTCGGGGTCATCGCGGCGGCGGTGCTCGTCGTGGCCGATCGTCCGCTCGGCTCCGGCCCGCTGACCGCAGCCGGCCTCGCCGTAGCCACGCTCGCGCTCCTCACCCGGGCACTGCACCTGGACGGCCTGGCCGACCTGGCTGACGGCCTGGGCAGCGGCCAGCCCGCACCGATAGCGCTCGACATTATGCGCCGCTCTGACATAGGGCCGTTCGGTACTGTCACGCTGATCCTGGCGCTGCTCATCCAGGTCGCCGCGCTCAGTCACGCGGAAACGGCTGGCCCCGGGCGCGGGGCTGCCGCACTGATCACAGCGGTAATCACCAGCAGACTGGCGCTGACCTGGGCTTGCCGCCAGGGTGTACCGGCGGCCAGGCCGAACGGCCTAGGCGCGCTGGTTGCGGGCACGGTGCGTGTCGCGATCCCGGTTGCGCTCACGCTGGCCACGGTGACAGCTGCGGCGGCGGCGGTAGCGGTTTCCGCCACGGTGACGGGTGATTCGCTCGGCTGGACCCTGCCGCTCGCCGTCGTCGCCGGACTGGCCGCCGCATTCGTGGTTCAGCGGCAGTCGACGCGCCGCCTGGGCGGCATCACCGGGGATGTGCTCGGCGCGCTGGCAGAGGTCGCGACGACCGTCACCCTGGTCGTGGCGGCCATGGGTCCGCGGGCGTTACCGCGCCAAGCGGAGGCCGTCACCTCCGGAAGCGGTCGCCGATGCTCCGGGCGACGATCTCCGGCGCCATGTCGACGGCACCCTCCCAGTGCAGCCGCTCGAGGAACGTCGAGTCCGAGCGGTAGAACGCCTTGAGGTTCGAGCGGCAGGCCAGGCGCAGGTTGAGCGGGTACCCTTCGTCGGCCGGGGGTGCCCCGTAGATCACGCAGTTGAAGCTCTGGATACCCATCTCGGCGTACGCCCCGAGGGCCAGCGCCAGCCCGTGAGCCAGCTCTGCGATGAGATCGTCATCGAGCTCGGAGGGCGAGGAGATGCCTGCGGCGAACGCCCTGAGCTCGGCGGGGGCGATCGGGGCGAAGCTGACGATCCACTCGAAGCGCCCGGTATGGCCCAGGTAACGCTCTCCAAGACGGCGTTCGGTGTCTAGGTACGCGTCATACCTCTGCGCGGGCACCCCCGTGAGCAGGCGCTGCATCGTCGTGGGCTGGGAATCGACGATCCCCTGCATGTGGGGATGGAACAGGGAGCTCCCCGAGGGCAGCATGTGGTTGGCGTTGATCGACGCCCATCGTGACTGCGGGTCTGCCGCCATCACCGCCTGGGCAAAGGCGACCTGCGCGGCCAGGTTGTCGGTGAGCAAGCGCTGGGTTATCTGGCCGAGCGGCAGGTAGTGCAACCGTGGTGAGTAGACCGATACCGAGCTGTGTGATGAGTACGCGTGCAGGTTCGCGAACAGTACCGCCTCGCCGCGCGTGATCCGTCCGCCGGGATGGATCCTGGCCGGTAGTTTAGGCGTCAGCTGGTCGATCCGGCCCGGGCAGAACGGGCAGCTCGGCTGGCTCTCTCGCGCGAACGCCTCAAGGTCGAAGTCGCTGGCAGGCATCAGGCCGCGGTCGGGCAGGATGCGTGAGCTATGCCCCGTCAGCGGATCGCGGCGCACCTCAATGGTCGTGCGGATAGGCTCACCGGTACTCGCGTCTATCATCTCAGCGGCCAGCAGCTCGCGACTCAGTTCCATGTGTTCGCCTCGCCTTAGGGATCCGGGATCTAGACAGAGCGCGGCCACGGCGGCCACGGCCGAGAAGCCGGTATCCAGCATCGCGCACAAACATGTTTCAATGGCAGAAAGGCCAGGACACCGTCGATCTTGCCGACCTGAGAGTGACGGGTGGCCCAGAAGCAGGAATCGGATATGCCACTGACCCACGAGGTGTTCAACCAGCCGCCGGTGCTGGCCGGCTACGACGTTGCCGCGGACCAGGCGATGCTCGAAGCGCTGCACCGCGAGGGCGCGGGCTGGGCGCAGGACGGCATCCGGGAACTCGGCCGCCTGGCCGGGTCGGCCCAGGCGGCCGAGTGGGGCCGCCAGGCCAACGAGCATCCGCCGGTGCTGCGGACCCACGACCGCTTCGGTCACCGCATCGACGAGGTGGAGTTCCACCCGGCCTGGCATGAGCTGATGACCGTCGCGGTCCGGCACGGCCTGCACGCCACGCCATGGCGAGACCCGCGGCCCGGCGCGCACGTGGCCCGCGCCGCGGGGTTTTACGTCTGGGGCACCGCCGACGCCGGGCACTGCTGCCCGGTCTCGATGACCTATGCCGTCGTGCCCGCGCTGCGGCACGCGCCGGAGCTGGCGGGCCGGTTCGAACCGCTCCTGGCCGCCCCGGAATACGACTTCGGCCTGCGGCCGCCCGGCAGCAAGCGGGGATTGCTCGCGGGCATGTCGATGACCGAGAAGCAGGGCGGCTCCGATGTCCGGGCCAATACCACCCGGGCCGTCCCGGCGGGCGACGGCAGCTACGTGCTGACCGGGCACAAGTGGTTCACCTCGGCGCCCATGGGCGACCTGTTCATGGTCCTGGCCCAGGCACCCGCTGGGCTGTCCTGCTTCCTGCTGCCCCGGGTGCTGCCGGACGGCGGCCGGAACGGCATGCGCCTGCAGCGCCTGAAGGACAAGCTCGGCAACCGGTCGAACGCGTCGGCCGAGGTCGAGTACGACGAGGCGGCCGCTTGGCTGGTCGGCGAGGAAGGCCGCGGGGTCCGCACCATCATCGAGATGGTGAACATGACCCGGCTGGATTGCGTGCTCGGCACGGCGACCGGGATGCGGACCGGCATCACGCTCGCGGCGCACCATGCCGCGCACCGGACGGCCTTCGGCCGGAAGCTGGCTGACCAGCCGCTGATGGCCAACGTGCTGGCGGACCTGGCGATCGAGTCAGAGGCGACGACGTTGGCGGCGCTCCGGCTGGCCGGGGCGACGGACCGTGCCGCCCGGGGCGACGAGCAGGAGGCCGCGTTCCGGCGCCTAGCGCTGGCGGTGACGAAGTACTGGGCGTGCAAGCGGGCACCGGCACACGCCGCCGAGGCACTCGAATGCCTGGGCGGCAACGGGTATGTGGAGGAGTCCGGGATGCCGCGCCTGTACCGCGAGGCGCCGCTGTCATCGATCTGGGAGGGTTCGGGTAACGTCGCCGCGCTTGACGCACTGCGGGCGCTGACCAGGCAGCCCGAGACGGCCGACGCCTTCTTCGCCGAACTCGACCAGGCGGCGGGAGCCGACCGCCGGCTGGATCAGGCGATCGCCCGGCTGCGCAAGGAAGTCAGTGACCCCGCCGAAGAGCGGGCCCGCTATCTGGCCGAGGCCATGGCACTGGCCCTCCAGGGGGCCCTGCTGGTTCGCCACGGCCATCCGGCCGTGGCCGATGCGTTCGCCGTGTCCCGTCTGGGTGACGACGCCGCGTGGGGGCGTGCCTATGGCACGCTCCCCTCCGGCACCGACACCGCCTCCATCGTCAGCCGCGCCACGCCGAAGATCCTGTCCTGACCACGGGTGCTTCCGTTCTGGTGAGTACCGTCGCGAAAGCAGCCCAAAACCGGCCGCCCGCCTCCGCAGCGGGCGGCCTTGGGGTTGAATTTCAAGCTCGAAGCCACATCCGGCCCAGCGCCGGGATCCGATGGCCCAGACCCAGCTGAGAACCCGGCCGGACAAGGTCCAGATGTAGCCCTAGAGATCCGTGCCCTTCCGCGACCTTGCGACCGCTGAAGGGCACAGCATCCCCGGAAGAATCACGGCGCTGAAGCGGTGGCAAGTTACGTCGACGTCGGAGTCGCCGAGCGTTCGGCGCACACAGGCCCGTGTCCGATTACCAGCCGCTAAACAGAACCGTCGGCTGCCTAGTTCCCGGTCGCCGCCCGGAACCTGACCACCAATTCGGCGGGCACGCGCCCGCGGTCCTTGACCTCGATTCCCTGCGCCTTTGCCCACTCCCGGACCTCGGTGGTGTTGACCCCGCTGGCCGAGGCCCTGCGTCCGCCGCGGGCCGGCCGCCGCGCCGCGCCCGAGCTGCGCCGGGCGGCGTCGATGTACTTGGCCAATGACTTCCGTAGCGCCTCAGCGTGCTTTGCGTTCAGGTCGATCTCGTAGTCGGCACCATCCAGCGCAAAGCGGACGGTGCCCTCAGCCTCACTGCCATCGATGTCATCGATGAACAGGGTCTGTATCTTCTGGGCCACGTGTGCTCCGTTTCTCTCGTTGAATTGTGCACTACATTAGATGATAGCCCGCCGATAAGCACACCCCGGGTCCCGAGTTCAGAATGCGTGTCCTTCACTGAACGACGCCGCCGCCATCTCCGTGAGCGTAGGGATGAGATGGAGTAACCATCGGTATGCGGGAGCATACTTCCAGCCGATAGCCAGGCAGTCCCCAGGTGAACCGCACCACTTGTACGCCGGTCGACGTCATTCCTCTCACGGCCGTAACGGGTCGGAGCGCGGGACCTGAAGCGTTCGCGATCCGGACACGAGTTCATTTATAGTGCGTTAGCTGTACATCGGGTAGGGCTCGCAGAACCTGTGGCGTCCCCGCTGCAGCGGTATGATGGCGAGACGTGAGCGGCTCAGACGGCGTCCAGAGCCGCACCATGTTGCCGTTGGCAGGACCTCGACGTTGCCAGTCGGGCACGGAGTCGACCTAAATGCACGTGCATTTCCGTCGAATTCCCAGTGCTATCGCTAAATGAGAACGAGCCCTCGCTACTGGTAGTCGGATCGCCAGAACCGGACGGACCCGCTCAGCGCTCCGGCGCCTCGACCCCGTCTATGCCCATACGGTTGCTTTCGGCCAGAGCGTTCTCGCGGAAGATATCAGGCGGTCATTACTGATATTCGGCCGCACCCGCCCGTGAGCTACCGAGCGTCACTGTACCGCCGCATAACCGGAGAGTGCTACCGCCCCGGAGAGCTGATTTACCCACCGTCACGCAATTGCGTCCAGGTCCTGCCGCTCCGGACGCTGGCCGGCTGTTCCGCGACGATATCCGAGCCCGGGCGGGCGTCCTGGTCTCGGACCTTGACCAGGATCCAGCGTTGCGGGCCGGTCCGGGTCAGCGCGAAACCGCCCGACAGCTTGCGGCCGTGCAGGATGAAAGACACGTGGCCCGGTTCGTTGCGGACGAGGTCAGCGGTCCCCTCGTCCCAGATGATCACCGCGCCGGTTCCGCGCCGTTGGCCGTCGTGAACGCCCTCGAACTCGCCGGCCGCCAGGGAATGATCGTCGACCGGGACCGCCAGCCGCCGGACACCAGGGTCGAGCGACGGCCCCTTGGGCACCGCCCACGACCGCAGCACGTCGCCCGACTGCAGGCGGAAATCGAAGTGCAGTGTCGTGGCGTCGTGCAGTTGCACCACGAAGCGCGGCGGACCTACCACGCCTTCAGTATGTTCTGCAGGCGCGCGCGGTCAGAAGGTCAACCGGTCATCCGTGACGCTCACGGCTATCGTTGTCCCCCTGGCGTCCTCGACGTGGAGCTGACCCTGGCTCCAATGCGCTCGCTCGACAACGTCACCGAGCTCGACCCGGGACCGCTCTTCCTGGCCGATAACCAGCCGGACAGATGTCTCGCAGACGAGCAGCCAGCCGTGTTTAGTCTTGAACACGAACAAGAGGTCCTCGTCAACGGCGAGGACCGACGGGTCGTCGTCCTGATCGTCGGGCAGCATCACGAGATCCCGTGCGGACCAAACGTAGGCCGAGCCCTCGCCGCAGCCGACCGCCAGGGGCCGCCACGAGGCATGGCGGTAACTCCACTGCAGGCGGTCATCTCGTGTGATCGTGACTTTTATGTGCTGGTCGGACGCGTCCTCACCCTGCTGGATGGTGAAGGTGGATGCTCCGACCACGAATACGATGTCCATCTGGCTCAGCGCCTTCGCGGTGTGGCCGTTATCAACCGGATCAGGGCGTCCGGCTCTGTCCCCCAGGCGGTGGTAATATCCCACGCCGCACCGCTGGGGCCGATCATGGGGCCTGTCACGCCGAACTTGGTTCCGCCGCCGACCATAGGAATAGATTCCGTTGCCTTACCAAAGTTGCCGGTGAGATGACTGCGCAGCGCAGCGTCCAGAGATTGCCGATCGAAGCCCATGGAGACGCTGAACACCCCAGCCTTACTCGGGTTCTTCAAGAGATACCCGAACTTTCCCTCGGGGATGGTGATCTGTGAAGTGTCGAGCGTGTCACCCGCGCTGTTCGTAATGAACCGAGCCCCATCTCCAGGACCGCAGGACATGAGGCCGAGGGGGTCGGTCTGGACGAGCGGGTTGGGGACGTAGGCGTGCGGATTCGGGGCGGGGGCCAGGCCCAGCGGGTCCGGGGTGAGATAGCTGCCCGTCACAGGGTCGTAATAACGCTGCTGGTTGTAGTGCAGGCCGGTCTCGGGGTCGTGGTACTGGCCGGGGAACCGCAGCGGCGTGGCCGCGCCGCCGGGACGCCACAGGGTGCCGCCCCACACGGTGTGCTGCTGGTACCCGGCGACCGTCCCGTCCGCGGTGATCAGTTCGGCGGGCATGCCCACCTGGTCGGCGACGATGGCGTAGAACCGCTCGCCGGCCACCTCCTGCCCCTGGCCGGATGAGGTGCTCTCGGACTGGGTGAGCGGAGTGAACGTGCCTGGGCGGTAAACCCAGGTCACGCGGCGCGGGTGGCCGGGCTCCCGTGCGCGGGCGGATTCCTCGGTCAGGACGCCGCCGTCCCAGGTGAAGATCGCCTCCTCGGCCGGAGCCCCGGACGGGCCGAAGCACTGCTTGGAGACGCGACGGCCCAGGGGGTCGTACCGGTATCGCCAGGTGGTGCCGTCCGGCGTGCTGACGGCGGTCAGCCGGTCGTCCGCGTCCCACTGATAGGACCAGACGGCAGGCTTGCGCGAGATCCAGGTCCGCTGCCGCTGGACGACGCGGCCCTGCCTGTCATGCCGGTAGCGGACGGTCCCGGCGCTGGTGATGAGCGTGCCCGCGCGGTCGCGAGGGCCTTGCAGGTCAGCGGACAGCCAGATGCTGGCCGCATCTGGCGGCGGAGCGCTCCACCGCGCCGAAGCGAGGTTGCCCGCCGGGTCGTAGCGGTAGCGCTCGGCCCACCGGGGCCCGGTCACCGCGGTGATCCGTCCCTGGCCGTCCAGGGTGAACCGGCGCGAGCCCGCGAGAAGGTCATCGACGTCGGCCACGCATCCGCCGGGCCGGTAGGTATAGGCGCGGCGGGCCAGCACCGATCCGGCCCGGGGCAGATCAGCCCAGGGGGCGGCGGCCAGGCGGCCAGGCGGCGCGGCGGCCAGGCGGCCCGGCGGCGCGGCGGCCAGGCGGTCCGGCGGGTCAGTGGCCAGGACCTGGAGCGCGAGCTGGCCGGCGGCGTCCCGGTCCTGGCTGAGCGCCACGCCGCCGGGCAGGTCGCGGCGGGTTTCCCGGCCCGCCTCGTCATAGCCGAACCTGAGCACGTGCCCACCGGCTTCAAGTAGTACCGGCCGGCCGGCGCCGTCGTACTTCCACCGCTCCTGCGCGCCGCCCGGAGTGACGCGGCGCGTGCGGCGCCCGGCCAGGTCGTAGGAGGACAGCACGGTACGGTCGTTGCAGGTCTCGGCGGTGACGCGGCCCAGCGCGTCGCGGGTGAGCCTGACCTCGGCGTCGGGGTTGCTCGCCCGCACCAGCCGGTCCGCGGCGTCGTAGCCGAAGGTGCTGACCACCCCGCCGGCCACCCGCCGGACCAGCCGGCCGAGCTCGTCGTAGGCGAAGGTGACCTCCTGGCCGGCCGCGTTGACCCGCCTGGTCAGCTGCCCGGCCGGATCGTAGGCGTACCGGGTCACGGCGCCGTTGAAGTCGGTCTCGGCCGCCAGCTGGCCCGCGGCATCGTAGTCATAGCGCCAGGTCAGCCCGGCGCGGGTGACCGCGGTCAGCCGCAGCCCGTGGTCGTAGCGGAACTCGGTCCGCGCGCCGTCCGGCCCGGTCACGCCCGTCACCTTGTCAAACGGCCCGTACTCGTACGTGGTCTGCTCGCCGGACGGGCTGAGATACGTGACCAGGTTGCCCTCGGCGTCGTACTCGCGCCGTTCGCTGCTGCCGTCGGGGAACACCCGCGCCGCCAGCTGACCGTCGGCCGTCCAGGCCAGCGTGGTGACCGCTCCGCCGGGTGCGGTAACCGCCGCGTGATGCACGTGAGGTTGCCGCGCTCGTCATAGCCGTACCGGGTCAGGCGGCCCAGCGGATCGGCGCGAGCGGTCACTCGGCCGTAATCGTCATACCAGGTGTGGGTCACGTGGCCCAGCGGATCGGTCACCGACGTCACCCGTGATGACTCATCAAGCTGGTAGATGGTCATCGCCCCGGCCGCGTCCGTCCACCAGGTCACCCGCTCGCCGTACGCGAACCGGCCCGAGGCGGCCCCGCCCGGTCCGGTGCCCGCCACGCACCGGCCCTGCTCGTCGTAGGCGTACCGGTAGGAGATCCCGTTACGGTCCTGCCAGCCGGTCAGCCGGCCCTCCTCGTCGTAGCTCAGCCGCAGCGCCCGGCCCGAGGAGTTGACGATGCCGGTCAGGTTCCCGGCCGGGTCGTACCGGTATCCGGCCAGCGTCACCTCTCCCGCCCGGCTCACCAGCCGCAGTTCCCCGATCCGCTCGCCGGTCATCACGGCCCGCACGCGATACCCGGCGGAGTGCGTGATCCAGGCCGGCTCGCCCTGGGCCGTGTAGCCGAGACAGATCTGATGCCCGCCCCGGTCGGTCACCGAGACCAGCGGCAGCTCGCCGCCCAGTCGCTCGAACCGCCAGACCAGCCCGGCCTGCGGGTCGGTGACCGTGAAGGCATCGTCGCCGACTCGCTCCAGCCGCCACCTCGGCCCGGTGACCGGCAGCCCGGTCGACGGCACGGGCCCGTCCTGTCCGGGGCGGCATGGCCAGGACAGGACCCGGCCGTCCGCGAACACGCCGACGATCCGGTCCGGGGTGATCTCCAGGCGCTGGTCGAAACTGGAGGCCCACGACGGCCCGAACCATCGTCCCGCCCGCCACGAGGACCGGTAGGCCCGGCCGATGACCAGGGGCAGGACCCCGGGCAGCGACACGTCGTCCTGGAACAGCAGCACGTCCCCTGTGGCCACGTCGACCGGATCGGCAGCCTGCGGGATGTCCGCCGGCGATCGTGCCGCCACGGCCGGATCTCCGGCGCCATCCCAGGACCAGCGGGCCCGGTCGAGGAGCGAGGCGGCGTCGGCGCGCTCCTGGCCGGCGTCTGCCGCTCTCGGCCGCGGCACGAACCTGATCCGGTCGGCCAGCGGCTGGGTGTCCTCCGCCAGATCGGAGAACCTGTCGCTCACCGGTCGGGCCAGCCTCGGCGTCCGCGGACATCCCGGCAGCGGCGCGAGCCGGCTTCCGTCCGGCACCAGCGGCCAGCGGTCACGGACCTCACCGATCGCCCGCGGGACCGGGACGTCCTCACCGTGCAACCCCGAACGGCCATGCCCCGATCCACCCGGAACCTGCCAGCCATCGGCCACCTCCAGCAGCGCTCGCCCATACTTCGGATCACGGCCGTTCCGGGGCGCCGGGTTCAGTGGGGATTTCTTACTTTTTCCGAACGGGCCGTGGCCCTTGCTCCGCGGAACGGGATTCCGGGCCCGGGCCGCCGCCGCAGGTAACCGGAGTAGCCGACCGCCGCAATGAGCAGCACGAAGAGGCCGAGCCCGATCTGGATGCCGCGGGTGAGCCCGCGCGGGTAGATGACCTGGACCAGGTAGTGCGAGATGAACCCGCCGTGGTACGCCGCCTCGCCGCCCCGGCGGCTCAGGTAGTTCTGCAGCGGGGTGAGCGGGCAGGTGAAGCCCACGAACTCGATCAGGGCGCCGTACACCATGGCCGGCAGGTGGACCCAGACCAGGCGCGGCCAGCGCCAGGTGAGGAAGACCCCGCCCACCACGAAGGCGATGAACAGCAGGTGAATGACGAGCACGAGGTCGGCTGCAACTCGGTACCACATCACGCTCACCATGAGGACGTCAGGCTCATCCAGCATAGACACGGCGGCGCCGGCCGCGGGACGGTCCCGGTGCCACAATGACGCGTGTGGACCTTGAAGCGTTTGAGCTGGTAGGGAACCGACGTGGTGGGCGTCGTCCTGCAGTACGGGACCTGATCGCCGTGTGCCGCCCCGGGAGGCGCGCACCGCTCCTCCCGGGGGCAGGAACCACGGCCCGTTCGGCCCAAAAATGTCAGGACGCGGCCGGATAGTTACTTACGGTACAAAACCGGCGCTGGTTTGCTTGCAGGCTGTAGCGGGGCTAGCGTGCCAGGCATGGCAGCGGACGGGCGGCGGCACATCATCGCGATCGGCGGCGGCATGCTTGCGCCGGAGGGCCAGGTGCCCAGGCACCTGGCCAACGCGCTCCGGCTGACCGGCAAACGCGAGCCCCGGCTGTGCGTGCTGAACACCGCGGGCGGCGATGACCCGCGGTGGACGCTGGCCATGTACGACCGCCTGGCCAGGCAGCCGGTCCGGGTCAGCCACCTGGCCCTGTTCCCGATGCCGAACGTCCGTGACCCCGAGGACCTGCTGCTGTCGGTGGACCTGATCTTCGTCGGCGGCGGCAGCGTGGCGAACATGCTGGCCGTGTGGCGGGTGCACGGGCTCGACGTGATCCTGCGCAAGGCGTGGCAGGCGGGCATCGTGCTTGCCGGGTCAAGCGCCGGAGGAATCTGCTGGTTCGAGGGGGGAACCACGGATTCGTTCGGGCGGGAGCTGCGGGCCTTCACCGACGGGCTCGGGATGCTGCCGGGCAGCTTCTGCCCGCACTACGACTCCGAGCCGAACCGCCGGCCGCTGTACCGCCGGCTGATCACGGACGGCACGCTGCGGGACGGGATCGCCTGCGACGACGGGGCGGCGGCGCACTTCACCGACGACACGCTGACCGAGCTCATCGCCGACCGGCCGACTTCGGGTGCATACCGGGTGTCCGGCTCCGCGGGCACGGGTGCCGCCGAGACCCCGCTCGCCACCCGGTACCTGGATGACGCTGCCCTGGCGGGCTGAGCGGACGCGGGGCGGGTGCTTGTCCACCCTGGGGTAGAGACGGAGTTCTAGCCGGGGGCTGACGCGCGGGCGGGGCGAGATCGGCACGCTCGAGGTATGGACATACCTCAGGTGGTGACCGTGCGAGGTCTACGCAAGGCGTACGGTGGCAGAGCAGTGGTGGACGGTCTGGACCTCGACGTCCCCGCCGGAGAGATCGTGGGGCTGATCGGCGCCAACGGTGCCGGGAAGACCACGACGGTCGAATGCCTCCAAGGGCTGCGTAAGCCGGACGCCGGGGTTCTGCGGGTGCTCGGTTACGACCCGGTCACGCAGGCCGCCGAACTGCGGCCGCTGATCGGCAGCCAGCTCCAGGACTCGGCGCTGCCGGACCGGCTGCGGGTGGCCGAGGCGGTCGAACTGTTCAGCACCGCGCGGGGCCGCGACGGCCGCGAGCTGCTATCGCGGTTCGGGCTGGCGGAACGGCGGCGGTCGGCGTTCGGTTCGCTGAGCGGCGGGGAGCGGCAGCGGCTGTTCCTGGTGCTGGCTCTGCTCAACCGGCCACGGCTGGTGATCCTCGACGAGCTGACCCAGGGCCTCGACCCGGCGGCGCGGCGCAACGTGTGGGGCGCCGTACGGCAGTTGCACGACGAGGGCACCACGGTGCTGCTCGTGACCCACGAGATGGACGAAGCCGAGGCGCTGTGCGGCCGGGTCGTCGTGATGCGCGCGGGTCGCGTGCTCGACGCGGGGGCGCCGGCGGACCTGGTGGATCGCCACGCCGGGACGGCGACGATCCGATTCAGCCTGCCGGATGCCCCGGCGCCGCTGCTGGACCAGGTCCGCCGGCTGGCCGGCGTGCACGAGGTGGAGCAGGCCGGGGCCCGGGTGACCGTGCGTGGCGCCCGGCCCGTCATCGCCTATGTCGGGGCGGCCCTGGTGCGGTGGGGTCTGGTGCCCGCCGACCTGAGCGTGCACGTGCCGAGCCTGGAGGACGCCCTGCTCGGCCTGCTGGATGGCCCCGCCTCCGGCGGCGCGGTTGTTCCGGAACACGACGAACTGGTTGGAGGACGGCGATGAACACCGCGGCGGGACGGCTCATCCGGGCCGAGCTGAAACTGATGACGCGCGATCCGCTCGTGCTGACGTTCGTGTTCGCGTTCCCGATCGTGACCATGCTGATCATCGGCGGGGCGTTCGGGACCAGGCCGAACCCGGGGTTCGACCACACCAATCCGGCGCACTGGTATGTGGCGTCCTACCTGACCGTGGTCATCGCCGCGGTGGGGCTGGTCATGCTGCCGGTGCACCTGGCCTCCTACCGGGAGCGCGGGGTGCTGCGCCGGTTCGCGGCCGCAGGCTTCCCGCGCTGGTCGTTCGCTGTCGCGCAGCTCGTGGTGGGGCTGATCACGACCGCGGTGGCGTGCGCGCTGCTGCTGGCGGTGGCCGCCCCGGTCTACGGCCTGCCCGCGCTGCACGACGGGTGGCGGGTCGCGGTGGCCCTGGCGTTCGGCGCGGTGGGCTTCATCAGCCTCGGCGTGCTGCTCGGCACTCTGCTGCCTTCGGCCCGCTCGGCCCAGGCGGTCGGGCTGCTGCTGTTCTTCCCGTCCTTCCTGCTGGGCGCGGGGGGCCCGCCGCCGGACGTGATGGGCTCGGTGGTCCGCCACGTCGCTGGCCCGCTGCCGCTCACGCTGCTGACCAACGCGGTCCGCGGGCCCTGGCTGGGCGTGGACAGCGCCACCGCGTCGCTGGTGGGCCTGGTCGCGATGACCGTGGCGTTCACCGCCGTCGCCGCCCGGCGCGCGGTCCTGTGACGCCGGCCGGCCCGCACGTAGGATCTGCGGCATGAGCGGTGATCCGGACCGGTCCCCGGGGTTCCCGGGGACCGGCGGGCTCTGGCCGCCCGGCCCGGCGGCCGAGCTGGTGACGGGACGGACGAGATGGATCGCCCTCGCCGCCTTCGCCGCGTTCGCCGGGATCGGGGTGATGCGGGAGAACCCGAGCCTGGTGGCCGCCGCGGCCGCGGCCGCGGCGGCGGTCATGGCGGCCGGGCTGCTGGTGCACGGCCTCAAGCCGCAACTGCTGTTCGCGGCGGTGGCCACGGCCGGGATCGCCGTCGAGGGCAACGGCCTTTCGAGTAACGTCGGCTGGCTCGCGGCGTGCCTGCTGGCCGGTTGGTGCATGCTGGTCGCGGGCCGGCGCGACGGGCTGATCTACTGGGCCGGCGCGGTGGTCCTATTCGCGGTGGAGTGGATCTGGGTCAGGCCCGATCCGGGCTGGGCCGCCTGGATCGCGGGCACCACCTTCACCGTCGTGTTCAGCCTGCTCATCCTGCATCAGATCGACCTCGTCGCGCAGCTGCGCGCGGCTCAGGCGGGGCTGGCCGAGCAGGCCCGAGCACAGGAACGCAACCGCATCGCCCGGGAACTGCACGACATTCTCGGGCACACCCTGACCGTCTCCCTGCTGCACGTGCAGAGCGCGCGGCTGGCGGTGGAGCACGACCCAGCCGACGCCGCCCGCGCCCTGGCCGAGGCGGAGCGGCTGGGCCGGGAGTGCCTGGCCGAGGTCCGGACCACGGTCGGGATGCTCCGCCGGCATGCCGACGGCGAGGAGGCCAGCACCGGCCCGCTGCCGGGCATCGACGGCCTGCCCGCGCTGGTGGAGCGGTTCCAGGCCGCGGGCGCGGACGTCACGTTCACCGTCGAGGGCGACACGGCCGGCCTGCCCGCCACCGCCGGCCTGGCCGTGTACCGCATCCTGCAGGAGGCGCTGACCAACGCGGCCAAGCACGCGCCGGGCGCGCCGACCGCGGTGCGGCTGGCCGTCGGCGCGGAGCGGGTGACGCTGACCGCGGACAGCCTGGCCGAACCGGGCACCGGGACGGGGCTGGGCGTGGTCAGCATGCGCGAGCGCGCGGAATCGCTGGGCGGGACGTGCGAGGCGGGCCCGGGCGGGCGGGGCTGGCTGGTGCGGGCCACGCTGCCCCTCGGGGCCCGGCCGTGATCCGGGTCTTGCTGGTCGATGACCAGGAGCTGGTGCGGACCGGACTGCGCGGCATCCTGCGGGCCTCGTTCGGCTTCGACGTGGTCGGCGAGTGCGCGCACGGCGGCGAGGTCCCCGCCGCCGTCGCGGCCCTGCGGCCGGACGTGGTCCTGATGGACGTGCGGATGCCCTTCGTGGACGGCGTCCAGGCCACTCGCGAGCTGCGGCACCGGGACGACGCCCCGCCGGTCCTGGCCCTGACGACCTTCGACGACGAGGAGGTGCTGGCCGGCATGCTGCGGGCCGGGGCGGCCGGTTTCGTCCTCAAGGGCGTGCCGACCGAGGACCTGCAGCGGGCGGTGCGCGCGGTGGCCGAAGGCAGCGCCTGGCTCGACCCGGCGGTCACCGGCCGGGTGCTGGCCACCTACCGGTCGGCCGCGCCGCCCCGGTCACCGGCCGCCCGCGCTGACCTGGACGCCCTGACCAGCCGGGAACGCGAGGTGCTGGCGCTCATCGGCCGGGGCAAGACCAACGGCGAGATCGCCGCCGAGCTGTTCGTCAGCGAGGGAACGGTCAAGACGCACATCAACCACCTGTTCACCAAGCTGCGGCTGCGGGACCGGGCCGCGGCGGTGGTGTTCGCCTTCGACCACGACCTGGTGACGCGCGACTAACCGGCCGGCCCCGGAGCGAAAGCTCCGCCGGCATGACACCACATATTTACAGGGGCCTCATCCGCACGCGGCCGCACCAGCACTATATTTCCGCTATGCCATCGCGGAAAATAGGCCAGGACCGCCCGCTCGTCGAGCAGCACGAAGAATGGACCGCGCACCTGCGCCGCCAGGCCGTCAGCCGCCGGACCGTCGTCCGCGGCGCGGTCGGGGCCGCCGCGGGCAGCCTGCTCCTGGGCAGCGGCCGGTGGGCCGACGCCGCCGTCGCGGCCACCCTGGCCGGCACGGGGACGATCGCCGGGGGTTTCGTGGTGAACGGGCGGCACCTCTCGTTCGGCGAGGATCCGGCCACCGAGATGCGGGTCGGCGGGCAGCTGTTCAACGTCAGCCAGTACAACGCCGTCCCGCCGCGCTCGGTCCGGGTGTTCCTCGACTACGGCCGGGACCGCTCCTACGGGGCGGTGGCCGAGGCGGAGATCCGCGAGCTGATCACGCACGTCCCGGTCTGGGACGGTAAGCCCGGGGACCTGCGGGCCTCCCGGACGCTGAACGCGGATCAGTTCTTCGTGCATGCGCGGCTGGCTGGCCTGAGCCCGGGCACCCAGTGCCACTACCGGTTCCGCTACACCCACGGGGGTGAGGTCGGCGTCACCCCGGACGGCACCTTCATCACCGCGCCCCGCGACACGCTGGAGCCGTTCACCTTCACCGCGTTCGCCGACGAGGGCATCCCGGGCCCGTCGCTCGACCAGGATCCCTCGCTGCTGCCCGAGTCGGACTGGGGCATGTGGAACAACGGCTCCTACGACTCCCGCGACCCGGACGGTCCCTCGCGGACCGGGGTCAACACCACGTCGGCGGTGATCTTGCAGATCACCAAGGTGCGCAACCTGACCAACAGAACCCCGGCGCGGTTCAACCTGCTCGCCGGGGACCTGTGCTACGCCCAGGCCCAGGGTGACATCCAGCCCATCATCAACCCCGACGGCCCCAACGGAAAACAGCCGTCCTCGCACAACACGCCGCGGCCGCCGGCCCACAGCGGCGGCTGGGACTACTACGACCCATGGATCTGGTCGAGCTGGTTCCCGATGATCGAGCCGAGCGCGTCCGCGATCCCGTGGATGTTCGCCTCCGGCAACCACGAGCCCGAGCTGTTCTCCTCGCACGTCGCCGCCGACCACGTGACGGTCGAGAACTACGAGCCCATCGGCTACGGGGGACTGGTCAAGCGGCTGGACCTGCCCCAGAACGGCCCGTCCGCCTGCCCGTCGGTGTACAGCTTCTCCTACGGCAACGTCGGCATCGTCAGCCTGGACGCGAACGACCTGAGCTACGAGATCCAGGGGCTGCTGAACTACAGCAAGGGCGCGCAGCTCCACTGGCTCGAGGGGTTGCTGTCCGCCTGGCGGACCGGCGCGAGCATCGACTTCATCGTGGCCTTCTTCCACGAGTGCGCGTTCTCGACCAGCAACGGCCACAGCTCCGACGGCGGCGTGCGGGCGGCGCTGGGCGGGTTGTTCGCCGAGTTCCAGGTTGACCTGGCCGTACAGGGGCACAACCACGTCTACGAGCGGACCAACCCGCTCCTGTACGACCCGCTGGCCTTCAGCGCCACGTCGAGCGTGCAGGCGGTGTCCGTCTCGCCGGAGGAGCCCGCCGAGGTCTGGCCGGCCCGCGACGGCACCACCTACGTGACCGTCGGCACCGCCGGGACGCCCCGCTACGGCTGGACCGGCGCGCACCAGACCGACCGGAACTTCGCGGCTGGGCGCGGCAGCGGCACCACCGTGGTGGGCGACGCCAAGACCCAGACCGGCCCGTACGTCAGCCAGGTGGACTTCAGCCAGCAGTTCGAGACGGTCGACTGGTCGCAGGCCCGGTACGCCGACTACGGTTTCATCGCGCTCGACGTGACGCCGGCCAGCATCGGGCAGAAAACCACCATGGTGCTGCGATTCATCAACCAGCAGGGCCGCGAGCTAGACCGGGTGGTCTTCAACCGCACCGCGGGCGTCTCGCGTTAGCGCTTGCCGGCCGTCGCGCGGTGCAGGGACCAGGCCAGGGCGGCGAAGGCGGCGATCGGGAGCAGCCACCAGGCGTTGACGCCTGCGGCGTGCGTGAGCACCGCGGTGAGGGCCAGCGCGGCCACCACGATGGCGGCGACGTGCCAGTCGTCGCCGATCACGAAGTCATACCAGAACGCCCCGAATGACTTCAGCGCCCGGATCATCGGCCTGCCACCCCTTCCGTTTCCGACCAGGCCGCCTGCGACCGCGACCGGCCGGCGACCTCGGTGAGCCGGTGAGCACGCCGCAGCCAGGCGGCGTAGCCGAGCGAGACCACGGCCACCACCGGGACGATCACCAGCAGCGCGGCGTCGTTGCCCGGCCACCTCACCCCGGCTCCCTCACCCCCCCAGAACGTACCGAACGACGTCAGCATGATCCCGACCGCGAACTTCATCGCGTTCTCCGGCACCTTGGCCAGCGGGGCCCGGACCGCGATCCCGGTCACCGTGACCACGGCCACGGCGATCGCCGCCCCTACCACCGCGGCGCCGAGGTTGCGCTGGTTGTCCCCGAACGTGATCACGATGAACACGACCTCGAGCCCCTCCAGCAGGACACCCTTGAACGAGAGGGTGAAGGCGTACCAGTCGCTGATCCAGCGCCTCCTGACCTCGGGCGCGGCCTTCGCCGCGGCGACCTCCCGCAAGTAGGCACTGGCCTCGTCGTGCAGCGCCTTGTACCCGGTCGCGCGCAAGATGGCCTTGCGCAGCCACTGCAGCCCGAAAATGGCCAGCAGGGCCCCGACCACCAGCCGCAGCGCGGTCAGCGGCAGCAGGGTGATGGTCGGCCCGAGCACGCCGACGATGGCGGCCAGCACGAGCAGGGCCGCCGCCATCCCCTGGAAGGTGGACCGCCACTGCCGGGTCAATCCCGCCGCGAGCACGATCGTGAGCGCCTCGATGGCCTCCACCGCGCAGGCGACGAATACGGTCAGGACGAGGGGTAGCGCCGCGGTCACCGGGTCTCCTTTAGCACGGGGCCTCCACTAGACGAGCGACAATGGTCGGGTGACCGACAAGACGGCCGAGAAACCCGACAGCACGGGCTGGCTGGTGCTGATCTACCGTGTCCCGCCCGAGCCAACCAGGCTGCGCTCCACCGTATGGCGGCGCATCAAGAGCCTGGGCGCCATCTACCTGCAGAACTCGGCCGCCGCGCTGCCGGCCAGCGCCGCCGCCGAACGTGCCCTGCGCAAGCTGCGCCGGGAGATCCTCGACATGTCCGGCACGGCGATCCTGCTGTCGTGTGACGTGCTGGCCGGCGAATCCGACGTGCGCAGCGCGTTCCAGGCGGCCCGCGACGACGAGTACGAGGAGATCGTCGACCGCTGCGAGGACTTCCTGCACCAGGTGCAGAAGGAGTACGCGGACAGCCACTTCACCTACGCCGAGCTCGAGGAGAACGAGGTCGACCTGGTCAAGCTGCGCAACTGGTTCGCCAAGGTGCGCGAGCGCGATGTCTTCGACGCGGATGGGCGGCAGGCGGCGGAGAAGGCGCTGGAGGCGTGCGAGCAGTCGCTGGAAGCCTACGCCGCCCGGGTCTACGCCGAGGAAGTCGAGAGCAGCTGACCACCGGCCCCGTACCGCGCGCACAGCAGGCTCCCTACCCCTCGGCTGCAACCACTGTTAGCTTATATCACTAACTTCGGTTAATGCCATTTCGTGACAATTGCTTCAACTGCGCGTCAGCTTCCGGACAACCTGCGTACCGATGCCCTGGTCACACTGGGCGCCATGACTCGTTCTGACCGGCGTCTTCGCCGACGTCCGGGCCAAGCGGGGCGAGATCGTCGGCCTGCGCATGGATCCGGCCGGCTGTCACCTGTTCCCGGCCGAGCCCTAGCCTTTCACCAGGAGGAACACCGTCAGGCTCAGCACGTAATGCCGATCGCTGAGCCTGTAGTGGGACCGCAAGAGCGCGGCCTGGGCAGACGTCACGTCATCATAGGGGTTTCTGGTGTCGCCGCTGACCACGACCCAGACCCGGGGATCGTGGCCCAGGCATGCGGCGGGATTCGTGCAGAAGACCGGGTACAGGTGGTGGAGTTGGGCGGCCGCCCCAGCGAGGAACAGCTGATGCGGCACGAGAACGCCGTGCCGGAGATCCTGTTCCAGGTAGTACTGGACTCCAGGGCCGATCATCAGCCATCCTTGGCTGCCCGCCGGGTAGACGATGCCGTCACCGGATCTCGCTTCCGGCGCGATGACCGCCGCCGCGCCCGCGTAGTCGGGGTAGGTAACGCCGGTGCCGACCGGGTAGTACGCCCAGTTGTGCGCGCCCGGCGACCGGATCACCTGCTGGTCGCCCGCGCCGAAGACAGCGACGGCGACAACCACGGCCACGGCTGCCCGCACGTCGATCCGGGCCAGCCCGACCCCGGCCAGCATCGCCCACGCTCCCATGGTCACCAGCAAGTACCGGGGAAAGAAGAACGAGTCCGGGCCCTGCGACACCAGCCACACCGCGGCGACCGGGACGACCGCGAAGGCCGTCGCGAAGGCGGCGGGCCGCCGGTCCACGGTCCAGGCCAGGATGGCGAGCAGGATGAACGCCGTGGCCACGGAGGTCGAGTAGAACAGGTTCCTGGCGAAGAAGGAGAATACGGACAGGTCGAGGCCGGGCCGCAGGATCCACCCGACCAGATTGCCTTCCTCATGCAAGCTGATGACGGCGAGCGGCAGCCAGGCCGCGAGCCCGGCCAGCGCGGCCGGCGCGAACCAGAACAGGCGGTTATCCCGGTCCCGCCACCAGCGCAGGGCCACCCCGGCGGCGTGACCGGTGACCACGGCCAGCGCCACGGGGGCGAGGTAGCCGAGCACCGCCAGGCACGCGCCGTACGCCACCCACCGGCGCACGGCCGGCTTGTCCAGGGCGCGCAGCAGCAGCAGCGTGGCCAGCGTGGCGAGCAGCACTTCCAGGGCGTATGACCTGATCTCCTGGGCGAACCGGGACACGCTCGGCACCAGCGCGAACATCAGGCCGGCCAGCAGCCCGGCCCGGGTGCTGGCCAGCCTGCGGCCGGCCAGCGTCACGCAGGCCGCCGCCCCCGCCATGGCCAGCACGGACAACGCGCGCATCGCGTCGACCGAGTCGCCGAACGCCGCGATCCAGTAGTGCAGCAGCAGGTAATAGGCCAGATGATTGACGTCCACGCGCCGCGCGGTCGCGACCAGGTCCGGTACCGGCCGGGTCGCGAACAACCAACTCGCCAGCTCGTCCCGCCACAGCTCCGCACGGCCGAGCTGATAGCAGCCGAGGATCGCGGTCAGCAGCGCCGGCCACAGCCACGGCACGCGCATGGCCCAGTCGGCCATGGCGCCGAACGGCGTTCCTGGCGCCCGGGCGTCGTCCCCGCTCGCGTCGGGCGGCGCGGCGCCGGCGTGCTCCCGCACGTCTCCGGAGACGGTCATCGGGTACCCGTCGGCCGTTTAGCCGGATTCCGCTCGCGCATCAGCGCCTTTCACCCCTCGCGTCGTTACCCCAGGTAAATACGATCGGATGCGACTTCATGCCGCACTGCGCTCCGGCCCAGATCGTATTCCGTTATGACAAGCGGCCGACCTCGCTTCCCCGTCCGACTGACAAACGACCTGGTTCGCGCGGGAGTTCCTCCCCGCCGGGCGGTACATATCCGATTCGCGCCGGACCCGTGGAGGAGAAAAGGGAATCGCGGAAAGACGATGAGCCTGGAGTAGCCAGCGGAATCAGTGTGCAATCAGAGAAACTGTGGAATCTGCCGGAAGAAAGTAAATCAAGGCCGGAATCCGCGGCCCCTGTTGTCTGCGCGGCGCGGTACCTGGATGATCGCTGCCGGGACGCCGGTCAGGCCTGCCGTACCAGCAGGAACACGGTCAGGCTTGGTACGTGCCGGACTTCGCCGACCCGGTAATGCGGCCGCAGCAGGGCGGCCTCGGCGGACGTGACGGCGGCGTACGGGCTTCGGTCGTAACCGCTCGCGACGACCCAGATCCGCGGTTCAGCGCCCAGGCAGGCAGCCGGCTGCTGGCACGGGACGGGGTACAACCGGCCAGCCTGCGCGCCGGTCTCGGCGATGAACAACTGGCGCGGGAGCAGGGTGCCGGGCCTTAGGTCCTGGGCCAGGTAGTACTGCAGGCCATAGCCGATCATCAGCCAACGGTCCTCGTCTTTTTGGCTCTGATAGACGATGCCATCGCCTGGCCGCGCCTGCCGGGCCACAGCCTGCGCGGCCTGCGCGTAGCCCAGATAGGAACCGCCGACACCGACGGGGTAGGTGGTCCAGTTGTGCGCGCCGGGCGCCCGGATCACCTGCTGGTCACCCGCGCCGAGGACGGCGATGACGGCCAGGCCGGCCACGGCGATCTTCAGGTCGAGCCTGCTCAGCGCGATCCCGGCCAGGATGGCCCAGGCGCCGACGGTGAGCAGCAGGTACCGGGGGAAGAAGTACGAGTACGGCCCCTGGGAGGCCAGCCATACCGCGGCTACCGGCAGGACGGCGACGGCCGTCACGAAGGCGGCCTGCTGCCGGGCGACCGCCCAGGCCAGGAGGGCCAGGACGATGAGTGCGGCCGCGACCGAGGTGGAGTAGAACAGGTTCCGCCCGAAGAAGGAGAATGCGGCCAGGTCGAGCCCCGGCCTGGGGATCCACTTCACCTGGTCGGCGGCCTGGGCGGAACCGAGGACGGCCAGCGGGAGGCAGGCGGCCAGGGCGGCCGCCGCGGCGCCCGCGAACCAGAGCTGGCGGTTGTCCCGGTCCTGCCGCCAGCGCAGCGCCACCCCCGCGGCGTGGCCCGCGACCACCGACAGGGCGACCAGGTCGACGTAGCCGAGCACCGCCAGGCATACCGCGTAGGCCAGCCACCGCCGCGCCGTCGGCCGGTCCAGGGCGCGCAGCAGCAGCAGCGTGGCCAGCATGGCGATCAGCACTTCGAGGGAGTAGAACCGGGCCTCCTGGGCGAACCGGGACACGCTCGGCACCAGCGCGAACACCAGCCCGGAGAACAGGCCGGCCCGAGGCCCGGCGAGCCTGCGGCCGACCGCGGTGACACACGCGGCTGCGGCCGCCATGGCGAGCACCGACAGGCTGCGCATGGCGTCGACGGAATCCCCGAAGGCCGTGATCCAGGCGTGCAGCAGCAGGTAGTAGGCCAGCTGGGTGGCCCCGGTGTGGCGTGCGGTGGCGATCAGGCTCGACAGCGGCCGGGTCCCGAACGACCAGCTGGCCAGTTCGTCCCGCCACAGCTCGGGCCGGCCGACCTGATAGAAGCCGAGGGCCAGGGTCAGCAGCGCCGGCCAGCACCACGGCACCCGGCCGGCCCAGCGGGTGGGGTTCAGGTCTTTGACCGCGGCCGCGGTGTCCCGGCCCACCCCGGACAGCACGGGAGCCGGACGTTCCCGCAGGTATCCGGCTACGGTCATGGCGATCATCCACTCGGCTCAGCGACCCTAATATGCCTGGCCAGCCTAAAGTGGGGTTCGCCGCGCTCCGGCCGGAAAACGGCCTATGTCACAGACACGTCACATCTGCGGTCAGCCGCGCCTGACGTAAAGTCCGCCGCGCGGGACGTTTCCCGCACCGGGGAAGGAACTGGCCAGGCCGATGAGCCGGAAGTGACTGACGAAGTAGGCGAGCAGCCCGGGCGTCCAGGCGATCCGCGCGCCGGTGTAACCGTTGTTGCCGATCAGCCAGACGTACTCGGCCTGCTGGAACGCCAGCTGCCAGACCCGGGTGTCGGCCTGGAGAACCCCGGGGCCGGCCACGAAATCCTTGCCGTGCGTGGTGGCGATCAGCGTGCCCACGGTGTCGACCACGGCCGGGCAGCCTGGTGAGCTGGTGCTGAACCGGTCGATCGCGATCGTCACCGAGGCCGTGTCGGTGAGGACGCAGGCGCCGGGCGGGATGAGGGCGCTCGCCTGGCTCAGGTTCCTGGCTGGGTACAGCGTGGTCACGGTGTAGCCGTCGGCTGCCCCCATGGCGGCGATCGCGAGCACCGTGAACACCGCGGCCACGGAGACCAGCCGGATCCGGCGGGGTGTCTTCCCTGGCGTCCCGGGCTTTTCGCGCCGGGCTTTCCCGGGCTTTTCGCGCCGGGGCTTCCCGGGAGCGAAGAGCCGGGCGGCGGACAGCGCCAGCAGGACGACGAGGAAGGGCCCGGCGAAGGCGGCGTAGTGCACGTACCATTCCGACGGGGAGAACAGCATCCCGGTCACCACGATGGTGCTGACCAGCGCGAACCAGTCCAGGGGGGTCGCCGGCACGCCGGCCCGCCTGGCCCGCAGCCAGGCGACGACCACGAACAGCAGCAGGACGGCGGCCGCCGTGACGCCCTGCCAGATGCGCGGGTTAACGCCCACGCTCGACAGCCCGATGGTGCCGGTGATGTCGGCCACCCGGGGGTTCGCCCCGACCCGCCCGTGCGTCGCCTGGACCAGCTCCGAGAAGAACACGGTCCGCCCGAAGCCGCTCGGGGCCAGGGCCAGGAAGGGCAGGCACGGCACCGCGATCCCGGCCGCGAACCCGCCCGCGAAAGCCAGGCGGCCACGTCGCGCGCACAGGCACAGCACCCACGCCACCAGGGCCGGGACCGCGGCCCAGATCTTGACCGCGGCGGCGAAGCCGAAGCAGACGCCGGCCCAGAACGGTCGGCGGTCACCGGGAACCCGGCGACCCGCGAGCTGGTCGCCGTCGAACAGGAGCACCGCTCCCAGCAGGCAGAACAGGTTCAGCCACGGCTCGAGGAACAGCGACTGCGATGCGTTCAGCGCGGCCGGGTAGACCGCGTAGCCGCCGCTGGCCACACCCGCGGCCAGCGGGCCCCGGTGCCGGACGAGCAGCCCGGCCAGGACCACGTTCGCCGTATCGGCGCCGACGGTCAGGATCCGGGCGGTCGCGAGAGCTGACACGCTGCCGAACGCCTTGCCCACGAGCGCGGCGGGAACCATCAGCAGCATCGAGCCCGGCGGCTGGACCATCGCGAAGTCCCGGTACGGGATCACCCCGCTGACCAGGCGCAGCGCGTTGCCGATGTACACCCCGTCGTCGTACTGGGTGAACCCGGTCAGGTAACCGGGCCGGGTCAGCTGGAAGATCCGCAGGCCGAGACCGAGCAGGGCGGCCACCGTGATGACCACGCCGGGGCGCAGCGGCCACGCCGGGGGGGCGGCGGGGCGTGCGGGGACCGTGCGGGTACCGGCTGTCCCGGTAGCAGGCGGCATTCCCACGCCTAACCCGCCTTTCCGCCCTTCTTCCCTGCTTTCTCAGGGGCTGCGCACGTGCCACCTTACCGGCGAACCGGATGCATGGTCCCGTCCGCCCGCGCAGCCGGCTGTTTGCCGATGGTAGTGGGTCATGGTCAACGGGAGGACTGGAACAGCTGCACATGCCCTACGATCAGCAAGATGACGGTCACACTGCTTACCAGCCAGTCAGCACCGGCGGCGACCGACGCGGACGCCCTAGTGGTCGGAGCATTCCAGGGCCCGGACGGCCCTGTCCCCGCCCCCCATCTCGATGACCTCGACCTCATGGCCGCCCTGACCGCGCTCGGCGCGGCCGGCCAGCCCGAGGAAGTCACCAAGATCCCCACCGGCGGGCGGCTAGGCACCCCGGTCGTCGTGGCCGTGGGCCTGGGTCCCGCCCCCGGCACCGACCCGCAGACCCAGGACCAGGCGGGGCGCCAGGCCTATCTGGAACGGCTGCGGCGCGCGGCCGGGACCGCCGTCCGCGAGCTCACGTCGGGGCGGGCACGGCGGATCGCCGTCGCCCTTCCGGCCGGGGAGCCGGACGAGGCCGAGGCGGTGGCGCTCGGCGCGCTGCTCGGCGGCTACGCGTTCCGCAGGTACCGGACGACCGGCACCGCGGCCGGTGACTCCGAGCTGATCGTGCACACCGCCCATGACGGCGCCGCCGAGCGGGCCAGGGTCCTGGCCGAGGCGATGACGCTGGTCCGTGACCTGGTCAACACCGCGCCCGCCGACATGGTGCCTGCGGACCTGGCCGCCGTCGCCGAGCAGACGGCCAGCGCAAGCGGCCTGGGTGTTCAGGTCCTGGACGAGAACGAACTGGCCAAGGAGGAGTACGGCGGGATCCTGGCGGTGGGCATGGGCTCGGCCCACCCGCCGCGGCTGGTCCGGCTCGAGTACACCCACCCGGAGGCGACCAGCAGCGTGGTCTTCGCGGGCAAGGGGATCACGTTCGACTCCGGCGGCCTGTCCTTGAAGCCGCCCAAGGCCATGGAGACCATGAAGGCCGACATGAGCGGCGCCGCGGCGGTGCTGGGCGCGCTCCAGGCCATCGCCGCGCTCGGCCCGGCGGTGAACGTGGTCGGCTACATGCCGCTGGCCGAGAACATGCCCGGGGGCGGAGCCCAGCGGCCGTCCGACGTCATCACCATCTACGGCGGCAAGACCGTCGAGGTCCTGAACACCGACGCCGAGGGGCGGCTGGTGCTGGCCGACGCGCTGGCCCGCTCCGGAGCCGACGCACCCGCCCTGCTCATCGACGTGGCCACCTTGACCGGAGCGGCGACGGTGGCGCTCGGCAACCGGACGACCGGGGTTATGGCCAGCGACGATGCGCTGGCCGCGCAGGTCGCCGACTCGGCCCGGCGGGCCGGCGAGGCGATGTGGCCGATGCCGCTGCCCGAGGATCTGCGCAAGGGGCTCGAATCGAACGTCGCGGACATCGCCAACGTGGCCGCGGACCGCAGCGGCGGCATGCTGGTCGCCGGGCTGTTCCTGCGTGAGTTCGTGCCGGACGGCATCCGCTGGGCGCATCTGGACATCGCGGGGCCGGCCTTCAATGACGGCGGCGCTTACGGGTACACCCCCAAGGGCGGCACCGGGGCGGCCGTCAGGACCCTGGTGCAGGTCGCGCTGGACATGGCGGACGGCAGGCTGGCCGGATTCGGCGACAGCCCGCCGATGAGCAAGTGAAATGATGGGGCCAGGAGTGTTATTCAGAACCGGCTAGCGAGCATGGGCCCATCGGGCCCGTGCGAGCGGCCGGTGCACGTAAGTTACGGCGAGCACCACAGCATTAATCTGAATAACACGAGATTTTGAATAAGAGCGCTGGGTAAGCCGACTAAGGAGGCTCGAGCGGTGGCAGAGGGCATCAGCAGCTACGACATCGTGGTGCTCGGTGGCGGTAGCGGCGGTTACGCCTGCGCGCTGCGCGCGGCCGAGCTCGGCAAGCGCGTGGCGCTGATCGAAAAGGACAAGGTCGGCGGGACCTGCCTGCATCGCGGCTGCATCCCGACCAAGGCTCTGCTGCACGCGGCCGAGATCGCGGACCAGGCCAGGGACAGCGCCAAGTTCGGCGTCAAGACCGCGTTCGAGGGCGTCGACGTGCCGGGCGTCCAGCAGTACAAGACTTCCGTGGTCGACCGGCTGTGGCGGGGCCTGCAGTCCACCATCGCGAGCCGGAAGATCGACACCATCGAGGGCTCGGGCCGGCTCGACTCGCCGACCTCGGTCAGGGTGGGCGACGCCGTCTACGGAGCCGAGCACGTGGTGCTCGCCACCGGATCCGTACCGCGTAGCCTGCCCGGGCTGGAGATCGACGGCACCCGCGTGATCACCTCGGACGACGCCCTGCTGCTGGACCGGGTGCCCGGTTCGGTGGTCATCCTGGGCGGTGGCGTGATCGGGGTCGAGTTCGCCAGCGTATGGCGGTCGTTCGGCGCCGAAGTGACGATCGTGGAGATGCTTCCCCAGCTGCTGCCGCTGGAAGACGAGACGAGCGCGCAGGTGCTGCAGCGGGCGTTCCGCCGCCGTGGCATCCGCTCCGAGCTCAACGCCGTATTCGAGTCGGTCAAGCACACCGAGACCGGCGTCACGGTCACGCTGGAGGGCGGCAAGACACTCGACGCCGACCTGCTCCTCGTCGCGGTCGGCCGTGGGCCGGTCTCCGACGGCCTCGGCTACGCGGAGGCCGGCGTGGCGCTCGAGCGGGGATTCGTCAAGGTGGATCCGCTCTGCCAGACCAACGTCCCCACGGTGTCCGCGGTTGGTGACCTCATCAGCACCCCGCAGCTGGCGCACGTCGGCTTCGCCGAGGGGATCATGGTCGCCGAGCGCGTGAGCGGACTCGACGTCACCCCGATCGACTACGACGGCGTGCCCCGGATCACCTACAGCGACCCCGAGGTGGCATCGGTGGGCCTGACCTCAGCTCAGGTCGCGGAGCGCCGGCTCGAGGTCGTCGAGGTCAACTACCCGCTGGGCGCCAACGGCAGGAGTGTCATCCTGCAGACCCAGGGCGCGGCGAAGGTCATCGCCGAGGCCGGCCCGGGCGGATCCGGGCCGGGACGCGTGCTCGGCATCCACCTCGTCGGCAGCCGGGTGGGCGAGCTCATCGCCGAGGGCCAGCTGATCTACAACTGGGACGCCGAGCCCTCCGATGTCGCCAAGCTCATTCATCCGCACCCCACCCAGTCCGAGATCATCGGCGAAGCGCATCTCGCGCTGGCCGGCAAGCCCCTGCACTTCCACGCCTAATTTGCTTCCCCACGCCCACCCAAGGAGTTCACGAGAATGTCGGTCTCGGTATCCATGCCGCAGCTCGGTGAGAGCGTCACCGAGGGCACCGTCACGCGCTGGCTGAAGAAGGAAGGCGAGCGCGT
>Ga0209415_10001963_pt1 | contig 38974 bp, 35 predicted proteins | sample PeaSoiSIISIP2007_FD_187696 | JGI IMG/M metagenome (GOLD analysis project Ga0209415, IMG submission 187696) | Peat soil microbial communities from Weissenstadt, Germany - SII-SIP-2007 (SPAdes) (version 2) | ecosystem: Environmental > Terrestrial > Soil > Wetlands > Peat | place: Germany...
CCGCCTCTCCAACTCCACCGGGCTCCCATGTGGTCTCATGCCCCCAGGCTAGCATAGTCACCGCCACTTTTCTATTATTTATGCAACAGTCAATAAGCTCCTCGATCTGCCGCAACAGGCCCTCGGCGACGTTCACCGCGTTCGTGCCGCGCCGCTTTGCGAAGGCCAATGTAACCGCCGGAAAGCTCTTACCCGATACATCTGCGGCCGCGTCGCGCAGATGCCCAGCCGCGGGGCCGAAACGGAGACGCGTGTAGGTTGTCGTCTCCTCCAGGCCATCAATCACCTCGGCGACGTCTCGCACGGACACGGGCTTGCCGGCAGGAGCCGCGAGCACCACGTTGCCCAGGTCCTGAGCGCTTGCGATGAATGGCCCGCTGTCGACGACGAACTCACGGTTCTCGCGCGCGAACTCCCCGGCACGCAGGTTGGCATCGGCACCGCGCAGGACGCGGAGGATGTCCAACGGGGCGACGCCGTGCGCCGCCATGCGCTCGGCATCGAGCTGCACGCGAATCTGGCGCCGGCGCCCACCGACTACCGTAGAAACTGCCGTGTTCGGGACTTCCTGCAGGCGGTTCAGGATTTCATCACCAACGCGCCGCAGATCGGCATCGGTTGCCGTGGCGCTGTACAGTGTCAGGTTCAGGATTGGTACGTCGCTGATCTCAACGGGTTTCACCACCCAACCGGTTACGCCGGAGGGAACCGCATCGAGGTTCGATTGGATTTTGTTGTAGATCTTGACCAAGCTGGCGGTGCGATCTTCGCCGACGTAGAAACGGACGGTCACCAGGGCGAAGCCCGGCCGCGAGATGGAGTACACGTGCTCGACACCGTCGATGGCCCAGAGCTTCTTTTCCAGATTGATGGTGACGAGATTCTCGACCTCGGCGGCGCTGGCCCCGGGCATCTCGATGAGCACGTCGGCCATGGGCACGACGATCTGCGGGTCCTCTTCCCGCGGTGTCACGAGCAAAGCGATACCACCGCCCACCAACGCGGCGAGCAGCAGAATGATCGACAGCTGCGAGGTGAGAAAACGGTCGACGATGCGCGCCGTCAGACCCAGGGGCGAGTCAGTCATGCGGCGCGTCCGCCGGCAGGAGCACGCTCTCGCCGGCTTCCAGGCCGGCAAGGATCTCCACCTGATCGTCGCGCAGCACGCCCGTTTGCACATGGCGCGAGCGCGGGCCGCTTGGCGTCATCACCTGCACGGATTCGAGTTGGCCGATCCGGCGCACCGCACGGCGCGGGATCGACAGCGTGCGCACCGAGCCGGCCGGAAAACTCAACCGCCCGAACATCCCAGGCTGGAGCCCCTCACCGGCGGGGAGGGATGCCCGCACGGCGATGGTGCGGGTGAGCGGATCGGCGCGCGGGATGATCTCGTCGATCCGTGTCGAAAAGGCCTTGCCCAGCGCATCCACGTGCACACTCACCGGAGCGCCGAGCGCCACACGCGGCGCCAACTCTTCGGCCACCGCGGCCTCGATGCGTAGCTGCTGCGGGTCGTGCAGCATGAGCAGCGGTTTGCCGGGAACCGCCAGGTCACCCGGTTCGACCATCTTCTCGGCGACCACCCCGTCAATCGGCGCGCTGATCTCCACGTACCCCAGTGCGACGCGCGCCTGAGCCACCGCTTGCTCGGCGGCCTGCAAGCGCGACTGCGCCATCGCGTACCCCGTCCTGACGTCCTCGAATTCCTTTTGGGTGACCGCGTGGCGCGCGATCAGAGCCTCGAAGCGCTTGTAGTCGGCTTCGGCGCCGCCGAGTGCGGCGCGTGCCGTGCTCGCACCCGCTTCGGCTTCGCGCAGGCGCGCGGTGAGATCCCGCCCGTCGAGCCGGAGCAGGACATCACCCTTGTGGACCGTCGCCCCGACACCAACAGTCACGTCGAGAACGTTCGCCATCACCTGGCTGGCCACCGCCACCGCAACGCGTGAGCCTACAGTGCCAACGGCTTCACGCATGAGCGGCTGCTCGTCGACCCGCACTTGCACCGTTGGGCCGGAGTCGGGACCGGTAGGCGACTGCGGCACCGTCCCCGGGTGGATCTTGCCCGAAGTGAGGAACCCCGCCATCCAAAGCAGCAGCAGGAGCGTCGCGGCCGTTGCCCCGATGGCGCCCCACACCTTCAGGCCCACGTTCCGCCGGCCTGGTGCGTCGTGCACCGGGCTATTCATCGCCCCTCCGATTCCGACGGTGGCACAGGTTGGCCGGTGGCAAGATCCAGTTCGGCATGACGGACCTGGCGGCTCACACGAGCTTGCAGCAACTCCACATCCGTCTGTTCCGCCGTCGCGACGGCATCCAGCACGTCGACGCTGCGGGCCAGGCCGCCAGCGTAGCGGTCGCGTACGATCGAAAGGTTCTCTTGCGCGCGCTCCTGATTACGTTCCGCGACCTCCACCTGCCGTGTTGCGCCCGTCAGCCCCCGCCACGCCTGCTCCACCTCCACCCGTATTCGGGCGGCGAGGTCGTCACGCAGCAGGCGGCTGCGCGCGGCCTGTGCAGCGGCTTCGCGCGTCTTGCCTGTCGTCGCGAGCCCGTTGAACACATTCCATCGCGCACCGACGAATACCGCGTAGCTGTCTCCTGCCTGACTGAGGTTCTCGGAGTTGAGATCGTACTGCCCAATCACCCCCACTGACGGCAGGTAGTCGGCCTGCGTTTGCCGCAGCGCCGCCTGATCCCGCCGCCAGGCGTGTTCCATGGCTTGCAGATCGGGACGTTGGTGCAGCGCGATATCGGTCGACTCCTCCAAGGGTGGCGGCGCATCGAGCACGGGCCAGGCATCCGCCTCCTGGAGTCGGATCTCCCCGTCGGTGCCCATCGTGTAGTTGAGCTGGCTGCGGGCCGTGCGCGTCGCGTTGTCCGCATCGATGCGCTGGCGTTCCAGGCTGCCGACCAGGACTTCGGCACGCAGCAGATCGGAACGGACCACGACGCCGCGATCGAAGAGGGCACGCGCCGTCTCGACGTGTTCCCGAGCCGCCGCCAGCGCCCCATCAACCGTGGTCAAGTTGCCGTCGGCGAGCAAGGCGCCGTAGTACGCTCGTCGTGTTTGGAAAATGGTCTCTTGTTCAGCGCGCGCCTGTTCCCCGCCGGCTGCCGCAACACTCTCGTGCGCCGCGTCGAGGCCGGCGAGGAGTTTCCCGCCCGTGAACAACGGTTGCTCCACACGGATGCGCGTGCCGAAGTTGGACAGCGATGACGGGTGATTCAGGGAGTCGACGGCGAAGTCGTCTTTGGTGAAGCGCTGCTGGTTCAAGAGGTTCGAGAAGACGAGTGTCGGATTATCGGTTTCGGTGAAGGTTTCGTCCGCATCGAGTCGCGGCAGCAGCCCAGCGCGCGCCTGTGTAAGGCCCGCCTGTGCCGCAACGCCCTGTTGCCGAGTGGCGTTGAGCACGCGGTTGTGCGCCAAGGCGGTCCGCATGGCTTCACGTAAAGTGAGGCCGCCCTCTTGCCCCAGAGTCTTACCCGCGTGCGCGGTCGTTCCGAGCACCGCCAGTATAACCGGAGCCCAAGCCGTCACATGGGCGCAACGCTGCCGTCTCTTCATCATCATGCCTCGTCAGCCAATCAGCACCTCGGACGTCAACGTGGCCGGGACTGCCAATGAGTTGGTGATCAGGCAGGCTTTCTCCGCCTTGTCGAGCAGCCGGCGTGCCCGCTCGACATCTGCATCGGCTGGCAAGACGAGCCGAGCGTGCAGCGTGAGGGCGGTGAAGCGGGTGATGCCGTCGACGCGATCGAGTGTGCCATCGGCATCACAAGTCAGGTCGCTCCACGCCATATTGGATGCGCGTGCGATCGCGCGGAACGTGAGGATGAAGCAGTCAGCGGCCGCTGCAACCAAGAGCGTTTCTGGCGACCACTGATCTCCGGGGCCGCCAAATTGGGCCGGCGGTGCGGTGTGCAGTGGCGGCAGCTGTTCAGCGGAGATCTCGACGCCGTTTTCGGTCTGCCCGGCCGCCCGAACCTCATAGTGGTGGGGATACGGATTCATAGGTCATTGTCCTCGTTGCGGGCGGCCCTGACCCCGCCACGCCGGCAGGCCGTCGTCATCGCGCAACTTGAGTGACTGGTCGCCGTTTTTGACCCCTGCAGCAATGATGGCCGGCTTCCCTTCAAACGTGATGCGCGAGCCACGAACCTCGATGCGATTACCGGGGGCGATACTCAGGCCGTGCTTGTCGAGATACCAGCCCGGTCCCAGGTGGAGTGCGATTTCTTCCTTGTCGCTCTTCAAGATCAGATGGACGCCGTACCCTCCGCCGCGGCCCCCTCTTCCCTGTCCCCATCCTTTGCCGTGAATTTCTTCGACGCTGACCACTTCACCGCTGACGGTCTCGGCGGTTTTCGGGTCGTACATCCGACCGCCCGACCCCTGACCGGCACCGCGCTGCATACCGCCTTGAGCAAAGGAGCCGCTGGCAACGCAGATCGTCATGGGAACCGCGAGCGCAACGCTCCTTTTCGTCTCCATGCTTTGGCTGCCTCCTTTTCCATATCCTAAAGAGCGCAATTGGCTTGCCAGCGAGCTACTGCACGGCGAGTCTGACCTATGGAGTGCGGCTTTCCCAGAAGTGCGACGACTAGGCACCCCATCAGAGGGCTGAAGAGGACGCGGAACAGCAGATCCGCAACATCGTGAAGAAAACGAGAGGGTATCATCCGAATCGCTCTACTAGTGTCCTGAGAGCCACGCGGGCGGAGAAGGGTTCAGGAATTGTTGGTGATCAGCGTGCGGAGCTGGTTTCGAATTGATTGCTGAACTGACTCAGGTACTTGTGGCGAGGGTGTGGTGCGGCAGATCTGCAGGGTACGCTGCAAGGAGGCACACGCGTCCCGACATGAGACGCAGCGCTCGACATGCCGTTCCATTTCAGTGCAGAGGTCGGCGCTGATCTCGCCCTCGAGATGACGCGAAAAAAGCCTCAGCACGTCTGGGCACGTTCGCGCAATACCCTGAGCCGGCCTTTCCCGGCGAACACCCAACAGCGGAACGAGTGCGTCCCGGACCGCCAACCGCGCGCGATGCAAGCGACTCTTGACCGTGTCGACGGTGATCCCGAGCACTTCCGCGACCTCGTGTGCGCTCAGTCCTTCGATGTCGCGGAGCACCAGTGCCTCCCGATACATGGGTGCGAGCCCTGCAATGGCTCGTGCGAGCACGGCCTCAACTTCACGGTTCTCCAACTGCTGTTCAGGCCCAGGACCCGGATGTGCTACTTGGGTGGCCGCCCGATGATCCGTATCGGCCGATAGCGGTACGGCGGAAACTGATCTTCCGCGGCGACGCTTCTTCACGCAAAAGCTGCGAGCGATCGTGTAGAGCCAGGTCGAGACGGAGGAGGCCCCGCGAAAATTCCGTACGGTACGTGCCATGGCGAGCAACGTGTCCTGCAGAACATCCTTTGCGTCTTCGGGGTCGCGGCACATACGCATCCCGAAACCGTACACTTTGGGCTGGTAGCGCAGCAGCAAGGCTTCGAGCGCGTTGCGGTCACCCGCGCGCGCCGCCCTGAGCAGTTCCTGGTCACTCCGCTCCATTGGGTGCCGTGACCGAGAATTATCCGGAAGCGGCGACACCCGCAAGGCGCGCCATCGCCACACACCGTCGGGAGCTAGCGCAGCACGCAAAGACCTCACACTGCGCCCGGGGTCCCATTGTGCCGCAGGCGTTTTCCGTTCGTTCGACCCGCGTCAGTAATAGGAAGGAACTGCGCACCCGGAGGCGTACCGACCAGCGGGCTCGTTCCGAGCGCGTCCGGGCGGGGGCTGTTGAAGCACTGCCGTCCTGAAATCGATCCATATTGACAATGATCTTGGCCTCGGAGGACATTGAGTTCTGAAGGACTGAGCCCGCGCACCGCGGCTGTGCGCATTGCGATTGCAAGCTCTCGCAGCTCGTTCGCCAGAGCCGTCCCCGATACTTCCAAGTGTAGGCGCGAACGGCGCCGGTCAACTGGGTCGTCTCTGCCCTGCACCAACTTCCGCCTCGCGAGCGCAACCACTACGCGCGATGCTGTCGGAGCGTCCATCCACAGATGCGTGGCCAGTTCGCCCAGCGAGAAGCCTGGCTGTTCGTAGATCGCGACCAGCACCCAAAACTGTTGCGTGCTCAGATGATAGCGACGTACACGGCTGCTGACCGCCTGCCTGATCCGACGCCGCACGTCGCCGATCAGCAGGCCAACGGGTTCGTCCCTCTCCATTCCGGGTCTTGGTTCAACAATAGTTGCCTTTACAAGAGACCAGCCCACCTGATCATCACGACTTTCACGTTGTCGTTCACGACGAGGCACGACACCATCACATAACCGAGTATCGCGAGCATCTGCCCCAGGGAAGTGGAGTGAGGGTCGGGAGACCTACGAACGTTAAGACGGTACCCGTGAGCACATCCGCCGTTAGCGCAGCCATCAGGGTCTTGCTGCTCCCTTTGAGCTCACATCTCAAGACTCCGGTGTCCGGCGCAAGAGACACGCGCATGGGTTGCGGCTTTTATTTTAGGCCCGCACTGTGCGCAGACGTCTCCGAACCTCACACTGCTGTGCTGGTAACCAACCGCGAAAACCCGGTTCGGACCGCGCGTCATGTGTGCCGGGGAGCGTCCGATCCGACGCTCCCCGCCGTAGACCGAGCACTTCTGGTCCTTCAACCAGTGGCGTCCGCAGCCCCGCGGCGCAGCCCGTATTCCTCCGCGTGTGTCCGCAGCTTGGTCATCAGCTTTGCTCTGGCGCGGGCGATCCGCGAGCGTACTGTCCCCACGGGACAGTCGGTGATCTGGGCGATCTCGGCATACGAGAATCCCTCGATGTCACACAACGTCACCGTCGTGCGCAGGTCGGACGGCAAGCTGTCGATGGCGCCGCGGATCTCCTGCAATGAGATGTGCTCCAACAGATCGCCGTCAGGAGCCGCCGGTGCCGTCTCGTCGCGGTCGTCCGCGCCGCCGTCGATGAGCATCAGCAGTGGTCCCGAACGCTGGCGGCGGTAGCGCGTCACGGCCTGCCGATGCAGGATGCGATACAACCAAGCGCGACAGTGCGCCAGGCTGCGCAGCTCGTGGGAGTGTTGAAAGGCCAAGTAGTAAGTGTCCTGTACGAGATCGTCGGCATCCGCCGCATTGCGCGTCAAGCGCTGCGCCGTGCCGTACAGCTGATTCAAGTAGCTGACGGCAACCTCGGCGAACTCTTCGTGGACTGCGGCGACGTTTTCCGTCCGCAGCGTTGGCACGATTGCACCGTCCGATCGACTGATTGCATGCAACATGTTCGTATCTCTCCGAAGTACCAAGCCCCATAACGGGTGATCTCCCGAGCCGGCCGACAACGGCGGGGCAGCCGTCGCCGGCAGCATTCCCGGGAGACGTTCAGCGAGACAGCGACCCGACGGGTCGCCACGGGGGGCTAGTCGGAGGACAGCGAGACGGCAGTGCTGCGACGCGGCAGCTTCAGCCGGCGGATCGGAACGGGATGATGGGCAGCCCGCCGCGTCTTCAACACCAGGAGCAGGACGCTGCCGAGCAGCGGCGCCACGATGATTGAGTCGACCGCTTCCGCCGTCGCCGGCGATGGCAGGGTCGTATCACCGTCGGCGGCCGGCACGGAAAGCAGGCTCATCCGGATCATTCCCGGCGGGAAGTTGAGCCGGCCGGACGCGCGGGCGAGGGGCCGCACGGCACTCACAAAGATCGTGAGCGCGATCAGCAGCAGAATGCCCAGCTTCCCAGGCACGTCCCTATCGCGCCACAGCCCCATAACTTCGTCGACGACGTGCGTTGACCGGTATTCAATAGCACATCCGCGGGCGGAATTCCCACTCCGCTGCCCGTTCTCCGTGGCAGCCCAGGAAAGGCTTTTTCACGCAGGTGTGTCGGCTTCGTTGCGTGGTCGACGGCATGTCAGTTCATCCCGCGTCATCAAAGTTTCACACTGCTGCAACGCTGCCTTCATCCTGGAATGATACGTCTCTCGGCTGACCATGACTGCAATCTCACGACGCACGTCGGACGCGCCGCGGTGTGCCGCGACCCTGCCTGCCGATCGTAACGGCAGCGGCGGTATTCCCGTGGGCAGGTTGCCTCGCAACGACCGGCGCACGTTACCGCACGCGGGCGTGCAGCTGCCACGCGATGTCTATGAGAACGGCCGGCTCCGGATCGACTTCGACGCCTACGAGGTATGGGTCGACGGCCGCCCGGTGCATCTCTTTCGCCGGGAGTTTCAGCTGCTGCGCTTCTTCGTGCGGGCGGCAAACCGCGTGTTCGACCGCACCCAGATTCTGGCCCACGTGTGGCCGGAAGCGCGCGTCAATCCGCGCACAGTCGACGTGCATGTCTACCGCCTGCGCCGCTGCATCGAGCGCGACCCCGTACGTCCCGAAATTCTCGTCACCGTCCGCGGCGTGGGGTGGAAATTCAACGCGCGCGCCTTGTGAGACGCGGAGGCAGCCGGCGCAGAAGCGCGACGTTTCGAGCAGCACCAATCAGGGGGACACCGGGTTCTTGTCGAACCCATAACCGACACCAGAGGGAGGAGGAACAGATGCACACAAGCAAACGACCACAGGAGCTTTGCAGGACGCATGAACAACACCGCTTCAGACGAATGGGCGGCGCGGCGACAGGGGTGCTCATCTCGGGCCTCTTGCTGACTGGGAGTCCATTTCTGCGCCAAGCCTGTGCGCAAGGAACGGACGGCCAGCTCCAACAGATGCAGCAGGAGATTCAGCAGCTCCAGCAACAAGTGCAATCGCTGACCAAAAACGGTGGCGTTCAGTTCGGCGGTGTGAACGTGAAGCTCGGGGGCTTCATCGAAGCCGCGGGTATCTATCGCACGCGCAACGAGGTTGCCGACGTCGGGTCGGATTACAACACAGGCATCCCGTTCAACAGCTCGTCGTTGGCGCATGAGAACGAGACCCGCTTCTCCGCGCGTCAGAGCCGCCTCTCCATTCTGGCGACGGGTGATGTTTCTCGTGATACGCACCTGGCCGCCTACTACGAGATGGACTTCCTGGCCGCCGGGGCCACCTCGAATTCGCGGGAAAGCAACAGCTACACGCCGCGCAGCCGCCATCTCTATGCCACCCTCGATAGAGATGACTGGGGCCTCCATGTCTTGGCCGGCCAGGCCTGGAGCCTGTTGACCACCAACACGAAGGGCATCATCCCGCGCCAGGAGCAGATTCCGCTGACCATCGATGCGCAGTACGTCGAGGGCTTCAACTGGCTACGTGTGCCGCAGTTCCGCATCGTCGAGGATTTCGGTGGCGGCCTGTGGGCAGGCGTGTCGGCGGAAAGCCCGCAAATGGTGACCTCGCCGATCTCGGTGCCGTCTAGCGTGAACTTCAACAACACCGGCAACGGTGCGGGGTTGCTCAACGGCACGACAACGTACTCGAACGACTACATTCCGGACTTCGACGGAAAGATCGCCCTTGAGCCGGGGTGGGGCCACTACGAGGTCAAGGGCCTCATCCGAGAGTTCACCGACCGCGCGTCGGGCACGAATTACACGACGACCGGCTACGGGGTCGGCGGCGCCGCGACCATGCCTATTGTCCCGAGCTTCGTCGAGCTACAGCTCAGCGGTCTCTACGGGTATGGCATCGGCCGCTACGGGTCGGGTCAGTTGCCGGATGCGGCCTTCAAGGACGACCTCAAGCACCTGGAGGCGATTCCGGAGGCGCACGGGTTGATCGGCCTCGTCATGCACCCGTGGACCGGCAACGACCTCTACCTGTATGGCGGTTGGGAGCACGCCGATCGCGCCGGCACGTCAGCGATCATGAAGGTCCCGACCACTGCTAAGGACAGTAACGGAGACACAGTAACACTATCAACATCAACTTTCATTCCTGGATATGGGTCGCCCGGTCTCAATGTGAGCGGTTGCGGTGTTGAAGGCGGCACCTGCCAAGCCGAGACCAGAGACCTGAGACAGATCACGGGCGGCTTCTGGCAGGACGTGTACAAGGGCAGCTACGGCCGCTTCACTTTGGGGCTCCAAGGCGGGGAAATCTGGCGCGACGCCTTCTCCGGCACGGGCGGCAAAACGCCGCACACCAACATCGCGATTTTCATGACATCGGTCCGCTACTACCCGTTCACGTGATCAGGGGGGCGTTTAACCCACTTTCTTACTATGGGGGCCAAATGACAATGACGAGACTTCGATTCCCAGTCGTTCTAATGGTAGCTGCATGCGCACTACTCGTGGCGGAGGCGCAGGCGCAAATGCAGCTCAATGGGGCCGGGGCGACTTTTCCGTACCCGATCTATTCGAAGTGGTTCAACGAGTACACCAAGGTCGATCCGTCGGTGCAGTTCAACTACCAGTCGATCGGCAGCGGCGGCGGCATCAAGCAGATCACCGACGGGACCGTCGACTTCGGTGCGTCGGACGGTCCAATGACCGACGAGCAACTCAAGGCCGCACCCGCGCATCTGATGCACTTTCCCACGGTGATGGGCGCAGATGTCCTCACGTACAATATCGATGGCGTCACCGGCTCTCTCAAATTCACCCCGGAGGCCATCGCCGGCATCTACTTGGGGACGATTACCAAATGGAACGATCCGGCGCTGACAGGACCCAATCCCGGAGTCAAGTTGCCCGCCGAGGACATCATGGTCGCTCATCGCTCCGATGGCAGCGGCACGACGTATATCTTTACCGACTATCTGAGCAAGATCAGTCCGGAGTGGGAAAAGAAAGTCGGCAAGAGCACGTCGGTCAACTGGCCGGTGGGCTTGGGCGGCAAGGGCAACGAGGGGGTCACCGGGCTCATCAAGCAGTCGCCGAATTCCATCGGCTACGTTGAGCTGATCTACGCGCTGTCGAATAAGTTACCATTCGGAGATGTGAAGAATAAATCTGGAAAGTTCGTTACACCGTCACTGCAGTCCGTGACCGCGGCAGCAGCGGGTGCGGCCCAGAACATGCCCGACGACTTCCGCGTGTCGATCACCGACTCTCCCGGTGACGATGTTTATCCGATCTCGAGCTTTACGTGGCTCCTTGTTTACGAGCAGCAGAAGGATGGCCCGAAGGGCAAGAAGCTCGTGGAGTTCATCGGTTGGATGCTGCACGACGGCCAGAAGCTTGCGCCGGCGCTCGAATATGCGTCGCTGCCGAACGAAGTCGTCGCGAAGGAAGAGCAAGCATTGCGGCGCATCACCAACACGGACGGCAAGCCGATACTGCAGTAGCACTATCGCACGCAGGAGGTCCGGCCGGAAGCCGCTGGTCGGCCGGACCTCGCGTCAGACTGCAATCCGCCAGGCTCACGACGCCCTCAGCCTTCAGCTCAACGGCACCCCACAGAGCGCGGTGATCGCCCAGGTGGCGAAGCCCACGAAGATCGGAATCGTGAGGTTGTCCTCGATGCGCAACGGCAGCAGCTCGCACCCCGCGGCGGCGATGCCGATGGCGGTTGATGCGCCGGCGATCGTCGGCATTGAGGCCGCGGTGCCCCAGCGCAGCACGAGCGCTGCGATCGTGAGAGTCGCCGCGAAAAAGGCAAGCGAGCCTTCGAGGCTGCGGTTGTGCGCGATGCGCCGCCGTCCGAAGCGGATGCCGACGACGGCGGCGAGCGGGTCGGCGATCCCCAGGGTGTAGATGGCGATCAGCGCCGCGAGCTTGGGCACGGCGAGGATCGTCAGCAGCACGGCGATCGCGAAGGGGGTCATCGCCGCCTCGCGCATCTGCTCCTCGGCGCGCACCAAGGTGTGGTTCACCCACGGCGCGTGGCGCGCGACCGCCTCCGAATACGCGATACGGATGCGGTCGACGATGTAGATCGTGCACGCAATTGCGCCGAAGATCTGGACCACCTGGTCATGCGTGAAAAGTAGGGCATAGGCCGTGGCGATCGCCACTCCGTTCACGAGATGAAAGAGGCGCCGCCCGAGCTGCGGATCCTGCCGCGTCGCGGACGGGGCACCGTCGGCGGGCGCTTCGGCTGGTGGGTGCGTGGTCACGCTTGTGGTGATGACTCAACGACGGCGAGGACACAAGAGAAGAGAACCTCGCCGTCGACGTCCCATTCACGCCTCAAGTGCGAAGATGAGAAAATGCTGCCGGGGCACGATCGCGGGCGCCCGCTCGAGGCGGTAGCCGGCGGCATGCATTTCATTCTCGATCACGGCGCGCGGCGTCCAGTGGCCGAAGAGCTTGTTGAACCAGCCGGTGCCGTTGCTGTCGATGATGGCAACGTGCCCGTTCGGTGTGAGGGAGGATCGCACGCGGCGGAAGTAGGCGGCGCGATCCGAGAGGTGGTGGTAGGCGTTGCTGGTGAACACCAGATCGATGGCGGCGGCCGGCAAGTGCGGCTCGGCAGCGGCGGCGAGAATTGTCTCGATGTTGTCGACGCGGCGCCGGCGCACGCGGGCCGCAATGTCGTCGACCAAGTCCGGATCGACATCCACGGCGTACACCTTTCCCTGCGGGCCCGCGGCGGAGGCCAGGTGAAAGGCAAAGTAGCCGCCACCGCAGCCGATCTCGGCGATGCACGCCCCGGGGCGGATGTGCAAGGCCGCGATCACCTCAACCGGACGCTGCCAGCGATCGCGACCGCAGCCGGAGTACGCACCGCGCTTCAGCCAGGCGCGCCAGCCGGCGAGCCAATCGCGGTGCGGCGGCGAATGGTCCATCGACCCGGTCTCGCGGCTCGTCGACGTGCGCCTCAGCGCACGACACTGCAGGTGTACGATGGGCGTGCGGCGGACCATAACCGTGCGTTGGTGTGGGCGCGCTGCGCGACGGCAAGCACTAACGCCGTGCAGCACAACGCCAGAGCGCCGAGCGCCGGCACGACGAGACTGAAGCCGAGCGTGATGTCCAACGGTGCGGGAACGGCAGCGATGATCGGTAGCATCAGCGAATCCTCCTGCGCGTTCGCTGGTGCAGCGACTGTGCCAATCGCGGGAGCGCAGCGGTAGCACGGACCCGGACTGCTCGCCTCGTTCGTCTCCGCATGCAGTTAGCTGCGGGGCGCATGGACGGCAAACCTTGAACACCCCGGATACAGCCTCAAGGTTCGCAAAGAGAAACGGGTCCGCTACTGCACGGGGAATTTCACTGTCCGCTGGATTGCACCGGGCTGAAGGCGTGGTCGAAGACGTAGTCGGCGACTTGCCGGCCTTGCGCGATGCCCTGGTCCTTGTCGAACGCCCAGTGGATTCCGAGAAAGATCCGGCTCTGGCCATTCTCTTCCGCAGCTTGCGAGAAGGTGGCGAAGCTGCGCGGCACCAAAGGGCGCACATTGCCTTGGTTGTCTTGGGTGACGCCGTTGAGCTCGTCCGAGACGAACGTGAAGGGCACATCGTCCGTGCCGTAGAAGCGGCGCAGCGTCTCGAAAAGCGCACCGCCGATGCCGGCGTGGCCGGACGGATACGCCGGGAACGGCGGCGTGAAGTTCGGCCCGCTGTTGTTGCTCGCCGGCGCCCCGAGCGGCGTGAACGTCGGATCGCCAGCGGTCCCGTCGTTGCCGTCCCCGAGGCCGGTCGGTCCGGTTCCGGCATCGGACTCGCGGATGCCGGTGACCGGCCGCCAGAAGTTGTAGTAGAACTTCGAATCCCACACGGCGATCGCGGCATCGGCCATGGCCGTGTTCGCGAGCGCGAACAGCCGCGCCAGCGCGACGACGTCCGTGCCCTGCTGGGTGGCGATGGTGCCGGCGATCTGGTTGTACAGGCGCGGCGGGGCGCACAGGCTCGGTGTGGCGTCGTACGCCCAGAAGAGCCCGACGTACGTCTGCTCTTGGTTGCGCACCGTCGGCGTCACCACGCCGTCGCCGCCGAGGCTCAGCACTTCGTCGTATGCGATGGCGTACTCAACGCTGTTCAGCGCGGGAGGCGGTGGCACGCGGAACTGCGAGCCCGATTGCATGACGAACGGCTTCACCTCGCCCCAATACGCGCCGAGGGCGATCGTCTTCTGGCTGATCGGATCTTCACGCCACTGGCCGGGTTGGTCGCCCGTCGTGAAGTCGACTCCGATGTGCGGCTCCGCGCGGTCCGAACCGTCATTCGCCCGCAATGCCAGGATCGCCGCGGCGGCGCGTTTGCCGACGTCGATCCCGTTCGCCTTTGCGCCGCCGTCGGCGACCGCGGTCAGATCGGTCGCCAGTTGCTGATCGAAGGTGGGCGTTTGCGATGGGTAGAGCGCCGCGAGCGTGTCATGCGCCGCTTGGGCAATCGCCGCCTCCGTGGAGGTGCCCGGCGGTGCCGCGGCGATGCCGCTGTAGCTCGTGTAGCCGCCGGCGATGGCGTTCACGGCGTCGAAGACGGCGATGTGCACGATCGCCATGGCACGGCTGGCGCGCGTCGGTCCGAATTGTTCGCCGAAGACACGCGTCTCGCCGGGCTGGACAGGAGTGTGATCCAAGCCGCTGGCGTCGATAGCGACATGGTTCCAGTGGTGCACCAAGCTGGTCGACGCATTCTGCGACGTGGACCCGCCGCCGCTCGTCTGCCCGCCGCAGGCTTGCAGCGCCGCCAACCCGATCGCAAGCACGGCAAGAACCCGGCCGCGCGGTTTCCGGCGGCAACGGGTTGAGTCAGGATCCGAGGCAGAGTGTTTCGCAAACGAGCAAGCGCCGTGGGACGCGTCGTCGAAGATCCAAGGTACCATGATGAGCTTCCCTTCGATGAGTGTTCGGCGACGTCCCCCGCTGCGCACCGCGTTAGCGTCCCAAAACAGACAGCTCCATTTGCCCTATACCGGCTGGAGAAGCAAGACGCATTTTTCGCGGTAGTGTTCGAGAATGCTACTTGATGAAGTAGCCCGCAACCTTCCATTGCCCGTCCTTCTCGGGCATCACCGTGACGGTCTCGATCGCCGACGGCCGGTTCTCGAAGGACGCGTCATACTCGACGACGACGCAGCGGTCGCCGAGTGCCGTCGTCGTCTCCGTGGCGCTCTTCTTCTTGCGAGAGAGCAGCTTGCCGAGCGGCTGGCGCGTCTGCAGCATCGACGCTTCCCACTGCTTCTCGGCAGCGGCGTGCTGCAGATACGCGGCGGCGGCGGTCCAGCTCTGCGAGTAGTTGCCGGTATCGTTCACCGCCAACCACACCTGCGCTGCCGTAGTGGCCGCTCCTTCCGCGCTACTGCGACACGCGACAAACACCACGCACGCAATGAGCGCAAGGCGGGACGACGGACAGCTGAGCGTCATGAACGTACGCCGGCTCAATGTGCCGGCGTCCGCACCTCATATGCCCGCCGCCCAGCGGCCGTCAACCGTCAGACCTCATCCCATCCGACGATTTCAAAGGGCGCGCGAGTCAGCGCGCAACCGAGCGGGTTCCGCGAAGATGGGAAGGCCCGGGAGAAGCGGACTGCCCCGCGCTTGGATCGCGACTGTAAGTTTGGCTAGTTACGAGGCGCGACCAGCGGCACGGGGGATCTCGCGGGCCTTGGTACAACACCGACTCAGGCAGTCAGTTGTTCGGCGTATTACGCTCATGTGGGAGTCCGTCTGCAAGCCCTTACGAGTCTCGGAGCAGCCGCCCGCCCGAATACAGTTGGCGGCGACGCGCAGCTTGTTGATGGCTTCTCGTGTGTTCACCGCGTCAGAACACGAGCTGGAAGCGTGCCTCGACGACGTTGCTGTCGCCCACCGACTCGCGGTGCGCCCAGATATAGTTCAGGGTGATCCTCGTCACCGGATTCAGGTACCAGTTGATTCCGCCGGTGATGTCGTCGAGCGCGCCGCCTTTCACGGAGGCCGAATTTAGATCGAGGTACGAGTAGCGCGCCGCCACCTGCCACGCACCCCAATGCGACCCATCAATGGCGAAGTTGTGGTTCGGAATGATGCGGTCGTAATAGCCGACCTGTGTCTTGTAGAAGCTCGCGCGGCTCTCGCCCGTCAGAAAGTAGCTGGCCTCGATGTAGCCGCCGCCGAACTGTGGGTTTGAATGTTGGGTGGTCTTGCACGTGAGTGGCGTGCCCGTGCAGTTCAGGTTCGATTGGTCGACGAGTGCCCACGTGTACTCGCCCTGCACCGAGAACGGCCCGGTGACGAGCGACACCTCGGGGTTGAGTAGATCGGCGCCGTTGGTGTTGACGTTGCCGGTGCTGACCAGGTTGACGGGGAACAAGTGAGCTTCGGGCCGCGATGCAAAACCGATGGTCTCCGGGGAGTCCTTGGCGTAGTGACGGAACTTGTGCGAGTAGGAAAAGCCGAGGTGGAGCAGGTTCTGTCCACCGGTATCGTAGAGCGGCAGGCCGGTGATGCGCGCCGCTATGTCGTAGGGCGAGTCGCTGCCGAAGCCGTCGCCGAAATTGTCAGCGAGGCGGAAGGCCCCAGCTGCCGTGGTCATCCGCTGCTGGAGGAAGTTTTGGTAGGCGGCAATGCCGGTATTGCGATCGGTCCCCGAGGTTGTCGTGGCGACCCCAGCCGGGGTGGTGACGAAGTTGGTCACGGGCAAGGCGAAGGCGTTCGCCAACGAACGCTCTTGGAAGGTCGTGAAGGCGTCCAGTACTAGCTCCTCGAGCGAGAACGGCTCTTTGAAGTGGCCGACGCGGACGTACTGCAGGACCGGAATCTGATTCATGCCGATGTAGACGTCCTTGAACGAGGGCTGGCCGCCCGTCTGCTCAGCAAAGTCGTACTCGAACTTGAAATCGATGTTCCCGTAGACGAGCCCAGCTACGTACAGCCTGGCGCGGCGGAACTCGACGCCGGTGGGTGTCGCGGTCAAGCTGAAGTGCCGCTTGACGGAAGCGCCCGGGTCAGCAACGGCCGAATCGAGCTGGGTGAAACTGCCGAGGACGAGCTTGAAGTTTCCGTCGGCCGTCTCGAGGTTGAAGCCGTTCTTGAAATAGGCGCGCAGCGTATCGGGTGATGGCGAGGGCGAGGGCACGGCAGCCACCAGTGCCGGGCTCGGCGCGGCGGCGACTGGCGGTGGGGCCGCGGCTTTCTTCAGATCCTCCTGCCGCTCCTGCTCGGCCTTATTCTTCAGATCCTGATATTGTTGTGGGCTGATTTGTCTATTCCTGCGCAGAATTTCGAGCAACTGGTCTACTGCCGGTGGGTCCTGGGCGCGCACACTGTGTGCCGCGCCCAGCGCGACAATGCACCCCAAGCCTACGGCACCTGTGAGACGTACGACTCGCAGTGCGACGATCAAGTGGGCGATGACCGATCGGATCTGTTGCCGGTGGTGCCTGAGCCGGTAGTTCCGGACAGATGAGATACGCATGACATGCTCCCTTTCGATTTCATGGCGTGCCTCCGGTCTGTCCAGTCAGCCGCGGGTGTCGCGTGAGGCCTCCCGTTTTCGGGTCGGCGACCTTTGCTCGTCAGCGCCGCCAGATCATTCGCGCCTAACGATCCGCAGCTTCTCGGTGCGCTCGACTTGTACGACGACGCCGTCCTGGACGGTGACCGTCACCGAGCCGTAGCGCAGACCGTGCAGCGCATCCTGGATGCGGGCCAGCGCGTGCGCCGCTTCCCCGTCAGCGTGATCGCCCCGTGATACCTGTGTGTGCGACATGTAATTCTCCCCTCGTCAAATCTGAAAATCTTGCACGAACACGCGGACCCGCTTCGGGAACACGAATACGCTGTCGCCGGTCTTCAGCCCCAATTCCGCGTAGCGTTCACGCCCCAGCTCCACGTTCAGCGGCATACCGAAATCCTGCGCCACCAGCTCGACCTTCACGGCCGCGCCCGCGGCGTTGATGCGCAGCACCTCCGCCTTCAGGCTCGAACGTCCGCGCGGGATGCGATCGATCTCCAGCTCATGCGGCCGCACGTAGGCCATGAGCGGCGCGGACTGATCGTGCGGATCCGAGTGGACCAGCTCCACACCACCGTGCTCGGCAAAGCTCGCCGCGACGCGGCCGTGAAAGACGTTGACGTTGCCGAGGAAGTCCATGACGAAGGCGTTGGCCGGGTGGTCGAACACTTCCTGCGGCGTGCCTTGCTGCTCGATGCGCCCGCGGCTCATGACGACGACGCGGTCGGCGACCTCGAAGGCTTCTTCTTGATCGTGGGTGACGAAGACGCTGGTGACGTGAATCTCATCGTGCAGCTTGCGCAACCATTGGCGCAGCTCCTGCCGCACCTTGGCGTCGAGCGCGCCGAACGGCTCGTCGAGCAGCAAGACCTTCGGCGCGGCCGCCAGCGCGCGCGCCAGCGCGACTCGCTGTCGCTGCCCGCCGGACAGCTGCGACGGTGCCTGGTTGCCCATTCCGTCGAGCTGCACCAGCCGTAGCAGCTCGTGCACGCGTTCGCGGATCTGCGGCTCCTTCCACTTGCGCACACGCAGGCCGAAGGCGACGTTTTCGAACACGCTCATGTGCCGGAAGAGGGCGTAGTGTTGGAACACGAAGCCGACGTTGCGGTCGCGTGCCGAGCGGTGCGTCGCGTCCTCATCCTGGTACAGGATCGAGCCGCCATCGGGGACTTCGAGGCCGGCGATGATGCGCAGCAGCGTCGTCTTGCCCGAGCCCGACGGTCCGAGCAGCGCCAGCAACTCGCCGTGCGGCACTTCGATACTCACGTCGTTCAGCGCAACGAAGTCGCCGAAGCGTTTGGTGACGTTCTTGACGGAGATGCCCAAGCCGGTGCTCTCCTCCCTGCGGTCAGTCGTGTGACGCTCGCCACGCCCGACGAGCCGGAGCGGCGGCGGTAGCGCTACCGCTCCGGGACCCGTGTCTGCCGTTTCGTCAAGCGCACTCTCCCGCTGGCGGCTTCTTAGCTCGTTCCTTGTCTTCCATTCCAGAGCCGTCTTCACCAGCAGCGTCACCAGCGCCAACGACGAAAGCAGTGACGCCAGGGCAAAGGACGCCGGTGTGTTGTACTCCTGGAAGAGCTTCTCGACGCGCAACGGCATGGTGTCCGTCTGCCCGGCGATGTGGCCGGAGACCACGTACACGGCACCGAACTCGCCCATGGCGCGGGCGTTGCACAGGATGATGCCGTAGAGCAGGCCCCACTTGATGTTCGGCAACGTGATACGCCGCAGAATCTGCCAGGCGCGGGCGCCGAGGCTGACCGCGGCAGTCTCTTCCTCCGCGCCGATGGCCTCCATGAGCGGGATCAGCTCGCGCGCGACGAAAGGGAACGTCACGAACGCAGTGGCCAGGATCAACCCCGGCGTCGCGAAAATGATCTTGATGTTGTGCTCGCGCAGCCACGGCCCGAGGTAGCCTTGCAGGCCGAAGATCAGCACGAAGATGAGACCGGCGACGACGGGCGAGACGGCGAACGGCAGATCGATGAGCGCCGTTAACAGCGTGCGTCCTGGGAAACGGAAGCGCGCGATGGCCCACGCCGCGGCGACGCCGAAGATGAGGTTGGCGACCACGGCGGTCGGCGCGACGCGCAAGGTGAGGAAAATGGCGCTCAACGTGTCCGGGTCGCCGACCAGCGCGTTCCAGTAGGCGCGCGGGCCGCGCGCCAGTGCTTCGTAGAAGACGTTGATCAGCGGCATGACGACGAGGATGCCCAGCCCGATGGCCGCCAGCGCCACCAGGCTCCAGCGCACGAGCGACGGATCTTCTTGCACACGCCGCCGCGTCAGCGCGGCGGCTGCCGTGATGTCAATTGCCATTGCGCCTACTCCAGCGTTCCAAGAAGTTGATGAGCACCAGCATGGCCAGCGAGGCGACCAACAGCACGACGGCGATGGCCGCTGCCTCGCGGTATTTGAACTCCTCGAGCGCCGCGACGATGAGCACCGGCGCGATCTCCGTCTTGAACGGCATGTTACCCGAGACGAAGACCACCGAGCCGTACTCCCCGAGGCCGCGCGCGAAGGCGAGCGCGAAGCCGGTGACGACGGCGGGGAACAGTGACGGCGCGATCACACGCGTGAACGTCTGCCGGCGCGACGCGCCGAGGCACGCCGCAGCTTCCTCGATCTCCGCATCCAGGTCGTCGAGGATGGGCTGCACCGTGCGGACGACGAACGGCAGCCCGATGAACGTCAACACCAGCACGATCGCCAGGCGCGAGTACGCGCCCTCGATGCCGAGCGGCACGAGGAAGCGCCCGAGCCAGCCGGCCTTCACGTACAGGCTCGAGTAGACCAGCCCCGCCACGGCCGTCGGCAACGCGAACGGCAAGTCGACGAGGGCGTCGAACACGCGCTTGAATGGGAACTCGTAGCGCACCAGCACCCAGGCCACGAGCACACCGAGGAAGACGTTGATGAACGCCGCGGCGAACGAGGCGCCGAAGGTGAGGCCGTAGGCCGCACGGGCGCGCGGCGTCCACACCGCCGTCCAGAACTGATCGACGCTGAGCGACGCCGCCTTGAGGAAGCACGCTGTCAACGGGATGAGCACCAACACCGTCAGGTAGACGAGGGTGTATCCCAAGCTCAGGCCGAATCCGGGGAGCACCCGGCGGTTGACGTCGACCATGGTCACTTCCCCGGCTGATAGATGCTGTCGAAGATCTTGCTGTCGTTGAAGAACTTGTCGTAAGCGTCGGCCCAGTCCTTGGCGATGGCCGTCACCGGAAATCGCTTGATCTCGGGAAAGCTCGAGGCATGCTGCTTGAGGATCTCCGGATCGATCGGCCGATAGAAGTTCTTGGCGATGATCTCCTGCCCGTCCTTGGTGTAGAGGAACTTCAGATACGCCTCGGCCGCGTCGCGCGTGCCTTTGCGCTTCACGTTTGCATCCACCCACGCGAGTGGGGGCTCCGCCAGAATGCTGATCGGCGGATAGATGATCTCCAACTCGCCCCCGGATTCCTGCACCTCGGGATACGCTTCGTTTTCCCACGTCAGGTGAACGTCACCGATCTTCTTCTGCGCGAACGTCGTGGTCGAACCGCGGGCGCCGGAGTCGAGGACCGGCGTCTGCTTGTAGAGCTTGGTGATCAGCTCCTTGGCTTGCTCTTCAGTCCCGCCGCGCTGCGTCACCGAGCCCCACGCGGCGAGCAGGCTGAGCTTGCCGTTTCCTGACGTCTTTGGATTGGGCGTGACGATCTCGACGCCCGGCTTGACGATGTCGGGCCAGTCTTTGATGCCCTTGGGATTGCCCTTGCGCACGACGAATACGATGGTGCTGGTGTAGGCGACCGAGTTGTTCGGCAGGCGCTGGTCCCAGCCGTCGGCGATCAAGCCGGCCTTGCGCACCGCGTCGGTGTCCGGCCACAGCGCAAGCGTGGCGACGTCGGCGTCGAGGCCGTCGACGATGGCACGTGCCTGGGCGCCGGAGCCGCCGTGGGATTGCTTGATGGTGAATGTCGTCCCGGTGTCTTTCGCGTACTTGGCGATGAACGCCTCGTTGAGCGCGCGCCACAGCTCGCGTGTCGGGTCGTACGAGACGTTGAGCAACTCCAACGTCTTGTCTGCGGCACTCGCTGCACGCGGTCGCGCGGTGCCGACGGCGACGAGGCTCGCCACGGCGGCGAGCGCAGCGATGGTTCTGAGCGAAGTTCCTATTGTCCGATGTGTGCCCATAGTATTTTCCTCGCGATCTCCTCTCGAAATTTTTTCGGCGCATGGCCCGCGGCACGCCGGCTGGGGCCAAAATGAAACGGCCCGGGAGGCATCAACCTCCCGGGCCGTCGAGATCGCAGACTATGGGTTCAGGCTAGTACGAAATGAACGTGAACGCAGCGCGACCGCAGGCGCAAGAGGCCTCCCAGGCCTTGATACAACACATACAACAGCAAGCGGTGCGATGCGGAGCGTTCATTCGAGTGCTGTTGATAGAAGAGTGCGCGCGGTATGTCAAGCACCGATTCGAATATTCCCGCGGCCAGCGCCGCGCGCCCCGGCCTACGTTCTACGCAGATCGCCGAATGCGCTGCTCAACATCGAACCAAACCGCGTCGATCTCCCGGCGCGGTGGTTGCGCTTTCATTGCACGCGTGATTGGTACAATGCTTGCGCCGGGTCGCCGTGGCCGACTATCGGCCAACTCAGTCAATTGATTGTGACACCATGAGCGATCTGACCCGCCGGACCTCCGTGCAACCAGGGACTTGTTACGAGCTGGAAGTCTGCCCGAGCATTCCCGAGCGCATCGCGCGCTTGGAGGAGTTGGCCGACGATCTCTACTACTCGTGGGTCAACGAGTTGCGACAGCTCTACGCCCAACTCGACCGTGAGCTGTGGGACCAGTGCGGCCACAATCCCAAGCTGTTTCTGCGGCGCATCTCGCAGGACCGGCTCGACGAGGCGGCCCGCGATCCGATCTTCCTCCAACGCTATTCGAGCGCGCTCTCGGCGTACGATACCTATCACCGCGGCGACGGCGTCGGTCTCGCCAAGCAATCGCTGTCACACGGCGTGGACCTGGTCGCGTACTTTTGCGCCGAGTTCGGGTTCCACGAGAGCCTGCCCATTTACTCCGGCGGCCTCGGCATCCTGGCCGGCGACCACTGCAAGGCCGCCAGCGATCTGCGGCTGCCGTTCGTGGCGGTGGGGTTGCTGTACCGCCAGGGATACTTCTCGCAGACGATCGACGCCTACGGTAACCAGGTGGCGACGTTTGCGCCGACGGATTTCTCCGACTTACCGATCAGCCCGGCGACCGACGCGAGCGGGCGTGCCGTGCGGGTGACCGTGCATCTCGAGGGTCACGCCGTAGCGGTGAACGTCTGGCGCGCCAAGGCCGGGCGCATGAACCTGTATCTGCTCGACACCGACGTGCCGGAGAACACGCTCGCCGATCGCGCCATCACCCAGCAGCTCTACGTCGCCGATCCGCACGTCCGTCTGCGGCAGGAGATCGTGCTCGGCATCGGCGGGGTGCGCGCCTTGCGCGCCCTCGGGCTGCGCCCGACGGTGTGGCACATCAACGAAGGGCATCCGGCGTTCGTCGTGCTGGAGCGCTGCCGCGAAGAAGTCGGCGCGGGGCTGCGGTTCGATGCGGCCCTGGAGCTGAGCGCCGCCAACGCGGTCTTCACCACCCATACGCCCGTTCCCGCGGGACACGACGTCTTCGACCACGGCCTCATCCGACACTACTTCACCGACTTCGTCGGCGAGCTCGGCATTTCGATCGAGCATCTGCTCGAGCTGGGGGCCAGCCCGTCGTCACAAGGTGGTTTCAACATGACCGCGCTCGCCGTCCGCGGCTCGCGCTTCCAGAACGGGGTTAGCCGCATCCACGGCCAGGTGGCGTCGGAGATGCTCGGCTACGCATGGCCGCAGATTCCTCACGAGGAGAATCCGATCGGCTACGTCACCAACGGTGTGCACGTGTCCAGTTTCCTCGGGCGCGACTGGCGCGGCCTCTTCGATCTGACGTTTGGCAACGCATGGCGGCGGGAGCTGGCGAACGAAGAGTATTGGAAGCGCGTCGACAGCATTCCCGACTACCAGTACTGGAGCACGCATCAGGCGGCAAAGTCCGAGCTGCTGCGGGAGCTGCGCCGTCGTGCCGTGACGCAGTTCAAGCGCAACGGCTACAGCGGCGTCGAGATCGCGCGGCTGACCCGCCAGCTCGCGCCGGAGAAGACCGAGCTGCTGATCATCGGCTTCGCGCGCCGCTTCGCGACCTACAAACGTGCGACGCTGGTGTTCTCGGACGTCAAACGGCTGGCGCGCATCGTCGGGGATCCGGCACGGCCGACCCTGCTCGTCTTCGGCGGCAAGGCGCATCCCAGCGACCTCGCGGGACAGCAACTCATCCAGGCCATCCATCAGCTCTCGCGCCACGCCGATTTCGAGGGCCGTTTGCTGCTGCTCGAAGGCTACGACCTCGCGCTCGGCCGGCGCCTGATGGCCGGCGTCGACGTCTGGCTCAACACGCCCGAGTATCCGCTGGAGGCCAGCGGCACCTCGGGCCAGAAGGCCGGGCTCAACGGTGCGGTCAACCTCAGCGTGCTCGACGGCTGGTGGGCGGAAGGGTTCGACGGGCGCAACGGCTGGGGCATCCCGCCGCACCACACGATGTACGCCGATGCAGCAGACCGCAATCGGATCGAAGCACACGAGATCCTCGACGCGCTGGAGTACGAGGTGCTCCCCCTGTTCTTCGAGCGCAATGGCCAAGGTTACTCGGGGGGCTGGGTGCGGCGGTCCAAGGCGTCGATGCAGTCGATCTTGCCGCGGTTCAACTCTCAGCGCATGGTGACCGACTACGCGCGCGATTACTATGCCCCGGCCCGGAGTCACCGCGAGGGGCTCGAGCGGGACGAACGGCGCGGCGCCGTCCAGCTCGCGGCCTGGAGGCAGCGTATCGCTGCGGGTTGGGCGCACGTGCAGGCGCGGCGTGTCGACGTGCATGCGCCGCGGGTGGCGGCCGATCAGATGCTGAAGATCGTCGTGGCGGTGCGGTTGGGGAGCCTCGACATCCGCGACGTCCGGGTCGAGTGCATCTTCGGACGGCAGAGCGAGGAGCACGGCTTCGTGATCCACCACAGCCTCGAGCTGCACCCCGTCGGTCTCAACGAAGACGGCGAGGCCCTCTACGGGCTGGAGACACAGCCGCCCTTGTCCGGTCTACAGTTCTACAAGCTGCGCCTCTACCCCTTCCATCCACTGATGCGTCATCCGTTCGAAAGCGGCCTGATGATGTGGATCTGAGCGGGGCGCGCGCCGAGAGCGACGTGTCAACCGGCACGATTCCACGCTGACGGCCGACGTGTTCTTCATAGCGCGCCTCCGTGGGCGTCGAAGATTCCCTCGAAGAGAATCGAACTGAGGTAGCGTTCTCCGGAATCGGGCAACACGGTAACGATCGTCTTGCCGGCGTTCTCGGGCCGGTGCGCCAACCGCACCGCGACCGCCGCGGCCGCGCCGGAGGAGATGCCGGAGATGATGCCTTCTTCGCGGGCCAGCCGGCGCGCGTACGCGATGGCCTCTTCGTTGGTTACCTGCTCGACCGTATCGACGAGCGCGAGATCGAGCACGTCGGGGACAAACCCGGCGCCGATGCCCTGAATCTTGTGCGGCCCGCCCTTGATCGGCTCGCCGGCGCGTTTCTGGGTCAACACGGGGCTGGCGGTGGGCTCGACCGCAACGGAGATGATAGGCTTCCGGCGCGTCCGTTTGATGTAGCGCGAGACCCCGGTGATGGTGCCGCCGGTGCCGACACCGGAGACGAAGATGTCGATGGCGCTGTCGCTGTCGTTCCAGATCTCCGGTCCGGTCGTGCTCTCGTGGATCGCGGGATTCGCCGGGTTGCTGAACTGTTGCAGCACCACGTAGCGCAACGGGTCGGAGGCGGCGATCGCCTCGGCCTCGGCGATGGCGCCGTTCATCCCCCGCGCGCCCTCGGTGAGGACCAGCTTCGCCCCGTAGGCCACCAGCAGCTTGCGGCGTTCGACGCTCATGGTGTCGGGCATCGTCAGCGTCAGCGGGTAGCCGCGTGCGGCGGCGACGAAGGCGAGCGCGATGCCGGTGTTGCCGCTCGTCGGCTCGACCAGCTCCTTGCCCGGGCCGAGGACCCCGCGGCGCTCCGCGTCCCACACCATCGCCGCGCCGATGCGGCACTTGACGGAGTACGCGGGATTGCGGCCTTCGATCTTGGCGAGGATCGTCGCCGGCGCGTTGTCGTGAATGCGGTTGAGGCGCACCAACGGGGTGCGTCCGATTGAGTGTGCGTTGTCTTCAAACCAGTGGGGCATCTTTGCGATCTCCTCTATCTCCTCTTCGAAATTTTCTGAAAGCGGCGCCGGCGCCAAAAGCTGAAAGGGCCCGGGGAATGACATCCTCCCGGGGCCTTCAAATCACGGTTCTGAGCTGGGTGCTAGATATGAAACGTTTCTCGGCGCTGAGATCGGGCGGAGACACCGTTGCCAAGTCGGCCACCTCGGATTAGTAGCTATACCGATAATGCCGGCTTCAGAGAGGACGCACGGGAGGCCCGAACGCATCCGCATCGGCATTTCCGCCTGCCTGCTCGGAAGCGCAGTGCGCTACGACGGCGGGCACAAGCGTGATGCCTTTCTCGTCGAGACCTTCGGGCGCTACGTCGAGTGGGTACCGGTGTGCCCGGAGGTGGAGCTGGGGCTCGGTACGCCGCGTCCGACGCTGCGTCTCGAAGCCGACGGCGACGGCGTGCGGTTGATGATGCCGACGACGGGTGCCGACTACACCAACGCCATGCGCCGCTACGCGCAGCGACGTGCGGCGCGGCTGGCCGCGGATGATCTGTGCGGATACGTCCTCAAGAAGGACTCGCCGAGCTGTGGGATGGCGCGGGTCAAAGTGTACGGCGCGCGTGGCGCGCCGGCGCAGTCTGGGCGCGGACTGTTCGCTGAGGCCCTCCTGCAGCGCTTCCCGAGTCTGCCCGTTGAAGAAGAGGGGCGCCTCAACGATCCGCAGTTACGGGAGAGCTTCGTGGAACGGGTGTTCGCCTACCACCGCGTGCGTGCGCTTTTTGCGGCGCGGTGGATGGTCGGTGATCTGGTCACGTTTCACACGGCGCACAAGCTACAATTGCTGGCGCATTCGCCGACGGCGTACGCGCGCCTCGGCCGTCTCGTCGCCGCGAGCACGCGCATGCCGCGCCCCGAGCTGCGCGCGCGCTACGAAGCAGACTTCATGTCCGGGCTTGCGGTTCCGGCGACGCCGCGGCGCCACGTCAACGTCCTGCAGCACATCGCCGGATACTTCAAGCGGCAGCTCGACGATGACGCGCGTCGCGAGCTGTTGGCGCTCATCGAGGACTACCGGGCTGGGCTGATTCCGCTGGTGGTGCCGATCACCCTGGTGCGGCATTATGTACGCCGCTTCGACGTCGCACATTTGAAAGGGCAGGTGTATCTTGAACCGCATCCGAAGGAATTGATGCTGCGCAACCACGTCTGACCAAGAACGAGGAGAACGACCATGGCGAAACAGTTGAAGGTTGGCGACACGGCACCGGGCTTTGCGGCGGTGACCGACACCGGCAAGCAGGTGAAGCTCAGCGAGTACCGCGGCAAACGCGTGGTGCTGTATTTTTACCCCAAGGACAGCACCCCCGGCTGCACCACGCAGGCGTGCGGCTTCCGCGACAGCTATCCGGCGATCGAAAAGCACAAAGGCGTCGTCCTCGGCGTCAGCCCCGACGGCGTCGCCAGCCACCAGAAATTCAAAGCCAAGCAGCTGCTGCCGTTCACGTTGCTGGTCGACGAGGATCACGCCATCGCCGAGAAGTACGGCGTGTGGGGTGAGAAATCGATGTACGGCAGGAAGTACATGGGCGTCATTCGCAGCCACTTCGTGATCGACGAGAAGGGCAAGATCGTCGACGCGCAGGTGAAGGTGAGCCCCGCCGATAGCGTCAAGCGCGCGGTGGAAGCGCTGGGCGCGTCCTAGACGCGTTCGCCGATCAAATAGGTGCAACCGTCCGCCCCAACGCGCGCGGTGTGCACCATACCTTTGGGCAACATCAGGCGGTCGCCCGGGCGCAGATGCAGCTCACGCCCGCCGGCGCCGAATATGATCTCGCCCTCGAGGATCCAGAGGCTTTCGTCGTGATCGTGTGAGTGTGGCCGGTAGTCGGCGCCGGCTTCGTCACGCCAGCGGCAGACCCCGAAGCCCTCGTCCTCCAGCTGCTGCCGCAGCACGTCCTCATCCATGGGACCGTTGCGCTTCGACGCAATCACCTCGAGTCGCATGTGCACCTCCTGTGACGTGGGAGAGTGGGAGCGTGGAGCGTCGAACATCCTTTCCATCCTCTCACGCTCTCACGCTCCTACTTTCACCCTCTTACGCTGTCACTCACTCCGGCTCCTCGCCGAAGTGCGCGCGGGCGATCCGTTCCTTCAGGTATTCCAGCGTGCCGAGATCCTCGACGATGTCACCGCCGGTGTCGTAAAAGAAGATCTCGCCATTCTTGTTGCGCCCGATCGCCACCAGCCAATCGAGCTGATCGCGGTCCTCGATGAGGTAGTTGATGGTTTGCGACACGCCCTTGCCCGGGATGATGGTGATCTTGGGTTTGAGCGACTTCTGCTGCTTCGCCATAGGAGTCTGCACCTCGACGCACCGGCATTGCGGACATGCGGTGGAATCATTGACGCGCGCACCGTAGCGGGAGTCCGGGACATGCGTGGTGAGCGAACCTCGGTTCGAACATTAAGAGCCGCTTGTCAGCAAGTCAATACGGCGTGAACGACGGCTTCGACGTGGTACGAGTGTGGAAACATATCGATCGGCTGCACCGCAGCGATCCGGTAGCCGGTGGCCAAGCGCTTGAGGTCACGGGCCAACGTCGCCGGGTTGCAGGACACGTAGACGATTTGCGCCGGCCGCATGGCCAGGAGCGCATCGAGGATTTCCGCGGCCCCGCTGCGTGGTGGATCGAGCACCACGACATCGAAGCGCTTGTCGCGTGCCATCTGCCGCAGCGCGCGCTGCGCCGGCGCGGCGACCACCCGGCAATTCAGTCCCAACGCCGCGGCATTGGCGCGCGCGTCGTCCGCCGCAGCGCGATGCTGTTCGACGGCGACCACCTCGGCAACACGCCGGGCAATCGGCAGGCTGAGGTTGCCGACCCCGGCGTACACGTCGAGCACGCGGGCGTCGGAGCGAAACGCTCCCATCGCGAGGACGGTCTTGACCAGCAGCCGATTCGCCGCCGGGTTGACCTGCGTAAACGCACCGCAGCGCACGGTCAGTGTGAGATCGTCTTCCGGGCACAGGGTGACCCGCTCGTCGCCCCATACGCGGCGCCATCCGCGCCCGTGCAGCACCACGCCGACTGCAAGCGATGCATGCTGCGCCAGCCACGCGGTGATCAGCGTGGCATCCGCTGCAACGAGTCGCCCTTCGACTTCACCGAGGAGGATAACGCCGGGCAGCGTCTCGCGGCCGACGATCTCCAGCCGCCGCACGGGGGTGCGCATCTGCGCGATCAGCGCCGCCGCCGGCTGCAGCGCCGCATCGGCCGTGGCACTCGCCAACAGGCAGTGATCGACGGCAACCAAACTGTGAGTGCCCGCCGCATAGAAACCGATGCGACCGCCTTCGGTTCGCAGGCTGAGCCGGCTGCGGTACGCGAGCTCGTGCGGCGACGCGATGCTCGGCAGGACCGTCACGTCCGGCAGGCCCGCGGTACGTGTCAGGTGATCGCGCAGGTTCTGCTCCTTGGCGCGCAACTGGGCGTCGTACCTGAGATGTTGCCACGGGCACCCGCCGCAGCGCGGCAGGTACGGGCACGGCGGCACGCGGCGCTCCGGCGCCGCGTGCACGACGCGCTGCAGCTCGGCGTAGGCAAACGAGCCGCGGTCCTCGCGCACCGTGATGTCGACCTCCTCGCCCGGCGCGACGCCGCGCACGAAGATCGCCTTGCCGTCGAGCCGTCCGATGCCGTGCGGGCCGTAGGTGAGGCCGGTGATGCGCAGACGGTGTAGCGGCGTGCTGTCCATCGGGCGTTCGGGAAGGCGATGACGTCAGGCTTCAACCGTCGCTAGCGGCAATTCGCCTGGTAGTGCTCGTAGAGGACCCGCGCGACGCAGGCGGTCAGTCGTTGCGCCGTGGCGATGTCGAGGAACTCGTTGGGGCCGTGGGCGTTGGCGTGCGGGCCGAGGACGCCGGTGATGAGGAACTGTGCCTGGGGGAAGCGGGCACCGAGCATGGCCATGAACGGGATCGTTCCGCCTTCGCCCATCGCGGCGGCCGGCTTGCCGAAGAAATCGAGCGACGCCAGTTGCACGGCACGTTCCAACCATGGCTCGAGGCTCGGCGCGTTCCAACCCGTCGCCTGCTCGTGGCTCTCGAAGGCCACCGTCGTACCGTACGGCGGGTCGTGTTCGAGCAACTGTTTCAAGCTTTCGGCTGCACGCGGCGCGTCCAGCGTCGGCGGCAGGCGTACCGACAGCTTGAGCGTGGTCAGCGGACGGAGCACGTTCCCCGCTCGCTCCAGCGACGGCAGCCCCGCCGCGCCAATGACTTCGAGCTGCGGCCGCCAGGTGCGATTCAGCAGCAGCTCCGCCAGGTCGTCCGACACCGGCCGTGTGGCGCCGTGGAACGGGAAGGCTTCGTGCACGTCGTCGCGGAGCGCGGCCGCGCTCTGCGTCGCTTGGCGCACACGCTCCGCGGGAATCTCGACGTGCAGCTCACGTGGGATGATGAGGCCTGTGCGTTCGTCCTCCAAGCGGCTGAGCAGCTGGCGCATGATGCGAAATGTCGACGGCACGATGCCGCTGGCGGCGCCGGAGTGGACGCCTTCGGTGAGCGCGCGCACCGTGAGCGTGCCGTTCAGCAGCCCGCGCAGCGACGACGTCATCCACAACTGCTCGTAGTTGCCGCAGCCGGAATCGAGACACACGACCAGACTCGGTCGACCGAGCCGATCTTGCAACAGATCGACGTACGCGGGCAGATCGCCGCTGCCGCTCTCTTCGCACGCCTCGATGAGGACGATGCAGCGCGCATGCGGTACGCCCTGCTGCTCGAGCGCACTGATCGCCGTGACGGCTGCAAACGCGGCGTAGCCGTCGTCGGCCGCGCCCCGGCCATAGAGTCGGCCGTCTCTGATGACCGGGGTCCACGGACCCAACCCCTCGTGCCAGCCCTCCAGCGGCGGCTGCTTGTCCAGGTGTCCGTACAAGAGCACCGTCTCGGCCGCGTCGCCCGGAACTTCGACGCAGATCAGCGGCGTACGCCCCGCGAGTTGCAGGACTTCGAGGTTGAGGTGCGCGATCTCCTGCCGGCGAATCCAGGAGGTAATCAGCTCGACCGCCGCGTCCATGTAACCGTGTCGCTGCCACTCCGGATCGAATCCCGGCGACTGATTCGGGATCGTGATGTACTCCTGCAGCGTGGGAAGAATGCTCTCGGCCCATGTTGCGTCGACAAAGCGGTGTGTCTTGGCTACGTCCATTTGCGCGGCGTCCTCCGGCGGCTGCCCCATCCGTACCTGAGACCGGGCTCGGCGTGAAGCGCGAAGGCGCACGAAGTACGAGTGTCCGCCGTCGTGCGCCGCGGGGGCTGCGAGCTGGGGAGTGTGGACTGACTGTGATGGAAATTCACACGAACGGCGAAGGCCTGTGGCGTTGCGTTGCGGAGCCGGATATCTGTTCTGCGGCGCATGCACATCGAACCGATCACCCTCGAAGGACAACACATCCGGCTCGAGCCGCTGTCGTTGTTGCACCACGCCGCGCTGTGTGCGGTCGGCCTCGAAGAGACCATCTGGCGCTGGAACCCGACGCGGGTGAACCGGACGCCGGAGGACATGCGCCGCTACATCGAGCACGCCTTGCAGCAGCAGGCCGATGGCGTGTCGCTGCCGTTCGCGACGATCGAGCAGGCCTCCGGCCGCGCCGTCGGCAGCACGCGCTACGCCAACATCGATCGAGAGAACCGCCGTGTGGAGATCGGCTACACCTGGATTGCGCCGCCCTGGCAACGGACCGTCGTCAATTCCGAGGCAAAATATCTGATGCTGCGCCACGCCTTCGAAACCCTCGGCTGCCTGCGCGTCGAGCTGAAGACCGACTCGCTCAACGAGCGCTCGCGCAATGCCATCCAGCGTATCGGCGCGAAGGAAGAAGGCATCCTACGCAATCACATGCTGACGCCGAGCGGCAGGATTCGCCACTCGGTGATGTACAGCATCATCGATGCGGAGTGGCCATCGGTCAAAGAGCGGTTAGAGGAGAAGCTGGCGCGGCCCTACGCGCCGCGGTGAAAGGCGTCTTGCACCGAACGGCCGGCGCCCTACTTTCCCGGTGACGGCGTAGGCGCGCCCTGCCCTTTGGCGGCCATTTCGATCTTTGCCTGCTTCTTCAGACCATCGATGTAGACGTGCTCCTGGTGGTCGCGTTCCTGCTCCTCGAGAAAGTTCTGGATCTCAGGCTTGACCTCGGCGAGCGGCGCCACACCGGCCGAACGGGTGTCGGTGACCTTGATGATGTGAAAGCCGAACTGCGTTTGCACCACATCGCTGAGCTCGCCCTTCTTGAGCGCGAACGCCGCGTCGGCGAACGGCTTCACCACGGCATCATGCGGGAAGAAACCGAGATCGCCGCCGTTCTGCCCGGAGCCGGTATCTTCCGACAGCTCCTTGGCCAACTTTGCAAAATCCTCACCCTTCGTGAGACGCCCGAGGGCGTCGGTCGCGCGCTGCTTGACGGCCGCTTCATCCGCGCCAGGTGCGGTGCGAAACAAGATGTGACTGGCACGGACTTCGTCGGGATGCTGGAACTTCTCCGGATTGCGCTTGTAATAGTCTTCGATGGCGTTGGCCGGCAGCGTGACGGTCACGTGGCGCTCGACCAGCTTTTGCATCTGCAGACCGCGGCCGATTTCACGCCGGACGTCGGCTTCGGTGGTATGACTGTCGGCCAGGGCCTGCTGGAAAGCCTCGGGTGTCGGGTAACCCTGCTTGATCTTGCCGATCTGCACCTCTACTTCGGTGGTCGGCACCTCGATCTTTTCCGCTTCCGCCTGCTGGCGCAGCACCTCGATATCGATCAGCGATCGCAAGGCATCGTCGCGCGTGACGGCCGGTGTAGACGGGTCGGCGTCCCCGCCCTGCTGCATGCGCTCGGCCATGTCTTTGATCTGCGTTTCGGTGATGGGCGTCCCATTGACGTGGGCGACGACCGCGTCGTCGGCGTGCGCATATGCCACGGCAAGCAGGGCCGCCGCGACGACGGCGAGCGAAATGACAGTTCTCACAGTTCCTCCTTGAGCCAAAGAATGGTGCCTGCAGATAGAACGACCGGTGGTGGCCTAGCCGAACCCCGCCTGAGAATCAAGCGAGCGCGAGGCGCGGGCGCGAAACGGCTTGCAGCGGGTGCACGCGCCCACTAGTATGTCACGTTCGCGTTATGGCTGCCAAAGTCTTTCTCCAGAGTCTCGGCTGTCCCAAGAATCTCGTGGACAGCGAACTGATGCTCGGCCTGATCGCCCGGGACGGTGGTGAGATCGTGCTCGATCCCGCGGCGGCCGATGTCATGATCGTCAATACGTGCGGCTTCATCGGCGACGCCAAGAAGGAATCGGTCGAGGCGATCCTCGAGCTAGCCCGATTGAAAGAATCGGACCCGGACAAGCGACTCATTGTCACCGGCTGCCTGGTGCAACGCTACGGCGGCGATCTGCAGCAATCGTTGCCCGAGGTCGATGCCTTCCTCGGCACCGGCGACTTCACGCGTCTGCCGGAGATCCTTGCGGACCGTGCGCCCGCCGACGCGTCCGTGTACGGCGGCGCCGCTCACCTGCTGCCGGATCTCAGCATCCCGCGCCTGCACACCGGGCAGTTCTTCAGCGCGTATCTCAAAGTGTCCGAAGGCTGCGATCACACGTGCAGCTTCTGCATCATCCCGAAGATCCGCGGGCGTCATGAGAGTCGATCGATCGACTCGGTGGTGGCCGAAGCGGAAGCGTTGGCGGCTGACGGGGTGATCGAGCTCAATCTCATCGCCCAGGACCTGACCGCGTACGGGCGCGACCGCCGCGACGGCTCGTCACTCAGCCGGTTGCTGCGCGTGCTGGTGAAGATCGACGGGCTGCGCTGGATCCGGCTGCTGTACAACTATCCGCGCTACGTCACCGACGAGCTGCTCGAGACCATCGCCGGCGAGGAAAAGGTCTGCCGCTATATCGACATGCCGCTACAGCACATCAGCGACCGCATGCTACGGGCCATGCGTCGCGAGCGCGACGGCGCCGCAGTGCGCGCGCTGCTCACACGGGTCCGCGAGCGCCTCCCGGGCGTGGCCCTGCGCACCGCGTTCATCGTCGGCTTTCCGGGCGAGACCGACGCCGAGTTCGCCGAGCTGCTTGAGTTCGTGACGCAAACCCGCTTCGAGCGCGTCGGCGTTTTTCGATATTCTCAGGAAGAGGGCACAGCCGCCGCGACGCTTGGCGGACAAGTTCCCGAGCCGCTGAAACGGCGGCGCTTCGATGCGTTGATGCGCGCCCAGGCCACCGTCGCCGGTGGCTTGCACGCGCGTCTGATCGGCAGCGAGCAACGCGTGCTCGTTTGTGGCGAGGACGACGAGGGGCGTCTTCATGGCCGGCTGCCCACGCAGGCGCCCGAGATAGACGGCGTCGTCTACCTGCGCGGCGCGGCCCCGGTCGGCAGCGTCACGCGCGTGCGCATCACCGGCGCGAGCACCTACGACTTGGAAGGACAGGTGCTTGAAAAAGCCGTTGACACGGCCGGGGATTATCACTACATTCCGCCCCCCTTATAGGAAACGACTATGCGGAAGGCGTTCTTGAAAAACGTGCGCGAGAAGCTCCTGGAGACGCGCCGGCAGGTGCTAAAGGAGATCAGCAACGACCTGAAGAAGGGTCGCGAGGGCGCCAAGGACGAGGGCATGGACACCTATGACCTCGCCAGCGAAGAGCGCGATCGCGAGATCAGCTTCATCCTCACCGATCGCGAGCGCGACAAGCTGCAGGCGATCCAAGAGGCACTAGAGCGTGTCGACGACGGCACGTACGGCATCTGCGAGAGTTGCGAGTCGGAAATCGCGCCGAAACGCATCGAGGCCTTGCCGTTCACACGTCTCTGCGTCAATTGTCAGGCCGAGCGCGAAAAAGAAGCCAAGGCGTCGCGCCGCTTCGAAGACGAACGCGCCTACCGCAAGCTCGGCGCGACCGACGTCGACGAAGAGAATACGTAGCCCTGAACGCAAAGCTGAAAGCGCAACGCTGAAAGCCGATCGGCTTTGGCTTGAAGCTTTGGGCGTGCAGCGTGGCGCCGTCTTCATTGGATTCGTCGACGAACACGTTCCTCGCCGGACGGCGTGGTGCTGCGGTCGCGATCTTCCGCGCGGCCATTGCTGCCGTCGATCCGACCGAGCTGGTCGCACGCCACCTCAGCCGTGATGGCGGGGACGTCGTGGTCCACAGCGCGGGCCGTGAGCCGCGGCGCTGGCCCGCGCCGACGCTCATCGTCGGTGCCGGAAAAGCTGCGGCGCGCATGGCGTTGGGCTGCGAGCAGGGGCTCGGTGCGCCGAACGTCGCGGGTGAGGTGGTCGTCGCCGACGGCTGCGCGGTCGCGTTGCAATCGGTGGCCGTCGCGGCAGCAGGGCATCCGCTTCCCGACGCGCGTGGAGAAGCAGCGGCGCGGCGCATCATGCAGCGCGTGCGCGAGTCGCGGGCCGGAGGCATCCTCTGTCTGATCAGTGGCGGCGCTTCGAGCTTGCTGGTGTGTCCGCGCGCGCCGCTGCATCTGCGTGACAAGATCGAGACGACGCGGTTGCTCCTCGCCTGCGGCGCCGACATCCGTGAGCTCAATACGGTGCGCAAACACTTGTCGACAGCGAAGGGCGGTGGCTTGCTGCGTATTGCCCACATGCCGATGGCCGCGTTACTGATCTCGGACGTCGTCGGCGATGATCCGGAAACCATCGGATCGGGGCCGACGGCACCCGACGCCACGACCTACGCTGATGCCTGGGCGGTTCTGGAACGCTACGACCTCGTTGGTCGGGTTCCAGCAAACGTCGCCGCGCTTCTGAAGGATGGAATGGATGGACGAGTGCCGGAGACGGTCAAGCCGCACAGCCCCGAAGCGGAGCGTTGTCACAACCTGATCATCGGCTCGAACCGTATTGCCCTCGAAGCGGCGGCAGACGCGGCACGAGCGCGCGGCTGGATGGTGCACGTTGTCGATGAGCCGGTGATCGGTGATACGACGCACGCGGCGCGCCGCTTCGCCGCGTTGCTCAGGGAACCGGCTCGCCACGACACGGATCGCCGGCCGTTGTGTGTCCTCGCCGGTGGCGAGACGACCGTCCAGATCCGCGGAAAAGGCCGCGGGGGGCGCAACCAGGAGTTCGCGCTGGTATTGGCCGGCGAGATCGCGGGGCAAGACGCCGTCGTGCTCAGCGCCGGTACGGACGGCATCGACGGGCCGACCCCCGCCGCTGGGGCGTTCGTCGATGGCACAACGGCGGAGCGAGCCGCGGCCCACGGATTGAGTCCAAACGCGGCACTGGCCGGCAATGATTCCTACACGTTCTTCGCACGGCTCGGCGACCTCTATACGTGCGGTCCGACAGGCACGAACGTCATGGATATCAAGGTTGCGCTGCTGCCGCCGGCGCGCGAAGTGGCTCCTGTGCACCCCGTGTGATACAAAAATCCCGTGAAGCCCGGTTATCTGTCGGAAATCTTCGCGTCGTTTCAGGGCGAAGGGGCGCATGTCGGTCGTCGGCACCTCTTTGTCCGCCTGGCGGGATGCAATATGCGCTGCCGCTATTGCGATACCCCGGACAGCCTGGAACGCACCGCAGGTTACACGATCTACGACGGCGGCACGCCTCCAGCGCTTCGGTCCAACCCGGTCTCCACCGATGATCTGGTGGCTCTGGTTGGATCGATCCTCAAACACGAGGCACCGATCGATGCGATCGCGTTGACCGGCGGCGAGCCGCTGACGCAGTCGGAGTTTCTGGCGGCGCTGCTCGAAGCTGGCCGATTTCCCGTTCCGGTGTTGCTGGAGACCAACGGTGTGCTGCCGCGCCGCCTGCGCGACGTCTTGGCATTCGTCGACATCATCAGCATGGACATCAAGCTGCCATCCAACACCGGCGAAGGCGGATTCTGGGAGGAACACGCGGAGTTCCTCGCGTTGGCGCGCGTCAAGGATCTGTACGCCAAGGTGCTGGTGGATCAGACGACGGCCGACGACGATGTCGTCCATGCGGCGGCGCTGCTTGCATCGATCACCCCCAACCTGGCGGCGTTTCTGCAACCCATCGTTGACGCGGCCGGACGGCTACAAATCGAGGCGACACGGCTCACGCGCCTGTACGGGTTAGCTCGGCGGCACCTCGAGTCGATCCGTGTCTTGCCGCAAACGCACAAGCTCCTCGGCATCCGTTAGCCGCGTACAGGCATGAACAAGCGAGGCGGCTACCGGGTGACGCTGATTCCCGGCGACGGGGTGGGCCCGGAAGTAATCAGCGCTGCCGTCGAGGTGGTGGCCGCGGCCGGCGTCGAGGTTACCTGGGATCGGCAGCTGGCCGGGGCGGCAGCAGTGGAAGCCGGTGACGATCCGATCCCCGAGGAGCTCATTCGCTCGATCCGGCGCAACCATGTGGCCCTCAAGGGTCCGCTGGCCACGCGTGTGGGCCGCACGGGCTTCCGCAGCGTCAACGTCGCGCTACGCAAGCGTTTCGACCTCTACGCGAACCTGCGGCCGATTCGCAACCTGCCTCGGGTGAGGTCGGCGTTCAAAGGCGTCGATCTGGTCGTCGTCCGCGAGAACACCGAAGACTTGTACTCAGGCATCGAGCATCAGATTGCGCCGGGCGTGGTGGAGAGCGTGAAGGTGATCACGGCCAAGGCCTCGCGCCGCATCGCCAAGTTTGCCTTCGAATACGCGGTGCGCGAACAGCGCCGCAAGGTGACGGCCATCCATAAGGCGAACATCATGAAGCTGTCGGACGGCTTGTTCCTCGCTTGCGCGGGCCAGATCGCCAAACGCCACCCGCGGATCGAGTACCAGGAAATGATCGTGGATAACGCCTGCATGCAGCTGGTGTTGCGGCCCGGGCAGTTCGACATCCTCCTGCTGGAAAACCTGTACGGCGACATCGTGTCCGATCTGTGCGCCGGCCTGGTGGGCGGCCTGGGCGTGGTCCCCGGAGCCAACCTCGGATCACGCTACGCGATTTTCGAGGCCGTGCACGGCACGGCGCCGGACATCGCCGGAAAGAACATCGCCAATCCGGTCGCCGCCATCTTGTCCACCGTAATGATGCTACGACATCTCGGGGAAAGCGACGCCGGCGCGCGGATCGAGACCGCCGTGGAGACCGTCGTGGGCAAAGGCCGCTACCGGACCCGCGACCTCGGCGGCCAATCGTCAACGACCGAAGTCACGAGAGCGATCGTCAAGGCGTTGCGGCCGTGACAGGCAAACAGTATTTGCCGGCGTCCATCGACGCGCGATCTCAGACCCTTCAGCAGCTGCAAGAGGGAACGTTTGACCTGCTGGTGATCGGCGGCGGCATCAACGGAGCCGGCATCGCCCGCGATGCGGCGATGCGTGGCCTCCGGGTGGCGCTGGTGGAGAAGGGAGACTTCGCCAGCGGCACCAGCAGCAAGTCCTCGAAGCTGATTCATGGCGGGGTACGCTATCTCCAGCACGGCGACTTCCGCCTGGTACGGGTGGCGTGCCGCGAGCGCGATCTGCTGCGCCGCCGACTGGCCCCGCACTTGGTTCGGCCATTGCCCTTTCTGTTCCCGGTGTACCGTGGTGATCCGGTGGGCATCGTAACCCTCGGCCTGGGCATGTGGGTGTACGATCTGCTCGCGGTTTTCCGCAACATCCGTGCGCATCGCATGCTCAGTGCGAAGCGCACCCTTGGCATGGAACCCGGATTGCGCGGCGACGGGTTGAAAGGCGCCGCCTTGTACTACGATTGCTTCACCGACGACGCGCGCCTCACGCTCGAGACGATCCTGGCAGCGCGCAGTGAAGGCGCGGTCGCGGCCAACTACATCGAATTGACGGCCTTCACCAAGGAGAACGGTCGCATCGTTGGGGCGTGGATCCAGGACCGTCTGAGCGGGGCCGACATCCAGGTGCGTGCTCGCCGGGTCGTCAATGCTACCGGGCCCTGGGCTGACCAGCTGCGCCGGCTCGATGACACCTCCGCGCCGCCGTGCCTACGGGTCACCAAGGGGGTTCATCTCATCGTTCCGAGGGAACGCGTCGGCAACACTCATGCCGTCCTGTTGCATTCACCGCGCGACCAGCGTGTCCTGTTCGTCATTCCGTGGGACACGCATGCCATCATCGGAACAACGGACACGGATTTCGACGGATCGCCGGACGATGTCCGTGCAGATGAACGTGATATCGAGTATCTCCTGGAAGCCGCCAACTGGTTCTTTCCGCGGGCCGCGCTGCGGGCGACCGACGTCGTCAGCACCTATGCGGGGCTGCGACCGCTCGTCGCGTCGGGGGGCGAAGGCAAGGATCCGTCCGCAGTGTCCCGGGAAGAAGCCATCTTCGAAAGTCCTTCGGGGCTGGTGACACTGGCCGGCGGCAAGCTGACCACGTATCGCTTGGTGGCGAAAGAGATCGTCGACATGGTCGCCAAAGACGGTGGGGTATTTGCC
>Ga0209415_10001964_pt1 | contig 38972 bp, 45 predicted proteins | sample PeaSoiSIISIP2007_FD_187696 | JGI IMG/M metagenome (GOLD analysis project Ga0209415, IMG submission 187696) | Peat soil microbial communities from Weissenstadt, Germany - SII-SIP-2007 (SPAdes) (version 2) | ecosystem: Environmental > Terrestrial > Soil > Wetlands > Peat | place: Germany...
TAGAGCCTGATATACCGTTTAAAACCGTCCATGGCTGGCAGCGTCCCCTCATACTCATATAAGCGGGCGTACACACGGCCAGTGGCATCATCAATGTAACCATGAGCACACACACGGGCCCCCGTCCTTCAAACCAGTCATGATGGGATCCGTCCATCTGGACCATCTCTCCCCGATGCTCCTTTCGCTTGCGCCACTGTCGGTGCGGTCTTTTTTTTCGAGCCTTGTACGGGATATGCTCCGCTTGGAACCAGCCCCGTAGCGTCTCGTCGCTTACCTTGAGCCCGTGAGCCGTCAACAGCTTTTCGCTGGCATGAGTTGGGCCGAATTCCTTCGATTCGACTCCTTCTGGCTCATCGTGATTCTGTCCTCTTCTGCCATTCTGCCCTCCAATTACTGGCGGGCAGTATAGCTTAAAATAGGACACTTTTGCTTTGGCACTTTTGCTTTGGCAGAACCGGACATTATCACCTTGGGAGAAAATGGGAATAACTGAAGTGGGGATAACTGAAGGACCGGGATGAAAAGAAATGTTGACTGAAAACCTGGTTGCACTGATGTTATAAAATAACCCATATTTTCGTAAGATGAAGGTCGACACAGTATTAAAAAAATACGGTTTTTTTACGTTGTTGTGCGTTATTTCTATTTAAAAAAACATGACAGTTTGCTATAATGAATTGCTATGATCCACGAAATCAAACTTCACGGAAAAGCCAACGAAAAAATTGATTATTTCGTGACGATTATGGGCTCTGACCTGAGCAGCAGGTACTGTTACGAATCCCTTGCTGAAGGGGATCGGTTTTTCTCGGGACAAAACGAATTTATCATCACGCAGACTGGTATCAGTTATACTGGGACGGGTGGCAGTCTCTGCGAATACATGTTCGGCGTAGACTTGCCGCTCAAAGACCTGCTGAGAAAGGATGTCTCGAACCGTCTGGTCATGTACGGCGCCTTCTACGATAAAACCGATAAAATCACCTTCACAAACAAAACCGGTGGCAAGGAGTCATTCGATCATCTGTTTCTGACGGGCAATGCGGTTTCCAATTATTATTTTTTCGTTCATACTTCCAGAAAATCTGAGATCAGGAGCATTCAACGTGATATTCTCAAGAACATCGGTAAGAATCTCAAGAGAAACCCTACCGTCGGCGCCGCCGATGATACGCAACTCTGCAAGGAGCTCCTCGAAACCTTGGACGACTCAAAGGCCCTCGTTTTTCTTTTTCGGTTGCTCAACCTGCACAACCAGGAGTACTTTAACACGTTCAATAAGTATTACTCCGAGCAGAAACCCCTGTCGGACAAAGCGCATAAAGTGCTAGAAGTGCTGGCCAAGCAATACGGAATTGTTCCCTACCAGCAGGAACGAATCAAGATAGATGGGATGTATAAACTCCCTGAGAACAAGAAAATCGTAGATGAATACAAGGATATCCTTATCTCCGTATCGGAAGAGGGCGAGGTGAACCCTTCCGTGCTAGCCAAGCTCTCACGACTTCGAACCCTTAGTCTAAGGCTCAATATTCCTCACAACCTTTTCGACACACTCGACGAACTTCTTCTAAAGGATATGAACATCGTCGAAATTGAAGAACCCGACTACGTACGAGAAATCCGGGCAATCTTCGAGGGTCTTTTTTTCCAAGTCGATAAACTTAAGGGGCATATCTCGCAGGAAGATCTCATCAAACTCCTCATGGCAAAACAGAAGTCGACGGTTGTCCGCGACCAAGCTTTTGAAGGCCTTTTGCTCGACACGGTCCGCGCCTGTGATGAGCACGCCCGCGATACAAACGATATGAGCGTTCTCGAGGCTATGAGCCGCATTCTGACCTATTTCGACCGTTACGACAGCACAGCGACGATGGTAAACAATATTGCCTTCATGGAAGACTCCACTCTCAGCGAGGACAACATCCGAAGCATTTTCGGCAATAAAGAAATTTTTGACGAGATCAGCGCCGATTTATTCCGCGATCTGTTTATCGGTACGCTGCGGGACAACCGTTACTTGACGCGCTACGGCCGTAAGAAAGTCGACATACTTTATCTCGGTCTCCAGCAGATCAAATCGGGCGATACAACCTATCGTGATCTTTCTGCCTCCATCACGAAGATCAACGACGACGATAAAATGTATATAGCCATTCATCGTTATATCAAAGACCGGTTCAAAAGCATATACGCCGAGTTGAACTCAAAAGAAGATCAGGAAATATTCATCCAGGACCTCAACCGTGAAATCCAGTCCAGGGGAATCATTCAGGGTCCCGTGCCGCACAACGTGTTCGAGGAGATCATTCTCGATATCCGGAAAGAATCGTTCTACCTCAACAACCTTTTGCCCCACATCATCGTTTCCCGGGACAATGGGGTTCGAGAAGATTTTCTGATAAACAGCGGATTGGATCGTTTCTACGTCGAGGAACTTGAAAAAGACTACTTCGACATGAATAAAATAGAGCAAAATATCCTCGAGGAAATCAGGAAATAACTATGTTCCGAACACTTGACCGATACATTTTGCGCGAAATGATACCGCCTTTTATCATGACCATGGCGGTGCTCCTTCTCGTGCTTTTCCTCGAAAAGCTGTTCCGGCTGGCCGACCTCGTCGTATCCAAAGGAGCCGGCCTGATGGCGACTATAACGGTTCTCATTTACGTCGTACCGAGCTTCCTGGTCATTACGCTCCCCATGTCGCTTCTTGTCGCAGCGCTGACTGCCTTTGCCTCGATGAGCGCCGACTCAGAAGTGACCGCCATGAAAGCATCTCGCGTCAGTCTTTACAGCATGATCAGACCGGTGTTTTTTTTTGCGGTTCTTACCTTCGGCGTCACTGCGGCCACGTCGCTTATCCTCGTTCCCAGCGCCAATACGTCTCTCAAAGCTCATCTGTTCAATATGGTAAAATCGAGCGCCATGGTGGGCATCGAGCCCGGTGTTTTCAGCAACACCTTCGACGGCATGGTGATTTACGTTGACAAGATGGATTCACTCAACAACATGGAGGGTGTATTCATATCCGATGAACGATCTGTCAAAGAGCCCTATACAATCCTTGCAAAACAGGGAAAACTCATCGCGGATCCGCAGGCGCTGAAGGTCACCCTAGCCCTTCAGGACGGCACTATTCACATGGCACCACGCGATGAAAAAACCTATTCGCTCATGGGATTTACAACTGCCAAACTCTACCTCGACATCAAAAGTTCCCTGTCAGGAAAGGGCGCTTCAGGCAAAAGTTTTGAAGATATGAGCAGCACCGAACTGCTACAAAACATAAAAACAACACGAGGTGAAGGAAAACCAACCTATCAACAGGAAACGGAACTGAATAGGCGACTTTCCATCCCCTTTGCGTGCCTTATCTTCGGCCTCATTGGTGCGCCACTCGGCATAAGACAAAGCCGCTCGGGGAAATCGTCCGGCATTGCTGTCGCATTCATGGTTTTTCTTGTTTATTATATTTTATTGGCTGGGGCCACGAATCTTGCTGAAACCGGGACGGTCAATCCCGTCTTTGCATTCTGGATTCCGAACAGCCTCATGTCGATCGCCTCGCTTATTTTCGTCGTCAAAAAAGGACGTGATATTAACCTCAGAATATGGGACACCATTAGTCTATACTACTATAAAACGAAAGAGCGTCTGCGGAATAAATTTCGACGGCGCATGCTCTCCTGATCGACATGACGCTTATTAGTAAACATATCCTCCGCGAATTCTTCACTCTTCTTCTGGGTGTTCTACTCGGCATCCTTATCGTTTATCTTTGTGTCGAGTTTCTCCAAAAAGCAGACAGACTCATAAAATCTCATGCTTCCTTATCTCAAGTCTTCCGTTATTTTCTTTTCAGTATCCCCAGCATGATTACGATTTCACTTCCCATGGCCACCCTCATCGCCGCGCTCCTCGCACTCGGCAACCTGTCGCGTCACAATGAGATCATTGCCATGCGGGCAAGCGGCGTGAGCCTGGGGAAAATCATTACGCCCCTTCTGGCAGGCGGTTTGGTCATATCGGCGTTTGGCTTCATCAACAATGAATTCATAATGCCCAAATACAGCTATCAGGCAAACTACATCAGGAACGTCGAAATTGAAAAAAAACAACAGCAGGTTATGTTCCAGCAACAGAAATTGTGGCTCCGCGGGCCGGATAACAGCATCGCCAATATCGAACTAGTTTCACCGAACCGCACGGAAATGATTGGCCTCAACATCTACAAGCTGAATCAGGACTTCTCTGTCCGCGAGCGCATAAAGGCGGGAAGCCTCGTGTGGGAAAACGGTGCATGGCGGCTCAAGAAAAGCCGCACCTATGCCCAGGATGGAGACGCGATTCGTTCCTACTCTTCGGATAACGAGATTTACAATATTGTCGACAACCCAAATGATCTCGGCATGATCGTCAAGGATGCCGAAGAAATGAGCTTTTCGGAAATGTGGGATTACATTAAGCGGCTTAAGACGAGCGGGTACAACGCCGCCCAGTACGAAGTGGATTTATATAACAAAATCGCATTCCCCGTTTCCAGCCTGCTAATGGTACTCATCTCGGTACCTTTTTCCATTCACAAGGTCCGCAGCGGCGGCGCAGGCAAGGGTTTCGCCTTTGCGGTACTGGTCGCCTTCATATACTGGACGCTTATGAGCGTTGGTGCGTCTCTCGGAAAGTCCGGGACCATACCGCCTTCCCTTGCGGCATGGTTTGCAAACATTTTTTTTGGTTTTATTTCCCTTATTGTGCTGGTGCGTATACAGCGGACCATTTGATCCGTTGCTCCGGTAAAGTCGATTCTCCCCGGGCAGCCGACTTATTCATGCCTTGCCTTGTTCTGTAGGCCGGAATCAGGACTATTATGACCAAAATGTTTTTTTCACAACGAATCCTCGACGGTTTGATTGATGAAGGAAAAATTAAACTCGACAAAAATATTCTCACGCTTCTCAGCGGTCACCGCCCCTCTTTCGAGCTTAAGGCGGGTTATCGAATCCTGAGTACTGCAGACAACAGTCAAGATCTGCACTGTCTCGTTGGGCAGATTAGATACGCCAGGGAGGTGAAGACGATGGGCGCAGAAGTCTTCCTTAACTCCCTTATTTATCAAGACGTCGCGTATGAGCTTGAGAGCGGATTCATCGGCGAGAAAAAGGAGCTCATTGGTCGTCTTTCAGATGCCGATCTTCTAGCCCAGTTCCTTCTGGAGAATTTACTCTGACCTCATGACGAAAAGGATTGTTAAAATTCTGCTCGGGTTCACGCTCATCCCCTTTTGCCTGGGGTTTTCCTGGGAGTTTAGCGTGTCGGTATTTTCTCTCGTCTACAAACCGACGGCACCGTACTACTTTATTGCGGGCGCATTGACCTACTGCGTCGTACATTTTCTTTTCAAAAAACCCATTTTTACGTATGTGATCGCACACGAACTCACGCACGCACTTTTCGCGGTAATCTTCGGCGGCTCGGTCAAATCCCTGCATGCCAGCGAACACGGTGGACGGGTAACGGTGACCAAATCAAATTTTCTCATCACTCTAGCGCCCTACTTCTTCCCTCTCTATACGGTCATGGCACTTCTCCTTTACGGGGCCGCTCTCGCGGCCCACGCCGGGGATGCTGCGACGAACATCCTCATCGTGCTGAGCGGCGCAGCATTTACTTTTCATATCATGCTGACTTTCGTATTTCTTCAAACAGATCAAAGCGACATAAGGGAGCAGGGCGCTGTCTTTTCGTATCCGCTTATTTACCTTTTCAACATTGCTTTTGCTGCACTTATTGTTGATATTTATTTGGCCAGGGATATGGATTACCTGCGATTCCTTGTGGGTGGTATAATAAGAAGCACGGGCATGATTACGCTGTTCGCCAAAAAGGCATATGCCATCATTCAGCGATAAAGAAACACTGAAAACGAATTGCTGTTTCCAGGGAGTGGGCTATGCTTCTGGTAGGATTAACCGGAGGGATTGCAAGTGGCAAGAGCCTCGTGGGTAGGGTATTCCGGGATATGGGAGCCCACCTCATCGATGCCGATCGGATTGTGCATTGTCTTCTGGAACGAAACGAGCAGGCATGGAAGGAGGTGCTCGATCATTTCGGTAAGGATATTCTTCTTCCCAATCAGGAGATTGACCGGAGAAAGCTCGGGGAGATCGTTTTTAACGATGAGGAACAGAGAGCATGGCTCAACAGGTGCCTGCATCCCAAGGTATTTGAGGCTTTTCTCGTATCGGTCCGGAACTTGAGAAATCGGCCTCCTGATACTATCATTGTGTTGGATGCCGCACTTCTCATCGAAACAGGATATAACAATAAAATGGACCGCACTGTTGTTGTGTATGCCAACTTGGAGCAACAGCTCGAGCGGCTTACTCAGCGCGACAGTTTTTCGAAGGAGCAGTCTCTTGCCCGGATACGGAGCCAAATGCCACTTAATGAAAAACGGGGACATGCCGACTACGTAATCGACAACACAGGAACTCGAGAACAGACTGAACGTCAGGCTCGGGACATTTTTTGCAAACTAAAACAGGATGCGGAGCGTTGTACATGAAAAGAGCTGTTTCCATAAAAATACTCGCTATGACCCGCGCCCACATCCCCGCTTGCGCAGCAATACTTGCAGCGTCCGAACCCTGGAAGAGACTCGGGGAAGGGTTCGACTTTGGTCGAGTGCTTTCCCAGGACTGTCAAAACAGCAAAGCTTACGTCCTTATTGTTGAAAAGGAAACAGTGGGATTCATTATATTTACCCCACATCCAGTATTTGCACGGGGAGGATATCTCCGCGCAATAGGAGTGGCTCCGTCGAGGCGCAGACAGGGCATTGGAAAGAAGCTCATGCGTTTCGCGGAAGAAGCAACAGCCCGGCATTCGCCCAATTTTTACCTTTGTGTCTCCTCTTTTAACCGCAAAGCACAATCTTTTTACAGGAATCTAGGATATCAAAAAATCGGAAAAATTCCGGAACTGCTCATGAAGGGCGCATCGGAACATATTTACTGGAAACGGTTGTCTCAGTTTAAGATAAAAGCAAGGAGAGCATAGTTTTTATGAAAAATTTGAAGAAAATCGACCTCTTTAAAAATCTCTCTGACGAGGAGTTAAAGGAGCTAGAACCCTATCTCGTTTCAACTGCTTTCAAAAAGAAGGAGGAAATCTTCACGGAAGGTGATCAGCCGGAATGGTTTTACATCGTGTCAAAAGGGAAAATCAAGATCACTAAGCTTTCCCACGAAGGCAAAGAGATTATTCTCGAACTCATTTCGCCAACCGATATCTTCGGCGGCGTAGCGGTCCTACGCAACTTCCCCTACCCGGCAAATGCCGTAGCTATGGAGGATAGTGAAGTCATAAAGATTACCAGAAAAAACCTGATGCGTCTCGTTGACCGATTTCCGAATCTCATGTACTGCATAGCACTACAGCTTGGAGACCGGATGAAAAGCTCCTACGATTCACTCAAAAACATCGCACTCGAACGCGTGGAAGCCAGGATTGCAGCCCTGATCCTGAAACTTGCAAATAAGGTCGGCATCGAGACCAAGGAAGGAATCGCGATAGATATGCGCCTAACCAAGCAGGATATCGCCGATATGGTAGGCACAACGGTGGAGACCTCGATCCGTACTTTCAGCAAATTCAAGAAACAGGGCCTTTTGTCCGACAGGGAAGGCAGGATCATCATCAAGGACCGTGACGGGCTGATGTCTTTCGCATCGTAATATCCGTAACAAGGAGGGGAGCGCTGAACATATGGCTCAAAGAGACGAAGAACGTACCCTGCTTCTCTTCCTGCTCCATTGTTTCTCCTTGTTTTCTAGTGCGGCTGCTCGACCTTCGTGAGCAGCGTCATCAGCATGTTATAGAAGAAAAGGAATATCGTCACAGCCTGAACCGCCCCCGATGCCACGGTGATAACCCGGAAAGTATCATTCGGGTTATAGACGTTCAGGGTATAAAAGACCAGCATGGAAATGAGCGATAGGTTTGCGAGATAGAACTGGGCTTCGGCGATCTTGTTGCTGTAAAGAGGCCTGCCCATGAACCGGGGTAGGATGTGATATCCCACCCCGAAGATCATCATCGACACCCAACCCAGCATATTCAGATGAGAGTGTACAAACTTCAGCGCCATAACATTCGGAATATCGAGCATCACGATCCCCAATACTGCCGCAAGTCCAAGATACACGATACTCATCACGATAAACCCCTTTACGAATTTGTCCATTGCTCATGCCCTCCCGATGTTTTATTATTTTGTTTGTGATGTTAGTATAGCGCGTGAGCGGTCAAAGAGCTATGATATGGCTCATAGTGAATCACAGCCGGGTATATGATGCAGGTCATACCATGGTTTATTGATTTTGTGGTAAGGTATGTCAACGACAAACAAGGAGGACGCTATGATTGCTGAAAAAAAGAAAGTCACAAAAGATTCCATAATAGGTGATGTTATCAAGATGAGCCCCGGCGCCAAGGCGGTCATCCAAAAACATTTCGGGAATGGATGCTTCACGTGCCCGGGAATCAACATGGAGTCCATATCGTTCGGCTCGATGATGCACAACATGGATCCAAACAAAATCGTTGACGAAATTAACGCACTGGAGGAATAATATGGCAAGCAGGGAAATAAAATGTTTTGTCTGCAATAATGACGAGAAATCCCGTGTTTACCTGCCTTGCTACCACGAAGGCAAGGAGAAAGTGGTCTGCACCCGCTGTCTGCCAATTCTGATTCATGGAGCGCATTAACTACTCCCCCCGGCGGAGCAGTGATGGTTGCCTGCCGGGTTTTTCCCCCACGCAAAATTCTGCTGAATAAGTGGTGGAAATTCTTCGTTTATACTGGTAAACTGCGCCCATGAAGAAAGAACTTGCGATTGTTCTCGTTAGCGGTGGCATGGACAGTTGCGTCTGTGCTTCAATGGCGGGAATGGATTACTGGCTGGCCTTTCTCCACGTGAATTACGGCCAGAGGACCGAAGCGCGGGAGTTGCGGGCGTTTACTGAAATTGCCGATTATTTAAAGGCCGAAAAGCGGCTCATCGTCAGCATCGAACATCTTAAAGTAATCGGCGATTCCGCCCTGACCGATACGAGTATTCCTGTCCCTGAACCCGGAACGTCTAACCCCGAACACCTGCCAGTTTCCGTTCCTTCAACCTACGTCCCCTTCCGGAATGCTCACCTGTTGTCCATAGCAACATCTTGGGCGGAGGTCATCGGAGCGACAAAAATATTCATCGGCGCCGTGGAAGAAGATAGCTCGGGCTATCCCGACTGCCGGGAAACGTTCTATCAGGCATTCAATAAGGTTATCGAGATAGGGACGAAACCGGAAACACGGGTTCAGATCGTAACACCACTGATTCATCTGAAGAAGTCGGAAATCGTCAGGGAAGGCGCCAGGCTGGGCGCTCCGCTCAATCTGACCTGGAGCTGCTACCAGAACAGTGATAAAGCCTGCGGACGATGTGAAAGCTGCGCACTGCGGCTGAAAGGATTCAAGGAGGCCGGTTTGAAAGATCCGATACCATACGAATAGCAAGAATTCACATGCAAACACTAAATTTCATAATGCACTTTCTGATGAAACATGGTCAAAATTGGTCTGTGCAAAGCATGATCAAGGTACATGCCACAATCACTTCTATGCCTGCCTCTTTCAATCTATTATATTCAATGGGGTTCTCAGTCCCGGGATTAAAGATAATGCGTTTCGGTTTTATGCGTAACGCTTCATCGAGTACGGATATCTGACGCGCTGGGCCAACATAGAGCGTAATGGTGTCGATTTTATCCGGGATCGCCATTAGTGACGGGAAGACCTTTCTGCCGAGAATTTCTTTCCTTGCTGGCGCAACAGGAATAGGATTGTGGCCCTTTCCTTCCAGGAGTTTCATCGCTTTATATGAATAGCGGTCCTCTTTGGGACTTGCTCCTACAACGGCGACATTTTCCCTGCGTTCTTCCATAGTTTCCTACGCATTTGCTTAAGTCAGATCACCCAGCACGTCAGCAGCTCGCCGGGCGGCATGCGCTCAAGGATGTCGGAAGCGCGTTCCTTGGACATATAGTCAATAATATCAGCTTGCACACCCGGTTCGAGTTCATGCAGCGCTTCAGCAACAGTATCAACATCGAGAGTTCCAAAGATCGCAGATCGTTCCCGCTGGGACACATCACCGATCATTTCAGCAAGATCGGCAGGATGCAGACTAGCCGCCTTTTGGTGGGAAATGGTCAGAGTCGGCCTTGATAGCTTGGGTTTAGTAGTCTGGAGATAGTGCCATCCGATCAAGCGGTATTGAAGTTTATAGCGAAACAGGGAAAATAATTATTCTCCGCACGCCTCCACCCCGAGTCTTCGGAGAATACCGCGGAGCCCAATATCTGCAGCTAGCAGGGAGAGCTTCCCCCTTACGTTGCTGAGTTCAAGATCATTAACCCGCACAAACTTGTCTCCGTTGATTGATGTCGAAAATTTGCTTGTCGAGCAGATCGCGATAGATAAAGATATCGTTGACGCGGGGCCGATATTCCGGGCAAGAACATTGACGGAAATAACGCGTTTATTGAAAAGGTTGATACTGTCCTAGGATATGACGAATTGATGCTAACTGATGAGACAACGAGGGCACTGACAGCAGGAAAGGGTTCCCCCGTGATCACGATAATGTCCTTGAGCCTGCCGATTTCCTCACCGGTCTGGTCAAGCACAGGCTTTTTGTGGACCTCGCAGACAAAGATTTCGCCGGCAAAAAATGGCATGAATTGCTCCGTGGCACAGGTTGGTTTGATGGTTTAGGTTATACCAGCGGCTCTGTGCTAAGTCAATAAAAAAGACTTTTGATTATGTCGGAATGTGCTAAAATATTCACTAGATAGCGATGGTTAGCCGTCATGCAGAGATGAGCTTTTTGCAGTAAGGCCCAGGATCGGAAATATATAAAACATTAAAATATCGATATAAAAATATTTAACATGTTTTATCTGCCGTTTTCTGATATAGTTCTCTATATTTTTCGCCTGTATCCCGCTGCATGACGGGAACATTGAAAGGAGCGCGTCTCATATGGCGGACCAGACCGTAAAAGATCTGAAAAAAGAAATATACCTCGTGATGCACAAAGCACAGGAAATGCTAGAACTGACTGAGGACGGGTTTATGAAAAATAAGCTGAGCTCCCTCGACCAAGCAGATGATCTCGTAGGTGAAATTCATGCGAAAGAAGATGCCCTCACAACTACGCTCGCTAAAATGGCAGCGACCAGCAACGAGGCCCGGTCGATCCTGTCTGTTCCCGCTCATGTTGAAAAGATCGCCACAAGCATTAAACGCATAAACGAAAACAGTCGAAGCAGAATCAAGGAAGGCCTTCTGTTCAGCGATAGAGCCATCCTCGAAACAGGCAAGTTGTTCGTCAAAAGCAAGGATATCCTAAAAAAAGCCGGCGAGGCTGCTGTAACAGGATCCTCTGTGACTTTCAGCTCGGTCTTAGCTGACAGCGACGCGCTTGAGCGAATGGCAAATGATTTCGCTACCGCCCACGAAGAGCGGCTTGTCACCGGAGAATGTTCCCCCAAGTCGTCATCAACCTATTTGTGCATTCTATATGCCTTTGAAGATATGGGCTCACATATTAAGAACACGATCAAGAAGCTTTCCGAAAAATAACTTTTAAGCAGCCCTTTTTCTCTCCATTTTCAGTCATTCGATAGGATCGGCATTTCTTGGTCCTGTCGAAGACTGACATTTTCCCTCTTCTCGGTATTTGCTTTCACCATCAGCTCAACATCACTGCCTTCTTGCGTGGAGGTGCAGCTGTGCTGGAGTCCAATAAACCCCTAATCGGCATAGCGCTTTCCGGAGGTGCAGCGCGCGGTATTGCCCACATTGCCGCCCTGGAGACGCTCGAACAGGCAGGAATCCCCATTTATGCACTTGCAGGCACCAGTGTGGGGAGCATCGTGGGAGCTCTCTATGCCTCCGGCATACCCCTCATGGAAATCCGTCGGATTCTTCTCGGCGTGAAATGGAAAAATGTCCTGAAACTCGCTGTTCCGAAGCTCGGCCTGGTATCCAGTGAAGGGATCTACGAGTTCATGGAGTCGATCCTTAAGGGAAAAAAGTTTTCTACTCTCCAAATGCCTTTTGCAGCCGTTGCGACCGATCTGAGAAATGGTGAAAAAGTCACTATAACAACGGGGTCTGTTGCTCGTGCTGTTCAGGCGAGCTGCAGTCTCCCGATCATATTCACACCGACGGAAATCAACAAACATACGCTCATTGACGGCGGCTTTTCCAGCCAGATACCGGTTCGATCCGTACGGGAAGAATTGGGAGCGAAAAAGGTGATTGCTGTCGATGTGAATTACCAGGCCATTGAAACCGACGAGTTTGACAATATCATGAAGATTGCCACGCACCTGTCAGCGCTCTGGGCATCGCGGAACGCACGAGATGAGGAAAAGCTTGCTGATGTGGTAATTCAAATAAGTGCGCGGGGGATCGCTCTTTACGATCTTTCGAAGTCAAAAGAACTCCTTAGCCGGGGTAAAAAAGCGACTGAGGAAAAATTGCCAGAGATAAAGGCCTTACTGTGAAAAACAGATGCTTTGATCCCTCTGCTTATATATTTTTTAAGAAATATGCCCGAAGTAGAAACCTCAGCCCTCGGCTCAGTCCGGACAGCTGAGGTCTGAACACCAATTACGAGGCTTTAATATGCATTAATGTTTAAACACCCGCTGTCCTGTGAAAACCATGGTCACCTGTGGGTTCGCCTCGTTGCAGGCCTGAATAGCCTCAAAATCACGATCCGAACCCCCGGGCTGCACGATTGCCGATATCCCCTCTTTTATACCTACATCAACGCCATCGCGAAACGGAAAGAATGCATCGGAGATCATGATGGAACCAATGAGACCTCCTTTGTCCTTTTTGGCCTGCTCACTAATTTCCTTGAGCGCGCCCTTCTCTCTCTTTCCCTGGTCGGTTTCTAACTCGAATTGCTTGTAGGGTATGCCGTATTTCTTGAAGCAGAGAGCATCGGCATATTTCGTATAAGCCTTGAAAATCGCAATTTCGGCAACACCGACTCTATCCTGTTCTCCCGTGCCGATGCCGATGGTTACACCGTCCTTCACATAAATAACGGAATTGGAGGTAATTCCCTGCTCCACATTCCAGCCGAAGAGCATATCGTCGTATTCCCGGTCTGTAGGTTTTCTCGCTACTAGATACTCCCGGCCTTTGTAAATCGTCTTTGCTCCCTGGAAATCCTCTTTTTTTCGGATCATGTTCTTTTGCGACTGCTGCACGATAATGCCACCGTCTATGAGTGCCTTAAATTCCACAAAACTCATGTCGCGGTATTCTGCAAGTGTATTGATCTGCTCTAGTTTAATGATTCTTAAATTTTTCCGTTTTGAGAGTATTGCAGCAGCGCCGTCCTCATAGTCGGGAGCGGCAACAACCTCTAGATAGTTCGCATTCGCCATTTCGGCGGTCTGCCTGTCGATGGGACGGTTCAGGACGAGACAACCGCCAAACGCGGCGATGCGGTCGGCCATATTCGCCCGTTCGTAGGCTTCCGCAGAAGTATTGCCGTATGCCACGCCACAGGGATTATTATGTTTCATAATGGCCGCAGCGGGGCGGTCCATCAGGAACTTCAGAATATTGAGGGCATTGTCGAGATCGGTAAAATTCGTTTTGCCCGGATGCTTGCCTGCCTGAATCATTTGTTCCTCGGTAATGCTGCTCACGAGGCCGTTGCCGGGGTCGATGAATTTTACTCCGGCAAGTGCAAGGTTGCCTTTTACGAGCTGGTACATTGCAGCCTGTTGATCGGGGTTTTCACCGTAACGGAGGCCTTTTTCGATAAGTTCGCTGCTACCTTCGTCGGCGAGTTTCCATGACCTCTTTTGGTAAATTAGCTTCTGATCACCAAAGGCTATTGTCATTTCCGGCGGGAAATTATCCGACATGATGGTTTTATACATCTTTTTAATATCAGACATTCATTCCTCCTTAAACGATCGTCCTAAAATCGATTTTCATCACAGGGTTTATGATGATAATGTACATTCTACGAACAGCTGTTTTCTCAACGCTTCTCAGGACGGCTGCAATTCGTTATAGTTTGATAATTCTGGAGGACTTTTCTGCTATCCTTTTAAACCTTGTCAACCGATTTTTGCCCCAGAAGTCCGGCCGGTCTTATAATGAGCGTAATTATGAGCACAACGAAAGCGAATGCGTCTTTGTATACGCTCGAGACATAGCTGGCGCCGAAGTTTTCAATCAAGCCAAGCACGAATCCACCGAGCATGGCACCAGGGATGCTCCCGATGCCACCGAGAACAGCCGCCGTAAAAGCTTTAATACCGGCCAGGTAACCCATGAAAAAATACACGACACCGTAATAAAGCGTTACCATGACTCCTGCAACTGCGGCCAGCGCCGAGCCGATCATGAACGTAATAGAAATAACCTGATTGATATTGATTCCAACGAGTCCCGCCATGACGCGATCCTGTGACGTGGCGCGCATCGCTTTGCCAAGCCTGGTTTTTGCCACGAAGAGATGAAGTACAATCATCAACAAGATTGACGCTATAAGGATGAAAATCTGGACCGGTGAAATATTGGCTCCGAAGATCGTAACCCCTTCCGATGGCAGCATCGGTGGAAGATTTTTATATTCCTTTCCCTGAGAAAGCATAACTACGTTTTGAAGAATGATCGACATGCCTACAGCGCTGATGAGTGGCGCCAGTTTTGTTGCGTTTCGGAGTGGCCGGTAGGCAATTCGTTCTATTACGGCGCCATAGGCGGCGCAGAAAGCCATGGATCCAAGAACAGCAATCAGCAGCGAAAGAGGCAGGCTGTAAGCCGTCAACCCCAGGTAAGTCAACACCCCGAGGATAATGATGCCCAGATAGGCCCCGAGCATGTAGACTTCTCCATGGGCGAAGTTGATCAGTTGCAGGATTCCATAGACCATGGTATATCCCAAGGCGATGAGGGCATAAACCGCACCCAGGGCCAGGCCGTTTATAAGCTGTTGAGTAAACATGTTGAATCAAGAATAATGGTCTAGAGTACAGCTGGATAATTTGTTCCTGACGTTGTCCCCTTTTGTACAGAATCTTTTTGTTGTTAGCACATCAACATGCGTGTCTATTGTACTTCAACGAATTTACCCTTTTGAACGACCCAGATTACATAAGGAGCCTTGGTCACATCTCCATTTTTGTCGAATGAAATGTCACTGAAGGCGCCATGAAATGTCGTTTTTGAAATATACTCTGCGATCTTTGTCCCATCTGTCACGCCCGTCTGAGCGATTGCCGTTAAGATGATATTTGCGGCGTCATAGGCATAAATCGAATAGGGACCAGGGTCTCCATATTTGGCATTATAACTCTTCATAAAAGATTGTGCAGCAGCAAGGCCTGACGGTTCTTTCCCGAACGTTATGAAGGTTCCCTCCGCAGCGGGCCCTGCAATGCTGATAAAGGTCGGGTCGTACACACCATCTCCGGTGATCATGGGAATGTTCAGCCCAATCTCTTTTGCCTGGCGCACGAGTCTGCCTGCTTCTGGGTAAATGCCGCCGAAGAAGTAAATATCGGGCTTGTTTTCCTTGATGGTCGTGAGTACCGCCTTGTAGTCGGGGTCCCGCTGAATGATGCCCCCGTAATAGACCAATTCAGCCTTGTCGCCTAACGCCTTCTTAAAAAAATCAGCGAGACCCTGTCCATAGGCTGTTTTGTCGTGAATGATTGCCACGCGTCTGGGATGCAGTTTTTTTAGCACAAAATCAGCGGCAATGCGACCCTGCTGGTCATCGGTGCCGCAGACACGAAAGACGTGCTTGAAACCCTGCTGAGTGAGCTGCGGGTTCGTCGTCGCCGGGGAAATCATGACAATATTGGCATCATCGTAATATTTAGACGACGGGATGGAACAGCTAGAATTCCAATGACCGACCAGCGCTACAACCCTCTGGTTAATGAACTTATTCGCGATGGATACGGCCTGTTTGGGGTCTGCCTGGTCATCACCGGCTACTAGGACTATTTTTTTGCCGAGAACGCCGCCCCTTTTATTCCACTCGGCCACCGCTAGTTCGGTGGCATTTTTTAAATCCATTCCCATTTTGCTCTGGTCGCCGGTCATAGGGCCAGCAGCTCCGATTCTAACTACGTTTTCGTCCTGATGAGCGCATCCCAGGAAGATGGTCATCACAATTACGTACAAAATGTTTATCATCTATCCCCTCCTGACTTCAGGATTGTCTGTACCGGCTTTCGCGAGTATCCGTATCATCTCACTCGCTGCTTGCTGCAGGTCGTAAGCGGATAGTATTGCCGATATCACCGCTACTCCATTCGCTCCGGAGCTGATCACTTCCGCAGCATTTGCATGGTTGATACCGCCGATGGCGATGATCGGTGTCGTTATTGTTTGCCTGATGATCTTGAGGTTCTCAATTCCCTGCACGGCTCCGATGGCCTTAGTTGTGGTCGAAAACATCGGACCGAAACCGATATAATCGGCACCTGACCGTTCCGCGTCTACGGCCTGTTCCACGCTGTGCGTCGATATGCCGATGACTTTTTCCCTGCCGATTAATTTCCTCACTACTTCGATAGGAAGATCGTCCTGTCCGAGGTGTACGCCGTCGGCATTAATAGCCATCGCAATATCCGCGTGATCATTGACGATAAACAAAGCTTCCACTTGCCGCGCTGTTTGTGCCAGCAGATGTGCCGTTTTCCATATCAGTCTGCGCGGGCCGCTCTTGTTTCGATATTGGAAGAACCGGACCCCCGCAGCGAAAGCTTGTAACATCGCCTGCTCCGGGTGTACACGGAGAATATCCTGATCAAGAATCAAACAGAGTTCTGGGAAATTACTTGGACGGATTGTTGTACCTCTCCATGAATTTCGTTGAGATGTCCCCTTTTTGAAAATCGGGATCCGAAAGAATTTTTTTGTGCATCGGGATCGTCGTTTTAACGCCTTCAATAATGAACTCGTCCAGAGAGCGCTGCATGCGCATAATGGCTTCGTCACGAGTCGGCGCATGGACGATGAGCTTCGCAATCATTGAGTCGTAATAAGGCGGGATCACATACTGGGTATACGCCGTGGTTTCAACCCTGACGCCTAGACCTCCTGGCGGATTAAAGGCTGTTATCGTCCCGGGAGAAGGGGTAAACTTCTCCGGATCCTCAGCATTGATCCTACACTCGATGCTGTGCCCTTCCACCCGGATCTGGTCTTGGGTGAACGAGAGGGGCATTCCGGACGCGACGCGAATCTGCTCTTTCACTAGGTCTATGCGCGTGACCATCTCAGTCACCGGATGTTCAACTTGGATGCGCGTATTCATTTCCATGAAATAAAACTTATTGTTTTCGTCCATGAGAAATTCAATCGTTCCTGCATTGCGGTACCTGACGGTTTTCGCGATGGCAACAGCCATTTCCCCCATTTCCCTACGCAGAACCTCATCAACGATGACCGACGGCGCCTCTTCAATAAGTTTCTGATGACGCCGTTGAATAGAGCACTCGCGCTCTCCCAGATACACGGAATGACCCTTTTCATCGGCCATGATCTGTATCTCAATATGACGCGGTTGAAGGATGTATTTTTCGATATACACATCGGCGTTACTGAAGGCGGCCAAAGCCTCGGCCTGGGCCATGACAAAAGCATTGGCAAAATCAGCTTCGCTCATGACCACCCGCATTCCTTTGCCGCCGCCGCCGGCGGCGGCCTTGACGATAACCGGGAACCCCAGATTGCGTGCAATCTCGATTGCGCTGCTTTCCTCGGTTACCACGCCGTCGCTGCCAGGAAGCACAGGAACTCCCGCTTTCTGTGCTGTTTCCCTTGCCTTTGCTTTGTCTCCCATGAGCTTGATGCTCTCCGGGCTCGGACCGATAAACCGGATGCCAGTGGAATTGCACACTTCGGCGAAGCTTGCGTTCTCGGCCAGAAATCCGTAACCGGGATGTATGGCTTCGGTGTCTGTGATCTCAGCCGCACTGATGATGCTCGGCACGTTGAGGTAACTGTCAGCGCTTTTCGCTGGACCGATGCATACGCTCTGGTCGGCAAATCGCACATGAAGCGAATTGGCATCAGCCGTCGAATGGACCGCCACAGTTTTGATGCCCATCTCCTTGCAGGCACGAATGATCCGTAGCGCTATCTCCCCGCGATTGGCAATTAATATTTTCTTAAACACTCAACACCTCAAACCGTATTGGATTATACTGAATCCACGATTATTTGTTCTACATCGGCTCGATCGCGAAAAGAGGTTGGCCGTATTCTACCGGTTGGCCGTTTTCCATCAGGATCTGAACGATTTTCCCAGAGGTTTCCGATTCGATCTCGTTCATGAGCTTCATCGCCTCGATAATGCACAGGATCTGGCCCTTTTTCACAATGTCGCCAACCTCTACATAAGGCGACTTATCTGGCGAACTGGCGCGGTAAAAGGTTCCGACGATCGGAGCCGTCACCTTGATCTGGTTGGTCTTCGCGGGTTCAGCGGACTTTTCAAGCGGAGCCGGCAGCGCTTCGTTTACTGCAGGGGCTACGATGGCTGCCGGCGGGTATTCCATGCGCGGCATAACGGGATGAAACGTAACGTCACCGCCTTTTCTGAGACGCACTTTCACGCCGGAACGCTCGATCTCCAGTTCCGAGATATCAGTACCCTTTAGCATCTCGATGAGTTCCTTAATTTCCTTAAGGTTCATGATGACTCCTTTTACCCTTAACGTATGTCAAATGTTGTTAATCAAATCGTTGCTGTGATTTCACAGATTTGGCACAAATAGTAATGCATGTGCTATCGATTGTTTCACCGTTTTCTCGAGTATGTCGAAGGCAGGCATCAGCCTATTTACTTTTTAACTCGCTCAATGAAGGTTCCCGTACGGGTATCAACTTTAATTATATCGCCCTCGTTCAGGTAGAAAGGCACCTTAACCATGGCTCCTGTTTCCAGGGTGGCCGGTTTAGACCCTCCTGAAGCGGTATCGCCCCGCACACCCGGATCGGTCTTTGCAATCGCGAGTTCAACAAACATCGGTACATCAATGTTGATGGGCATGCCTTTATGGTAGAGAACTTTTATTTCCATGTTTTCCTTTAGATAGTTGATGCTATCGCCGAGTTGTGCTTCGTTCAGCGATACCTGCTCGTACGACGTCGTGTCCATGAAAACGCGGTCCTTATCTGCTGCATAGAGATACTGCATAGTCTTCTCTTCCAGCTCCGGGACATCGACTTTTTCTCCTGAGCGATAGGTGCGATCGATGACATTCCCTGATTTGAGGCTCTTCATTTTCGTCCGTACAAAGGCCCCACCTTTGCCGGGTTTCACATGCTGAAACTCCACAATCACAAAAGGCTCACCATCAATTTCTAATTTCAAACCATTTCTGAATTCCGCTGTTGATACAGGCACCTTCTACTACCTCCCTTTCATCCTGCAAGCTGTTTATTTAACCCTATTAGAAAAAACTGATGGCCGTCGAAGACTCCGGGTTCCCCGGCCTTTCGACATTATAGGCTTTTTAAAATATCCAGTTCCCGCGGTAGCGTGGTCAGCAACTTTACGCCGCTGTCCGTGGCCAGCAACATGTCTTCAATCCTGACACCCCCCCAGCCCGGGATGTAGATACCCGGTTCCACGGTGAAAACCATGTTAGCTTCAATGATGTCCCGGGATAGCGGCGACAGTGTGGGTCCCTCGTGCACCATGAGACCGACACCGTGCCCTGTTCCGTGTCCAAAGTGCTTTCCGTGACCGGACCTCCTGATTACCTCACGGGCAACTTTGTCCACCGTTTTGCATTCTACGCCGGAACGGGCGTTCTTCATGGCCTCGTCCTGAGCAGCCAGCACGATGTGGTGAATTTCCATTTGTCGTTCGGTCGGCCGTCCCACACAGAGCGTCCTCGTAATATCGCAGAAATATCCATGAGCTTCGGCGCCAAAATCGATGGTCACGAGATCACCCCTCCTGATGCGACGGTTCGTTACAGAAGCATGAGGCATGGCTCCGTTCCCCGCTGATGCGACGATCGTATCAAAAGCCGCTTTGCGGGAACCCTTTTCTCTCATAATGTATTCGAGTTTAATCCCCAGTTCCCGCTCGGTCGCTTCAGGTTTGATGAAACGTTTCAATTCGCGGAACGATTCTTCCGCCCGGGAGATTGCCGTACGGATATGTGCGATTTCGGTCCGGTCCTTGTGAAGCCGCAACTGGCGCGGGAGATCACGATGCTCCCTTGCACGGAGACCTATTTTTTTAAGTTTCTTGATCATCTCGACGGTGAGCGACGATTCATCGAACCAGATGGTTTTTATGCCACGATCATAGGCTGCCTCCTGAAGGGCCGCGAAGAAATCCTTTTTTTGAATAAGAACCGATACACCTGCAGATTCTTTACGTGATTGCAGCTGATACCGGAAATCGGTAATCAAGCAGGGTTTACCGTTTGAAACCAGCAGCGATCCCGATGATCCGGTAAATCCCGTAAGATACCGAACGTCTTCACGGCGGGTAACGAGCAGCGACTCTACTTTTTCCCTTTTCATGAGTTCTTTGAGTCGCGAAAGACGACTCAGTGTAGGTCTTTTCTTCATTTCATATTTCCGCTGTCCGTGGTAAGCGAGGCAGCGGCTCTGAGGGCAAGAAGGTAGCTGTCCAGTCCAAACCCCGAGATTTGGCCGACAGCAACGCCGGAGATGTACGAAGTTTTCCGGAACTCCTCGCGTTTGTAGATATTAGAGATGTGAGTTTCTATCGTCGGAATCCCGGTCGATGATATCGCGTCGCGAAGGGCGATGCTAGTATGGGTGTAGGCTCCCGGGTTGATCACAATTGCCTGGTACACACCCATGGCGTCCTGAACTTTTTGCACCAGCTCTCCTTCGTGGTTCGACTGAAAGAAGGATACACTCACTCCGAGCTCCGAGGCCAGCGCCGTGATTCGCCCGTTGATATCGTCGAGTGTGTATGAACCGTAAATTGAAGGTTCTCGTTTACCGAGAAGATTCAGGTTTGGACCGTTAATAAACAAGATCTTCATGAACCCCCCATGAAAAATAAAAAACTGCCTGAGGCAGTTTGAGATACTGACCAAATAAAAGGATAAAGTCTTTCCTAAAATTCCTTGAGCAGCTTGGGGGCGGACATACGAAGAAGAAATCTTCCTTTGCCGAAGTTACCTTCAGGATTGATAATGAGCACGATAAAATATTCATCGTTCAACCGTCGGAGCATGATCATGGCCTTGTCAGCAATGACCGTAACTTCCCTCGTGGAGCCAATCTGCGCTGATTGCGATCCTTTTTCAATCTCTTTGAGAAGTGCGGAATATTCAACAGTCATTGATTGTATATCCATTTCTTTATTTATTGAATATTCCTCTACAGGGATGCCATCCAGCCCCACGATAAGCGCGCCCACTGCACCTTCCGTGCCGTTTACAATCTCCTTCATGATATCGGAAAAAGGCATTTATTTCTCCTTTTTAATGTTTTTGAGCCAGTTTTCGAGACGATCAATGGTCTCTTTCCTGGACGCAATCGACTGGCGTGGAACTCGGTGTACTTTTCCCTCCTTGGCTTCACGGGGTGGTGCATCGGGCGGTATATATTCCCGTGGTTCAAAATCAAGAGATGCCTCGGTCGTTTTCGAAGATTCCCGGTCGAGGGAGGACGCGAAAATATCAGCCGATGGCACTTCAGTCACGGCTTGAGTGTGTTCTTCCGTTACTGCTTCCGGCTTGTACTCTTTTGCTTGGTCAAATATATTTATTTCTTCGCTCTCTGCTCTGATCGGTGCGGCTGTCACACCTTCTTCTTGATCTGCCTCTAGCTCTGTCTTAAGCGATAGAAGGACGCTGTCCTTTTCGATAACCTCAAGCGGAGGAGATTCCTTTTCGCCAGTCAACATGTTCGGTTTCGTGACCTCCCCTGGTGATTCTGCGGCAGTCAGTTCCTCCTGCTTTTTCGTTTCCTCTTGCGGAATAGTATATTCCTTTGGCTCTTCGAAGATGCTGGTTTCTATTTTCTCTTCGAGCGCTTCAAGAGACTCCATGACTGCTGAAGCGTATTCCTCAGGCGGATTTGCCGAAGCCATTGCCCTGACCCTCTCCAGTTTCATCTTGAGTCCAAGGCTGTCAGGACGATCGGCCATCATTCGCTCGTAGATGTCGATAGCCTTTTCATAAAAACCCTGGGCGATGTATAGCTCCGCGAGCGTATCTGTAGTAAAATCGTCGGATTCATCAGTTGCCTGTTTGACTGAAAGTTCCGGCTCCGGAATTTTTGCTGTGACAACCTCGAAGGGTTGCCTCGGAGATTCAGATTCCACGGGGGCCGACGAATCCTGTTCACCAAACAGACTAGGTTCCTCCTTCGGCCGTTCATGGTCGATAATCGATTTATCAGTTTCAGATATCTCCTTGTCCGATGATATGCTCTCAAGAACTTTCTCACCGGCAAACGGTCCCTCAACGGAGAATGGCTTTTCGAGAGAAGATTCATCTTCTATTGGCTCAACTACAAAGACCTCTTCAGGCTCCTCCATATCCGAAGGGATGGTGAAAGACTCTGATGTTTGTTCTTCTTTGGCAAACAGGTTCTGCTTTTCCATAATTGGAGACAGGGGAATTTTCTTATCAGCAGATTCTGAAGCCTCTTCTTCTCCTGTCGATATTTCCGCAGACTCCCTAACATCTGCTGCCTTTTCCTCTGCCGGTACAAGGGTCTGGACCGGAGGCTGCTGCTGTTCTGCAACCGCTGGCGGCACCTGCGGCACCGAAGTCGCACTCGCTGACTTATGAGGAATTACCAGCCCTTCTGGTTCCATGATTGATCCGGGTATTGTCGGAATAGACCCCTTTTCCCACTCGGGCTTTGCTTTTTCTCCGATACTTTCCTCGAGTTTAGAAACCAGTGCGGCAAAAGATTTATCGCCCGGGTTCAGAGCAAGGGCAATTCTGTAATGTTTGAGAGCTTCGGTGTGATGGTTTTGCAGGGAATAAAGTTCGCCCAGTTTTCTTTGGGCCAGCAGGTTATCCGGGATGGCCTTAACAACTTCTTCAAATTCCCTCTGAGCGGCAACTAAATCACCGTTCTCATACAACAGCCTCCCGAGCAAAGATCGTGCTGTCACATAGGCCGGATTATTCTTAAGGCCCTCCGACAACACATGAATAGCCATCTCGATGTCGCCGATTTTTTTGTACTCTTCTGCCAGTGGTACAAAAAGTTTTGACTTCGGGTCCTTCGAAATGCGCTCCGTCAACTTTACTATTTCGGAGGTGTCTTTATCCATGATTTTTCTTGTGTTATCAAACCGATACCAAAAAAGTTTACCAAATAAAGGGGTTAAAAGTCAAGGTAATACTTTGTCTCCTCTTTTTTAATAAAAGATGTTTTCCCTAAAAAATACATATATATATATCCGTTTACTCCGACTATTTAAAACAATCATTTCATGCAATCCAGTATATACCAGAAATGCCCCGATTTCGATAAACCGTATACATTATTACTTAAAAAAGTATCATTATATAATGTAAATACAGAGGGAAAATACAGAGGGCTGCCATAACAACGCCTTTGAGGAGGCCAAACGATTACATGAGCCTCTGTAGTGCGCTCTATTCCAAGACGAGGATCACAGACAATTGAACACCTGATATCCGCAATGACATAACTTGACATTATGATTTCCGAGATACACCACTGCGGATTTCTTCAGGAAAATCATCCGATGCCGCATATGTCTGCACCGTGCTTTAAAGCGCTTTCATTCAAGGGAATTAAAAAATGCCTTCGGGGAGGAAGTACCTGTTTGAGAGCGGCTAAGACCGAATCCAAGGCAACAACACCTGTTTTTTTAAGAAATGCGCCGAGCATCACCATGTTCGATATGCGGATGTCTCCTAGTTCTTCCGCAATGTCATTTGCGCGAATCTCAATCCGAGTTATGTCGAAGCGTTTGGATGGCGCATGCACCAGTGACGTATTCAAAAAAATGCGACCGCCCTGAATGATTCTTGATTCGAACTTCTGGAACGATGCTTCGTTGAATATCAGCATCGTCGAGGGGTTCTGCACAACCGGAGAACCGATTTCCGTGCCAGAGATGATGACCGTACAGTTCGCCGTCCCTCCGCGAATCTCCGCTCCATAGGAAGGAAACCACGTTACATGCTTGCCTTCGAGCATGCCGGCATAGGCGAGCAGTTTTCCCGCGACGAGCACACCCTGTCCGCCAAAGCCTGCTATCATCACATCTTGATACATGGTCACTTTCGGCCTCTGTTCTGTTGATTAATCCCGTTATCCTTCGCTGATCTGTCTTTGAAAACGCCGAGAGGATAGTACTTCATCATATGATCCCGGACCCACGACACAGCTTGCAATGGCGTCATTCCCCAATCCGTAGGGCACATCGAGAGTGCTTCAACCAGGGAGAAACCCGCACCTGCAACCTGATATTCGAAGGCCTTCCGGATCGCTTTCTTTGCGGCAAGAACATTCCGGGGACTGTCGAGCGATACCCGTTCTATATAAGCCGGCCCGTCAAGCACCGCGAGCATCTCACTCACCCGAACAGGGCTGCCCGCATCGCGAATGTTTCTTCCTGTGGGCGTGGTTGTCGTTTTCTGGCCCGGCAGCGTTGTCGGAGCCATCTGACCTCCGGTCATTCCGTAATTTCCGTTATTTACGAAAATCACGGTTATGTTCTCGCCCCGGGCGGCCGCATGGACGATCTCTGCCGTCCCGATAGCCGCCAGGTCTCCGTCGCCCTGGTAACTGAAGATCACGGATTCCGGCCGGGACCGTTTCATGCCGGTGGCTATTGCTGGAGGTCTACCGTGCGGCACCTCGATCATGTCGATGTCTAAGTAGTCATAGGCAAAGACCGCGCAGCCAACCGGCGCGATTCCGATGGTACGGTCGCGAATGTTCAGACAGTCTAGGGTCTCCGCTACTATCCGGTGCAGAACGCCATGACTGCATCCCGGACAATAACGAAATGGTTTGTCTTTTAAGCATGAAGGACGTGAGAATACTTTATTCATTAGTTTTAGTGATCGTAATGCAGCAAAAATCGCTTGACAATCTGCCCCTCACTCTGCTATTTTATCGTCCTGCCGTATTAAGCCCTCACGATGCCGAGGTAGCTCAGTTGGTAGAGCAGAGGCCTGAAAAGCCTCGTGTCCGCAGTTCGATTCTGCGCCTCGGCACCATTGTTTCACTTCTTTTCATTACCGCTGAGATATCCTTGTTTACACCGGTTGAGAAACATCTTATATCACACATCCGGTTGCGTCCGTTTTTATTCAACCGTGGTTTTATGTTCGTCTTATTCCTTATCAAACAACCCCAGTTGAAGCATCTTCTCGCCGGGGAACGGAACGGGGTACTCGCCATCGAAGCAGGCCGCGCAGTAGTTCATCCGCTGCGGTACGACTTTCTGGATTCCTTCCATACTAATATAACCAAGCGTGTCTGCCGTTATGTATTTTCTAATTTCCTCAATACTGTGCGATGAAGCGATGAGTTCCTGCCGCGTCGGCATATCGATTCCGTAGAAACAAGGGTATGAGGTCGGCGGTGAACTGATCCGTAAGTGGACCTCAGACGCCCCCGCATTTCTGATCATTTTGATGATTTTTTTGCTTGTAGTGCCCCGAACAATCGAGTCGTCTACGACAACGACCCGCTTGCCCTTGAGCGCGTCTCTGACGGGATTAAGCTTTATTTTGACGCCGAAGTGTCGTATGCTCTGCCTTGGCTCGATAAACGTGCGTCCGATGTAGTGATTTCTAATGAGTCCTGTGTCAAAGGGAATCCCCGCTTCTTCCGCGTATCCCAAGGCGGCGGGTACGCCGGAATCTGGAACGGGGATGACGACATCCGCCTCAATGCCGGTCTCGCGCGCGAGCTGTTTTCCGAATTTTTTTCGTATGGTATATACATTCTGGCCAAAGACCATACTGTCAGGCCTCGCGAAATATATGAATTCGAATATGCAGTGGGAAGGATCTTCCTGTTTAAACGGGAAGGTCGAATGAATGCCTTTGCTGTTGATCACCACCATTTCACCTGGCGCGATATCCCGGATGTATGTTGCTTCGATAAGGTCGAATGCACATGTCTCCGAAGCGACTACGGAGGCGCCGTCGAGCTCTCCGAGTGAGAGCGGTCGGAACCCGTGTGGGTCGCGGATAGCTATGAGTTCCTCTTCCGTGATGATAAGCAGGCTGTAGGACCCCTGGACCTGCCTGAGGGCGTCCACGATCCGCTCATGCAGCGTCGCTGCCCGGGACTGGGCAATCAAGTGAACTATCACTTCGGTGTCCGTGGTCATGACAAATATGGATCCGTACGCTTCGAGCTCGTCCTTAAGCAAGCCCGCATTCACGATGTTCCCGTTGTGCGCAACTGCCAATCCACCCAGTGCAAAGTTGACGAGTATGGGCTGTATGTTTATTGCGGAACTTTCTCCGGAGGTCGAATACCGGTTGTGTCCGATGGCCATATGTCCGGGTAGTTTCTTAATCCGGTCTTCGGAGAATATATCTGCCACGAGCCCCATCGCCTTTTGGCCATGGAGTTTTTTGCCGTCGGAAGAGACGATTCCCGCGGACTCCTGGCCTCGGTGCTGCAGCGCATAGAGCCCCAAGTAGGTAAGATTCGCCGCATCGGGATGGCCGTAGATGCCGAATACTCCGCACTCCTCATGCATCTTATCAAACATAATTCTTATACCTTCTTTTTAAAGACCCGCATGAATATGTAATCTACCTTCTTAAGCGTTTGCGACAGATCGAAGCAATCGGCAATTTCACGGTTGCTCAAATATTTTTTGATATCCTTGTCGTTCTGCAGATGTTCCTTAAAGTCCCCGCCCTGTTTCCATACCTCCATCGCATTCCGCTGCACGTAGGAATAAGCGGTCTCGCGTGTCAGACCTTTCTCCACAAGCGCAAGCATGACCGTCTCGGAATGGAAAAGCCCCTTCGATAACAACATGTTCCGCTTCATATTCTGGGGATAGACGAATAACCGGTCAATCAGGTTGTTGAACCTCATAAGCATGTAATCAACGAGAATGGTGCTGTCGGGAATGATGATGCGTTCCACCGAAGAATGACTGATGTCGCGCTCGTGCCAGAGTGCGATGTTCTCCATGGCTGCAAGAGAATTGGACCGGACCACGCGGGCAAGACCAGACAGGTTTTCCGCCGATATGGGGTTCCTCTTATGCGGCATAGCCGATGAACCCTTTTGACCTTCAGAGAAGAACTCCTCGGCCTCGAGTACTTCAGTTCGCTGGAGGTGCCGAAGTTCGACAGAAAACTTTTCAATCGATGATGCGATGAGTGCAAGAGTGGAGAGGAATTCCGCATGCCGATCCCGCTGGACCACCTGCGTCGCCACGGGTTCGGGTGTAAGACCCATTTTTCGGCAAACGTATGTTTCTACAAATGGATCGATGTTCGCAAATGTGCCTACCGCGCCAGAGACCTTGCCCACACTGATAACATCCCGTGCATGCATCATGCGGTCTAGAGCACGGCCCATTTCGTCGTACCACATAGCCATTTTGAGCCCGAAGGTTATCGGTTCTGCATGCACCCCGTGGGAACGGCCGATCATGACTGTGTTTTTGTGCTGCTTGGCCTTCTTCTTCAGCGTTGACATCACCGTGCGAATGTCCTTAATGATAATGTCCGATGCCTTGCGCATAAGCGAGGCGAGAGAGGTATCAAGCACATCAGAGGAGGTGAGCCCCAGATGGATGTAACGGGAATCAGACCCTACATGCTCTCCGACGGCGGTCAGAAAGGCGATGACATCATGCTTCACAATCTTTTCGAGAGCATCGATGCGCTTGACGCTGAAGGTCGCCTTTTTTTTAATGTTTGCAAGCGCCTTGGCCGTGATTAACCCGAGCTTCGCGTTCGCTTCACATGCGAGAATTTCCACTTCGAGCCAGGCACGGTATCTGTTTTCCGATTCCCAGAGGCCCGCCATTTCGGGCCTGCTGTAGCGAGGGATCATTCTTGTCTCCTGTTGATCAATTAGATTTCGCGTGCAGAATAATCTGTAGCTTCAGGGCTATTTTTTGAGCGACCTTTCATTTTCAAGAAGGTAAATTCATATTAAAAGAGAAAGTAGCCACCATGCTTTGTCACGGATAATACCATTAATACATATTTACGGATAGAATCATGAGGTCTAAAGCAATTCATAATTGCCGTGAAATTTGATCGTACGCATCCTTGTTCAATGCCACAAGAGAGATTGACAGATTACGCCCTCCCGCCCCTTCTCTCAGGCCTTCCTGTAAAGCGTGAACACTTGTTTCGTAATCGGCGTCTGCAGGGGGAAAGTACTCCATAGCGGCAACGATATCTCCGGCGGCGATTATGCTTGCTGCAGTGATTTTAGCCGCACACTTAAGCGCTGCGCAGGAAAACTCCGATCGCGGGCCGAGGCCTACTAAGAATATCTTTCCCGCGGGGATCTTGCCGCGGCTGGTAAACAGCGCCATTTCGCCCAGTGCGCCGTGCAGCCTTTCCTCAATTATGAGGCGCGACAGGGAGCCGCACAACAGCCAGTCGAGGTTTCCAGCAAGGTTCTTAAGCGGTCTCACATCTTCATAAAAACCGACGACGACGGCATCGCTCTCGACCGTCTTAATGTCCTGAAATATGACTTTCACCGCTAAACCGGCCATCTCCTCGCTAATCCTCAATTTTGCTTTCTTCCAGTTTTCCCATCAATCGCGCCACTCGATCCAGTATCCCGTTCACAAAAGCTCCAGATTCGTCAGTTCCGAATTTTTTTGCGATTTCGATGGCCTCATTGATTGTTACACTGGTGGGGATGTCAATGCGGTAGAGGATTTCGTAGATGGCCATCCTGAGTACATTGCGGTCCACCACGGCCATACGATCGAGGCTCCAATTTTTCGCACATTGATGAATCAGGTCGTTGATCTTGGGAAGATGCTTGTAAGTTCCCTTGACGATTTCTTCAGCGAAATCCCTGACCTCGTCGTCCGGATTATATTCCGTCCAGAAACGCTTCAGAATGACCGCCGAAGGCTTTTCTTTTCTGATATCGAGCTGAAACAGTATCTGGAGCGCGTGCTCCCTGGCCTTGCGTCTTTTCATACCCTCTCGTTCGACCGCTGTCTTTACGAACGCATCCGACCTTATGTCAGCTGTTTCACAACATTCGCCATTTCGATCGCGGACATTGCTGCATCCCAGCCTTTATTGCCGCTCTTCGTTCCCGCGCGCTCGATTGCCTGCTCGATGGTATCGGTGGTGAGTACTCCGAAAATGACCGGTACACCCATATCCATGGATACCGTTGCAACGCCTTTACTCACTTCAGCGCTCACATATTCAAAATGCGGAGTGGCCCCGCGAATCACCGCGCCGAGACAGATGACTGCATGGTACTTCTTTGACTGTGCCATTATTTTCGCCACCAGGGGAATCTCGTAGGAACCAGGGACTTTTACGATTTCAATATCATTTTCAGTCACACCATGGCGCTGCAATCCGTCAAGAGCGCCTTCCAACAACCTGCTCGTGATAAAGTCGTTGAACCGCGCCGCTACAATTCCGACCCTCAAACCTTTTCCGCTCAGGTCTCCCTGGATAATTTTCGCCATCGATTCCCTCCGAGGTTTGAAATTTGAACTTTATTAGACTTTCTCGAGCATATGCCCGAGCTTGATTTTCTTCACCTTTAAGTAATGGATATTTTTTGAGTGAGGATGCATTTCTATCGGCACCCGGGCAACAACAGTGAGCCCATAGCCTTCAAGCCCGACAATCTTTTTCGGATTGTTTGTAAGCAGTTTTATTTTGCGGATACCGAGGTCTCGGATAATTTGAGCTCCGACGCCGTAGTCCCGAAGATCGGCCTTGAACCCCAGCGCAAGGTTCGCCTCGACCGTATCCTTGCCTTTATCCTGTAGTTCGTAGGCCTTCAACTTGCCTTCAAGTCCGATCCCGCGCCCTTCCTGGCGCATATACAGGATTACGCCCTTACCTTCCTTGTCGATCATCTGCATGGCGTTATGGAGTTGTTCTCCGCAGTCGCAACGCATAGAACCGAATACGTCGCCGGTCAGGCACTCAGAATGGACACGAACCATTACTTCGTCATCGGGCCTGATGTCTCCCTTGACCAGGGCGATATGGTTCAGACGGTCAATGTCGTTTGCATAGAGAATTGCAGTGAATTCATTGCCGTAGGACGTTGGGAGCTTCGTCACTGCAACCCGGCGAACAAGGGATTCCTTCGTTACCCGGTAGGCGATGAGGTCCTTGATAGTGACAATCTTCATCTTGTGCATTTTGGCAAACTCTATGAGCTGGGGAACACGCGCCATGGTTCCGTCATCGTTCATAATCTCGCAGATAACGCCTGCAGGGATCAGACCGGCAAGCCGCGCTAGATCGACAGAACCCTCGGTCTGGCCCGCACGTTGGAGGACGCCACCCGCTCTCGCACGGAGCGGGAATACGTGCCCGGGCCGCGCCAGATCCTCGGGTCCGGACTTCGGGCTGATTGCTGTCTTGATTGTCGTCGCCCGGTCGGCAGCGGAGATGCCTGTTGTTACACCCTTTTTTGCTTCGATGGATATGGTGAACGCCGTGCCGAAGGCGGACGTATTATCCGTCGTCATCATGGGCAGCTGCAGATGCTCAACTCTATCTGGTGTCATGGAGAGGCATATAAGACCCCTGCCGAACTTTGCCATAAAATTTATGGCTTCAGGAGTTACGGCTTCAGCGGCCATGGTAAGGTCGCCTTCGTTCTCGCGATCCTCATCATCCACAAGAATGACCATCTTCCCGTGCCTGATATCCTCTATGGCTTCTTCAATCATGTTGAATTTCATAAAATCACCTCAATTATTCAGGGTCAAGCGGCAATGAACTGGAACAGGAGAAAACGTTTCCGAACTCCAGCCTCAGGAACCTTCCCACTTCCTAGGCAAATCCGGTTTTTTTAAGTAACTCCAGATTAACTCCGCTCTCCATCCTTCCGGACAAAAGGCGTTCGACATACTTGCCGATGAGGTCACCCTCCAGGTTCACGCTGTCGCCAGTTGATTTGAACCCCAGCGTTGTTAGCTTGGCCGTATGAGGGATCATTGCGATGGAAAAGCCGGTTTTGTCCACATCCGCAACGGTAAGACTGATGCCGTCTATTGCAATGGAGCCTTTTTTGATGACATACTTGAGGAGCGTTTCCGGCGCGTCGATGAAAATTCTCCAGCCGTTCCCCTCTTCCCGTTTTTCCCTGATACGTCCCACAGCATCTACGTGTCCGCTCACCAAGTGGCCGCCGATGCGCGCGGAGAGTTGGAGCGCCCGCTCCAGGTTCACCTTCGTGCCGATTTTCAGGTCTCCGAGATTGGTAACTTTAAGTGTTTCAACGGCAACGTCAGCGGAAAACTCATTCTTGCCGATATGCACGACGGTAAGGCAGACGCCGTTCACGCTGATGCTATCTCCAAGGGCCGTTTTGTCAAGCACTGCGGACGCCGATATGGTAATGCGAGCGGCACCTGCGTCACGCGGCAGCGCCTTGACATTGCCCATTTCTTCCACGATGCCAGTGAACACTGATAACCTCTATTTTAAAAGCGGAAGGAGCACGATCTCTATACGGCGGTTCTTATGCCTTCCCTCGTCGGTATCGTTTGGAACAACGGGCTGGTATTCACCGTAGCCAGTGGCTGAAAGCAGCTTTGGATCAATGCCGCCGTGTTCTTGGAGATAGCGGACCACTTCGGTAGCTCTTGCAGTTGAAAGCTCCCAGTTAGTCGGAAACGTAGCCTTCAGTGTGCTTACGATTTTCACGTTATCGGTATGGCCTTCAATCTGAATGCGTTTGTCTTTAACGTCCTTCAGGATGCTAACGACCTTGTCCAGGACCTTTTTCCCATCTTTGCCGATCACAGCGCTTCCTGAAGGGAATATAATTTTGTCCACCATGGTCATGGTCAGACGGTTTTTCATTTCTGTGATCTGAACCTGCCCTTCACGAATCTCCTTTTCGAGTTTCTGGGTCAAGTCCTGGTAGGTCTGGGTAGACTTCTCGAGTTGCTCAGCCTGTTCGGCTTTTTCCGACAACTCGGAAACTTTTTCTGCAAGTTCCGCTTTGTCCCTTATAACCGCTTCCTGCTCTTTTTGGAGAGCCGTCTTCTCCTGTTCGAGGGTATCTATATTTCTCTGAAGGGCCTCTTTGTCCTTCTGGAGTGTTTCCCGGTCCTTTTTCAGGTCGTCAAGTTCAGCGGATAGGCTCTTCACCTGCGCCTGAAGGTCTTCTGTTTTCGCTGATAACGAGGCAGCCTCTTTTGACTTTAAGTCATAGGTTGATTGTGATACGCAACCAGCAAAGAACAATAAGACAAATAATGGGGGAAAAAGCTGTCTTTTCATGGGTGTACCCTTCTTATTGTTATGATGGGAGATAGGACGTTGAGCCTGGTTATAATAACTTCGACTGCCTATATTGTCAAGGACATTGTGGCGGAAAGAGACTGAATTTAAAGGCAAGTTTTATGGCTATAAATGAACTACCCGCCACTAAACCGTATAAACGGTTGTAGTGGGGGTTTCACGGATCACAGAAGGCAGCAAACTGCAGGTATCCCCACAGCCCGTCTTACGTCCCTCTCCCACGTGCATTACATCGGCCAGTTCCTGACCTAGTGAATATCTTTTTTTACCGCATAGTAGTCTTCTTAGCCTTTACGGCGATATCTCCGTCACGCAGCATGCGTATCCCACACCATTTAATGACGTTGGCAGCATTTGCGTCGGCATGAGCTGTAAAGCCGCAGTTCTGGCATACGAAGACCGCCTGTTCCTGGCGGTTGTCCGGGTGAGTGTGCGAACACTTCGAACACTCCTGCGATGTATGATGCTGCGGAACAACAATAACAAGCTTATTTACGCGATGTGCCTTGTAGGTGGTAAATAACTTAACCTTACCCCAGACAGACTCAAGTATTGCCTTATTGAGTCCCGCCTTTGCCCGAGCACCGTTCGGCAAGTATTTGCCGTTGTCGTCCTTCTTCGGTTTAGGTGCCTTTGTCATGTTCTTTGTCGTGAGGTCTTCGAAGACAAAAACCTCACTGCTTGAATTAACGAACTTCCTACCGGTCTGGTGGGCGAAATTATTTCGTACGTTGGATGAGTATTGGGAGCACCTGGCGGCGCTTGCCGATGCGCGTTTTCTGCGTTTCGATCCGTTTTTTCGCTTCGCCATCATCTTTTGATAATCCTGTTTCCGTTTCTCCTTCTTCTCCCTGAGTTCTTTCTGTTTTTCGGAGAAATCACCATGATCCCCTTTATCTGTGGTCACCGGATTCACCTTGCCGCGGTCGTATCCCCGGGTAATTACGGAAAGTTCTTCCTCGCTCATAAGCTTATAACGTTCGATAAGCTCTTGCTCGGTAGCTAATGAGATATCCTTTCCGTAGGAGAACGATACAAACCACTTACCGCCGTTTTTGGAGATAAGTGTTCTGTTATCCCGTACTGCTCATTCGCAATATTGTTGATTCCAGTCATGAGGAAAACATACTCGTGACCATCAATTTGAGAACGGATGCTCTCTCGGCGGGCAAGTAGTCCTTCGACGGTTTCACCAGAAATACCGAGATTGACTACCTCATAATCAGAAATCTCCCCTGCCAGTCGAACCACTGCGTAAGAGAATCACCTATGAATACGAGTTGTGCGGGCATATGACCATCCTGCAGAACTGCTTTCAATCGCCTGCTTCAGCGTCTCCACAGAGGGCGCGTTCCTGAGCATCTCAGACGTCTGGGTAGGTTCTTCAGATAATGCTTGGAGAATTTCGCCTTCAAATGCGTCCTTCCCGTTAATCCAGATCGAGAGGATCCTTTGATCGACAGGCTGACAGCATCATCATAGTAGACCGTATGGTAGTTTGTCTCGACCGGAGTGTCAGCAATCACAGCACACTCTTGATATTGCCTCTGAGTTCGTAGTAGGACCCGCAGGTCTCGGATAGGGATACGTCGATCTTGACAGGCATACAATAATATATCTCAACTCCTGCATAAAACAGAACAGGCGCAAAGTTAAGAGACTTACACCGAAATATCTCTTTTGAATCAACCCTGTGCCTAAGCTTGATGATGTTTGATTCCTATCCTACTTGTATGATCTGGACCGGGCAGGAATCGGCAGCCTCTTTTACTTTGTCCAAAAACTCCGCCGGTGCGTTCCCTTCCGCCTGGTTACCTCCGATTTGGTACTTTGCCGTTACCTGGCTCCAGCTGTCTGTTGCGTTTTGCTCGAAAAATTCAGGGCAAACAGTCCAGCATGATTCACAGCTGATGCACTCTTCTCTCTTGATCGTTACTTTGGTATTTGCCATTGCTACACTCCTCATCGTTGAATTTCCGGCTAAGTCGCGGTGTCTTTGTACGACGCTTTTATGCCGGTTTTTTTGCGTTAATGATTAAACAAGTCTTTTCTGTTCAAGCACATCATCGACCCATGAGAGCGCAGCCGAGACATTGGGGAATCCGATCGTGCTCGTGAGCAAGATAACAGCATGACGTATTTCTTCAGGCTTCGCTCCCGCAGCCAGGGCACGCCGCGCGTGGGAATGGACCGAACCCTCGGACCGTGCTGTCGCCGCCGCAGCCAGCTGGATTAGATGTGCAATTTTTTTGTTCAACGGTCCCGCCGCCTTTGCTTCCTTGCCAAGATTTTCCACAGCCTTCATGAATTTTGCATATTTTTTTTGTATTCCTGCATATTGATTCGGAAGCTTCGGCATATGCCTCTCCTCGTAAATTATGATTTTTTATTGTCTGAAGCAAGACAGGACTGCTTTCCTGACAGTAAAACTATTATTCTTAGTTTAGGTGAAACCACATCAATAGTCAAGCGGCCCAATCAGAAGCTCCGGCTGCGACAGGAGCAGCAGCCATTCGGGTTAACAAATGTTCATCAAAAAGTGTTATCAGCGGAGGGTATAAACCATAAAAAAGGCGGCATAGATTTCCATGCCGCCTTCGGTGGTGAATCATATCCGCGATCCGCTACGATGCCGCGTATACGCTTACCTGTTTGCGAGTTTTATCCTTGCGCTCGAATTTTACCACACCATTGATCTTAGCAAAGAGTGTATCGTCGCTTCCCTTCCCCACATTGGTTCCGGGATGCACTTTGGTTCCGCGCTGACGAATAATGATCGTTCCCGCGTTCACCTTCTCGCCGTCATACCGTTTTACACCGAGATACTGCGGATTGCTGTCTCTGCCGTTTCTTGAACTGCCGACGCCTTTTTTATGAGCCATGACTCAGCCTCCGAATTCGTTTTACGCTTACGCGATAATTTCTTTTACCTTGATTGATGTGTAATTCTGACGGTGGCCATTAGTGTTGCGATAGCCCTTCCGTCTTCGGTGCTTGAAAATAAGGAGCTTCTCCCCCCTGCCGTCTCCCAATACCTCGGCGGTAACCTTGGCGGAAGCGAGTGCAGGCTTGCCAACTGATATCTTGTCGCCGTCGGCAATCATGAAGACGTCCTTCAATTCGATAGTATCGCCCTTCTTAGCATCAAGACTTTCCACCCTGATAACATCTCCGGGGGCGACTTTGTACTGCTTACCTCCGGTAGCGATTACTGCATACATGTAAAACCTCCTTGACTTATTCAAACGTTCATTAAGAGCTCGTAAAATACCACGTAACTTACGGACTTGTCAAGGGAAAAAATGGGGATCCCTGATTTTCTTGACCCGCCTGATATTAAGGGCGGCCCTTGAATCAGCCAGTTTTACCGGATTCTATCGCGCTTCCCTCACAAGTGGCCTTCAACTGCCGGGAAAAACAAGTGGAACACCGTCCCTTTGCTAATATCTGATTCGATGGTAATCAAGCCGTCATGCCTTTTCATAATCGAGTAGCAGACAGCAAGACCGAGTCCTAGGCCTTTCTGGCTATAGGTATCCTTAGTGGAATAATAGGGGTCGAACACTTTTGCCAGATTTTCTGCGGGGATTCCAGCTCCTGTATCCCGGATCGATATTTTCAGGTATTTTCCCGCATTCATAGGCAAACTATCCTGCGTTGAAACATGCAGGTTTTCTCCGCTAATCGTGAGAATGCCTCCACGCGGCATGGCCTCTTTTGCGTTGATTACCAGATTGTTGATAACCTGCTTCAATTGCCCTTCATCAATGGCTGCCAGATAAAGCTTGTCCGGCAGATGAAATTGAAGAGCGATATTCGAATCCTTAAGCGAGGCGGCAACCATACCCTTGAGCAATCCTGACAAGGGCATGACTTTTTTTATGGGATCTCCGCCGGTAGCAAATGTCAACAACTTTCTGCTCAGCGCTCCGGCCATGCCGCAGATTTCCTCCGCTTGGGCCAGTCGGCTGACCGCTTTATCATCTGGCGGCAAAGAGGCTTTTGCGATATCAATATTGCTCAGGATAATGGTGAGCAGGTTGTTGAAATCGTGGGCAATTCCGCCTGCAAGGAATCCGATCGACTCGAGCATGTGGCTCTTCAAACGTTCCTCTTCTACTTTTTTACGCTCCGTGATATCCTGACGGATTGAGATCCACAAAGTCCCATGTGCGTGGTGTTCGAAGGTGGAGACAATGTCATAGCACCAAAAAAGGGTGCCATCCTTCCTGACGTTGAGGACTTCTCCACTCCACATCCCTCTTTGTTTTAGCATGACGTTCTTTTCGGATGCTATTTCTTTTGGACTTTTCTCTGCCGGGGCATTGACTCTAAAAATGTTTTCTCCAATAAGTTCTCCCCGTGCATATCCAAACATTTCATCTACTTTGGGATTGGCATAGACAATCACACCGTCATTAGCCCGGATAAGAAATACCCCTTCTGCCATATTCGCGGCTATCTTTCCCAGAAGCTGCAGTTCCTCTTCCGCGACCTTACGGTCCGTAATGTCCAGGGTATACTCTATCATTTGGCGGACATTTTTTTTTTCGTCAAGAATCGGATAGCCATGAATCTCATAGAAACGAGGCTGGCCCTGAGTGTCATAATGGATATGTTCCAGCACAACAGGTTTGTGGGTATTCTTGACCTCCGCAAGTGGGCAGGGATGATCTCTTTCATGGCATGGCTCCGCCTTATTGTGAGTATGGGCATAACAGGTCGTATGATCCGGTAGTCCTTGCTGCGCCGACGCCCGATTGGCGATTTTGATGCCATGATTGTTCGCATCGAGAACATAAAATGGATGGGGGAGGGAGTCGATGACCAGTCTCAGGAAAGCATTCTGTTGTTTGATATGTTCTTCCGCTTTTTTTGTCTCTGTAATATCTTTAATGACAATGACAGCGCCGACACACTCTGCGCCCTGATAAAAGGGTGAGAAGGAAATCTGGGTCTGCTTCACCTCGCCGCTTTTTGTTTTGGTTTCTGCCTCCCGGTGAAGGATGGGAGCTGTTTCCCTCATTACAGTTTTGGGAGGACATAAATCCACGCAGCGGTCCGACATTTCGCAGAATATCTGGTGACATTTTTTCCCGAGTGCTTCTGAAGCGGCATAGCCAGTCAGATCCTCAGCAGCCGGATTTGAATACCGTATATTCATATCCCTGTCAATAACATACACCGCTTCGCTCATACAGTTCAGAATTTCTTTATGGGGCAGATCGAATTCCATAAGGCACCTCATTGCTGCAAACCGGCAGCGAACCTGCCGCACACGTCCCGATTGGCGGACATGAACAAACTGGGCCAGACTTTTCAGCAATTGTACTAATTCTTAATGCGCTCAGCCAATCGATTTGTCCATGGTAAAATCGTCCATGACAAAATCGCTTCCGATATCCTGTATAATGGATCCCGAGTTTTTGAAGCCCATCTTCTCATAGGCCTTGATGGATTTCACATTATTTTTATTTACCGTGAGGACAATCTTGGTCAAAGATCTTTCTTTCGCAAGCGTTTCTGCGAAATGAATAGCTTTTCTCCCGTAACCTCTCCCTCGCTTGGATAATTTTACGTAGATTTTGCTTAAGAATAATTCTTGTCCTTTCTGCTGGACAGCGATATAGCCGATAAATTTATTATTTTCCCGCATCAAATAATAGAACATCCCAGACGCAATCTGCTCCGCGATGGCCTCTTTGGACTGGAACCGGCTGAGCATGTAAGCTACCTGTTCTTTGCCGATAATGGGAACGTAATGTTCAGTCCAGATCTCTCTGGCCAGTGATACGACGATTTCTAGTTGATTTTCAGTAGAGACAGAAAGAAACATGCTAGTTGACCGGATTTCCCTGTAACGGATCCCCTCTTCCGCGCCGGGATACTCTCTGCAGCTCATGCTGCGGTCAGTTATCGCACCTGCCACGCGCCGACGTTCAAATCTTTTGACAGATACCCGCGATATTCGCCCATTGGTGCGATGTTCCAGGTCCAGGATTCTTTCGGAGCAGGAAGCCGGAGATTGAATATGGTTGAACTATGACTGACAATGCCCCCGCTTTTGTCCCGCTTGATAAATTCAAAGTCCGTGATGAGACAGACATCGCAAGGCAGCGACTGCAAGAAAGCATAATGCGAGCTCACGATCTGTCCGCACCAGTCATCCAACTGATCCTCCTCGAGACCGCGCAACTTCTTAAGCACGTAAGTGCGAGGTATGACCCAGAGCTGGGAGAGAAGATTTAAGGATACAACCAACCCGGCATCTTCGTCAAGAGCATTAAGCGGAGCGAATTGACTCACAATAAATGTTACCCAAGCGAATCCTGAATTATATCGTTGACTCATAATTCATGTTACCGGAA
>Ga0209415_10001966_pt1 | contig 38956 bp, 33 predicted proteins | sample PeaSoiSIISIP2007_FD_187696 | JGI IMG/M metagenome (GOLD analysis project Ga0209415, IMG submission 187696) | Peat soil microbial communities from Weissenstadt, Germany - SII-SIP-2007 (SPAdes) (version 2) | ecosystem: Environmental > Terrestrial > Soil > Wetlands > Peat | place: Germany...
GGTCCGCCGCTACACTGCCGTATCGCGTGCCCGGATACCCGTGGACCCCATTGCTTTTCGTGCTGGCGTCCGCGGCCGTGGTCATCAATGCAATCGGATCAGATTGGAAGGACTCTTCACGTTGCATTGTGATCTTGCTGCTGGGGCTCCCGGCATATTTGTTTTGGCGCAAGCGAAAGGCCGCGGCGGCGTGATTGCGTTTCGCGAATTGCCTGAATGATTGTATAGCCCAGGGCGATGTGAAGCCCTGGGAGTTCTTGCTGCCACTGAATGCGCGGCTGGTTAGCCCGAAGACGCTTTCAATAACAGACGCCGTTGCCAATCTCATCCCTGCGCGATTGCAACGAAAATCCCCACCTCTTCAAACCGAGGTGGGCTACACGAACCAAGGTCAAAACAGGCTGAGGGGATCCACGTCGAGGATGATGGCGCTGTCGGGGATTTGTTTTTTGGCGCAGAAATCGAGGACGCCTGCGAGGGCCTCGTGCAACGCGGCGCGACGCGGCGATTTCAGCAGGAATTGGAAGCGATGCTCGCCCTTCAGGCGGGCCAGCGGCGCGGCGGCGGGACCCAACGCGCGGACTCCACCTTTTTCCAGCGGCGCGAAATATTCCGCAAGCTGGCGCGACCAGCGAATGGCGTTTTCCACTTTGCGGTCGCGGATCAAGACGTTGGCGAGCGCAGCGAAAGGTGGGTAGTGCATCAGGCGGCGAAATCGCACTTCGCGCTCGAAAAAACCCTCGAAGTCCTGCCTTGACGCATCCTGGATGGCGAAATGCTCGGGATAAAAACTCTCGACTAACACTTCTCCGGGTTGTTCGCCGCGTCCGGCGCGCCCGGCAACCTGGGTTAACAATTGGAATGTGCGCTCGGACGCCCGGAAGTCGGGCATGCCGAGGCGCAAATCGGCAGAAACAACTCCGACCAGCGTAACGCGCTGGAAATCGTGGCCCTTGGCGATCATTTGCGTGCCGACCAGGATGTCCAGCTTTCCCGTCGCGAAAGCGCCCAGGATTTTCTGATATTCGCGCTTGGTGCGAACCGTGTCTCGGTCCAGCCGTCCGATGCGTGCTTGCGGAAATAAATCACGCAGCGATTCTTCCAGGCGTTCCGCTCCTTCTCCCACGAAATACATGTATTCCGAGCTGCATTTCGGGCAAGTTTTAACTACGGGGCGCGTGAAACCACAGTAATGGCAAATCATGAGCTGGCGTTTCTTGTGGAAGGTGAGCGAGATACTGCAGTTCTGGCACTGCAGCGCGGCGCCGCAACTTCGGCACATGGATAGAAACGAGTAGCCGCGACGGTTGATGAGCACCAATGTTTGCGTGCGGGAGGCGAGGCGGTCGGTGATGGCCTCGCGCAAGCGGGAAGAGATGGCCGAAGCGCGATGCGTTTTCTTGAAATCCTGGCGCATGTCGACGATTTCGACGCGCGCGAGCTCGCGGCCCGCCACGCGCGACTCCATGCGCAACAGCGAATATTTTCCAGCGCGGGTGTGCTGGTAGCTTTCGAGCGACGGCGTGGCCGAACCGAGCAGCACCACCGCGCACTCTAGTTTCGCGCGCATGACTGCCGTGTCTCTTCCGTGGTAGCGCGGAGACTCCTCCTGTTTGTAGCTGGCTTCGTGCTCCTCGTCCACGATGATGAGGCCGAGATTGGAGACGGGTGCAAACACGGCGGAGCGCGTGCCGACCACGACCTTCGCTTCTCCGCGGCGGACACGCCACCATTCACGCGACCGCTCGGCATCGGGCAGCGCGCTGTGCAGCACTGCCACCTGATTGCCAAACCAGGCGCGAAAAATTCGTCCGGCCCAGAGCGTGAGTGCAATTTCCGGTACTAGAACAATCGCGGTGCGGCCGCGATCGAGCGCTTCGCGCACTCCGCGCAAATACACTTCCGTCTTGCCGCTGCCGGTCACGCCGTGAAGCAGGCCCACGGCGAATCCTCCTCGATCGAGCCACGCGGTAATTTCGCCGACGGCATGCTCTTGATCCGCGTTGAGCACATTGGCGGGCGCGGAGTAGTCCGAATCGAAGAAATCGTCCTCGCTGGTGGCGATCTCTTCCCACGCATTGAGCTTCCCCTGCTTAAGCATCCGCTCGACGAGCATGCGCGAAACGGCGGCGCGTTCGAGCAACAATTTGAGCGGCAGCGGGCCGGTCTCTTCCGCGAGAATGCGGCGCACGCGTTCTTCGGCAGCCGCACCGCGAGAAGAGTTCCTAGTCGGAGTGTCATTCTCGAAGGCTGCCCCGGATGCAGGTGGCGCAGCAGGATTCCAGGCGATAATTTTCTGCATTCTTGACTTGCGCGAACGGGCGACTTCCTCGGCTTCGAGTTGTCCGCGTCTCAGAAGCCTTGCAGCAGCGGCTTCCCCGCCCGGCAATTTCTTCAGACGGCGCATGGCCAGCGGCTCACCTTCAATTTCCATCAGCTCCAGCAGCGCGTGCTCGGTGACTTCCATTTCGCTGCGGTTCTGCATTGAGGAAAGTTCGGCGAGGCGCTCGCGGCCCGCGGGCGTGATGCGCAGGATGCGCTCGGCGCGCAACTCGGTGAGCGGCGGCAGCATCGCTCGAAAAACATCGCCCGGCGGCGCGAGGTAATAGGAGCCGACCCAGCGGCCCAGCTCGATCAACTTTGCGTTGAGAGCGGGCTGCGGGTCGAGGACGTGCGCGATTTCTTTAATTTTGAGTTTGCCGCTCCCGAAATCGTCCTTCGCGAAGGCGGGTAAACGATCGGTGACATCGAGAACCACGCCGAACATCACCCGATTGCGAAGGGGCACGGCCACGCGGCATCCTGGCTGCACTACGTCCGCGAGCGCCTCGGGCACCGCATAGGTGAACGTGGTGCGCAGGGGCACCGTGAGCGCGACTTCGCAGTAGCGTGGCATCTGGAGAAACTAGTCTATCAGGCAGGCCAGAGGAAAATCAGTCAGCGCTTCGGCGAGGACCTGGGGATGGGCAGCCCCAGCTCCACCATAACTTTTTTCAGGTCGGTCCAGACATCACCTTTTGCGGCGGGATTGCGCAGCAGATAGGCGGGATGATAGGTGGCCAAAAGTTTCGATCCACGGAAATCAAACCACTGTCCGCGGAAGCTGGAAATGGATTTGTTGGTGCCGAGCAAGTTCTGCGCGGCGACATTGCCGAGGCAGACGATCACTTTCGGGTGGATTACTTCCAATTGGCGCAACAGGAACGGCGCGCAGGTGGCGACTTCGTCGCGCTCGGGGACGCGGTTTTCCGGCGGGCGGCACTTCACCACGTTGGCTATGTAAACTGTTTCGCGGGTCAATCCCATGGCGACAATCATGTCCGTCAAAAGCTTTCCCGCGCGCCCCACGAAGGGCAGGCCCTGAATATCTTCGTCGTGGCCGGGGCCTTCACCGACAAACACCAGCTCTGCTTCGGCGCTGCCGGCGCCAAAAACGATTTTGTTGCGGCGCTCGCACAGGCGGCAGCGGGTGCAGTCACCAATGTCTTCACGGATGCGCTCGAGCGTGTCGTTGGGCACGCGCTCGAAGGCTTCAAACAGAGATGGCCCGTGTGCGACGGGCATGACATTTACTTTGGCGACTGGAGCTGAAAACGCAGCGCGAGAAACCGGTAGAGGAGATTTGGGTTTTGGCATTTGAGAAGTTGTGGCCGGGCTTTCCGATGCGAGATTCCTTTCTTCGAGCCGTGGGACGGGATTCATTTGTATTGACGCGGGCGCAGCCGCGCGCCCTTGTGCATTTCCGCGGTCAACATAGAATCCGTGGATGTGCAGCTCGTCAAAATATTGGAGCCAGTCGGTGAGTTGCTGCATGCGTGTGGCCGCGTCGCCGGAGGCCATCGCGTTAACGGCGCACCGGAGCGGGCGCGGAGACGGCGGCGCGGAGACGGGCAAGCTCATCGAGGACGCGCATGGCGACATCGAATTTGCTCATCTTTGATAAACGGACTTCAGGAGCGTCGCGGAAAAAGAGCGTGACGACGTTGGTATCGCCGTCAAACCCTGCGCCGGGTTCGGTGACGTCATTGGCCACGATTAAATCCGCGCCTTTCTCGGAGAGTTTCTTGCGGGCGCCTGCGGAGACGTCATTGGTTTCGGCGGCAAAGCCAATCACGATGCGGCGGTTCTTCTCGCGGGAGGATTCCCGCACGACATCCGCGAGGATGTCTGGGGTAGCCTCCAATTCGAGCGTCATGCGGCCAGTGCCGCGCTTGATCTTCGCGGTTTGCGGCGCTGCAGGCCGAAAATCCGCGACGGCGGCGGCCATGATCACGGCGGTTGTTTCACTCAAGTGTTCGCGGACGGCCCGATGCATCTCCTCGGCAGTGCGCACGGGAACAAACTCGGTGCCATCGGGAGGATGGAGCGCCACGGGGCCGCTCACCAGGATCACACGAGCGCCGCGACGCCGCGCGGCATCAGCAATCGCATAGCCCATCTTGCCGGAGGAGCGATTGGTGAGAAAGCGAACAGGATCCACATCTTCGCAAGTTGGTCCGGCTGTGACAAGGACGGTTTCAGTTGCCAGGTCGTGCTTGATGCCGAGCGCTTCGCACACCGCGAGCGCGATGGACTCGACTCCCGCGAGTCGGCCCGCGCCGACCATTCCGCATGCCAAATAGCCTTCGTCAGGAGAAACAATGTGAACGCCGCGCGCGCGAAGCGTTTGCAGGTTCGCCTGCGTCGCCGCGTGCTCCCACATGTTGACGTTCATCGCGGGCGCCACAATCACCGGTGCGGTGGTGGCCAGCGCCAGCGTGGAAAGAAAATCGTCGGAAATTCCCTGCGCGAGTTTGGCGATGCTGTTGGCGGTGGCGGGAGCAATCACCAGCCCGTCAATACGCTGGGCGACGGCGATGTGCTCAATGGCGCTTTCCACGTTGGCGGGCGCGGAGCCTTCCGAGGAAAACATATCGGTGATGACTTTGCGTCCGGTGAGTGCGGCGAACGTGAGGGGCGCGACGAATTCCTGCGCATGGCGCGTCATGACGACCTCGACCTCGAGGCCCTCCTGCTGCAGGCGGCGCACCAGTTCCGCGGCCTTGTAGGCCGCCACTCCTCCTGTCACTCCTAAGGCCACGCGCATGGATCGCTCCGGCGCCTGATGCTAGCCCTTGCGGCGCTTCAGCTCTTCTTCCGAAGGGCCTTGCGCGAGGACAGGCAAATCAAATTCGAGAACGGAGTTCTGGAGTTCTTCCATGGCGATACGCGTCTGCTTGGGAGAACGCGGATTGGCGATCAGAGGAGCGGCGCCCATCATCAACTGGCGGGCGCGGCGAGCGGCGACCACCACATAGGCAAATTTGCTTTCCGGCGGACGATTTTGAACCGTCATCAAAGTTTTAACCTCCAAAGGTTTTCAAAATTCGCTCAACGACCGGCCGCGCCCGGCTGCTCCGGCAACGCGTTCCAAGTCCGATGGCGTGGACCTCGCGACCCGCACGTTCGAGGTCGTCGTTCACCACAATAAAATCGTAGAGCGCAAAACTTTCCATTTCCTTCCGGGCTTGTTGGAGCCGCCGCGCAATATCGTCCTCGGAATCCTGACCGCGCGAACGAATGCGCCGCTCTAACTCTTCCCGCGATGGCGGCACTATAAAAATCGTGACTGCGCCGGGTACCTGCTTGCGAATGCTGGCCGCGCCCTGGACATCAATTTCCAGCACCAGGTCGAGACCGCGCTCCTGCGCCAAGTCCAGCCATTTCCGCGGCGTGCCGTAGCGGTGGCGCCCGAACACCTGCGCGTACTCCAAAAAAGCGTTTTCGCGCACCAGTCGGTCGAACTCGGCTTCGGAAACAAAATCATACCACTTTCCGGGGTTCTCCGTTGGCCGCGGCTTTCGCGTGGTGCATGAGATGGAAAACATCGTGCCGGGAAGGTCGAGCAGCTTCTGTACCAGGGTTGATTTCCCGGAGCCTGAGGGGCCCGAGATCACGAAGACGATTGGCTCCGCGCCAGGCGCCTTCACGCGCCCTCCACCCGGATTTTGTCCGGCAACAGCTGTTCGTGCCGTGTCACTCAATGTTCTGTCCCTGCTCGCGCAGCTTTTCAATCTCGGACTTAATTTCCAGCGCCAGACTGGTAATTTGCAGCCCTTCTTCTTCGACGCCGGGAGTTTTCGAGAGCAGCGTGTTGGCCTCGCGCTGCATTTCTTGCAGTAAAAAGTCGAGCTTCTTGCCCATCTCTCCGGTGCCTCCAAGCAACTTGCCAAATTGCTCCACGTGGCTGGCCAGTCGCGCCAGTTCCTCGCTGACGTCGCTGCGTTCGGCCAGCATTGCCGCTTCCTGCGCCAGCCGCGCCGGGTCCATCGCGCTCTCCCCCAGCAAATCGCGCAATCGCGCCTCCAATCTCTTGGCGTACGCCGGGCGCGACCGCTCGGCGAGCTCCACAATTTTCGCGGCGTTCTCGTCAACTCGCGCCAGATGCCGCCGCATCACCTCGGCGAGCGCGCGCCCCTCAACAAACTGCATCTCTTCAAGCCGCGCCACGGCCTGCGCCACGCATTCCGCCGCCATCGCCGCAAGTTTTGCCGAGCTCTCCTCGGTCATCCCCCCCGCGGGAGTTCCCGGCGCGGCCACAACTCCGGGCAAGCGCATCAACGCAATCAAGTCCGGCTCGCCTTGCAATCCAAATTGCTGCCGCAGGTTATCGGCCGATTGCAAATATGCCTCCGCCAGTTCGCGGTTGATCTGCACCGCTGAAGTACCGACCGGATCCACGCGCAGATTGACATCCACATGACCGCGGTGCAACCGGTCGCGCAGTACGCGCCGAATCTCCGTCTCCAGGGATTCCAATCCCTCCGGCAGTCGCAAATGAATATCCAGGAAGCGGTGATTTACGCTGCGCAAGCTCGCCCGCAACGACCAGCCATCACGCTCCATTCGAGCTTCGGCGAAACCGGTCATGGATTTGAAGCCCATCGGACGTGCGGCGCTTTGTGCGCGTGGGGCGGATTCGCTCATGGTTGCGCCGCTCCCCTTTGCGCCGATGGAACCACAGGCACCGATGGCTGCATCGGCGCTTCCGAGTCTGCGAATTGCATTTCGTACAGCCGCGCGTAGATGCCGGCGCGCGCCAGCAACTCATGGTGCTTCCCCATCTCGCGGATCGTACCCTCATCCAACACCGCTATCATGTCCGCTCGCCGTATGGTGGAAAGCCGGTGCGCAATCACAAACACCGTGCGTCCTATCATTAAGTTCGCTATCGCCTTCTGCACCAGCATCTCCGATTCCGAATCCAGTTCGGATGTCGCTTCGTCGAGTATCAATATAGGCGAATCTTTCAGGATCGCCCGCGCGATGGCCAATCGTTGGCGCTGGCCCCCGCTCAGCCTCTGGCCACGGTCGCCAATCATGGTCTGGTATCCATCGGGCATTTCTTCGATAAAGTCATGGGCCAGCGCGGCCTGTGCGGCGGCCACCACGCGCTCCTTCGGCAATCCCGGTCGTCCATAACAAATATTATTCCAGATCGTGTCATTAAAAAGGATGGTCTCCTGCGTGACGATAGCAATTTGCTCGCGCAGAGAACGAAGTGTAACACCGGCGATGTCGTGGCCGTCAAAGCGCACCGCGCCCGAAACCGGAGAATGGAATCGTGGCAGAAGATTGACGAGCGTGGTTTTGCCCGCACCGCTGCAACCGACGATGGCCACCACTTCGCCGGCGCGCGCGGTGAGATTCACATCCCGCAGGACGGGCGCATCCGGGTTGTAAGCAAAGCCGACGTTGTTCAGCTCAATGTCGCGAGTGAACGGCGGAAGAGGTTTGGCGCCGGGCTGCTCGGATTGTTCTTCTTCCAGCGCAAGGAAATCGAAGACCTGAATCGTGGCGCCGCGCGCTTGTTCGAGTTGCTGGTAGAAAACGCCGATGCGCTTGAGGGGAGTGTAGGCGCTGATCAAGGCAATCACAAAGCTGCCGAACGCGCCGACTGTCATCACGCCGTGATTGATCCTGTCGCGAGCCAGGATTAGCGCTGCGGCGATCACGATCGCGCCCAATAGATCCATCAGCACGCCATTCAGGACGTAGGCGCTGACCCAACGAACATTTTCGCGAAGGAGGCGGCGGGCCGTTTCACGAAACTTGGAAATTTCAAATCCTTCCATGCCGAAGGCTTTGACAACACGGTTTCCGCCGACACCTTCCTGAATCATCTGATTCAATTCGCCCAGGCGGGTCTGGCTCTTTTCCACAGACTTCCGAATCAGCCGTCCCAGCCTGCCAAGGGGAAGCAGAACGGCGGGAAGAACAATCAACGCGCCCAGAGCCATTTTCCAGTCGAGGATAAACAGAACGGAAGTGAGGGCGATCAGACTGAAAATCTGAAGAAAGAAATCGGCCAGGTATTCGGACATGGCGATGCGAACGCGCTCGACGTCATTGATGGTGGCGGACATCAGGCGCCCGATGGGATGGTGCTGGAAAAATCCGATGGGCTGGCGAATCAATTTGGCGTAAACCCTGTTGCGCAGGTCGGTGACGGCGGAAAGGCCGATGTATTGAATAATCATCGTGCCCAGAAATTCGGTGAGCCCCTTGAATAGGAATATCACCAGGAGGGCAATCGCAAATACGGTTCCGGGATTGTGGATGTTGTGTGGAAAAAAAGAATTCAGGTTGATGGTGTGATGGTTCCAGGGCAGCGTGACCAGCGGCGTGGGCGCAGCGGAGTCGGGGCTGTGCGGAACGAGGACTCGGTCGAGAATGGGCCGGACCATCAGCGCCATCAGGGCATTGCCCGCGCCAGAAAACAGCAGGAAAACGGCGCCAACGGCCAGCCACGCGCGGTAGAGACGCACGGTGCCGAACAATCGGCGAAACTCGACAGGAATCATCACGGAAACGCGCCCCGCGAGGGCTTCATCCTCCCCTGGAGAAACCATGCGGCCTTTGCGGCCGCGCCAAATTATCAATCAGCTTAGATGCCGGTTCAAATCGCGGTGCGTAACTTTTGCATGATAGCCGTGGCGCGCCAACGCCTTCCTGACCGCTTCGGCCAGCATCACGGAACGGTGCCGCCCGCCGGTGCAGCCAATCGCGATTGTGAGATAGCTCTTCCCTTCCTGAATGTAGTGCGGGATCAGGTAAACCAAAAGATCCGTTATGCGCTTCAAGAATTCGTCCGTTTGCGGGAACGACTTGATATACCGCGCCACACGCGGGTCCTTGCCGGAAAATGGACGCAGCCGCGCGACAAAGTGCGGGTTGGGCAGAAAACGCACGTCGAACACCAAGTCAGCATCGGCGGGCACGCCATAGCGATATCCAAAACTGACCAGCGAAACCAGAAGCGGACGCTGGCCGCGCGTCTGGAAGCGATCGGTGATGAACTGGCGCAGCTCGTGAACGTTGAACTTTGTGGTGTCAATGACCACATCGGCGAGTTTCTGGATAGGCGCCATAAGCTGGCGCTCGCGGCGAAGGCCCTCGCGCACGGGGCGATCATGACCGAGCGGGTGCGGGCGGCGCGTTTCGCTGAATCGGCGCAGCAGGGATTCCTCGCTGGCCTCGATGAACACCAGCTCGGCGGGGTATCCCTCGCGATGAAGCTGGCGAATCGTTTCAGGAAGCTTCAGGAGCTGACTTCCCTCGCGCGCGTCCACCAAAAGGGCGGCGCGCGAAATTTCGCTGGCTCCAGCGAAATGCATCTCGCTGAAGATGGGTATCAATTCAACGGGAAGGTTGTCAACGCAGTAGAAGCCCAGGTCTTCAAAGGTTTTGAGGACGGTGCTCTTTCCGGACCCGCTCAGCCCGGTGAGAATCACCAGTTGGCGGTTTTCGCGGCTGGTCTTGCGCTTCACCGACGGGCGCGCCTATGCCTTGACCCGGCGCTGGTGGGTGCTGGGAATTCGGAGGACTTCGCGGTATTTCGCGACCGTGCGGCGGGTGACTTGAATTCCAGCCTCGCTGAGTTTCTTGGCGATGGCGTCATCGGTGAGCGGCTTCGACGAGTCTTCTTCCTCGATCATTTTCTTCACCAGACGTTTCAATGAAGAAAGCGACATGTTGCCGCCCTCGGGCCCATTCACCGACTCCGAGAAGAACGAACGCAGTTCGATGACTCCCTGCGGCGTGTGCGCATACTTGCTGGCCACGGCCCGGCTTACTGTGGAGGGATGCACGCCGACTTCCTCGGCGACTTCCTTGATCATCATGGGCTTCAAGTGATCGGGCCCAAAATCCAGGAATTCTCCCTGCCTGCGAATCACAGACTGGCACACGCGAAGGATGGTGTGCTTGCGCTGCTCAATATTTTTCAAGAGTTGGATGGCCGCGGTGAAGCGCTCTTTGACGTAATTCCGAACGTCGCGGTCTGCGGCGTCGCGCGCCAGCAATCGTCTATACACGGGACTCAGCCGCAACTGGGGCAAATCGTCCTCATTGAGGAAAACCTGCCAATCATCGTCCACCTTGCGGAAATAAACGTCCGGCTCAACCAGGCGCGGCTGTGTCTTGTTGTAACGCAGCCCGGGGCGCGGATCGAGTTTGCGGATCACGTCCATCGCACGCTTCACAAGTTCATACGGACGGTTGAGCGCGCGCGCAATCTCCTTGAGCTGATTGCTTTGAAGCAGCTTCCAGAGCGGTGAATCGGGTTCGACCAGCGCGGCCGGCGCTGCAAGTTCCGGCGGTGCACTGCCATTTGAAGATACTGCGGATACCGCGAGGTCCACCGCCAGTTTATCTACGCTCTCCTCTGTGTGTTCGGAGGGCAATCCTTCCGATTCAGGCATTGCCGGCTTCGCCTCAGCCGGATTAGCCTCAGCGATAATCGCAGCACTGGGCTGCGGTTCGGCAACTTTTGGATTCACGCTTCCAGCGGCCAGCGTTTTCTTGGGCAAACATTCGGAGACCAGTTGCTGCGCCAGCATGTTTTGCGGATCGAGTACCTTGAGCTGGATCAGCAGGCACTCGCGCAAATTGCGCGCGCCAACCCCCAACGGATCGAATTCCTGCACCACGGCCAGCGCCTCTTCCACATCGTCCATGGTATAGCCGCCATTCAAGGCCACTTCCTCGAGCGATGCCGTCAGATAGCCGTCCTCGTCCAGATTCCCGATGATGGTTTCCGCGATTTCGCGTACCGTCTCGGAGCAAACGATGCCGTGCAATTGCCATTCGAGATGGTCGGTCAACCCTTCCGGGGAAGACAGGAATTTTTCAAAGGAAGGCCGCTCAATTACTTCCCGCTCGCGATTGGATCCGTCATTCGTTCCGGAGTCGAGATACTGATAGAGCGCGGACACATCGAACTCATCAAATGGGTTCGCTGCTTCGGTTTCTGGCAATTTTTCCGTTTCAGCTTTCAGGAATGTTTCGGTGGTGTAGTCTTCCGTGACGGGGGTTTCTTCGGTGACTTCTTCAAGTACGGGGTTGGCCACCAATTCCGTGTTCAACATTTCGCGCAGTTCCAGCCGGTTCAGCGCCAGCACGCTCACCATTTGAACAAGGCCCGGCGTCAGAATCTGCTTCTGTGAAACCTTGAGATGCAGTTTTGGCTGGAGCCAGCTCATGGCCGAACTTCGCGTTGTGTCCGCGTTCTCCTAATTAAATCCTAGATAATCAGTGCAACCGGAATCGCTCGCCCAGATAGACGCGCCGGACTTCCGCGTCTTCGCTAAGCTCTTGGGGCGTGCCCGACCGGAAAATCTTCCCACTGCTGATAATATACGCCCTATTCGTCACCGAAAGGGTAGCCGGAACATTGTGGTCTGTCACCAGTACCCCGATGCCGCTGGCGCTCAAATCTCCGATCAGCCTTTGCAACTCAACCACGGTCAGCGGGTCAATGCCGGAAAAAGGCTCATCGAGCAGGATAAATGCCGGCTCCAGCACCAGCGAACGGGCAATTTCCAATCTGCGCCGCTCGCCACCCGATAAATTATAGGCGCGATTGTAGCGGACCGTCTCTAACCCCATCTGCGCCAAAAGCTCTTCCAGGCGATCGCGCTCCTGCTCATTTGTAAGCGAAAGCGTTTCCAGCACCGCGCGCAAGTTTTCTTCGACCGTCAACTGCCTGAATACCGATGGCTCCTGGGGAAGATAACTGATGCCGCTGCGGGCCCGGAGATACATGGGGAGGTCCGTTATGTCGTCGCCATCCAGCAGGACCTGGCCGGAATCGGGCCGGGCCAGGCCGACCATGATGTAAAAGGTGGTCGTCTTTCCCGCGCCATTCGGCCCTAATAGGCCAACCACTTCACCCTGCTGGATTTCCAAGCTGACGTCATTAACTACCTTACGGCCTCGATAGGTCTTGTTGATCTCGGTGGCCTGGAATCTCAGCATTGGGCTTCATTTCTTGACCCGGTATCGCGTGACGGTGCGCGAACGTTCATCCGACTCTACAAGAATCGTATCATCCGCTAGAAACAAGGTCAATTGACGGCCCTTGGTCGAGTTTCCAGCATTGTCGTAAAGTGTTGGATTTCCACCAGAAAGGACGAATTTACCCGCAACGGCATCGTAATCGGCCCGCTCGGCGGTGCCCCGGCGGTCATTTTGCTTGACGATAACGTTGCCCGTCGCCACCGCGTGATCCAGCCGTTTTGCGGCCCCCACTCCTGTTGATTGCGAGTTTGGCAATGATTGTGCTGGAGATTTCGTTGAGGCAAAGAATAGATCGCAGGCCTGGCCATTGATATTCCCCTTCTGCGATTCAGCGGTAAACCCCTGGTCCAAATGCACCATCGATTTTTCATCGAAGTACGTGAGCGTGCCGGATCTGATCCGCCACACATCAGGCTGAGTTGACGCCCCGGACGCGGTGGTTGGACTTGCCTGCGCTCCGGAGGACCCTTTGCCCGCACCCGGCTTCGGACTTTGGAATAACGGGTTTGTTCCAGCAGCCGATGGCACCTGGACGAATACTGCCCGTACATTTCCACGTGCATCCAGTTGATTTGTCGGGCGATTCAGCTCAATCTCATCGGCCTCCATGATCGAATCGCCCTGCCATAGTCGCGCATGCCCCGAATACAATGCGTGTCCGGTAGTCGAATTGCCCACCAAGTGCTCGGCAATAATATTTGCGGGATCAGGTCCAAGACTGGGTGACATTCCCATTCCGCCGCCGGAGCTGGCATTTGTTTTTGTCCCGGTTAGTTTTCGGTAGGTGGTCAGAACGTTGCCGTCAGCGCGCATTTCATCGGTGCGTTGATTGAAGGTGATGGAGTCGGCCTTGGTCCGCGTCGCTGCATCGGCGGCCTCCGCTGATCCGTTCAGTGTGGCCACCTCGCTGGCGCGATCCATGTGCGCTTTAGCGGCCTGCCCGGAGCGATCGGCGTAATGTAAGCGGACGTTGCCGCTTTGGTCCAGCGACGTCCACTGCCCTTGTGTATCAAATTCGGCGGCCAAGTCCTGTGAAGTGGATGTCTGTGGCAGCTTTCCGGGCAAATCTTGTTCCACCTCCGCGCCCCCGTGAGCCTCCATGTGCCTCAGATGACTGCGGTCGCTGAAATCTGTTTCGATCCTTTCCCCTTTAATTCGGAGGACGCGTTGCTGAGAATTTGCCTGTCCGGGAATTTGTTCATGCGAAATCATCGTCGCCGGAGCCAACGTGCGCGCGCTCCCAGGCCGGTAAGCAGGCCGCATGCCCGGTTGCTTCGGTGGAGCAGGAACGAAGTCCATTACCATTGCCGCGGTTTCTATCGTGCGCGTGTGGCTGCCGCTGGTTGAATCAATCTTGACTCCGCCATTGGCGTTGAACGTCTTCGGCTGATTGAACTTGGGAACCATGTCCAAATCCACGCGCGCGGCGGTAAAATGGTTCGTGTCCGTGGAAGTCTTGTCGTCCCCCACTACATTTCCAACTGCCGACAATTTCTTAATCCATCCTTCCGGCGCCAGATCCGCGATGAATTGATCCGCGGTAACGGATCCGCTTCCCTTTGCATCCGCCGAGCGCATTTGCGGGCGGCCGTTGGAGTCTCCTACGGCCGTGACACGGCTGGCATGGAAATCTTTGTCCAGATCGACGCTCAGCTGCGCTGCACGCAACTCACGCTTGAGTGAGTCCGCGGGTGTTGCCACGGCCGTGCTGACCTCTTGCCCGCGCTGGCTCGGACGAATATCCTGTGTCGCCACAACCGGGCCGTCCAAAAACATCACCCGCGATTCACGGCGAAATTCCACCCTGGAGCCCGTCAAATTCACGGGAGACGCCGCCATGGCCGCAGCCGCGGGGTCTTTCAGCGAGTTGCTCGGCGCGGCAGGCGTAAGATTCATTTCCACGTTCTTGCGCAAAATCATGATCCCGCTGTCGGAGCGGTAGGTCACACCTATGGCTTTTCCATTGCCGCCCGGAAAAGTGAACTCAATCGGCTGATCGGTGGTCGCCTCGCCCGAGTCCTTATCAAATGTCACGCCTTTTGTGGTGGCGTGGACGATGCGGGCTTTCACGGCGCTTCCGGCCGGTGCCGCCGAGACGTGGCGAGCTTCCTCGGCGCTTTCCAGATCCAACTGAACAGCGCCGGCGCAAAAGAAGCGGTCCGGGTCGGTCAGGTACTCGCAGGAGTGCGTATGAATATTGTCGGAACGATCCCCCTTTCGGCCGAAGATGGTTATCCAAACATCTTCGAGCAAGGTGCGATTGGTGTCCTTGTAGACGGTGACCGTCGAAGCCCGGACCGTGAACAGCGTCTTATCCTTATCGCCGCTGGAATACGTAAATGTTTGCGAGCTCTTCTCAACTTCCGCCGGGACCGTGGGAGGCGAATTCTTTTGGGCGTCGCGGGCTTGAAATGAATGGTGAACGTAAACCACAACCATTCCCAATACCATCACCCCAGCGATGATGGCCGCCCAGCGAGCGTAGCGATTGGCTTGAGTGGTGCGCATAACTGGCTCGAACCCTATGCCCCCTATCCATTCTAGAACAATTGCAGCGGCCTGGAGAGGCAAACCCGGCAGGTCTATTCAGAGGAGGACGTGGAGGCCGATCTTGCGGGCACAATATCCGTCTTGATCAGAACTTCGTCAGCTCCTGCAACATCCCGCGCAGAAGGCGTCAGGATCGTTTTCGGGCCGATGTAGATTTTCTCGCCTCGGGTCACGGCCAGCCGGACGTCGCCCTCGCTGACGAATGCTGAAACGGAAGCAGCCGTAGATCCAGAGATTGTTCCAGGTTTTGGCGCAGGAGACTTGCCCACCGATGCGGCCTGTGCGCTTGAAGATGATGCCGCGTCGCGCGGGATTCCCAGATGGGCCATCACATGCTCGACGGCGTGAGCAATGGCGGCGCGATCGAGCGTGCTCGAAGTGGTGCTTGCGGTCTTCGCAGGTGCGACGGGCGCTTGTGAAGTGCCGGCGGAGATTGCTGTCGCCGCGTGAGGCGTTGCCTCTCCTTGATCCACATTGCCTCCAATGGTTTCCATGCGCCGTGCGGCAGGAATGGTGCGGTGCTCAATCGAGCGCGACTCCCAGGCGACACGGCGAAGATTCATCAAGTGCTGGGGGCCAATATTATCGGACGTGATGTTTCCGCCTTGAGAGCCGCAACCAAGCGTCATCGCGGGAAACAGGTTGGTTGAATAGCCGACTGACCCGTGCGTGGACGCAGTGTTGACGCAAACACGGAAGGCGGGGACGGTCTCGCCAAATTCCCTCGCGGCGGCTGCGTCCTGCGTGTGGATGGAAGCCGTGTGCCCTATTCCCCCAAATCGCAACAACTGTGTGCACAGGGCGATGCCCGCGGCAAGATTTGGAACGGAGTAAAACGCCAGTACGGGGCACAGTTTCTCCGCCGAAAGCGGGACCTGGCGGCCAACAGCATCCAGACGCGCAATCAGGACGCGCGTTTCCGCGGGCACGGCAATGCCGGCAAGTTCAGCGACGTGCGGCGCGGGCCGGCCCACAACTTTCGGACTGGGCGAGTGAGAGCCACCCGGAAAAATCAACTCGCCGACGCGGCGCATTTCGTCTTCGTTTAAAAAATATCCGCCCTGTTTGCGGCATTCTTGGAGAGCAGATTCCTTCACCGATTCCTCGACCACCATGGCCTGCTCGGAAGAACACAACGTGCCGTAATCAAATGTTTTTCCAGCGAAAATATCGGCGACCGCTTTGCTCACATTCGCGGTGTGTTCGATGAATGCAGGAACATTGCCAGGACCGACGCCATAGGACGGCTTGCCCGAGCTGTAGGCCGCGCGCACCAGTCCCGTGCCGCCGGTGGCCAGGATCAATCCCACTTCGGGTGCGTGCATCAATTCCTGCGTTCCCGCCAGAGTGGTGCGCTCCAGGCAAGTCACAAGTCCATCTGGAGCACCTGCGGTCGACGCCGCGCGGGCCAGGAGCTTGGCCGTTTGACAAATGCAGCGTGTGGCCGAGGGATGGGGACTCATGACAATCGCATTCCGGGACTTGAGAGCGATGAGTGTCTTATAGATCGCGGTGGACGTAGGATTGGTGCAGGGAATAATCGCGCAGACCACACCTACGGGCACGGCCACTTCCAGAATTTTCTTCTCTTTGTCCTCGTGCACCACGCCAACGGTTCGCATCCCTCGAATGGCCCGCGGCACATCCACGGCCGCAACACGGTTCTTCAGAATTTTGTCGGGTACGTTGCCATAACCGGTTTCCTCCACAGCGGCGCGCGCCAGAGTCTCCGCCGCCGATACAGCCGCCTTGGCGACCGCCTCCACAACCGCATCCACTTTTTCCTGGGAGAATTGGGCGTATTTCTGTTGCGCAGCGGCGGCTATCGCCGCCATTTCGCGGGCTTCTTGAATGGAGACGAGGTCGCGATCTCGCAATTGCACTGTAGGGCTCCTCGCCAAAAATCAAAAAAGGGGCGCAGCCAGCAGCGCCCCTACAAGTTCATTTGCCTCCCGGCAGGCTTACTTCTTCGCTGCTTGTCCCCCGCCGCCGGGAAGAATCTTTTCCACGTGCTCGTGCGGGCGCGGGATCACATGGACCGCCACCAACTCGCCCACGCGGCGTGCCGCGGCCGCACCCGCATCGGTGGCCGCCTTTACCGCGCCAACATCGCCGCGCACCATCACGGTGACGAATCCCGCGCCGATATATTCCTTTCCAATCAGCACGACGTTGGCTGCCTTGACCATGGCGTCGGCAGCTTCGATGCTGGCCACCAGCCCTTTGGTCTCAATCATTCCCAACGCCTCGTAGGACATGCGTTCCTCGCTCGCGTGACGTCCGCTGCTTCCGGCCACCCGGAAAATAATTGCGCCCCCGGCCACTCCGGCCGCACGCGCGGGATGAGCCTAGCATGGGCCTCGGAGTGAATCAAGGAAGCTGCGCGAGTGAAACTGGGAACAACTGTGGAAAACCGGGCAGCCGGGGCGTGCTGGCGTGCAAGCGGACGATCAGGGAGAGACCAATCGTCCCAGACCTGCCGAACAAACTCCGTCTCGAGTGCTGTTCTTCACGTTGTACATGGCCTCGTCGGCCAATTGCAGGAGCTGATCTTTTGTGCGCGAGTCCGAGGGATACGATGCCACTCCGACGCTGGGAGTGATGTTTACGTTCAGCCCATCGCTTTGCAGCCAGAGGGTTTCGCGAATGAGTTTATGCAGACGGCGCGCGACGGTGCAGGCGCTTTCCTTAGAAGTCTGCGGCAGGAGGATAACAAACTCATCGCCACCGTAGCGGAATGCAAAATCAATCAACCGGCAATTGAACTTGAGCATCTGCCCGATTTCCGCGAGCAGCTTTGAACCGATCAAGTGGCCGTGTGTATCGTTCACTTTCTTGAAGAAGTCCAAGTCGATAAAAATGAGCGAGAACTCATACCCATAACGCTGCGAACGGTAGATCTCGGTTTCAAGGATGAAATGCAGATGGCGGGCGTTATAGAGATTCGTGCAGTCGTCGGTGATGGTGAGTTCGTGAATGCGTTTCACGTGCCGCGCGTTTTCAATCGCGATGGCCGCAAAATCAGAAAGCGCTTCGAGCAAGGCCAGACTGCGGTCATCAAACCCTTCCGGGCCTACGCAGTTCACCAGTTCGATGACCCCCAAGCAACGGTCTCGGAAACGGACCGGCACCGCAACAATGGATTGGGTTTCCGTATTCGTCTTTTTGTCCAGCTGGGAAAAGAATCTGGTGTCGCGGCTGACGTCGGGGACAATCACCGCCTGATTGTTCTGGGCCACCCATCCGGCAATGCCCTGCCCCATTTTGATGCGCACTTCTTTCAGCGCCTGCGCTCCCTTGCCGATGGCCAGCTCGAAGTAAAGTTCCTGTTTGGCTTCGTCCACCAGAAGCATGGACCAGGTGTCAGGCCGTAAGAACTCGTCAATTTTTTCCATGATGGTGCGCAGGACCTGCTCAAGCTCCAAAGAGCTTGTGAGCGCCTTGCCGAGTTCATGGAATACGATTACTTCGCCGGACGGGCGTCCGGTGCGTGTTGTGCCAGGATTGCGGCGGCGTTCAACGCCTTCAAAGTTGCTGGTGTCGGACACTCTATTTTCCGGACCCGGAGCTGAATTGCGGGGCCGCGAACCGTCTCTCGCGGAGGGGCCATCATATTTCTTATCACCGATAATAGCCCTGCGCAATCGGCTGTTCGACTGAGTGTGACCACATGCCATACTTTGGGGAGGATCTGCGCTTTCCCATTTTGGGACTTGCACTTAGGCAAAATATTTCGCGCGGATTGACACCCTTCGGAGCGCCGCCTATATTGAATCTCTGACGTTGCGCGGGTTAGTTTCCACGCGAATTGGGCTTCAGCGCATCAACGAAATGCCAACAGAGAAAAAGGAAGTAATCAAAGCTGGGTTTGGCGAGCGACTCAGGCGTGAGCGCGAAATGCGTGGCATTTCGCTGGACGAAATCACGACCGCTACGCGTATTGGCCTGCGTTTTCTCGAAGCGCTTGAGAATGAGAGATGGGACCAGCTCCCCGGCGGCGTGTTCAACCGCGGGTTTGTCCGCGCCGTGGCGCATCACCTTGGGCTCAACGACGAAAACCTATTAGCCGAGTACACTCTGGCGACGGGCGACCAGCCGTCCCCATCCTCCAGCGTTGTTCGTACTTCGGCGATGCCGGAATCGGGCGGACACTGGTTCACCTGGGTGATCGTCCTTGTGGTGATTGGCGCGGTGGCGTTCGGAGCCTGGTATGGCTGGCGCCGGCACCTGGCACACAGGAATATTTCTCACGCCGCCACATCGTTGGATCTGCCCGAATCAGGATTGCGATTATTGTGGCCTGGAATTTAGACGCCTTTATCGGAGGCACCCATCAGTTCCGAGACCGATCAACTCCGGGAAATGTTCCGCACAGGTCGCGCTCCCATTGAGCGCAAGCTCGCTGTTTGCACCGGAGCGGCGCCGCTCGCGCCAGAAGACCGGGCGGAATTGCTGGCCATCCTTTCCGCCGATCCTGATAAGCGCATCGCGGAGAGGTCTGCCAGCTCACTGCTTTCCCTGCCTATAAGCGCCTTCACCGCCGCTCTGGCTCGATCTGATGCCGCACCACAATTGTTTGAGTATTGCGCAACCAATCTGATCGACAAGCCGGAGATCGCGAGCGCTCTGGTCAGGCACCAGGGCGCTCCGCTCCCGGTGCTGGCAAGAGTGGCGCTTCATCTGCCGGAAGAAGAAGCCCGGGCTCTGGCCAATGATCTCGATTTGATGAGTACGCGTCCGGAGTTGGCGGAAATTCTCCGTTCTTCCCCGGCGATTGCTCCTGATCAACGGCAAATGCTGGATGAGATGGGTCAGGGAGCGCCTGACTCCGCCGTATTGGCCGAGGTCCTCAAGGAGATTGAGGGGGATCAAGAGAAAAAGCAGTCGCTTCTCCAGCGACTTTCGCGCATGCGAGTGGTTGAGCGGATGCAATTGGCTATCAAGGGGGGCCGCGAGGAACGTATGGCGCTCATTCGAGATTCCTGCAAAGTCGTTCAACGCGCCGTGATGCAATCTCCCAAGTTATCGGAGCGTGAAGTGGAAGGCTTTGCGGGGATATCCAGCTTGAGCGAGGATGTCTTGCGCATCATTGCCAATGCCCGGAACTACCGCAAAAACTACGCGATTGTGCGGGCCCTGGCATTCAACCCCAAGACGCCACTCGACGTTTCCTTGCGCTTGCTCCCGATGGTTCATGTGCCGGAACTGCGCAGCTTGATGTCGAACAAGAATATTCCGGAGACGCTGCGCACGACGGCCACAAAACTTTTCCGACAGCGCACGGATAAAAAAGACTAAAGGTCCGCAGGAAATGCCCATCGCCGGCAGATGCGCGGTGTCCTTATAAGTTTGAAGCATCGAATGGCCTGGGCAGTAGGGCTGACATGTGATGCAATTCCATTTTTCCCTTGAGGTTGCCGAGAATTACTTCGGCGTCTCCACAAAACTCCCAAATAATCTGACGGCAGGCTCCACAGGGCGGCGTGAGCTTGTCGGTGTCGGTGACGACTGCGATGGCGTCGAAACCTCGCTCGCCTTCTGAGAGAGCTTTGAAGATGGCGACACGCTCAGCGCATATCGTCAGGCCATAGCTGGCGTTTTCCACGTTGCAACCGGAATAGATGCGCCCGGACTTCGCGCGCACCGCGGCGCCCACACGAAACTTGGAGAAAGGCGCTACCGCGTTTTCCCGTCCGCTGCGCGCCGCGGCGAGCAACACTTCCCTGTTGCCCGATGTGGTCATATGTTGGCCTCTGATTTGCCGGTCTCCGCGGCGATGAGCGGGAGCACCGCCCGCAGCAAGGCGACAAATTGATCTTTCACGCGCTCACCCGTCTCCAACACCTCCTGGTGATTGAGCGGCTTGTCGATGATGCCCGCGGCCATGTTAGTCACGCAGGAAATGCCCAGGACCTGCATTCCCATGTGGCGCGCGGCGATCACTTCGGGGACGGTGGACATCCCCACCAAATCAGCACCAATAGTTGCGAGGTATCGAATTTCAGCGGGCGTCTCGTAGCTCGGGCCGGAGAGCGCGGCGTAAACTCCTTCGTGAATGGAGACACCTAGCCTGCGGCCCTCTTGCAGCGCGAATCCGCGAAAGGCCTTGGCGTAGGCATGGGTCATATCTGGAAATCGCGGGCCAAACCTTTTGTCGTTGGGCCCGATCAAAGGGTTCAAGCCTTGCAAATTGATGTGGTCGCGCAGCACCACCAGCGCGCCCTGTTTGTAGCTGCGATTGATGCCTCCGGCGGCATTGGTGAGGACGACGGAGCGGATTCCCATGCGGGCGAATACGCGCATGGGAAAAATCACTTCGCGGAGCGAATAGCCTTCATAGAAATGCACCCGCCCCTGCATGGCGGCGACGGAAATTTCGCCGGACTTCCCGGGCAAATTGCCAATGACCAGCTTCCCGGCGTGACCCACTGCCGTGGAGCGCGGAAAGGACGGGATGCGCGCGTATTCAATGCGTGTGGCGCCTGCCAGATCATCGCCGAAGCTGCCCAATCCACTTCCGAGCACGACGCCGATGTGCGGGCGAAGTTTGGTCTTCGAGAGGATGCTTTTCGCGGCAACCGTCGCTCGGACGAAATCGGGGCTTGAGCGCGCCGAGCGTGTGCTTGTTGGACTCACAAGAACATCCCAACAATGCATGCGGACATCAGGTTGGCCATGGTGCCCGCGAGCATGGCACGCAGGCCGAGCTTGGCGAGGTCCCCGCGCTTATTGGGAGCCAGCGCGCCGATCCCGCCAATTTGCATTCCGATGGAGCTGAAGTTTGCGAAGCCGCACAACGCAAATGTTGCGATGGTGAACGACCTCGGGTCAAGCGCCGCTTTCATGGGGCCAAGGAATGAAAACGCCACCAGTTCATTCAATACCATGCGGATACCAAGCAAATTTCCGATGGCTACGCAGTCGTGCCATGGAACGCCGATTACCCAGGCCACTGGCGCGAATATCCATCCGAAGATTTGTTGCAGCGACGACGGGAACCACGCCATTCCATGCGGGGCAAGCCAGTTATGCACTCCGCCAAGCAAACCATTGGTGAGCGCAATGAGAGCAAGAAAGGAAATCAGCATGGCCGCAACATTGATGGCCAACCATAAACCATCGGTGGTTCCGCGCGCGATAGCCGAAAGGAAATTGTCCCCCTTATGTTCGGCATTTTCGGGCAAAGTAACATTGCCTGCTGTCAGCGCCACTTCCGTTTCGGGCACCATCATTTTCGCAATGAGCAAAGTTCCTGGCGCCGTCATGATGACAGCGGCGAGAAGATGTTTGGCTTCCACGCCGAAGGCAATGTATGCGGCCATGATTCCGCCGGAGACGTGGGCCATGCCGCTGGTCATCACGGTCATCAATTCGGAGCGCGTCAGGTCGGGCAGAAATGGCCGGATGGTCAGCGGCGCTTCCGTCTGACCCATGAAGATGCTGGCGGCAACGTTGAGCGATTCCGCGCCGCTCGCGCCCATGACTCGCTGCATCACCCAAGCCGCAATCCGGATGATGAATTGCATCACGCGGAGGTAATAGAGAAGCGCAAAGAATGCGGCGATGAAAATAATCGTGGGGAGCACTTGAAAGGCGAAGATAAATCCCACGGAGGATTTCTCCGCGCCGAGCGGCCCAAATACGAATTCCGATCCGACGAAAGCGTAGCTCAGTAGCTTCTTCACGCCGTCGCCCGCCACGCTTAGGATATGCTCGCCGAGTGTGAACTTCAGCGCAAAGAACGCAAACAATACCTGCAAGCTCAGTCCCCAGAGGATTGTCTTCACCTTGATGGCGCGGCGATTCGACGACATTAAGTAGGCGAGACCCAGCATGGTTGCCAGGCCGAGGATTCCAGTGAATCGCTCCATCCGTTGCCTCCGGTTTCTTGTTGCTGAGCCGAATCGCGATGCGTCTAGATTCCAATCACTTTGTGCACCAGCGGGCGCGGCGCCGGCGGCGCGGGCGCGATGCGGTAGCTGGATTCCACCAGCTGCCGCGCTTCCGCCAGGCGCGCGTCGGAGTTGTAATGCAGCGTTGCCAACGGCGCGCCGCGTTCGACACGGTCGCCCAGCCGTCGGTGGAATTCCAGGCCGACGGCGGGATCTATCGCGTCTTCCTTTTTTTCACGGCCACCGCCGAGAACGCCGCAGGCGATACCCAGCCGCTCGCAATCGATCTCAGCCACAAAACCCGCTGCGGCGCTGGTCACGTCGAGCTTCACGCGAGCTTTCGGCAGGCGTTGCGGCTCGTCCACGACGCGCGCGTCCCCGCCCTGTTCGTGGATGATCTCGCGGAATTTATCACGGGCGCGCCCGGATGCAATCATTTCCTCGGCGAGCTTCCGGCCTTCGGCTACATCCTTTGTGCGGTCGCCCAGGAAAAACATCCAGCCGGAAAGTTCGATGGACAATGCGCGCAGATCGGCGGGGCCGGCGCCGCCGAGCACCTCGATACATTCGCCGATTTCCATAGCGTTGCCGGCGGTGCGCCCCAGCGGCTGATCCATGTCGGTGATGAGCGCGACCATTTTTTTGCCCATGCGCTTCCCTGTTTCCACCATCAGTCCGGCGAGGTATTCGGCGTCTTGGATTTTTTTCATGAACGCGCCGGAACCGGTTTTGACGTCAAGAACCAAAGCATCAATTCCTTCGGCGAGTTTCTTGCTCATGATTGAGGCGCAAATCAGGAAGGGATTGTCCACGGTGGCGGTGACGTCGCGCAGCGCGTAGATTTTTTTGTCGGCAGGGGCAATTTCTTGCGTTTGGCCGATCAAGGCGCAGCCACATTTGGCCAGCACACGGCGAAATTCGGCGAGGGAGAGATTGACGTTGAACCCGGCAATGGATTCGAGTTTGTCGAGAGTGCCGCCGGTGTGGCCGAGGCCGCGGCCGCTGATCATTGGTACGCGCAAACCGCCAACGGCCACGATGGGAGCGATAACCAGCGAAGTTTTGTCGCCCACGCCGCCGGTGGAATGTTTGTCCACTTTGCGGCCGGGCAAATCGCTCCAGTCGAGAACTTTTCCGGAATGGAGCATGGCGTCGGTGAGGGCAGCAAGTTCGGCGGGAGAGAGGCCACGAATCCATGCGGCCATGAGCCACGCGGCCATCTGGTAATCGGGAATGGTGTTGTGAGTGTAGCCCTCGATGAGGAATTTTATTTCTTCGGGAGTGAGCTCCCCGGCGTCGCGCTTCCGGCGAATCAGGTCCACAACGCGCATGCGCGACGAGGCTAGCACTGGCACTAGAGGGCGTCAACGCAGCGCCCGTCAACAGGCACGACCAGGTTACGGTGCTAAGCGGAGAATTGCGAAATGGATTGAGCAGGAGGTGTTTTTTGAACATCCGCGGCAACGGCCAGAATTTCCGTGTGGATCCGTGAATTGGAGGCCACACATTCCTTCGCGCCCAATTGATAGGGTTGGCCAGCGAAATCGGTGACGGTGCCGCCCGCTTCACGAACCAGCAGAGTGCCGGCGGCGGTGTCCCAAGGGTTCAGACCGAATTCCCAGAAGCCGTCGAATCGGCCGCAGGCGACTGAAGCGAGATCGAGCGCGGCGGAACCGGCGCGGCGGACGCCGTGCGAGCGCAAGGTGAAATTCCAGTAGTAATTGATATTCGGATTCTGCGCGCGCTTGTGCGCGGGAAACCCGGTGCCGAGGAGACTGGTGGCCAGTTTTTCGTTGGAGGAAACCTGGATGCGCTTGTTATTCAGATATGCGCCCTCACCGCGCGCGGCGGTGAAGAGCTCCTGCGAGACTGGTTGATAAACGACGCCCACGAGAATTTCTTCGTTCCCTGCCGCGCCCTCAGCCAGCGCGATGGAAACGCAAAACCAGGGAAATCCATGCGCGAAATTCGTGGTGCCGTCCAGCGGATCGATGTACCAGGTGTGCTGCGCGCCCGAGGCTTCCGCGGCACTGGCCGAATGCCGGCCGCTTTCTTCGGCCACAATCGCATGCTTCGGAAAATAAGTGCGCAGGCGGCTTATGATGGCCTGCTCGGAGCGGCCATCGGCCTGCGTAACGATGTCCACTTCTCCTTTGTAATCAATTTTCACCGGCCGCGCGAGTTCGGCGACAAGGATTTCACCGGCTTCGCGCGCTGCTTCTACGGCAACTTCCAAGTAGGAGTGCATCGGACTCATCGTAACAGAGCGGAGGTGGCGCAGCCATTCGCGGTGTGCGAAATTCTGATTATGGGTTAAGGTTTTTCGTCCGGGGGAATGTAGGCTTGGCGGTAGCGCATTTTGAAATCGCCCTGCACATGCAAATCAATCCTGCGAAGCGCATTCCCGCTGGCTTTGACTTCGGGATAGTAGCCAATACGGTATTGGGTGCGGAGCTCGCGGTCGATCAGCGAAAAAATTCCCTCCAGCTCCGATGAGCCGCTGGGAAAATACATCGCGCCGCCGGTGGTTTCGGTGATGGTTTCCAAGGCGTGTTCACCGGCAGTGTTGCGCCCGCTTTCTGTTTTCACCGGCCGCAACACCACGGTGTAGAGCATCGCTCCGCTGCGCACGGCTTGATTGCGCGCCGTTTCATAGGAGGCCTTACTGGTGGATTCGCCCGCGTCGGTGACCAGCACGATGACGCGCCGGCGATCTGTCTTCCGTTTGGAAAGAGTCTGAGCGCCCAGATAAATGGCATCATACAGGGCCGTGCCGCCGCCCTTCTTAACGGCGTGGACGGCGTGCTGCAGATGCGGCACATCGGAAGAAAAATCCGCAAGCACGTGCACGTCGTCATCGAATGAAAACACAGCCAACGAATCTCCCGGCCGAACCACCTTCCTGATGAATTCGGATGCCGCCTGGACCTGTTGTGAAGAATCGAGCCGGGTGCTTCCGCTGGCGTCAATCATCAGCGCCAGATCGAGAGGGAGATGCGTTTCCGACTCAAATATGGCGATCTTCTGTGGGACGCCGTCGTCGAAGACCTGGAAGGAATCTTTGGTCAGGCCGGAGATGGGCTGGTTGTGCGAGTCCACCACGCTGGCAAGTATATTGACCAGTTCCACCGAAACGCGGATGGGTTCCTGTTGCGCGCCGGTGGGCAGGGCAGAAATCCCAAGTGGAAGCAGGGTTAAAGAGGCGACCAGGGTGACGATTAGCAATATTTGAAAGGCTGGGGGTGGTTTTTTCATCTAAGAGTTGGATTCACCAGAGCGCAAAAAGGTTTTCGCGGGCATCCCCTCACCATCCGCCCATACGGCGCCATCACTGAAATGTTCCTGCTTCCAGATGGGCACGGTGCACTTAAAAGTGTCGATAGCGAACCGGCAGGCGTTGAACGCCGCGGCGCGATGCGCGGAGCTCACCGCAATCAGAATGCTGGTTTCCCCAATTTCAAGCCGCCCAAGGCGGTGAAGCATCAGGATGCGGTCCACCGACTGTAACCGGTGGATTTCTCCGCAAATCTCGCGCATTTTTGTCAGCGCCATTTGCTCGTAGGCTTCGTAAACGAGGAAAAGCGTCTTCTTGCCGCGCGAATTATTTCGGACGATTCCCTCAAAGACGACCACGGCGCCGTCGGCGGGAGCCTTTACCTGCTCGGCGATGCCGGCGGTGATGGGGGTGCGCACAATTTCGCAGACATCGCCCGGCGCCTTCACTTCATCGGCGGGTCCTCCCCCCCCACTTACCGGAGGCAAGAAAGCGACCTCATCACCGGAGGCGAGCGCCACGCCCCACTCGGTGTATTCCTGATTTACGGCGGCAGCCACTGACGGACGGAATCGCGCCAGCTCAGGAAACCTGCGGCCGTATCGGGCGAAAAGATCCTCCACGCGCGCGCCATCACCTAGTTCTGCGGTGTCTTCCGCCAAACCCACGATTTCTTTCAACCGGCCGAAGAAGAGAACGCGCACACGCATGGCGGCATTTTATCCTCGCGCGATGCGATTGGCCAGCGATGTGGAGGAATGAGGGATGCGCATCAATGGCTGAATGAGTATTTCTACTTTTTCTTTGATTTTGGCTTTTGAGAATCAGTGACGGGAAGCGGATGCGTTGGGCCACCGCGAGGACCATTCTCGAAAAGCGCCCCGCCGCCAAAAAGCAAGACGATGAGGGCCAGAACTATTAACCAATGAATGGGATGAATTCCCATGGTAGTTGATGGATTCTAACATTGAGCGTCAGGATTTGGCGATTCCATTGAGGGTGACGAAGGCTTACTCTGGCGGCCATTCCAATCATTTTGAAAAGGCTGACAACGCTGTCACAAATTGGCAACGCAAATGAATCGCAATCCGAGAAAGTCGCTGCAAACGCTTGACGCGCATTTGCGCCGGGCATAGCCTCAAATCAAGTGAAAATTCAGAGATCCACTTTTGGACCGGGAGACAAAGCTTCATGCGCGTCCTGATTTCTGGCTCCTCGGGATTGATCGGCACGGCAATTTCTGGATTGCTCGCTGAAAATGGGCACACGGTTTCGCGACTGATTCGGCCGCAAAGCCGCACCTCCATGAGTGAAGGCGGCGTCCGGTGGAATCCCAATGCAAATGACCTGGATGCCGCGGCGGCCGAGGGCGCGGGCGCCGTGATCCATCTGGCCGGGGCATCCATTGGCGAAGGGCGCTGGACCGCATCGCGCAAGGCTCTGTTGCGCGAGAGCCGTGTGGAAGCCACTCGCCAGCTGGTCGCTTCGCTCGCCGGACTTTCAGCAAAGCCCAAAATCTTTATCTCTACTTCCGCGATCGGCTATTACGGAAACCGCGGCGACGAAAAGCTTACCGACCACAGCGGTCCCGGCGCGGATTTTCTGGCGCAACTCTGCCGAGATTGGGAACGCGAGGCGATGCGCGCGGGGGAGTTTGGCGCGCGCGTGGCCATTCTGCGATTTGGGATTGTGCTGAGCACTCGCGGAGGAGCGCTGCCGCGAATGCTTCTACCCATCAAGTTATTTGCCGGCGGCAAAATTGGCACCGGGCAACAGTGGATGTCGTGGGTGAGCCTCGGCGATGTTGTCAACATGATTCGCTTCGCATTGGAAAATGAATCGGCCCGCGGTGCGATGAACGTCGTTTCCCCCAATCCTGTGCGCAATGTGGATTTCATCAAAACCGCGGCGCGCGTGCTGCACCGCCCGGCAATTTTTCCCGCGCCCGCATTCGCGCTGAGACTCATGTTGGGGGAAATGGCGGACGCGCTCCTTTTTTCCAGCCAGCGAGTATTCCCCGACAAAATCCAGTCTCTCGGTTATTCGTTTCAACCCACCGAACTCGGCCTGGCATTAGCGCGCATCATCAGCAAGAAATGGTAGTCGCAAACAAATCAGGGCGCGCCAGGAAAAGCCGCGCCCTGAATTCCAACCGATCCGGCTTGGACGGGATCCTTATTTTACGACGTTGGCCGTGACGGATATCTGTAACACTCTGCCGCTGACGGGATCTGTCGTTGAGGTTGCTTCGATGGTTTGCCCGTCGTGAATCAGCAGATTGTAGGACGAAGAGAAATGCTGGATGATCGGGCCCCCGCTACTGACCGTTACGTTTTCACCGGTTAGAGCCTTGTTCCCGTCCGCTGAGGAAAGAAATGACCTTTCCACAGAAAGAGCCAACTTGAACCGGTTCTCGCCCGATGAATAGGCTGCGCAGTCGATGTTCGTGCCGATGTCCTGGTATTGGTACTGAGTATTCACTACCGCGCCGCTGGTCCCATTCCCTGAAGAACCTACCGCCACCGGTACGCGAAGACCGACGCGGACCCGGGAATTACTTGAGTCGTCGGAATTCACGAAAAAGGTGTACGGGAGACTGGATATTTTTTTCGCCCCGTCGAGTTCAGTGACAACAATTGTGATTTTCAGTGGCGTAATCTTCTTTTGCTCCGCCGGGGACGACTGCTTGTCCTGCGCGCGCAGTGGGGCAAGCGTGCAGGCAAGTGCGATGAGTCCAGCGGTTCCGAGAATGCGATTTCGAGCGAGCTTCATGGTTCTCCTCCGTGTTCAAGTTATCCCCCTGCCGGGCAGGGGGGACTGAATTTCAGCTTGAATAAAAGAGTTAGTGGTTCTCTTGCTTCCCTAGATCTTGTTTACTTTCTTCAGAGAGGAGCGGCTTCACTTCAATCGGCGCGATCTTCAGCAGCGCGAATTCACCTGTCTGTGCGGGACGCAAAAGCGAGGCGGCATCTACACGCCCGCTCTGGAGCGCGTTGACCAACCGCAGAACGGCTTCGCGCTGACCGGGAGGGACGATGACTTCGGGGGTCTGCGCCGGGATATATTTTTCGACCGCCTCAGCGGGAATCTTGTTGATTGGCGGACGAGAGACGGCGAGATGATTCGCGACGCTATTCGGCCGCTTCGCAGCCGGAGCGGCAAGAACCGGAACCTGCTGCGTCGAAGGTTGAATTTGAGCCGGGGCATTCACCACTTGCGCTTGCGGCGTGCGGACTTGTGCTTGCGGACGGAACGCGTACCAGAGCACAGCGCATGCGGCGATAGCAAGGCCGGCCATTGCCCATTGCAACCATGGAAAACCGCGAGGCGCGCGCTCGGCAGCAATCTGGTGGCGCACGCGAGCGAGCAGTACAGGTGAGGGGCCTTCCGCGACCAGGGCGCCAACGCCCGCGGTGATCCGCTCCTGAAGCCCGCGTTGAAGGGCGAGTTCTTCGCTGCAGTCGGGGCAATTCGCGAGATGGGACGCAAGATCAGCGTTGCCACCGGGCTCGATTGCTTCTTCGATCAGCGCTTTTTCAAATCTTTCGCAAGCCATTGCAATTTCTCCGCCAACTGCTTTCTTGCCAGATGCACGCGCGACTTCACAGTGCCTTCGGGCAAGTCCAGTAGATTTGCCACTTCCCTCGTGCTGTATCCCTCGATCGCCGCGAGTACCAGCGCCTGCCGCAACTTCTCTGGCAATTCGTCCATGGCGCGTCCCAGGTGCCCCTCGAATTCGCTCGTTGCCGCAATCTGTTCCACGCTGCGCTGCGGCGCATCCAACATTTCCGTCACTTCCGCCTGTTCGCGCTTTTCGCGGCGACGCGCGCCGCGTTGCTTGTCGAGCGCCAACCGCCAGGCGATGCGGCAGAGCCAGCCCCGGAATGCACCCCGCTCCCGCAATTTGCTGTAGCCACGGTAGGCGCGAAGCAAAGCTTCCTGGGCGACGTCTTCCGCGTCGGCGCGGTTGCGCAATACACTCAAGGCCAAGCGAAACGCGAGCGAGGCGCCATCGGCCAACTGCTCTTCAAATTCGCGAGCAACGTCTGCCGCGCGGGTAGCCTCGCTGGTATCGCTCTTGCCCTGCACTCGGCTCCCCGGTAATGTGGCTTCCAGTGCCTGCATTGCGGTCCCAGTGGCTAGACGCCGCGTGTCTAAAGTTGGTTCAATGGAGGTTGGTTCAGCGGGCCAGTCGAGTCTGCGCGGGGGGGACATAGGGGGATTGGCTAATTGTTAAAGGTCGAGTTTTTCTAGAAGGGCTTCCAGGTTGGAATCATCCACAACCAGGTCTGGCCGCAAGGTCGCCAAACCCTCCACCTGGTCAAAGGCTTGAAACAGGCGCATTTTCGCTACTGCATACTCTTCCGTACCACTCAGCTTGCGGCCCTGCCGCTTGGCCCACTTGTCCACCGATGATTGCTTCACGAAAACGCTGAGCGGAAAATTGTCATGACGATCCACCGATACGATGTAGACATAATCCGTACCCAGTGTAAGCCCGCGACGTGCCTTCCGAACTTCGACGAAGGTGTACTGGTAAACGACGCCTGTTTCCGCCGAATAGCTTTTGATCCGGTGCGCAACTTCGGGGCGAGCCATGAAGCAATTATTCGCTGCACACCATGGGAAGTCAATGAAGCGCCTGCATTGCACCAGTTCGTTCTTCGGGATCACGTTGGTCGGCGCTTGATGTCATCTTGAAGGCGTCCGCCCTCGAGTAGGGATCTGCAGACGCCGTGCGCCGATTTGGAACTGTGCCGCTGGCGAACACTCCCGTTTTGAAATTCTGCCTCCAAGTTCCTCTAAACTCAAAACCACTTTTCAGCGTGCCTTTATTCCGCCCGGAGTTGGGGGGCCGTCCCCAAACTTTTTTGATTGTTAGACTTGCCTGACTCAAATTCAGTCTTTGGGAACTTGAGTCAGAGATTTCTTCCCGCGTTATCGACGCACAATTTTCTGGCCACAACCTTGCTTTAAGCAGAGTTGTGGGGAACAAGTCTGCTGCCCGCAAAATTGAATCGTCAAAAATTCGCTGGCCATTGCTCTGGGTGACGTCGTCTGCACTCGGCATCATTGGCTGCGCGGGGGTAGCGGGCGGCCCTCCGCCCCCGCCACCCATCACAATTTCAGTCACGCCCAACAGCGCATCTCTCCCGCTGGGAGCCACGCAGCAGTTCACAGCCACAATTACGAACACCACGAATACGGCCGTGAATTGGAGCGTCAATAACACTCCGGGCGGAAACTCGGCAGAGGGAATGATTTCTGCCAGCGGTCTTTACACCGCCCCGCAGAATCTGCCACAGTCGGCATCGGTCACCATCCAGGTCGTCAGCCAGGCCGATCCCACCAAGAACGCCAGCGCAACTGTGACGGTTATCAGCGATGTCGCCATCACTGTTTCGCCGGCGGTGGCAAATGTGGAGTTGGGGGCCGGTCAAACCTTTACCGCACACGTCTCCGGCTCCGGCGCTCCCAATACCGCCGTGATTTGGACTCTGGCAGGCGCGGGCTGTGGTGGCGTGGCCTGCGGCACGGTGGACGCCATTGGCAATTACCTGGCGCCGCAAGTGCTGCCTGCACCCGCGCTCATCACCCTGTCCGCGCGGAGTGTTGCGGACCCGTCGAAGACCTCGACTGCTTCCCTCACTATAACGAGCCACTTTACTTTCGCGGTCAACGGCCCGGCGTCTTTGAATGCAGGCGCAACAGCCACTTATGTGGCCACCCTGGCCGCTGTCCCCGGTTCTAATCCAAGCAACGCGATTTCCTGGAACCTTTCCGGTGTGAACTGCTCCGGTGCTGCGTGCGGCACAATTTCTGCCAGCGGGCTCACGGCCGTTTACCAGGCGCCAGTCACCGCTCCATCACCAGGCTCAGTCACGATTATTGCAACCCCCGCGGCAGATCCATCGAAAGCAGCATCCGTCACTGTGGCAATCATCCCGCAGGTGAGCGTTGTGGTCTCACCATCCACGGCGACGGTGGCGCTGGGCGCAACGCAAGATTTCAGCGCGCAAGTCACGGGCGCCTCGAACTCTACCGTGACGTGGGACGTGAATGGCGTGGTCGGAGGAAACTCAACCGTTGGCACGATCGTGAATTCAACGGGATCAACTTCAACCACTTACACTGCGCCCGCATCGTTGCCTACGCCACCCATGGTCACCATCCACGCGACCAGCTCCGCGAATCCCGGCGCCATAGGCAGCGCCAGCGTGACTCTTGCCACCACTGCCTCTCTTGCACTCACTCCGTTGAGTTCGACCCGCGCGGTGAACCACCGTCAAATGTTCACGGCCACAATCTCAGGGACTGGCAATACAAACGTCATGTGGCTGGTCAATGGAATCCCGGGCGGAAATACAATTGTGGGACAAATCTGCGTGCCGGCATCCGACCCATGCCAGCAGGTAAGCTCTGCTCCTGCGGGCAGCGTGGAATATTTGGCGCCCGCCGCAACTCCCTCGCCCAATCCTGTCACGCTCTTGGTCACCAGCCAGGCCGATGCATCGCAATCCGCAGGCGCCCAGATCACTGTTCTCGCGCACATTGCGCTAAGCGTCTCGCCTCCCAGCGCAACCATCTCGCCAGATGCCAATCAGGCTTTCGTGGCCACGGTCCTGGGCACCGACAATCAGAGCGTAACCTGGAATGTTGATGGCGCGGGCTGTGCGGGAGCTGGCTCGCCCTGCGGAAACATCACGCCAACGGGCGTGTTCACGGCGCCGGTCTCTACACCATTGCCAAACGCGATAAACATCGTGGCCACCAGCTCAGAAGATACCTCTCAAACAGGCGCATCCAGCATCACGATTGCAGCGAACTCCATCATTACTCGATTGCTGCCGGCCAGCATTTTCGCGGGTGCTGCCGGAGGCTTCACTCTGCGCGTGCAAGGCGGAAATTTCGTCACCTCCGCTCCCGGCCCGGGCTCCGTGATCCAGGTTGCCGGCGCACCCCGGCTCACCTCTTGCAACACTCGTGGCGATTGCACAACCACACTCTCCGCGGCAGATCTTGCCGTCACCGGAAACCTGAGCGTCCAAATTTTGAATCCAGACTCAACTTCCTCCAACACGGTGAGCTTCGCCGTGGCTCAAGAAACTACGGTTCCAGATGTCATCGCTCTGATCCCTGCCAGTCCCGTCGCGAATGGAAAAGACATCGCCGTCGTCGATCCGTCCACTCTTGGATCCTTGGCCCCGCAGCCCAACATCACGTTAACCGTCGCGGCGATGGGCCTTTATTCGGTGACCACCAACGCCTGCACTTTGGGCGCGGGCCCGATTGCGCTCACACGCCCGGCCATCGGAACAGCAATCGTGGACATCTGCATCTTCTCGGTGAGCGGACTCGACCCTTCATTCGCTTACACCATCACTGGCCCGGCAACGCCCGACATAATCATAGTCGGGGCGCAGCCGCTGGGTCTCGGAATTGTAGATTTGAAGTTTTTCATCCCCAGCACCGCCGTGCCCGGGCCGCGGTCCCTGCTGGTGCAAAACCCCAACAAAGACAAAGCTGTGGCATCGGGCCCCTTGGAGGTGAAATGAATTCGCCAAAGCGCTGGTTCAAGATTTTTCTGGTTGCGGTGACGTGCACCACGCTGCTTTCCGGCGCGGCAATCGGCACCACTCTGGTTCGGATGGCCCTGATTACGCTGGCGCATTCCGCAGAGATCATTGTCCGCGTGCGCTGTATCAAGTCCGAAGCGCGCTGGGAATCCGGTTCCATCTGGACCTTCGACGATCTCGAGGTGATCGAAACATTCAAGGGATCCCCGTCGCAAAGATTGCGCATTCGATTGGCCGGGGGCCGGGTAGGACATTTGGAAACGAAAGTGGAAGGTGTGCCCCACTTCGCTCCCGGTGAAGAATTGGTCCTGTTCGTTGAGCATACTTCCGCGGGGGACTACAGCATCACCGGGTGGGCGCAAGGAACTTTTCGCGTCCACCGGGATACGAGCGGCGAAGCACGACTTACGCAGGACACCAGCCACCTTGCTGTGTTTGACGCACGCACGCGGCAATTTGCGACCGCCAGCATCCGCAATATTTCCTTAAGTGAATTTCGAGAAAAACTCTCCGCGGCACTTGGCGCGCCAGTTCCTGAGAGGCCGGAGGGTCAACGATGAATAGCGAACGAATTCCGAGGAACGCTTCACTGAGGAAATTGGCCTCGTCCACAATCTGCATGCTTCTGGCCTTCTACATTGGCGCCACCCCCGACGCGCGCGCCTATTCTTTCGGCTACACGGTCGCCGATATGCGCCTGCCCACGGCGCAATCCGGCGGCACCGCCTGTCCTCAACCCGACCATTGGAACACGAATCTTCCGGGGGGCATCAACCGCCGCTGGAGTACCTCACTCGGGGCAAGCCCCCTGACTATTGTCACCCTCGACCAAACTCCAGTGGGTCAGTTGAATGAAGTGGAGTCCGTCATTTCGGAATCCTTCGCCGTGTGGACCGGCGTCGCGGGCACAACGCTTGCTCCTGCATCACTCGCACCCTTGCAGCGAATTGCAGACCCCGCGCCGTGCAATTCCACCGACGGACTGAATACTGTTTGCCTCAACCAGAACGATCCCGCATTCACAACAGGCGTCCTTTCTTTCACGCGGGTCACCACTGCCGATTTTATTGCTGATCAGCCGGTGCCAAATCATCCGGCATCTACGTTCGTCGGGGAAATTGTGGATGCGGATATACTGATCAACCCCACGGGAAACGGCGGGGTTTTCGCAACTCCCGCAGCGCTAGCGACAAATCCACAGGCCTTCGACTTGGAATCGGTCTTAACGCACGAACTCGGCCACTTCTTCGGCTTCGAGCATTCCGGCGTATGGAGCGCTGCCATGTTCCCAATCGCCCCGCCGGCGGGAGCATTCCTGGCCCCGCGTCCGTCCCCTCAGTCGCCTGACGCTCCGCTCGCGGATGACGACCGCACCGGTCTGCGTCTGCTCTATCCCGATTTGACGGACGCGGTACACACTGGCGTCATTAGCGGGCGCACCTTGCCTGTGAATCCACTTTCGCTCGAGGGTCAATCCGGCGTGACCGGAATCTTCGCTGCACAGGTTGTGGCTGTGGATAACGCCACGGGCGCGGTAGTGGCGTCCGTACAGGCTGGCTGGTCGTGCGGCGGGGCTGGGCCGCCGGTATTTGACGGCTTCTACTCGCTTCAGCGTCTGCTGGTCGGCCCCTCGCAGAGTTATCAAATCTATGTGGAGCCGTTCACGGGCCCGGAAGATTCTTCGGATGTCGCGGGGGATTTAGTAAATATCTGCCGAAACTCGATGACAGATTCCAACTGGCCTCAGCCGTTCTCTTGCACGGTTCCTGCGGTCTCCACCAGCTTCACGGCGCGAATCCGTCCGCCGGGGTAGACTCAAAATGAAGAAGCCGCCGGCTGGCCAAAACCGGCGGCGTATTTCATTTCAGATTGCATGAGCCCCACAGCAAAATCGGCTGCACGAATGGTCCCGCTTCTAGGTGCAAGACTTGCAAACCCATTGAACACGCGTGACCGTCGGTGCGCTCGCGGTCGATGCTTCCACGCCGGAGGGAGTCGTGGTAACGGTCGTGGAGGGGAACCACGGCGGCGCAAAACCGCCCTGGGCAAACCTGCGGTCAAAGAAGACGTTTCGCGTGGTGGTGTTGATGTTTTGAATAGTGTTCTGAATACGGCCGCCGATAATATTCAGAGTGTTGATCGCACTGCCGGTATTCACCAGCCCGCCGGAACCTCCCGCCGCGATCGTCGCAACGGAAGCATCAATCTCCAAGTTGCCGTTGCCCTGTGAATTCTGGAGATTGATATTGCCGCCCGCGGTAAAGATGCCCAGCACCTGGTTATAGTTGTTCCCGGGGATCAAGGTATCTGCCGGTGTGCCCGGGATCTGATTTTGTGTTGTGGTAACCGGCTCTGTCTTATAAAGCAGGTCGCCTGTGATGGTGATGTCGCTTGCCGCTGTGATGGTCAGCTCCGTCCCGTTCTGGATGTCACCGACTCCCTGCCCTGCGCCCGAAAGCCCGGTGATGCTTCCATCCACATAAAGCATGGTTGCAGGGGAAGAGGCCACGCCCGGACTGCAATTTTGCGGCACACCCGTGATGTTCGTTGTGGCGCCACCCCCCTTCTTGATGGAAGTGGTGTTTGTGGTCGGGTTAACGGTTACAGTCGTCGTGGTCCCGCCTTGCACGATGGTGTAAACCTGCGCCGTACTGCTCCCTGCCAGAGGAGTGACAGTCACTGTGGCACTACCCTCAATGAGAATTCCTCCTCCGCAACTGGGCGTCAATGTTCCCGGAATCGTGCCTGCTGCAGAGCCAAGGGTGGGCACGCCTCCGTTGTTGTAATACGGTAAGTAAACACCGTTCGTTGCTGAGGATCCGGTCGGATATGCAACGCCGTTCGCATCCTTCAGGATCGAATTGAACTGTGCGTGCAAAACCGTTGAGTTCGAGGAAAGAGCCAGAAATGTGCCATTCCCCACGCCGTCAAGAACCGCCTCTTCTTGATTGTAAGAGTTGGGCGGCAACGGGACGGACGGTTGGCCCAGATTGAATCCATTTTGAAATGTCGGGGCGATTGTTGTCCCGCTATAAGAATCCGATGGACCAGCAACCTCGTTGCAGGGGCTGCTGAATTGATACCCGGCATCTGCATTGTGGCTGCCAACGGAATCGGTAAAAATATAATTACCGCTTGTACCGAAGGTCCAGCCTCCGTTGGTGAAGACGGGGCCCGAGATCGTTCCGGGGACAAGATACGAACCGCTGCATAGACTGTATTGGTCAATAAACATGCCCCACGCCGCGAAGCTTGGAGTGGTGGTAACTCCTGACGGCGGGCTGATGTTCACCGTTACCTGTACGTTTCCATTGTCCGCGAGTTCGCTTTGTTCATTGCCCTTGACCTGCCCATAGACATCAACCGAGTAATTGAAAGTGTATTGAAAATTATTAATGGTGTAACAGTTGGTCAAAATGCCGGCGGCAGTGGAACATGTCGAAGTCGCAGGGGGCAGCGATGAACACGTATAAGGCCCTCCCGCGGGAGGCGCGCCGACTGGTGTATAGCTCAGGTGGCAATTTGCAAACGTAAACGTGGCCGGCACGGCGCTATTCAACTCAAATTGTCCCGGCCAGGAATTGGCAGCTTGGCCGGCGGCAATGGATCCCCACGCGTTATAGGTGTTGTTGACATAGGTTTGTACAGTAGTGGCCGATGCCGCAGAAAGCGGCGCAGTGCCGATGGTGATTGAGGCGGGCACCAGCGAAATAACCTCGTTGACCATTGCTTGCCGCGCAATGTTGATGCCCGAATCGGCGGCATAAAACGCGCCGCGGAAATTCCGGTAGTAGCCGCCGATGAATGTCTGGGAGCTGAGTGCGATCACCATGCCCAAAGACAGCACGGTCAGCAGCGTCAGGATCAGCATCGTGTAAATCAACGCCACGCCGCGCGTAGACCTGTCCAACACCTGCACCTTTTCAGTTCTTGTCATGGCATCAGTCCTTTTCATGGCACACCTCAATCCGTCATGCTGAGATTGCGGGGGTTGATTACGATCGACAACCCCTGGATCTGGTACGGACCCGAATCGAAAGTATTTCTGAATGTAATCGCGCTGTTATTGGCGCTTGGATTTGTTCGTCCGATGATCGACACGCGGATGGAACGAATAATGGAGAAGTCATAAGTTCCGCCGGCCGATGCACCATACGAGCAGGCATTGTAGTTGTATGTGCCGTAGCCCCCCGTGGAGGAGGATGTATCGGACGATGAGTTGCACGTCGCGGGAAGATTGGAAGTCATCGAATCCGTGTTATGAGTGTCGTTGTAAAGCGCTGCGCCAATCCGGAATCCAATCACTTGATCGGCAACCAGTGTCGTTGTCCCCGCTTGCGTCCGCATCAGCTGGGGATCTGCCGTGTTCGCCGTATTCACGGAGTAGGTGATCGGTTGCAGCCTCAGTATCCAATCCGAATTGCCAAATACGGTACCGAGTTGCGTATGGCCGTTGTTAGTAGCCGAGTCTGTACTGGAGGTAATGCCGAGGTAATCATTGGCAACCGTGTTGGTACCGTCAGCATTGGTCGCCGTGAACGCAAGCGAGACCGCACCGCCAGACACCGTTCCGTTCGCGGTCAGTTTGATGGTGGTCATCAGCGATCCGTCAACCGCCAACAACATCAACTCGTCACCCGAGTGGTAGAGCCCCGCAAGAGTGGTCAATTGTCCCGCGGTTAATCCTGGGGTATAGAGAGCCATCGGGGAAGCGGTCGTACTGATCGTCCCGTTCAGAGCGCCCAGATGTTGCGGCGCGGTGTTTGGATCTACGGTGATAAAATTTAAAGTATCAAAACAAGTGGCCGCGTATGTAAATGTAGCGTTATCCCCGCAGCTTCCGGTGACAGGCACGGAATTCTGGATGGTGATGCCAATGGGCCAGTTGGGAATGTTGGTGCCGGGATAATAGCCGGTTCCGGCATTCACGCCGTCCAGTTCCATTTGCGTCACGGCGCCCTGCAAAGCCAAGTTCATGCCGACCATGGTCTGCTGCTGGCTGAACAACGGGTCGTTCTTCCGGAACAAGGTGAACACCGCGGCCATGACAATCGAAAAGATCGACATGGAAACAACAAATTCGATCAGGGTGAATCCTGTCGACCGCCCGTTCTCGCGATTTTTTTGCATCATCATCCTCGTCATGGACGCACCACGCTCATTTGGAAATTGACTCCCGGAGTAACGGATGCATTCTCCAGGAACACATACACGGTGATCCGCCGCAGTCCATTGATCGGCTGATTAGCCTCGATGACCCACCGCCGCTTGAAATAAATGGCTCCGTTCACCAGACTGGCTCGCGAACCGGTTTGAGTCACGCT
>Ga0209415_10001967_pt1 | contig 38954 bp, 41 predicted proteins | sample PeaSoiSIISIP2007_FD_187696 | JGI IMG/M metagenome (GOLD analysis project Ga0209415, IMG submission 187696) | Peat soil microbial communities from Weissenstadt, Germany - SII-SIP-2007 (SPAdes) (version 2) | ecosystem: Environmental > Terrestrial > Soil > Wetlands > Peat | place: Germany...
GACGCACGCGCCCGTGCGGTCGAACTTCCAGCCGTGATAGACGCAGCGCAAGCCGCACTCTTCGTTGCGGCCGAAGAACATCGGCGCGCGCCGATGCGGGCAGTACGCGCCGAGCAGGGCGATCGCGCCCTCGCTATCGCGAAACGCAACCAGGTCTTCACCCAGCAACCGAACGCGCACCGGCGCGCCGTCGGGCTCGGGGAGCTCTTCGCTCAGCGCAGCCGGAATCCAATAGCGGCGGAACAGGTTTCCCATCGGCGTCCCCGGACCGACCCGGGTGAGGCGTTCGTTATCTTCCTGACTCAGCATATACCCAACCTAACTTTCCACTGATCGCTTCGCGAAAACGTTCCGTCGGAGGGTCGGCGATCCCCCACGCATCGGAGTGCGGTGCGCGCTTCCACGTCTCGGGAGTACCGGGAGTGTAGTGCGCGTCGTCGACTTGTTGCATGTCCGTCGTGTACTCGACGGCATACCCGTTCGGGTCGATGAAGTAGGCGAACACGTTGTGGCCGGGCCCATGCCGGCCGACGCCCCATTCGATCGGAAAACCGCTCCGCTTCAGCCGGCCCGCCGCGCGCATCTCGCCGTCGATGTTGGCCACGTCGAACGCGACGTGATTGAGCGCCGTGCCGCCCAGCCGGCCGAAGGCCAGGCTGTGGTGGTCGGCGTTGCAGCCGAGGAAGTTCGCGCGGTCCGTCTGATCGCGCAACCGGAACCCCAGCGTATCGCAGAAGAGCCGGGTAACGCGCGCGGAGGGATCGGAGCCGAGCACGATGTGGCTGATCTTCTCGGGCCGGTCCGGCGTGTGATCCACGTCGGCGTGAACGGGAACGCCGGCCACGATCCGAAATTCGCGGCCTTCGCCGTCGTTGAACGCGAGACCGTAGCCGCCGCCGGGTTCGTCGAGATCGCGCGGCGGGTGAACGATCGTTACCCCGGCGCGCGCGAGCGCGTCGTGCAGCGCGTCGACCGCGGCGCGGTCGGCCGCCGCGAGGTTGACGCGCACCATGCCGTAGGGGTGGCCCGAATGGATCGCCATCACGTGGTGTTCGGGACCGGCAGCCCGCAGATACACCGCCGACGCCGTCCGCGCGACCTCATCGAGCAGCCACGTGTCCTGATAGAACGCGGCCGAGGCGTTCAGATCGCGAACGCCGAGTTCGATGCTGCGCACGGCCGTGACGGCGGGGGAGCTCACGGCGCGGCCACCTTCGCGTAGCGCTCGCACAGCGTGCGCCAACGGGACGCATTTTCCGCAAAGAGCGGCAGATACTCGGGCGGGTACACGTTGTACGGCGGACGCAGCGGACCGGCCTTGCAGTAACCCGCCAGGCCAATGCGCACCTTCTCGAGTTGAATGTTGTAGCTGGCGAAGAGCTCGGCGTCGGCGGTGATCGGCGCGATCGGTTCGCGCGTCCACTCGAGATCTTTTGCGATCGCGCGCGCGCGTTCCATGTCGTTCGCTTGGATCGCGCGGATCTGCGCGAGCGCGGGCTCGGGGCCCATCGACGCGGCCGTCGACCAGCACGCCGTTGTCGTCGCCGGCGCCAGGTCCACGAACTTCATCACGCCGCCGTCGTTGGGCAGGAAGTGCACCTTGCCGTTCGACGCGGCCTGCGATTTCAGCAGCGCGTCCGGCCGCGAATACTTCGCCGAGGTGATCGTCGGAACGGCCTTGACGACCGCACCCCAGAACTCGGGCGGAAACTTGAAGCGGAACGCGCGCGGGTTGCCGTACACCTGAATCGCCAGCTTCGGAAAGAGCTCGCCCACGCTGCGGTAGTATTCCACCGCCATGTCGACGGTCAGGGGCTGCCACATCGGCAGGCCCAGCAGAATGCCGTCCGCACCGCGATCCTGCGCGAAGCGCGTCCGGTAGACGACTTCGTGCGTACCGAGCGCCGTCGTGCCGACGAACGCGGGGATGCGCTTGCGAACCGTCGCGAGCACCGTATCGACGAAGGCTTCAAACTCGGAGCGCGTGAGCGTTGCACATTCGCCCGTCGTCCCCAAAACGATCAAGCCGTCGGAGCCGTCGGCAATCAGCGCTTCCACAACGCGCGCGGTTTCGGCCAAATCCACCGTATCGACCGCGTCGGCGCGATCGGCACCGGGCTTCGAGGGCGTCGGAATGATCGCCCACAGACCGTGAAAGTCGTTCGCCGTCAGCATGCGGAGCCTCTCTCCTTCATTGTAAACGCCTCATTGTAAGCGCCTCATTCGCCGACCGACAGGGCGATGTAGGTGAGGTTCTCGTTCGTATCGTTGCGGATTCCGTGCACGCTGTTGCGCGGGTGGACGCAGAATTGTCCCGCCTCGGCCCGTTCCTTGCGGCCGTCTTCCATCGTCACCTCGCCGCTTCCCGACACGATGAACCAGGCGTGCGACGTCTCCGGATGCATGTGCACGGTTTGCGCCTGACCCGGTGCCAGCGTCAGCACCACGGCGCGAAACTCGTCGCCGACGTACATCCGCCCCGACTGCAGTTTCTCCGGATTCACGATGATGTGGTCGGCAATCGTAAACACGCGCTGGTCCGGATCGGTTTTTGGGCGATCCGTATAGCGGGCCGCAATGACCTTGACGTCTTCCATGGAGATCCTCGGTCGACCGGGGCAAAGGGGAACGGAAATGATAGGATTCTAACAACATTCTAGGGTCACCTACCCCCAAAAGTCAATCCGCGCCGGCCGGGCGCCCGGATGCCCTCAGCGCGGCTTGCGCTTCTTCTTTCGCACGCCGGTATTGGCAAACGAGTCGCCCAACCGGACCAGGACGTCGACGAGCTTCTTGCGCTCCTCGGTGGTCAGCGCCGCCATCGTCTCCTCGATCGGGTCGTGGTGCAGTTGGAAGGCTCTCTCGTAGAGCGCCTTCCCGCGCGGCGTCAGCGTGACGACCGAACTGCGCCCGTCTGCCGGATGCTGCTCGCGAACGATCAGCCCGTCGCGTTCCAGCGCGTTGAGCATCGACGTCACGGTCGGGTTCGCCGTGTGGATGAGCCGTCCGATCTCGTTCGGGGTAACGCGTTCCTCGACGTAGATGACCGAAAGATAATTATACTGCCGGGCCGTGAGCCCGACTTCGGTCAGCCGTTCGGTCGAATCATCGTTGATGCGCTGGGCCAACGCCCGCACGGCAAAGAGCACTTGCGCGTTGAGTGGTTTGAAGCGCGAAAACCGGCGGCGGTGCTTTTCCAGGTGCTCCTCCGGAATCAGCAGCACGCCCGTCCGTTGTCGCGTCATCGCAGCGCTTTCTCTTCGTTCGGAGCCACCCCCTCGAAGGCGCTCGCGGCGCCGACAGGAAGGGATGCGCTTAGTCCTCTAATTATCTCAGCCGGATGAGCATCAGCGAAACCACGCAAACGTTGCCGTGCCTTGACGGCGGAACGTTCGCCCTGCATCAAACGACGGCCGGAGCGCGCGCGCCGGGACTCGTCGTCATCTCGTCCGTCTACGGCGTCACCGACGACCTGCGCGCGATGATGGCGCGTTTTGCGGCCCACGGCTTCCACGTCGCGGCGCCGGAGATGTTTTCGCGCACCGGGTCGCCCGGAGCGCTGGGCCAATCCGACGCCGAGCGCACGGCCGCTCGCGGACGGCTCGAGGGGTTCGATTTCGCGGCCGGTCTCGCGGACGTGCAAATCTCGATGGAAGCGCTGCGCGCGCGAGCGGACTGCACCGGCGCGGTCGCGGTGCTCGGCTATTGCTTCGGAGGCGAATTCGCCTACCTCGCTGCGGCGCAACTCGGCGCCGTGGCCGCGGCCGCCTTCCACGGCGTCGGCATCGGCAAGCACCTCGACCAAGCCGAGCGCATCACCGTGCCGATGAGCTTGCATTTCGGCGCGGAGGACCGCTTCGTTCCGCTCGACGAGGTGGCCGCGATCGAGGCGGCGTTCCGCGCGAAACCGTACGTCGAGATCTACCGCTATCCGGGCGCCAAGCACGGCTTCGCGCAAGGGGACGTTCCGGCATACGACGCCCAGGCCACGCGTCTGGCCGAAGAGCGCACCCTCGCGATGCTGGCTCGGCTATAATAAGAGAGGAGGGGCACCGCCGTGGCCAAGCGTGGATTCAAGGTTTTCGACAGCGACATGCACGTCATGGAGCCTCCGGACCTCTGGCAGCGTTACATCGCACCGGAATACCGGTCGCTGGCGCCGATCGGCGTGACCTCCGGCAACGTTCGTGATTTGCGCCTGCAGTATCCGGGCAACGGTCAGCGCTTTGTTTCCTTCAACATCCGCGGCAAGAACTACGAGCGCAACCAAAAGCTCTATGCCGACGACTCGCGCCGCGGCTGGACGCCGCAGGTGCAACTCGAAGCGATGGATCAGGAGGGCCTCGACGCGGCGGTGATGTTCCCGAGCCGCGGACTGCTTGCGCTCACGGAGCCCAACATGGACCCCGGCCTAGCGAATGCGGTCGCGCGCGCATACAACGATTGGCTGCACGAGTTCTGCCAAGCCGACCCGCAGCGGATGTTCGGCGCCGGCATGATTTCCGTCTACGACATCGGGCACGCGGTCGAAGAAACGCATCGAGCGGCCGAGGAACTCGGCTTCAAAGCGATCTTTATTCGCTCGAACGTCGTCAACGGCAAGCCGTGGCACGACCGGTACTACGAACCGCTTTGGAACGCGCTCGAGAAGCTGGGCCTTCCGCTCGGCTTTCACGAAGCGACCGGTTCGATGTCGCGTCAGACCGGTGACCTGTTCGATCCGAATTTCGGGCTGCGGCGCATCTACTCGCAGCCGGTGGAGCAGATGCTCGGGCTGGGCAGCTTCATCGGCGGCGGCGTGCTGGCCCGTCATCCGCGCCTGCGGGTCGCGTTCCTGGAAGCGAACTGCAGTTGGGTGCCGTGGCTCATCTGGCGCATGGACGAATCCTACGAGCTCGAGGGCGACGAATTCATGCCGGAACTCGACCGGCTGCCCAGCGAATACTTCCGCCGCCAATGCTTCGTCTCGGTCGAACCGGACGAGACGCCGGTGGTGCACATGATCGCCGATTTCGGCTCCGACCAGCTCGTCTACTCGACCGACTACCCGCACGGTGATTCACGCTATCCCAAAGCCACGGACAGCTTTCTCCAGTTGCCCATTTCGGATGCGGACAAGCGCAAGATTCTGTGGGACAACTGTGCCCGATTCTACGCGGTCCTTGAAGGAGAGGAATCGTTCGCGACATGACGACCGTCAAGCACGAAACCGCCCTCGATCGATTTGTAACCCGGGCCCGCGCGCTCTTCGCTCGCGAACCGGACCCCGAAAAACGCTGGACCTCGCTGGACCCGATCCTGGCCGAACTGCTGGCCGATCCCGCGGTCATCGCGGCCTCCAAGAAGTGGCCCGACTGTCGCATCGTGGACAAGCGGATCGAGAACCTGCTGTTCTACGAAGATCCCGACTACAAGTTCGTGATCAACGGGCTGGTCTTGAACGATGACGCTGCGGGGGCTGGGCGAATTCACGATCACGGCCACATCTACACGCTCTACGGTCTGCTCGACGGTCACCAGCGCATCGAGCGCTACGAACGGCTCGACGACGGCTCCAAGGCCGACTACGCACGGATCCGCAAGACGTCGGACTCGGCGTGCGGTCCGGGCGAAATCGACCTCGTGCGCCCCTTCGAAATCCACGCTGAGGACACGCTCGGCGAGCGGGCGGTCGCGGTGATCATCCGCAGCGAGCGCAGCGGCGGTTTCATGCAAGGCCGCTATAAGCCCGACACGAACGGCTACTGGCAGGGCTTGGGCCCGCGCCAAACGGTCCGGCCGTTCTTCTAAAGCACGGCGGAAAAAAAGGCGTCGTCGCGCGCTGAGAACGAAGGTTTGGTTATGCGACCTGGTGACGTCTTTCCGGAGTCGGGCAACCGCTTGCCGCTGATCGAGCGCGAGGCCCTCGACCCGGCCGGCCAGGCCATCTACGACGAGGTCGCCGCCGATCCGCGCTCGTTGGCCCGTTTCAAGGGACCGGCGGGGATTTTGCTGCACAGCCCGCGGCTGTACGCACTCAACCGCCCGTACAGCCAGTTTCTGCGCTTCGATTCCGGCCTCGACGCGCGCCTGCGCGAGCTGACGATCCTCGTGACCGCGCGCGAGCTGGATTCGCAGTTCGAGTGGCACGCCCACGAGATCGTCGCCAAGAGCGAGGGGCTCGAAGACGAGATCGTCGATATCGTGCGGCGCCGCAAACGCATTCGCGGCATCGGCGAAAAAGAAGCGTCGATCATCGAGTTGGGCCGTGAGGCGATCGGCAAACATCGCGTGCGCCGCTCGACGTACGCCAAAGCGCTGGAGCTCTTCGGAGCCGAAACGTTGGTGAATATCGTGTCGTTGATGGGTCATTACACCGCGGTCGCAACGACGCTCGCCGCCTTCGCGCAGCAGTTGCCGGACGGTGAAAAGAACGATGCGTAAGCTGATCGCGCTGTTCATGCTGGCTGCGATGTGCTCGATCGCGGCGCCGGGACGCACGCAGACGTTGACGACGGTGCACGTCATATCGCTGCCGATCGACGCCGGCGCAGAGGTGTACTACGGCAAGGAGATGGGCTTCTTCGCCAAGGCCGGGATCGACGTGGAGATTCTGCCGGCGTCGAACGGCGGGGCTTCGGCTGCCGCCGTCGCCGGGAACGCGGTCGAGATCGGCTACGCCGACATGATCTCGATCGCCACCGCTCACGCCAAAGGCGTGGACTTCCAGGTCGTTGTTCCGGCGGCGTTGCACGTCGCGGCGGCGCCGACGACCCAGTTGCTCGTCGCTGCGAACTCGCCGATCCACACGGCCGGCGACCTCGAGGGAAAGGTCGTCGCCGGTTCGGGGCTCGGCACCATCTCCGGCTATTCGCCCAAAGCCTGGATCGATCAGAACGGCGGCGACTCGACCAAGGTCAAGTTCGTCGAGCTGGCGTTCCCCGCGATGCAGGCGGCGCTCGACGCCGGCCGGGTCGACGCCGTGATGATCGCGGAGCCGTTTCTCTCCGCGGCCAAGAAGGTCGACCGCGTCCTGGGCAGCCCCTACGACGCCGTCTCGAAGGACTTCCTGGTCAGCGCGTACTTCGCCAACGCTGCCTGGACGAGGGACAACGCCGACTTGCTCAAGCGCTTCATCGCCGCGATGTACCAAACGGCGGCCTGGGCGAATCGCGACCACGCGAAAAGCGCGGAATTATTGGTCCAATACACGAAAATCGACCCGGCGCTGGTCGGCGCGATGACCCGCGTACGCTACGCCGAGCGCCTCACCGCGGCCATGCTGCAGCCGGTCGTGGACGTCAGCGCAAAATACGGCAATTTTCCGCCGTACCCGGCGCAACAACTCATCTATACGCCTAGCCGCTAGAGGGCGGCTAATCGCCCATTTCGATGTGCTGGCCGGCATCGTCGAAGTAGAACAGCGTTCGAAATTCGGCCGGCGGACCGTTGTTGATGTCCGGTACGCGCGAGACGATCGCCAAGCGGTGCATCATCATCCCGTTGCGCCGAACGGTACCGCCGTAAAAGTACTGCACCAGCGGTTGCTGGTTGGGCACGAGCGGCGCGAGGCGGCCGCGGCGGGTGAGGCCGCCGAGCAACTTGTTTTGCAACGCCACCGGCATGAGCCGATCGGCGTCGTCGGCGGTCATGCGAACCATCTCGAGATCCGACTTGACCTTGTTGTCGAGCTCGGCCGCCGAGCCGCCCTTGGTCCAGCGCACGACGGCGTCCCAATCGTCGGCCGAAATGCTGACGAACTCGACGCCGTAGCGGAACGCCTTCGCGCCTTGAAGCGTTCCCGGCAGCTGCCGCGCGACTTTCACGCGCGTCGGGATGACGCGCTCGTCGATCTTCAGCCGCAGGATGAACTCTTCGGGGGCGATTTGGTCGCGCGCCAAAATTCCGGCGCCGCTGGCGCTCAGGTCGAGTCCGATGACCGGGATGGGGGCCACGTCGGGCGCGGGAGTCCAGTCGGCAGAGAACGCTTTTTCACGGCGAGTGTGCCGGCGTTTATCTTTATTTTTGTTTCCGAAAAGCGCCTGGAGCACGCCGTGATCACCCCGATTGCTGGCGTCTGTTCGACCATAAAGTGCCGCTCCCGCAACCCTACGACATCGGGCTCCGCTTACCGCTTTACCAAGCCAAAAACGTGCCCTGGAACACCGGCCAACGGCTACGTCCGGGCCGGCACGCGCATCGTCGGCCGGTCGCCCACAGCGCGCCGGTATTGCTTCGGCCAGTCCGTTTCGGCGCCGAGCGCGCGGGCCGCGAAATACGGCCAATACGGGTCGCGCAGCAGCGCCCGCGCGAGGAAAACGAGGTCCGCGCGCCCGTCCGCCACGATCGCTTCCGCATCGGCCGGCTCGTTGATGAGACCGACTGCTCCCGTCGCGATGCCCGCCTCACGGCGAATACGTTCGGCGAACGGGGTCTGATAGAGCGGACCCAGCGGGATCGTCCCCGGCGGGGTGGGGACCGCCCCGCCGGAGCTCGTGTCGATCAAGTCGACTCCCTCGGCGCCCAGGAGCTTCGCCAGCTCGACCGACTGCTCGACGTCCCAGCCGCCGGGGAGCCAGTCGGTCGCGGAGAGGCGCACGAACAGCGGCAGCCGCTCGGGCCAGACGCGCCGGACGCTGCGCGCGACCTCGAGCGCGAATCGCGTGCGGTTCTCGAACGAACCGCCCCAACGGTCGGTACGCCGGTTTACCAGCGGCGACAGAAACTGGTGGACCAGGTAGCCGTGCGCGGCGTGCAACTCGATCGCGCTGCCGCCGGCGGACAGCGTCCGTTCGGCGGCGGCGGCAAACGCGCGCAGGATTGCGGCGATGCCGGCTTCGTCGAGCGCCGCCGGCACCGGGTACGACGGATCGAAGGGGTCGGTCCCGGGGGCGACCGGCGTCCAGCCACCGTCGCCCGGCGCGACGGCCCCGCTACCGTCCCACGGCGCCTTGGTCGATCCTTTGCGGCCGGCGTGGGCGAGTTGCGTTCCCCACGCTGCCCCGTGGTCGTTGCAAAAGTGCGCGATGCGCGCGAGCGCGTCGACGTGCGCGTCTTGCCAGATGCCGAGATCGACCGGCGAAATGCGCCCTTCCGCGGTGACCGCGATGGCCTCGGTCAGCACGAGCGCCGCACCTCCGACCGCGCGGCTGCCGAGGTGCACGAAGTGCCAGTCGTTGGCAAAACCGTCGGTCGAGGAGTATTCGCACATCGGCGAGACGACGATGCGGTTGCGCAGCGTGACGTCGCGCAGACGGAAGGGCGAGAAGAGTGCGGACATTGCCAGGCGCATAATACGCTACGGCATGAAGCAGATCATGGTGGCGGGCGGGACCGGCGGCGTCGGTGAGGCCATCGTGCGCGCGCTGCTCGCTGCCGAACACCGGGTGATCGTTCCGTCGCGCAGCGCCGCAAAGCTCGAACGGCTGCGCCGCGATGTCGAAGGGACCCCGGCCGGTTCGGGCAACCTCGTCACCTTGACCGGAGAGATCGGCACGGTCGACGGCGCGCATACCCTCCGCGAGCGCATCGCGCGCGAGTTCGGCCGGCTCGACGTGCTGATTCCCTCGCTCGGCGGCTGGTGGGAAGGCGGTTTACTCGACGCGACACCGGCCATCTGGGATACCGTCATGGACGAGATGCTGCGGACGCACTACGTTTTCGCGCACGTGTTCGTGCCGGTTCTCTGCGCGCAACTCGGCGGCGGCCGCTACATCGGCATCGGCGGCGGAGCGGCGTATCATCCGATTCACCGCTCGAGCCTGGTTTCGATTGCCGCGGCGGCGCAGCTGATGCTGACGCGCGCGCTGCGCCTGGAGATCGAAGATCCCGCCGTCGACGTGCTCGAACTCGTCGTCGACGGACCGGTGCGAACCCGCGACTCGGCGCACCTTGCAGCGCCCGATTGGATCACGGCCGACGACGTCGGGCGCGTCGTGGTGGAACTCGTCGCGCACGGCCGTACGAGCGATCCCGCGACGCACGCGTCGGGCCCGATCGTGCGCATGCGCCCGCCCGCGCACATCCGGAGCGCCGTCCGATGAGCGACGAGATGAGCGGCGATACGTTTACGCGCGCGTGCGAATCGCTCGACTTCCCGGTGGTGGTCGTGAGCGCGTTCGACGGCCGCGAACGCAGCGGCTGCCTGGTCAGCTTTCACACCCAATGCAGCATCGAGCCGCGCCGGTGGCTAGTGTGCATCTCCAAGACCAACCACACCTACGGCGTCGCCGCGCACTCGGAGTGGCTGGTGGTGCACCTGTTGCGCGAGGACCAGCACGGGCTGGCGCAGTTCTTCGGCGGCGTGACCGACGATGCGCTCGGGCCGCACGAAAAATTCGACTATTGCACGTGGTATCCGGGACCCGGCGGAACGCCGATTCTCGAAGGCTGCGACTGGCTCGCGGGCCGGGTCGTCGAGCGCTTCGACGGCGGCGATCACGTCCTGCACGTCCTCGACATCATCGAAGCCGGCGCCCAGCATGGCCCGGCGCGGCAACTGGGCTGGCAGGCCGTGCGCGACTTCCGCCCCGGACACGAGCCGTGAACCAGCACGAGAAGGCCCTCGCCTTGCGCAAGCTGCACCATCAGCCGCAACCGGTCGTCTTCGTCAACGTGTGGGATGCTGCGAGCGCACGTATCGTCGCGGCGCTCGATTTTCCGGCGCTCGCCACGACCAGCGCAGGCATCGCCTACGTCGAAGGTTTTCCCGACGGTCAAGCGATCTCGCGCGATTGCATGCTCGCGCACGTAGCGACCATCGCTCGGGCCGTCGACCTGCCGGTGACGGCCGACCTCGAAGGCGGTTACGGCCCGTCGGTCGCCGACGCGGTGGCCACCCTGCGCGGCGCGATCGCCGCCGGCGCGGTCGGCATGAACTTCGAGGACAGCACCTCAGCCGACGCGCCGCTGCTCCCGATCGGTGCGCAGACCGCCCGCATCGCAGCAATGCGCGCTGCCGCCGACGAGTTCGGCGTGCCGTTCGTGATCAACGCACGCGTCGACGTCTACCGCATCGCCGGCGCCACCGACGAGCAATTCGGCGCGGCAATCGCGCGCGCCAAGGCCTACCTCGCGGCCGGCGCCGATTGCATCTTCGTGCCGTTCGTTTCGGAGGAAACGCTGATCGGGCAGCTCGCGACCGCGATCCCGGGGCCGCTGAACGTTCTCGCCGGCGCGGCCTCGCCCGACGTCGCGACGCTCGCACGCTTGGGCGTAAAGCGCATCAGCCTCGGGTCGGCGCCGGCGGCGCATCTGTTAGCCGCGTTTCGGCGCGCCGCGCTCGAAGTGCGCGATGAGGGTACGTACCGCTTCGCCGCCGATCGCATCTCGCACGCGGAGCTGAGCGAGCTGTTTTCCTAAGGCGCGTAAACCGTCGGAGAGAACAGGTCGGCCGCGCGCGTGCCGGGTTTGATGACCGTATAGCTCGCGAGCAGATCGAGCACCGGCTGCGCGTCCGCCGCGCGCAGGCGCTCGGCGTAGGTCACGCGAGTATATTCCGGCGGTATCGGGACCCCGGCGTACTTCTCGAGGATCTTCGCGCTCTCGGCGTGATGCGTGTTGGCCCATTTCCCGGCCGCGAGGATCGCATCAGCGAACTTGCGCATCTGATCGGGATGTGCTTGGGCGTACGCCTCGGTAGTAAAGTAGACCGCGATGAGAAACTTGTCGCCGATCGCGTCGTAGACGGCGCCCAGCATGCGACCGGCGCCGTGGATGGCATCGTCGAGTGCCGGTTCGCTCATCGAAGCGCCGTCGATGCGGCCCTGCTGCATCGCCGCGATACCGGCCGTGTCGGTGAGCTCGATCCAGTGCACGGCCTTCGAATCGCCGCCGTTCTTATCGATCCAGGCATTCGAGCCGTAGTAGCTCAGGTTGGAGAGATCGCGCGTCGCAAGCGTTTTGCCGTTCAGATCGGACGCTTTATGCAAGGGTGAGGTCTTGAGCACGACGATCCCCGACGTCGGCGCCGCGCTGGAATAAACCGCCGCCGGCGCAACGGCCGTGATCGGCACGCCCTTTTCGCGCGCGATCGCCACCGACGGCACCGTCAAGCTGCCCATTGTGACCGCACCGGACGCCACCGCCGGCGCGATGGCGCCGGCATTGGTCATCGGGACGATCTTCACGTTCAGGCCGGCCTTCGCGAACAAGCCCAGGTCAGCGGCGTAGAACGCCTCACCGGACGAATCGATGGGCGGTGAGGCGAGCAGGATCTGGTCGTTCGTTTGCGCCGACGCCGGCATTCCCGAGGCGGAGCAGAGCAGCGGCGCCGCCAGCACCAGCGTACCCGTAATGGAACGCGCCCGGTTCATGCCGCCTTCCGTTCGCTCACCGCGATGAGGACGCCGTCGAGGTCGGACATGTAGAAATCGCCGAGCTTGGTGCGTTCGAAGAGGGCGAGCCGCACTTTACCTTCGTCACCTGCGCCCAGCGCCTTGGGTATCATCGAAGGATTGCGCGACGTCATCTCGTCGAGGTCGGCTTTGAATGCGGCCAAGCTCTCGACCTGGAAGCCGAGATGATCCAACGCCGGCTTCTCGATCCCCGAGCCGAAGAAATCGGAGATGCGCCACGGGATGATCACGAACGTGATGCGGCCGTCCGAGAGGCGGTAGCTCGTGCCGTCTCGCGTGAACTCGAGCTCGAAGATTTCACGATAAAAGTTTGCCAGCCGCTCGGGTTCGAGGGCGCGCAGCGCAAAATGCGTGAAGACCCGATCCTGCTCCCAAGCCGGTTTTTCGTAGACGCCGGCGCGATTCTTCAAGCCTTTCGCCGAGAGGTCGAAGTAATTGCCGGCCGGATCGTACATGCCGAAGGCCGCGAACGGCCGATTGCTCGGGCGCTGGATGATTTCGATCTGCGGCTGGCTCTTGGCTACACGCTCGCGAACGGTGTCGACGTCGTCGACCTGAATGCCGAAGTGATCGAAACCGCCCTGGCGCCCGGGGAAGCGCGGGATGATGTTCATGCCGACGTAGCCGTCGCCGATCGCGATCGCGGTCGATTCGAACTTCGCGCTCGAGCCGGTTTTCAAGTCGAAGAGCGCCTTGTAAAAGATCGCCTGCGCGCCGTAGTTGTCGGAGATCAGCGCGACGTGGTTGAGTTTGGCGAACATCGGTCCCCCTTAGCGCAAACCGGGCGCGATCAGTTCCTTGGCATCGAAGGCGGCCGGAATGGCCTTGTACTTCGCCAGGATGTCGATCACGGGTTGAATGTATTTCGGTTCCAACGGCGCGTAGCCGATGCGATGCGTCTTGGCGATCACGTCCGGATCGACTTTGCTGAACTTCGAGAGCACGCTGACCGTGTCCGAAGGATGCCCCACGACGTACTTGTCCGCGTCCTGCATGACGTGGTAAAACTTCTTCAATTCGGCTTCGTTCTTGTTCCAATAGTCGGTCGTGACGAACCAACCCGTGACCATGAACTGCGTCGCGACCGCATCGAAGGCGTGCGCGAAGACGCGCACTTGCTTCGCATCGAGCGCTTGCTGCAAGACGGGATCGGCGATGAATCCGGCTTCGACGCGGCCCGCCGCGAGCGCATCGGGGATCTGCGCGAACGGAAATTCGAGCAGCTTGAGCGAGTTCGAATCGCCGCCGTGCGCATCGACCCAGGCTTTGGTAGCGAACGTCGTGATGTCGCTCAACGACGGCACCGCGATGAGCTTGCCGTTGAGGTCGGCCGCAGTCTTGAGCGGCGAGTCGGCCTTCACCGTCAGCACCGAATATGGGAACTTCGTGTCGTACAAACTGCCGCCGGCGACGAACACGAACGGCAAACCGTGGGCGTGGGCGGTGACGATCGCCGGCAGCGACGACTTGCCGACCGTGTACGAACCGCCCGCGACTCCGGCGGCGATGGCGTTTCCGCTGGCGGCCGGCTGAACGTCGACGTCGAGCCCGGCTTTGCGGAACATTCCGCTCTGCTCTGCCCACAGGGCCGGCGTCACGGACTCTTCCGGCACCGCGCCGAGCAGCATCGGCACGAGGCTTTGAGCGGAAAGGGCCGCCGGTGCGGCGAGGAACGCGCTGCCGAGCGCGAGGGCGGAACCGCGAGTGATCATCCAAACGCCTTTCTACGGCGAGGGTGCCCGTTCTTCGAGCAGGTCGCCGGTCGCCATCTGCAGCGGCGCGCCGCGCCAACGGACGTTGTGCCCCGAAAGGCCCCGCGCCCACACCGCCAGCCCGAAAACATCGCGCGCGGGGATCATCCACAGCGCGGCCGGTGCAACGCCGAGCGCGTGGGCCGCGACGCGCTGCAGCGCGATGCGCGCGAGGATCGCGGTCGCCAGCAGCGCGCCGGCTGGTACGCGGCTCGGTGCGAGCGCAAACGCGAACAGCGCCAGCGGCACCGGAAAGGTGAGGAACATGCCCGCATAGCCGGCCGGCTGCAGTCCGCGAATCGTACGGTGCCAGCGCAGTTCGTGTTCCCACAACGCCGGCAGCGTCGAGTCGGAGACCATCGTGCGGATCACGTACTTCGAGATGACCACGCGTAAACCACGCTGCGCGATGAGGTGGCCGAGCATGAAATCGTCGGCCAGGTGCGGCGCGAGCGCTTCGAAGCCGCCGATCGATTGCAATACCGCCGCCCGAAACGCGTTGCTCGGACCGAAGCAGTGGCGCAACCGGCCGAAAAGCCGATCGACCAGCGCTGAGGGGATGAACTGTTCGTTCATGAACATCGCGCCGAGCCGCGCGGCAAACCTGCCGTTCGGCACGCCGGCGAACAGACACGTCACCGCTCCGATCCCGGGCGACTGCAACGGCGCGGTCACGTCGCGCACGTAATCGGCGTCGACTCGCGTGTCGCTGTCGGCGAGGATCAACGTCGAATGACGCACCAGCCGCATCATCGAGAGCACGTTCGCGAGCTTCGGATTGCGCGCGCCCGCGACTTCGCCGACGTCGATGTCGATCCGCCGCTGGGGAAAGGCGGCAGCGACGCGGCGCGCGATCGGCAGGGCCGCATCGTCGGCCTGGGCGACGCCGAGGACCAGTTGCAGCTCGGGGTAGTTCTGGCCGGCAAACGCCCGCAGATTCTCTTCGAGCAACGGCTCCGCGCCGCGCAGCGGGACCAGCAGCGTCACCGGCGGCAGGTCGGCTGAGATTTCGCGTCCGCGCCGGCCGAAGTGTGCGGACGCGGCAATTGCCGCGGCCGTGTACCCCAGCGACGCGATCGCCGCGATCTCGAGCGCGCGCGCGGCCGCACGGCGCAACGTTCCTCCGAATCCCACCGCGCACGGGTTCCGCATTGCCGAAGGCGGGCCCGCTCGCCGCGTGCGCGAAGCGGTACCGGTCGATGGAGACCACGAGTACGGAACGCTTTCGCAAACGGGATCACCTCGCGATCAACGCGCTGTGGGTCGGGGTCCACTTTCAGGACGCCGCCCTCATGACGATCCTGGTTCCCGCGCTGTTGCTGGTCTTGGCGCCGGCCAACCACACCAACGTGCTGGCCGCGCTCTCGACCATTGCGGCCCTCGCCACCGCGATCGTCCCGCCGCTGGCCGGTGCGCTCTCCGACAGCTCGCGGCGCAAAGGCGGCGACCGCCGCTTGCAGACCGGCGCCATCCTGGCCGTCGACACGATCGCCTTGCTCGTGATGGCGCAGGTTTCGACGATCGTCGGCCTCACCGGCGCGGTCGTCGTCGCGACCGTCGCGCTGATGAGCGGCTCGACCGTCTACCAGGTGCTGCTGCCGGAGATCGTTCCGCGCCGCTTCTGGGGCACGGCGGCCGGCTTCCGCGGCGCCATGACGCTGGTCGGCACGATCGTCGGGCTCCTCCTCGCCGCACTCCTGCCGGCCCGCCAGGCGCTGCTGGTCGACGCGGCCGGCGTTGCGCTGAGCGCGGTCACGCTGTTCTTCGTTCCGGTCTCACCGCCGTACGTTCCGCCGAACGTGCACGCCGGCGTACGGATTCGCGATCGCTGGGATTTCGGCGTCACGCTGATCGGGCGGGCGTGGATCGTATTCGGCATGACGCTGCTCAACACGTACGTGCTGTTCTTTTTCCACGACGTGCTCGGCATTCGCAACGCGTCGTTCAACACCGGACTCGTCGCCGGTGCCGCGATGGTGGGAGCGGTGGCGTCGAGCGTTGCCGCCGGCGTGCTTTCCGACAAGCTCGACCGCCGCCTCGTCGTAGCGCTCTCCGGTTTGCCGATGACGCTCGCGGCGCTCGGCTTCGCGCTCTTCCCCGATCCGCGCGTGATCTTCATCTTCGCGGCGATGTTCGGCTTGGGCTACGGCGGGGTGTTCGCGGTCGGTTGGGCGCTCGCGCTCGATGCCGTCCCCGAGCTCGGCGACGTCGCCCGCGACCTCGGTCTGTGGGGCACGCTCTCGAATTTACCGATGGTGATCGCGCCCGCGCTCGGCGCGGTGATCATCGCGCACGGCTCGACCCCCGCCGACGGCTATCGCTGGCTCTTCGCGACCGCTAGCGCGTCCTTCTTGCTCGGATCATTGACGGTGCTCGCGGTGCGCCACGCCAACCGCAAGCCTGCATGAGCACCTTCCCGCCGCTGCTCTACGCCGCGAGCACGGTGCGGCAGCTCTACTTGCCGCTGAAGATTCGCATTCGCCAGTGGGGGGCGCTGCCCGCACCGCGCGGAGCGGCGGTCTTGATCACCAATCACCAGCACGTCGACGAAGGCGAGATCGTCTACGCGCGCACGTACCTGAAGCATCCCTGGATTCCGATCGTGACGGTCAATTCACGGCGGACGTTTGAAACCGGGTTCTTCGCCGCGCGCCTGCCGTGGTCGGCGCCGCTGACGCGAAAACTGAATCCGAGCGCGCTCTGGTACGCGTTCGGGATCCTGCCGATCGAAAACCATCTGCACTCGCGCGCGCTGCTCAGCCTGGCCGAGGAGGTCCGGAACGCGCACGGCGATCTGCCGCTCGAAACGATTTTGCCCGACGAGGTGATCGCGGAGCTCGACCTGCAAGGCCGGCGCCTCGGCGAGTTATGGTCGCCGCCGTACTTCGCGCGGGCCCAAACGCCCGTCAAGCTGGCGCGCCTCAAGCCGCCGTTCCGCCATGAAGCGATCGAGCGTTTCCGCACGACCGTCGCCGCCGACATCGTGCGGTTGCTCGAGCGCATGCGTGCCGGTGCCACCCTCTACGTGACCCCCGAGGGCGACTTCAGCCACGACGGCCGCCTGCGGCCGATGCGCAACGGCATCACCGATGCGGTCGTGCCGGTGGCGGAGCCCTGGCTGTGCGCGATCGCCTACGATCCGTTCCGCGGCCGGCGCCTCTCCATGCTCTACCGCATCGTGCGGCCCGCGAACCGCGACGATCTCGGAACGTCGCTCGCGGCGGCGCGCGCGGTCACGGCCAGCGCGCTGCTCGCGACGTTTCTGTCCGGCATCGACGCACCGTTCGAGGCAGCGGAGGCACGGAAAAGCGTGCGCGCGCAGCTCGCGGCACTGCCGGCGAACGTCTTCGCCGATCCGGAAGTGCTACGCGATCCCGATGGGGTCACAACCGAGGCGCTGAGCGTACTCGTGCGGCTCGACATGCTCGGCGTCGAGGGCACACGCTACCGGCCCACCGAAACTCGCGCCGATGCGCGCTTTCCGCACGTCGCCGACATGGTGACCTTCCAGCGCAACATGCTGGAAGAAACGCTCGCTGCTGCGGCGCGGCTGCCGTGACGCGCGTCATAGCGCTGCTGCGCGCCGTCAACGTGGGCGGCACCAAAGCGGTGGCGATGCCGGCCTTGTGCAAGCTGCTGAGCGGCCTCGGCTGCACCGGCGTGCGTTCGCTATTGCAAAGCGGCAACGTCGTTTTCGCTTGCAGCGAGCCGGCGAACGCCGCGCTCGAAGCGAAACTCGAAGCCGCCCTCGCCAAAGGGCTAGGCGTGCAAACGGCGTTCTTCGTGCGCAGCCTGCGCGAATGGGAGGCGATCGTCGCAAACAATCCCTATCCCGAAGCGGCCCGCGACGATCCGGGCCGTCTCGTCGTGATGACGTTCAAGTCGGCCCCAAAGGCCGCGGACGTAGCGGCATTACAAGCCGCGATCGTCGGCCGCGAAACGTTGACCGCCGGCGGAAAACACGCCTACATCATCTACCCCGACGGCCAAGGCAACTCAAAACTCACCAACGCGATCATCGAACGAAAACTCGGCGTGCCCGGCACCGCCCGCAATTGGAACACGGTGCTCAAGCTAGCTGCCGCCGCCGCCGCCCTGAGCTAACGACGCCCATTAGCGAGCAACATTCCCCATGTCATCCCGAGCTTGTCGAGGGACAGATCAAATCGCAGCGATTACGGCGGCCTCCTTCGACAAGCTCAGGACAGGCTCTCGACAAGCTCGGGGTGACAGTGGTGGGGCGACGTTGTGGTGCTACTCGAGGGCGGAAAGGAGCGTGGCGAGTTCGCGTGGGGGGCGGAACGTCATTGCCGGCTCGCCGGTGCCGACCGGCTCGACGGTGACGAATGATGGATCGAGTTGGCGCACGCGCTCGATCACGTCGGCGACGAGCGTCTCCGGCGTCGAGGCGCCGGCGGTCACGCCGAGCGCGGTCACGCCGTCGAGCCACGCGGGCTGGATCGCGGCCGGATCGTCGATCAAGTAGGCCGGGCGTCCGCCGTCACCGGCCGCGTCGCGCAGGCTGCGTGAATTGGAGCTGTTGTCGGAGCCGATGACGAGGATCGCATCGCACGCGGGCGCCATCGCGCGCACCGCGACTTGGCGGTTCTCGGTCGCATAGCAGATGTCGCTCTTGGCCGGCAGATGGATGTCGGGAAAGCGCCGTTGCAGCACGTCGATGACGTGCTGCACTTCGCTCACCGCGAGCGTGGTTTGCGAGACCAGCGCGAGCGGCTGACCGGCCGCGGGCTGGTAGGCCTCGGCTTCAGCCTCGTTCTGAATGAGCGTCACGTGGCCGCCGGCATGGCCCATCGTGCCGTCGACTTCTTCGTGGCCGGCGTGACCGATAAGCAGCACGTGGTACCCTTCGCCCACGAAGCGCGACACCTCGCGGTGCACTTTCACGACCAGCGGACAAACCGCATCGATCGTGCGCTGGTCGCGCTCTTCGGCGCGCCGGCGCACGTCGGGCGCGATGCCGTGGGCGCTGAACACGAGCAGCGACGATTTCGGCGCGTCCTCGACGTCGTCGACGAAGATCACCCCGCGGCGGCGGAACTCCTCCACGACGACACGATTGTGCACGACTTCCTTGCGCACGTAGACCGTCTCGCCCGAGCGGCGCACCAGCTCGTCGATGATTTGCACCGCGCGTTCCACCCCGGCACAAAAGCCGCGCGGCTGGCACAACAATATCTTCTTCTCTGTCATCCTGAGCCTGTCGAAGGATTCTTCTCGGTCATCCCGTCATCCTGAGATCGTCATCTGTCATGCTGAGCTTGTCGAAGGACGCCAAGGGGCGCTGCGGGGTTTCCGCGCGCGGTGGCAGCATGCGCAAACCGAGCAACGCAGCCCAGGCCAGGAACGGTACGATTTGCGGACGCAACAGGCGCGGGTCGATGCGCGCCATCATCGCGCGTTCTTCGGCCAGCGCGGCTTCCAGGAACATCGCCGGGCTTACGCCCTCGAGGATCACCTGCGAACCGCCGCCGGTGAGGTCGAGCGGCGCCGTCCCAAGGGCCGCACCTTGCGCGCCCTGTGCCTGATGCATCACGGCGCGGGCCTGGTACTTCAGCGCCGCTACCGTCCGGGCGAGCGGGTTCGTATTCCCGGCCAGCGCTTCTTCGTAGCGCCACCAGTTGATGAAGAACACGATGTGCCGCGCCTCTTCGAACAGGATGTGCTCGAACACGTCGAGCAGGCCTTGGGGGAAGATTTGCTTCTGCCGCGCCAGCGCGAAGGCGCCGAACCCGATAACCGAATCGGTGCACTCCCCAAAGCCGAAGACGATGAAATCGTCGCGCGTCACCGGTAGCGCCGAGAGCGGCACCGCCGGCACGTCGATCTCGTAGCGTTCGAGCATGTGATCGAGCAAGCGCCCGTGCCGGCCTTCCTCGTACCCTTGCAGCTCGACGGCTTCACGGATCACCGCATCGGTTAGCGTCTGCGCGAACGTCGCGATCATGCGGTCCGCTTCTTGCTCCATACTGCGCGCAAAGCTCCAGAACGGAAACGCCCGCAACAGGTCGACGTAGCGCGCTTCGAGCCGCGGCCACGGCAGCGCCGCGGGTTCGAACGGCAGATGCGTTTCGATAAAGGTGCGGCAAAACAGATCGCGGTGTTCGAGCGAGCCGACGACGGGGTTTCTCAAGCGGTGACGGCCTCACCGCGGCGCTTGCCGACCGAAATGTGGCGCTGGCGCAGGTAGCCGAAGAACTCGCCGCCCTCGCGCAAGCGGCGGACCATCATCTGGCGGCTGGTGATCATCTCGGCGACGATCTTCGCGATCTTCTTCGGGCGGAAGTAGAACTCGCGATACATGCGCTCGACCGAATCTTCGATCTCGGCGGTCGACAGGTGCTCGTAACTCAAGGTCGAGGTTTGGATGCCGTTCGAACCCGAGACGAGGTCCTGACGCGCGAACCAGCCGTTGGCCAGCGCCTGATCGTAGAGGACCGTGCCGGGATACGGCGAGGCGATCGACACTTGGATCGTGTGCGGGTCGAGTTCTTTTGCGAACTCGATCGTCTCGCGCACCGTTTCCGGAGTCTCGACCGGCAGCCCGATGATGAACGTCCCGTGAACTTTGATGCCGAGCTTGTGGCAGTTCTTCATGAACTCGCGCGCCATTCCGAGGTTGAGTCCCTTGCGGATGCGGTGCAGAATCTCTTGGTTGCCCGATTCGAAGCCGACCAGCAGCACGCGCAACCCATTGTCGCGCAGCGTCTTGAGCGTGTCGTAGTCGACGTGCGCGCGCGCGTTGCAGGCCCAGCTCAGGTTCAGCCGTTTCATGTGCTTGCTCAGCGCGATCGCGTACTCTTTTTCGCCGGTGAGCGTGTCGTCATCGAACATGTACTCGGCGACGCGGTCGCCGAAAATGCTCTTCGCCTCATCGAGATCGCGGCCGACCGCCGCGGCCGATTTGTGGAAGAACTTGTGCCCGCCGATCGTGTGCGGCCACAGGCAGAACGTGCACTTCGCCACGCAGCCGCGGCCCGTATACCACGAAACGTACGGGTGCAGCAAGTAGCCGTTGTAGTACTTGCGGATGTCGAGGAACTTATCGTAGGTCGGCAACACGCTCGGCATCGCGTCCCAGTCGGCGACGTCGGGACGTTCCGCATTCTTGTGCAGCTCGCCGTTCGCGTCGCGATACGACAGCCCCAGGATTTCCTCCCACGGACGGCCTTCCGAGAGTTCCACGCACGTGTAGTCGAAGTTGTTGCGGCAGACAAAATCGACGATCGGGTTTTGCTCGAGGGTCAGCTCGGGCAGCACCGCGACGTGGGCGCCGATGAAGCCGACCTTCGCATTGGGGTTCGCTTGCTTAACGCGGCGCGCGCACTCGACGTCGTTGGGCAGCGACGGGGTGCTCGTGTGCATGACGACCAGGTCGTGGCCGGCAGCGATTTTCAGCACGTCGTCGACGCCGAGCCCGTGGGGCGCCGCATCCACCAGGGTGCTCCCCGGGACGAGCGCCGCCGGTTGCGCGAGCCACGTCGGGTACCAGAATGAGGTGACCTCGCGCTTCGCCTGATAACGCGCGCCCGCACCGCCGTCGAAGCCGTCGAACGACGGCGGGCTCAGAAACAGGGTTTTCACGAATTTGAGGTTCGGTCTCCGGGCCCTCGATTCCCCACGCTGCGAGGGGTCCGTTTCGCTCAGCGGAATCCGCTTCTCGCATGAAGCCGGTCGATTTCCGCTACGTTCGTCCGCTCACCGCCGCCGAAGCGATCGGTGCGCTGGCCGGCGCAAGCGGCGAGGGGACCATCATCGCCGGCGGGCAGAGCCTCGGGCCGATGCTGAACATGCGGCTCGTCGCCCCGTCGCTGATCGTCGACGTCAACGCCATTCCGGAACTCCGCACGATCGACGAGACCGGCCAGGCGCTTCGGTTCGGCGCGACGGTGCGTCAGCGCGAAGCGGAACGCTCGGCGCTCGTCGCGCGACGTTTGCCGCTGATGCGCGACGCATTGCCCCACGTCGGGCACGCCCAAACGCGCAACCGCGGTACGGTCGTCGGCAGCATCGTGCACGCGCATCCGGCGGCCGAACTGCCGCTCGTCGCGGTCTGCCTCGACGCCGTCGTCGAGATCGCAGGTCCGGCCGGCTCGCGCGAGGTCGCGGCGACGGACTTCTACCGCGGATACTACGAGGTGGCGTTGAGTGCCGACGAGCTTGCGCTGGCCGTGCGTTTCCCGGCGCCCGCGCTGCCGTCCGGCGTGCGCCGCGGGACGGCGTTCCTCGAAATGTCGCGCCGCGAGAGCGACTTTGCGCTCGTCGGTGCTGCGGCGCAGATCGATCTCGACGTGCGCGCGCGGCGCGTCACCGACGTTCGGCTGGGACTCCTCGGCGTGGCCGAGACGCCGTTCCGCTTTCGGGCCGGTGAAGCACTCGTGCGGGCGGCGAGCGATCCGCCGGCGGTGTTCGCGCGCACTGCCCGCGCGGCGGCGGACGCGATCGATCCGGATGCGGATCTCCACGCCACCGCCGATTATCGCCGAGCGGTCGCCGCAACGCTGCTCGAACGCGCGCTCCACGCCGCTTGGCTCCATGCGCTCGTCGCGGAGCCGCGCGCGTGAGCGCATATCCGGTGGCGATCACCGTCAACGGCAAGCGCGTCGAACGCACGGTGCCGGCGCGGCGCAGCTTGGCCGACTTCTTGCGCGACGATCTGCACCTAACCGGCACGCACGTCGGGTGCGAGCACGGCATCTGCGGCGCGTGCACGGTCCACGTAAATGGCGTGCCGGTCCGCTCGTGCATCCTCTACGCGGTGCAAGCCGACGGCGCCGAGGTGACGACGGTCGAGGGCCTCTCCCCCGACGGCACGACGCTCTCGCCGTTGCAGGATGCCTTCGTCGAATGCCACGGCTTGCAGTGCGGCTTCTGCACGCCCGGCATGCTGATGGCGGCAACCGCGCTGCTGCGCGAGGTCCCGCACCCGACCGATGCCGAGATCCGCGACGAGCTCGCCGGCAACATCTGCCGCTGCACCGGTTATCAGCAGATCGTCGAAGCGGTCCAACTCGCCGCGCGTGCCGGAGCCGGGCGATGATCGTCGAGCCGCCGCCGTCTGAATTGCGCAGGCACCGCTTCGTGGGCCACAAGCGCCGGCCGGTCGAGGATCGCCGGTTCGTGCTGGGGCGCGGACGCTTCGCGGCCGACATCACGCTGCCGCATCTGCACCACGTCGCGATCGTGCCCAGCCGTCACGCGCACGCGCGCATCACCGCGATCGACGCATCGGCGGCGTTGGCGCTGCCCGGCGTGCTCGGCATCGTCACCGGTCCCCAGCTGCGAGCGCGGACGAAGCCGCTGCGGCAGTACTTGGATATCCCGGGCGTCGACTGGTTTCCGCTGGCGGGCGAGATCGCGCGCTACGCCGGCGAGTGGGTCGTGGCGGTCGTCGCAACGGAACGCGCGATCGCCGAAGATGCGGTCGACCTGATCGAGGTCAGCTACGACCCGCTGCCCGCCGTGCTCGACCCGGAAGCAGCGCTGGACCCGGCCTCGCCGTCCGTGCATCCGTCGCACCCAAGCAACGTCCTGTATCGCCGCACGTTCGTTTGGGGAGGGGTCGAGGCCGACTTCGCCGCGGCCCCACGCACGCTCGCGACGCGCTACCGCTGGCATCGCAGCGCGACCGTGCCGATCGAAACGTTCGCCGTCACCGCGGCGTGGGAGCCGGGCACCGCGCTGCTCGACGTGTGGGCCTCGGTGCAGATGCCGCAGTTTCCGGAACAGATCGCCGACGCGCTCGGCATTCCGCTCAACGGCGTGCGCGTGCACTTCGACGTCGACGTCGGCGGCAGCTACGGCGTCAAACGCGGCATCAAGCACGCCGTGCTGGTCGGATTTCTCACTCGGCACTTCGGGGTGCCGGTCAGCTTCGTCGAGGACCGCCTGGAGAACATGCGCGGCGGCGACATGCACGGCCCCGATCGCATCTTCGACGTCACCGCGGCATACGACGATCGCGGCGTCGTGCGCAGCTTGCGCATTCGCACGATCGACGACGAGGGCGCATACCCGGGCCGCTCGCCGCTGCAGATGGGCAAGCCGGTCGGCGCGATCGTCGGCGCGTACGCGATCGGCAGCGTGGAATACGAAGCGATCGCCGTCACCACGAACAAGACGGGGCAGGTCGCCGTGCGCGGTTTCGGTCAGGCACCGACCAACTTCGCGCTCGAGCTGACGATGGACCGCATCGCGCGCGACGTCGGCGTCGATGCGCTCGAAATTCGCCGCCGCAACTTCATCCAGCCCGAAGCGTTCCCGTACGTCATACCCAGCGGCACGGCGTACGACAGCGGCGACTATCCGGCCGTGATGGCGAAGGCCGCCGCACTGGCCGATCTTTCCGAGCTGCAGCGGTGGCGCGCGGCCGCCCGCGCCGAAGGCCGCGTCGCGGGTATCGGCATCGCCTCGTGCATCGAGCCGGGCGGCGGTAACGCGATCTTCCAGGCGCTCTTCAACGACAACGACAAGACGACGACGTTTCCTGAAAGCTGTCAGGTCAAGATCGACCGCACCGGAGCGATCAGCGCGCAAATCGGCATCGCATCGTCGGGACAAGGTCACGAGACGCTCGTTTCGACCCTGCTCGGCGAGATTTTTGACGTCGAACCGGATGAGATTCGTGTGATCCATGCGGATTCGCTGGCCGGCTTACCGTCGCAGAGCCCGGTCGCGAGCCGCATGGCAATCGTGCTCGGCGATGCGACCGTGGGTGCGGCCCGCCGTCTGCGCGAGCAGATGCTGCGCATCGCCGCGTACGATCTCGGGCGTGCGCCCGGCGACTGCGCCTGGCACGGCACGACCGTGCGCACCAAGGACGCTAGCGGCGAGCGGACGTGGCTCGAGATCGCCCGCATCGCGCACCTCTTCTACCACCGGCTGCCGCCGGGAATGGAGCCCGGCTTGCAAACACAGTTCGTGGTGGAAGTTCCGAGGGGCGGCACCCTGCCGACGCCGGACGGGCGCGTGCAAATGTATCCGTGCCACTCGTTCTCGGCCCACGTCGTCGCGGTGGAAATCGATCGCGGGACCGGGAAGCTCAGCTTTCGCAAATACGCGCTCGCGCACGATTGCGGCACCGTGATCAATCCCGACATCGTGCGCGGCATGGTGTTGGGTGGAGTCGCGCACGGGATCGGCGCCGCTCTCTACGAGCGTTTCATCTACGACGCAGACGGCCGTCTGCTCACGCAAACGCTGGCCGACTACCTGATGCCCACGGTCCACGAGGTGCCGCTCGTCGAGATGGTCGAGCACGAAACGCCGTCCCCGTTCACGACGCTGGGTCAGAAGGGCGTCGGCGAAGGCGGCTACATGAGCACGCCGGCGGCGGTCGTGTGCGCGATCAACGATGCGCTCTCACCGTTCGGAACGCGCGTCGATCACGTACCGGTGACGCCGGTCGATCTCTTGGAGCGGATGCGGTGAGCCAACCGGCGATCGACGTGCACGCGCATCACGTGCCGGCCGACTTTCTGCGGCGCCTCAAGGATGCCGCGGCGCGCAAGCAATTTCCGCACTGCACGATCGAGGACGTTCCGGGCGGCGCCGTGCGCGTAAAGATCGCGGACGAACCCTGGACGCGACCGGTGGCGCCGGGGTTGGTGAAGCTCGAACCGCGCACGGAACGGCTTTCCGGCAGCGCGATCGTCGCCCAACTCAACGGCGGCTGGCTCGACGTGTTCGGGTACTCGCTGCCGGCCGAAGAAGGCGCGGCCTGGAGCGCGTTCATCAACGATACGCTGCTCGAATCGCTGGCTCGGGCATCGACCGCCGACGTTACCTACGTTCCGCTCGCCAGCGTGCCGCTGCAAGACGGCGCGCTGGCAGCGGTTGAGCTCGCGCGAGCCACAGCCGCGGGACACGCCGGCGCGATGATCGGCACCTGGATCCCGGCCGCCGGCGGCGGCCGCGACCTCGACGATCCCGATCTCGAGCCGTTCTGGACCAAAGCCGAAGCGCTCGGCGTTCCGGTGATGATCCATCCGGTGTTCGCCGGCGGCGGTGACGACAAGCGCATTCACGATCTCGGTTTGGCCAATGCGGTCGCGCGCCCGAACGAAACGGCGCTCGCCCTGAGCCGCCTGCTCTACGGCGGCGTGCTCGAGCGTCATCCGGAACTGAAGCTCGTCGTCGCCCACGGCGGCGGTGCGTTGCCCGCGGTGATGGGACGGCTCGCGCGCAACTACGAGCTGCTGCACGCTGCCGGCGAACCCGCCGCCGACCCGCGCGCCGGCTTCGCGAAGCTGTACTTCGACAGCGTCGTGTTCTCGCCGCACGCGCTGCGCGCGCTGCTCGCGGTGGCCCGTCCCGGCGGCGTCATGCTCGGCTCGGACGATCCGTTCCCGATCGGCGACCCGCAACCGCGCGCGGTGATCGAAGCCCCGGAGCTCGGGCTCGACGCCGCGCAGCAGCGCAACCTGCTCGGCCGCAACGCGTGCGCCGCATTCGCGCGCGTGCGCTCCTGTTGCGGTCGCTACTTCACAACGTGAAGACGCGCTGCGTCATTGCCGGCGGGGGTCCGGCCGGCATGATGCTCGGCTTCCTGCTGGCACGGGCCGGTATCGACGTCGTCGTTTTGGAAAAGCACGCCGACTTCTTCCGCGACTTTCGCGGCGACACGATCCATCCGTCGACGCTCCAGCTGATGCACGAGCTCGGATTGCTGGACGCGTTCCTGGCTTTGCCGCATCAAAAGATTCGGGAGTTCCGGGCGCAGATCGGCGATGCGGCGCTGATCGTCGCCGACGTCAGCCACGTGCCGACGTTCAGCAAGTTTCTGGTCTTGATGCCGCAATGGGATTTCTTGAACTTCCTCGCCGAAGAGGCGCGGCGTTACCCGTCCTTCCGCTTGCTCATGGAGACGACGGCGACGGGTCTCATCATCGAGGGCGACGTCGTCCGTGGCGTTCACGCCGACTCGCCGGACGGTCCGGTCGAGATCCGCGCCGAGCTGGTCATCGGTGCCGATGGCCGCAGCTCGACCGTGCGCGCGGCGGCGGGCCTGGCGGTCCGCGAGCTCGGCTCGCCGATGGACGTGCTGTGGCTGCGTCTTACGCGCCGCAGCGGCGATCCGTCGCAGGGCTGGGGCCGCATCGATTACGGCAAGATGCTGGTCATGCTCGATCGGGGCGACTACTGGCAGTGCGCGTACATCATCCGCAAGGGCGCATTCGATGCGCTTGCGAGCGCGGGCATCGAAGCATTCCGCGCTCAGATCGCGGAGATCGCACCGTTTCTCGGCGACCGACTCGGCGAGCTGCGCGACTGGAACGACGTTAAGCTCCTGACCGTAACCGTCGACCGGTTGCGGAAATGGTACCGGCCGGGGTTGTTGTGCATCGGCGATGCGGCGCACGCGATGTCGCCGATCGGCGGCGTAGGAATCAACCTGGCCGTGCAGGATGCGGTGGCCGCCGCCAACCTGCTCTATCCGGGTTTCGCGCGCGGGACGCCCACGCCGGCGGTGTTGCGCGCGGTTCAGCGCCGCCGCACCTTCCCGATGGCTTTCATCCAGGGCCTGCAGGTCGCGGTCCAAAACGGAATTCTGGGCCGCATTCTCAACACCAAGACCAAGATGAAACCGCCGCTCGTACTGCGGCTCGTCGCTGCGATTCCCGTACTGCGCCGCATCCCCGGCTACGTCATCGGCGTCGGCGTGCGGCCCGAACACATCCAGACACCGGAGGTCCGCCCAACATGACACGTATGAACCGGCGCGTCGCACTCTCCGCCGTCGCTGCCGCGGCCGCAACCGCCGGCTGGCCCCGCGCCGCTCGTTCCGACGTCACGACCGTGCGCTTCGGCTCGGTCGGCGGCCTGAGCGACGCGGGCCTGTACATCGCCGACGAGTTGGGCTACTTCTCCGCTGCCGGCATCGCCGTCGACATGCAGCAGATCAACGCCGCACCGACGCTCGTCCAAGCGATCGCTACCGGCCAGCTCGATGTGGCCGGTATCTCGGTAACGCCCGGGCTGTTCGCGTCGGTCGCACTGAAAATCAACTTGCGCATCGTCGGCGACAAGCAGAGCTATCGCCACGGTTTTTCCGGAATGCGCTTGATCGCCGGCCCCAAGTCGATTCTCGCGAGCGAAGCGGCGACGATTGCCGGCCTGCGCGGAAAAACGGTCGCGCTCAGCGCGAAGCCGGGCGTCACGTACTACCTGCTCGATCGCGTGCTGGCCTCGCAGAACCTGACCCTGAGCGACGTCAAGATCGTCGAGCTGCCGTATCCCAGCATGTATCCGGCCTTCACCACGGGCGCGATCGACGCCGCGATCAGCCTCGAGCCGTCGTTGACCCAGACGCTGCAAGCGGGCGCGGCCAAACAAGTGTCCGACCTGATCGAATTCGCGCCCGGCGGGACGATGACGAACGTGCCACTGGTGTACGGCGAGGCGTTTGCACGCAACCGCTCGCTCGCGCAAAACTTCATGACCGCCTACATCAAGGGCGTGCGCGTGTACAACGAAGCCTTCGAACGCGGCCGCGGCAAGGACCAGGTCATCGACATCATCGCGCGCCACGCGAAGCTCTCGCCGGCCCTCGTGCGGAGCACGTTTCCGTTTGGCCTCGATCCCAACGGGCACATCACCACGACCGTACTCAACGACATCCAGCAGTTCTTCGTGCGCCAAGGGATGCTCGTCCAACCGGCGCTCATGAGCCAGGTCGTCGACGGATCGTTCGCCCGGACCGCCGTCGCGAAGCTCGGCCTGAGCACCGACTAAGTAGGGTCGCGCCCGAGCCCACCGAATGCGCCAGGCGTGACGAAGCTCCATACCCGCTTCATGGGCGCGCTTGCCGCTGCCGTTCTCATCGCGACTCCCTTTTCGCTCGGCCCCGTTCGGGCCGCCGAACCCTACACGATCGACGTCATCCTGGCGCTGACCGGTCCGTTTGCGTTTCTCGGTAAGTCCGAGGGCGAGTCGTTGAAGACGCTGGAGACGCTGGTCAACAAGGAGGGCGGCATCAACGGCCAGCCGCTTCACTTCAACTTGCTGGACGATCAAACGCAACCGGCCGTGGCGGTGCAACTCGCGAACGGGATCCTCACCAAACACCCGGCGGTGATGCTCGGGCCGACGGACCTTTCCTCGTGCTTGGCGATCGCGCCGCTGATGCGCAACGGCCCGGTGGACTACTGCTTCGCCCCAACGATCCATCCGGCGCCGGGCAGCTACGTGTTCTCGGGCGGGGCCTCGAGTTACGATCAAGCCATCGAGACCCTCGTCTTCGCGAAGGCGAAGGGCTGGAAGCGCATCGCCGTGGTCGCGACCGCCGACGCCACCGGTCAGGACATCAGCACACAGTTCAATAACGCCCTACGGGACCCGCGCTTCAGCGGGATGAGCTTCGTCGCCGTCGAGCACTTCACCGCGACCGACGTCGGGGTCGGGGCCCAGTTGGCCGACATCAAAGCGGCCAACCCCGACGCAATCTTTGGCATGACGGTCGGCATCGCGACCGGCACGCTGCTGCGCGGCTTGCGTGACGCCGGGCTGTCCAACGTTCCGCTCATGAGCAACCTCGGCAATCTGCTCAACGAAGCACTCGCACAGTATGCGAGCATCCTCCCAAACGATTTCTACATGACCGCGCCGCGCTTCTACGCACGCGAAGTCGCGGGCAAAGGCCCCGTGCGTGACGCCGAAGTCGCGTTCTACGATGCGTTCGAAGCACAGAAGACCGATCCCGACGTCGGTAACGGCTTCCCCTGGGATCCGGCGCTGATCGTGATCGACGGCCTGCGCAAGCTCGGAACGACCACCGACGCGAAGTCGCTGCTGGCCTACATCGAGGCCGCGCACGGCATGGCCGGCATCAACGGCATCATGGATTACCGTGGCGGCGATCAGCGCGGCGAGCACATGACCTCGCTGATCATCGTCAAGTGGGACCCGGCAAAGAAACATGTCGTCCCCGTCAGCCATCCCGGCGGCGCTCCGCTGTAATAACCTGGCCCCAACGGCATCTAGGTAGCGATGTCATCCCGAGCTTGTCGAGGGACCGCCACCCAAGGACGGCGATTGCGGCTGTCCCTCGACAAGCTCGGGATGACACGGGGCGCTTCCGCGTTTTTTCCCGGCACGCAACCGCAGTCGCGGCCGACGATTGCACGCTCGAAGCGAGCTGGCCTGAGTTAGTCGCTGCCCGGATCGCCGGTCAGGCCGGCGGCCCGGATTCCCGCCAAAGCCGCGGCTTCGTCGTTGTCCGAGTTGTCGCCCGAGATGCCGACCGCGCCCACGACCTCGTCGCCGTCGCGGACGAGCACGCCGCCGGGTACGGGGATGAGTCCGAGCGGAGCGACTTGCCCGACCGCGTTGACGAATTGCGGCGCTTCGCGCCCGCGCTTGGCCAACGTGCGCGAACCCAGACCCATGCCGATCGCACCGCCCGCTTTGCCCATCGCAACCTGCGAGCGCAACAGCGTCGAACCATCCTCGGCAGCGTACGCCGTCAGCGCGCCGCGTACGTCGAGCACGGCAACGCCGAGCGGCCTGAAGTTATGCTCGCGCGCGTAGGCGAGCGCCCCCGTAACGACGGTTTGGGCTTGAGCGAGCGTGATCGTCTTCATCGGGAAATCCGCCTGAGCATAGAGAAGCCTTCCAAAAATGAGGTTTTCGCGTCGGTTCGCAGTCTCGGGAGGATATCTTGCAGTTCGGACTTTTCGACCACATCGACCTAGCCGGCGACCGGCCGTTGGCCCAACAGTATGACGAACGCCTGCAATTCGTAGCCGCGGCCGATGCCGCCGGATTCTACGCCTACCATCTGGCCGAACATCACGCGACGCCGTTGAATACGGTGCCGGCGCCGGGCCTCTTTCTGGCCGCCGTCGCGCGCGCGACCAAGCGCATCCGCATGGGGCCGATGGTGTATCTGCTCCCGCTGTACTCGCCGCTGCGGATGGTCGAAGAGATCTCCATCCTCGATCATCTCAGCCACGGCCGCGCGGAAATCGGCGTCGGCCGCGGCGTCTCGCCGTACGAGTTGGGCTTTCACAAGGTCGACGCGGAGAAGTCGCGCGAGATCTTCATCGACGCGTATGACTGCATGATCGAAGGGCTCACCCACGACCGGCTCACCTATCACGGACCGTATTACAGCTACGACGACGTGCCCGTCATCCTGCACCCGCTGCAGCAGCCGCATCCGGCGACCTGGTACGGCTCTTCGAACACGGTCGGCGCGGCCTGGGCCGGCGAGCGCGGACTACACTTTGCGTCTAACGGCCCAACGGAGCGCGCGAAAGACAACATCGACGCGTACGTTAAGGCGCTGGCAAAGCGCGGAACCGGCGTCGAGATTCCGCACGCCGAATTCCCGGGCGGCGGGGCAATCGGGATCAGCCGTCAGATCGTCGTCGCCGGCACCGATGCCGAAGCACGCCGCATCGCGCAGCCCGCGCACGAGCACATCCACAACAACCAGATGTTCCTGCGCAACGAAGCACTGCGCCGCACGGACCTGAAGAGCCGGCCGGGCTACGTGGATTCGCCGTCGTCGGCCGACTTCGATGCCTCGCTCGCCGAAGGCTCGACGATCGCCGGCTCGCCCGCGACCGTCATTGCCGAGATCGAGCGGCAGATCGACCGCCTCGGGATCAACTACCTCATTTGCTACCTGATGTTCGGGACGATGTCGCTCACGGATGCGCTGCGCTCGCTCGACCTGTTCGTGACGGAGGTCAAGCCGAAGATCAAAACAGACGCCGGCGTGGCGGCGAGTAGATGAGTTCCTGCGCCGGAAACGTGGGAAACTTGGCGTACTTCGCGGTGAGGTCGATGCCGGTCTGAAGCTGGTCCGGGTCGAGCGTCTTGACGAAGTACGTGCGCGGCGTCGTGGCGACTTGCGCCGGGTCGACCTTCAGATACTTGGCCAGAATGTCCGGGATTTTGGCGGGATTCTGCTTGGCCCAGTCGACCGCATCGCGCATCGACTGCGCGAACAGCGCCACGGCTTTTTGATGGTTTTTGGCCCAGTCGTTGGTCGTGAACCAACCCGCGACGAGAAACGAATTGGCGATCGCGTCGAACTCGACGGATACGGTGTGAACCCCCATTTTTTTCGCCTGGCTCAAAAACGGTTCGGCGACGAACGCGGCATCGATACGCCCGCTTTCGAGCGCGGCGGGCATCTCGCTGAACGGGATCTCGACGAATTTCAGGGTCGTCGCGTCGCCGCCGCCGGCGTCGACCCAGGCACGCACGCCGTACTCGCCCAGCGTGTTGAGACCGGGGCTGCCGATCGTCTTGCCGTTGAGATCGACGCCTTTGCGGACGGTCTTGCTGCCACTCATCAGCATCCCGCCGGGCGGCTGCGACACGTCGAACGCGTTGGCCGCCGCGATGACCGTGAACGGAACCTTTTTGGCATGCGCCGACGCCAGCGTCATGATCGTCGCGTAACCGACGTCGACCGCGTTCGAAGCCACTGCTGCGGCGATCGCGGCGCCGAACGGATTGGGCTGGATCTGCACGTCGAGCCCGGCTTTGCTCCACAAGCCGGCTTCTTGGGCGTAGAACAATTGCGCGCTCGCTTCGAACGGGATGTACGCGACGCGAATCGTCATGTCGCTCGGCGCTGCCGCCGAGGCACCGACCGGCAACGTTGCGGCAGCGCCGAGCATCGCCAGCGCGCCGCGCCGGTCGACCGAGCGGCAGGAGTGGATGTTCATACCCCGCCATTCCATGCAAACGGCCCGCGCCATCCTGCGGACCGTTGGAGATTCGCATGCTGAGCAAGGAAGACAACGAGCTGATCACGCAAGTCGGGCCCGCGACGCGCGGCGGCGCGCTCCTGCGGCGCTACTGGTACCCGGTGCTCAGAGCCGAGGCGCTCGAACCGGACGGCGCGCCGAAGAGGGTGCGCTTGCTCGGCGAGAACTTCGTCGCGTTTCGCAGTGGGGACGGTCGCGTCGGTATGCTGGAGGAGCTGTGTCCGCACCGCCGCGCGTCGCTCGTGCTCGCGCGCAACGAAGAGTGCGGCCTGCGGTGTCTCTTTCACGGCTGGAAGCTCGACCTCGACGGACGCGTCGTCGATGCTCCTTCGGAGCCTGCCCTGAACGGAGTCGAAGGGTTCGTCAACAAAGTTCGCACGCGCCGCGTCGCGGTGCGCGAGTGCGCCAAGTTGATCTGGGCCTACATCGGAGCCGGTGAGCCGCCGCAGTTCCCCGACTTCGAGTTCACCGCGCTGCCCCTCGACCGCATCCAGATCGCCGAGGTTCCCGGGCGCTGCAACTGGGTGCAACTCGCCGAAGGCCAGCTCGACTCCGCGCACATCTCGCACCTGCACGCCTCGGCATCGGCCGGCGGGCTCGCGCGCCTGGCGCAGGCCGACCGCGCGCCGCTCTTCGACGTCGAGCCGACGCCGTGGGGCATGCACGCGGCGGCCACGCGCACGATCGGTGAAAACGAGCGCTACACGCGCGTGACGGAGTTCGTGATGCCGAGCTGGGAATTCATCCCGCGCCCGGCCCCGCCCGGCACGACCGAGTACGACGACATGCCGCGCTTCGTCGTGCATCAAACGCCGCTCGACGACGTCACCACGACCGTGTGGTACATCAACTGGCATCCGAACCGCCCGATCTCGTATGAAGAGGCGCGCTGGACCGTGTGGAACGATGAATACCAGAGCGTGATCGACGAACCGCTGATGGGTCAGGACCGCGCGAAGATGAAGGCCGGTCATACGACCGGCATCAACAACCTGCTCACCGAGGACATGATCGTCGCCGAGACGATGGGGCCGATCGCGGATCGCACCGGTGAGTACCTCGGCTCGAGCGATGCCGCGGTGGCGCGTTTTCGGCGCCTCTTTCTCGAAGCGATTCGCGCTGAAGAGAACGGGGACGTCCCGCGCGGCTGCTCGGGCAACGAGCCGTTCCGGCGCATCGCGGCGCAAGGCGTGTTCCACCGCGCGCAGGTCGATTGGCGCGACTCCTTTGAAAATGTCATCCCGAGCGTGGTCGAGGGATAGTCAGATGACCGCGCACGGACGATTGGCTTGGCTCACCCCGCAAGAGCTCGATGCGAGCGCGCGCGCGCTCTACGACCGCATCACGGGCGGGCCGCGGGCGCAGGGCCCGCGAGCGTTTGCGTTGACCGACGAGGCCGGACGGCTGCAAGGACCGTTCAACGCGATGCTGCGCAGCCCCGAGGTCGGCTCCGCACTGCAAGAACTCGGCGCGGCGATCCGTTACCGCAGCGGCCTGACGCCGCGCGCCCGCGAGATCGCGATCCTCGAACTCTCCGTGCTGCGGCGCTGTTCGTTCGAGTGGTACGCCCACGAGCACGCCGGAAGGCAAGCCGGACTCACCGCCGGCGAGATCACCGCGCTGCATGACGGTGCCGCCGTCCCGACGCTCGACCCGCTCGAAACGTTGGTGCGCGAACTCGTGCGCTCGCTGGTGCGCGACCGCGACCTCGACGACGGCGCATTCGCCGCCGCGTCGGCGGCGCTCGGCGAGCGCGGCCTGATGGAGCTGATCGCGCTGGTGGGCTACTACGATCTGCTCGCGCTCAGCTTGCGCGTGTGGCGCACGCCGCTGCCCGCCGGAGCCGAACCACCTTTTAAATAACTAGCACACTAGGTCTTTCCGCTTTTGAATGCGGCTTGGAAACAGCGCTGATGGTAGCGCGATCCGTCGACCCCCGTCGCATCGGGATCCGCACCGTGGCAAAACTTACACGTCGCGGGTGCGGCCGCAACGAGCCGTCCCGCTTGCACGGCTGCCACGAGCGCGGCCACTTCGTCCGCCGTGTAGAGGCGCTCGGCCGCAGCGGGCTCCTCCGGCTCGAGCGTCAACAGCGCGATGATGCCCGCCACCGCGATCACCGCGATCAGCACGATCATCGCGATTTTGTACGGCAGCGCCAGCTTTTGCGCATAGAAGATCTGCATCGCAAAAAACGTGAAGATCACCGCGGCCGCGATGCTGGCGGCGGCGCGCAGGTAGCCGGCCATCCCGTCGACGCTGCGCCGGGTGTTTTGCATCGCTACAGGTCGCCGAGTCCGTCGACCGGCGTCGCCTTGAGCTCGTCCCGCAGGGCCTTCAACTTCTGGTAGGCGTTGTTGAGCAACGGATCGCGCTGCAGCGCCGTTTGCAACCCGCGCGGCGATTCCATCTGCCGGATCAGCGCCGCCTCGCGCTCGTCCAGCGCCTGGCGCAGATCCGCTTCCATGGTGATCAACTCTCCGCGGCGCTTCACCAAGAGATCGCGCACCTCGACGTATTCCCTGGCCGCCTTCTCGGCGCGTTTGTAGAAGCTCACCGAACCGTAGAATTCGCCAACCTTCTCCACGCCGCTGGGCGGTTGAATCCACGTCTTCCCGACGCGGTGCGGCAGGATCGCGCCGTAAGCGCGCGCGAGTTCGACGGCGGACTCGTGGCGCAACTGCGCGAGCGAGCGCAGGTTATCGATCTCCGCGCGCAGTTTCGCGCGCCGCGTGGCCGCGCGTTGGACGATGCGCGCGACGCCGTCGCCGGTAACCGAGCGCACGAAGCGCGTTACGGCAAACTCGTACTGACCTTGGGCGAGCGCTTCTTCGAAGCCCGGCTGACCCGGCAACAATTCGCCGAACTCGCCGAGCTCGTCGTGATCACTCACTAGCTGGGGCCTCCGCCGGGTGGGACCCGTCACGCACCGAGGCTCGCCGCGCCTCCGCCGCCAACATGCGCGTGTGAGCGCGCTCGAGCAACGGATCGCGCTTGAACGCGCCCTCGAGACCGGTCGGGGTTTCGAGCTGCGCGATGAGCTCGCGGCCCTGCTGCTCGAGCACCGAGCGCACTTCCTTGTCGATCCCGTCGAGCTTCTCTTTGCGCTTCTTGATGATGTCGTTGACCTCGTTGAACTCTTCGGCCGCCTTGACCGCCGCCTTGTAGAGCTTGTCGATACCGCCGATCGTTCGCTCCGCCGGCGACGGCGGCAAGAGGCCGCCGGCCGACACCCGTGACGGTGCCTTCGCGCCATACGCCTTCAGCGTCGCTTGCCGTGCCTCGAAGCGCACGCGGGCCAGCGACGACAAATTGGTGATCTCTTCCTTGAGCGGTTCGCGTCGCTTCGCGGCCGCCTCCATCAGCTTCTTCTCGGTGTCGGCCATGACGGTGCGAATGTACCGCGCGCGCGATGCATGATATTCCTGCACCGACGCATCGTAGTCCGAAACATGATCGGTACTCACGGCACTTCCTCCGCACTCGCTTTCAAACGTTGCTTCTCGACTTTACCCATCGCGTTGCGCGGCAGCGCGTCGACGACGCGAACCACCTTCGGAAGCTTGAAGCTCGCCAGCCGTTCCCGCAGTGCCGTCAGAAACGCCTCAGGGTCGAAGCCCGGATCGGCTTCGACGAACGCGACCGGCAGCTCGCCGCGCGCCGCATCGGGAATGCCGACGAGCGCCGCATCGCGCACGCCGGGTTGCAGCCGCATCTCGGCTTCGACTTCCAACGGGTAGACGTTGAACCCGCCGCTGATGATCAGCTCCTTGAGCCGGCCCATCACAACGTACACCCCGGCGTCGGGATCGAAACGCATCGAATCGCCCGACCGGAACCAGCGCCGGCCGTCGAAATCCACGAACGCTTCGGCCATCGCTTCGGGCCGGTCCCAATATCCATGGCACACGTTCGGACCGGAAACGAGCAGTTCGCCGACCTCGCCGGGCGGTACCCGGTCGGTCGTCTTCGGCGCAACGATCGTCACCTCGACGCCGGGCATCGGAACGCCGACGCTGCCGACGACGCGCGGACCATCGTAGCGGTTGCCGAGCGGAAAGCCGAATTCGGTCGAACCGTAGCGCTCGAGGATCGACGCGCCGAACTTCTCCTCGAACGCCCGGTGCACGTCGGCCGGCAGCGCGGCCGACCCCGAAACAAACAACCGCACGTGCTCGAAGCGTTGCGGTGGGATCTTCTCGATGAACCGCACGTACATGGTCGGCACGCCGAAAAACATCGTGACGGCGCCGGACTGCAAGAGCTTCACGACCTCGTTGACATCGAAGCGCTCGCGCAGGATCGCATGCGCGCCGGCGGCGAGCGTGCCGTTGAGTCCCGCACCGAGCCCGTGGACGTGAAAGAGCGGGAGCGTGATCAAGAGCGTGTCGGCGCTCGTCCAGCGCCACGCCTCACCAACCTGTTCGGCGATCGCCGCGAGGTTGCCGTGCGTGATCAGCGCGCCCTTCGCGCGTCCGGTCGTGCCGCTGGTGTAGATCATGATCGCCACGTCGTCGGGCTCGACGACGGCATCGGCGAACTGGTCGGGCAGTGCCGCGTCGTTCGCCCAGCTCTCAACCTCGGCGGCATCAATGAACGGCATCTCGGCCCGCACGTGCGAACGCGTCTGCGCCGAGCCGACGACCAGCCGCGGTTTCGCATCGCCGAGGATGTTGCCGAGATCGGCGGCGCGGTAGAGGACGTTGGTCGGCACCGCGATCGCACCCAAGCGCAACAGGGCCAGGTACGCGAGCACGAAGCCGCGCCGGTTTTCCGAGTAGATGACCACGCGATCGCCGCGCACGACGCCGTGCTGGGCCAGCCGGCCGGCCACCCGGGCGGTTTGGCGCCACAGGTCGGCGTAGGTCAGCTCGTCGAGCGCGGGCGCGTCGGCGCGTTGGGCGGCTACCCGCCGGACGACGTCGATGAATGGCTCGGTCCCGAGCGCTACGAGGGACATAGTCACGTTTTGAGCGTCCGGCAGGATCTGGCCTCCTCGGCCGGCGTGCTACCATAGCAGGCAAGCATGATCGATTCGGGTTGGGCGGCAGCGATTGCGGCGATCGTGACCGCCCTCATCGTCGGCGGGACGGCCATTGCCGCCTTCCGCCAGCTCCGCCACGGGCGCAATGCCAACGACATCGTCGTCTACCTGCGCTTTATCGACTTCATGGACGCACCGGAAACGGTCGCCACCCGGGTGAGCCTGAGAGGTCTGGCGGAACAAGTCGCGGCGGATCCGCAGCTTGCCGCGAGGCTGGCAGATCCGGGTTCGTTTCCCGAAGAGTTTCGCCGCGCCGGCGAGATGATGCGCTTCCTCGAGCACATCTGCGTCTTGGTAACGAAGGGCGGCGTCGCCGAGAGCCTCGTGCTGGCCGAATACGCCGACACGTTCGTCGACATGTGGGAACTGCTGCGGCCGGGGATCATGCTCCGGCGGCGCGCGCTCGGCCCGTATCTCGGCCGCGCCTTCGAGCATCTCGCGATGCGTGCCAAACAATACATCGACAGCGGCGGAATGAATCGCGACTACGAAGCGCTCGAGCGCGATGTTCGAGGAGACGGATCATTGCGATTGAACTGATCGAAAATAGCGATTGATCCCGGAGGTAGCGAGCATTGGACGTCAAGCAGATGCAGAACTTTGTGCGCCTTGCCTTCGAACTGCACTTCAGCCGAGCAGCGGAGGCGCTCGGAATGTCGCAATCGACCTTGAGCTCGCAGATCGTTGCGCTCGAGCGTGAGCTCGACACCAAACTTTTCGAACGCACGCAGCGCCGCGTTCAACTTACCGCCGCGGGCGCCGTTTTGCTCGAGAACATCGAGCCCATTCTTGCGCAGATGGACGACATACAACGGAAAGTGCGGGAGGCCGGACTTGGCGAGCGCGGTACGCTCATCATTGGTGCGAGCGAACCCGCAATCAATACTTTCTTGCCTGAAGTCATTCAGAGTTTCAGGACACGGCATCCGCACGTGAAACTTCGCGTTCGCGCGAGGTTTACCGAAGCGGCTTTGGACGATCTGCTCAAATATCGTATCGACGTTGCATTCGCTAGGCCGAGCCGCGTCACAGACGGCGTGGATTGTCGCGTTCTCGGCAGTATCCCATATCGAGCAATCCT
>Ga0209415_10001968_pt1 | contig 38930 bp, 35 predicted proteins | sample PeaSoiSIISIP2007_FD_187696 | JGI IMG/M metagenome (GOLD analysis project Ga0209415, IMG submission 187696) | Peat soil microbial communities from Weissenstadt, Germany - SII-SIP-2007 (SPAdes) (version 2) | ecosystem: Environmental > Terrestrial > Soil > Wetlands > Peat | place: Germany...
CGTGGGAGAAAGGGGCCAAAGAAGAAGGGGTGGAAGAAGGCACGAGTGTGAAGAGAGTGTGAAGATCCGGGTGTGCGGCGCCGGACACAGCGATCACCCCTGGCACAATCCGCGTCACGGGGTATCGTGCAGTTCCGGGGGGTTGGCGCTGGCCACAACTTTGCTGACGGATCCCCAGCGACCGGCCATAATCTAAGGTGGCGGGCACGGACGACGGCGCCTTTCGTGCGCCCTCTGGAGGAGTCATGCGCACGATGAGGCAGGCAGCGGGGCACGGAACACGAGCCATGTCGCGCGGGCGGGCGCTTCGCTGCGCGGCCGTCCTCGGGTTGCTGACGGGCGCCGCCCTGGCCGGTTGCAGCTCGCAGACCGTCACATCGGTCTCCTTCGGTCCATCGGCTAGCCCCGCCGGACCCCCGGGCCTCCAGACCCCGCTCCAGCCGACCTTCGCGGCAACGGTCACGGCCAGCACCCCGCCTCCGCCGATCTCGGGCGGGACGCTCCTCGTGACGAGCGACGGGACCAAGGCGGTCGCTTCGGACCCCGACCGTGACGCCGTCTACGTGGTGGACCTCGCCGGACAGAAGGTCGCGCACACGATCGCCCTGAAGGCGGGCGACGAGCCCGGCAGGCTCGTCCAGGACGGCGCGGGCCGCGTCCACGTGGCCCTGCGAGGCGGCGGAGCCCTGGTGACCATCGATATTGCGAACGGATCGGTTCTGACCCGGCGCCCCGTGTGCCCCGCGCCCCGCGGCGTCGCATGGGATGCGTCGACGGACCTCGTCTGGGTCGCGTGCGCCACCGGCGAGCTCGTGGCGCTGCCGTCGGCCGGAGGGAGCAGCACGCAGTCGCTCGTCGTCGAGCGGGACATCCGGGACGTCGTCGTCAGCAACGGCTCGATCTCCGTGAGTAGCTTCCGCTCGGCGGAGGTGCTCCGGGTCGCGACCGACGGGACCGTCTCGCGTCGCGATCAGCTCCCCTCCCCGACGAACGGCTTCACCCCCCACGTCGCATGGCGCGTCGTCGGCGCGCCGTCGGGCGCCGTCGTGGCCGTGCACCAGGCGGAGACGACGCAGTCGCTGTCGACCGTGGTGCAGGGTGGGTACGGCGGTGGGGGTGGCGGCTGCGGGGGCGGCGGGCCGGTTCCTCTCCCTCTCTCGTTGCCGTCGAACGGGGGGTCGTCGTCGGGCGTCAGCCTGCCCCCGATCCAGGCGGACGATGCAGGCCCCGAAGACGCGAGCGCGGCAGAGGACGCCAGCGCAGGTGAAGACGCGGGAGCGGGAGGAGCGAGCGGGAGCTGCTTCACGGGCGGCCTGGGAGTCGGCGGACTCGGTGGCGGCGGCGCAGCGGGTGGCTCCGGGTTGGGACCGACGTTCCCGCCGGGAGTGATGTTGCCGCCCAACCTCCCCGGCTGTGGCCCCGAGAGCGGCGCGGTGATCGGGGTCCTCACCGTGGTCACGGCCGACGGGACCGTCACCGTCAATACCCAGTTCGCCGGCGTGCTTCCGGTCGACGTCGCCGTGTCTCCGGACGGGACCCAGGTGGCAGCCGTCGCGCCGGGCAACGCGTTCACATCGTCGCTCTCCACGTTGTTCCAGTTCACCTCGTGCGGGCAGAGCGTCCAGCTGAGCTCGTCGCTAGGGGCCAACGCCCAGCCGATCGCCGTCGCCTTCGACCCCGCCAACGACTTCGTGGTCCAGACGCGGCAGCCGGCGCAGCTCGTCATCCTCTCTGGGTCCGGCGGCAGCATCGGCACGATCCCGCTCTCCACGGCATCGCGGGCGGATACCGGTCACGACATCTTCCACACGCAGGCGGGTGGCATGATCGCGTGCGCGTCGTGCCACCCCGAGGGGCGCGACGACGGCCACGTGTGGCTGCTCGACAACGACCGCCGGCGCACCCCTTCGCTCCGCGGCACGATCGCAGGGACGGCGCCCTACCACTGGCCGGGTGACGAGCCGGACCTCGTGGTCCTCGTGAACGACGTCTACACCGTCCGGATGAGCGGTGTGACGCTCGCCTCGGATCAGATGACCGCCCTCAACGGGTGGGTGCAGAGCATCCCGGCGCCGCCCGCGCCCACGTGGGTGAATGCAGGCGCGGTGCAGCGCGGCAAGGCGCTCTTCGACAGCGCCTCCGTCGGCTGCGTGACGTGCCACTCGGGGCCGAAGTTCACCAACAACCAGACGATGGACGTCGGTACGGGTGGGGCGTTCCAGGTCCCGCCGCTCGTCGGTGTGGGATGGCGAACGCCTCTCATGCACGACGGCTGCGCGGCGACGATCGGGGACCGCTTCGGCGCCTGCGCGACGCCGCAGCATGGGTCGACCCGGTCGCTCACGGCCGGCAACGTGTCGGACCTGACCGCATACCTCGAGACTCTCTGACAGCTCGCACGGCTCGCACGCCGTCCGCTACTGGCACGGCTTTTCGTTCTCCGACATGACCGTGGTCCAGCCGGGAGAAATCATGCTGTTGCCCGGCATCGCCTTGAAGAACACGCAGGCGGCGTTGTCACCCAGTAGCTTCCAGCGAAACCACGGAATCGACACCTGCTCCTCCGGGACCTGGGGAGTCGGGATGTGCGTTGCCCCGGTCGCGGACCACCAGTACACCTCGTCCTTCGTCGACATCGCGCTGTACGCTTCTCCCACCCACGACGACGAGACGAGCATGTCCGCCGTGCCGCTGAACATGAACATCGGCGACGTGATCTCGCCGTAGACCTGCTGCCAGGTGCCGTCGGTCGGTTGCGTGCCGAAGCCGCTTGCGGGCTCCATCGCAAGCCCGGCGTAGATCATCGTGCTGCCCCACTTGGCCTCCGCGAGCTGCAACGTCGTGAAGGCCGCCTGGCCACCTTGCGAGTGTCCGGTGGACCCCAGCTTGTTGTCCGCGAGGTTGGGATACATCGAGAGCGCGGTCTCGAACGCGGTCATGCCGTCGGTGCCCGCTCCGGTGTTCGTGTCCTCGAAGCACGTGGTCAAGAAGCCGTGTGTGGCGAGGCGCTCGAGGGCGTCCACGTAGTCGGAGCACGTGGCGCCCGTGCCGTTCGCCAGATGGATGACGGGGACCTTGCAGCCAGCGGGAACGTTGGGGACCCAGATGTTCACCGAGCCGGACATCGTGGCCGTGTACGTGAACGGGCCCGCGTCTTCGTAATCGGTGATGCCGTCGAGGCAGCTGGCCTGGTTACTGATGCCACCGTCGCCGCTCGCGCTGCCGTCGTCGGTCGTGCCGCCGTCGTCGCTCGCGCCACTGCTGCTGCTCGTGCCGCCACCGCCGCTCGTACCCCCGCCGCTGCTCGTTCCGCCGCCGCCGCTCGTACCCCCGCCGCCGCTCGTGCCGCCGCTGCTGCCGGCGCCGCCACCCCCGCTCGCGCCACCACCGCTTGCCCCCCCACCGCCGCTCGCGCCGCCTGAGCCCGGGGTACCGTAGCCGCCACCTGTCTGACCGTCGTTGCTCGTGCCACAGCCCGAGAGCGCGAACACCATCGCGAGCGGCAGCAGGCCGAGACGGCCGGTGCCGCACTGGAACGAATCGAGCTTCATGTCCCCGACCTCCACGCCGACGTACTGTTGCGTTCTCGCGAGCGCGCGGATGGGCCACAATTCCTCCAGAACGGGTCATTAATCCGGGTCGAGCGCAAAAAGCCGCCGTGGAGGTAGCCGCGCGGCGGTATGCCCTCCGCGCCCGCGCCGTAACCTTCCGGCCACCGGGACGAAACGACGCCTCGGTAGGACTCTTCACGGATTGGTCGCCATGATCTCCACGCAGAGAGCCCTCCTGCCGGCGGTCCGCCTGCTCTCGGGCGCCCGGCAGGCGCTCCGCCTGATGGTCTCGCGTTTGCCATCGCCCGTGCAGCGCCGCGCGTCGACTGCCCTGCAGACGCTTGCCACGCGGTGGCCTCGTCTCGCGACGATCTTGGGCGTTGCCCCCGTGCGGGGGGGCACGACGCCCATCGAGCCAAGCGACGCCGTCGAATCGAGGCGGATGCGCGCGAGCTACCTCGAGGACCTCGGCGCATCCTCGAGCTTCGACGTGCGGTTACGCGCCGCGCGCGCGCTGGCATCCATCCGCGACGAGGAGACGACGGCTGCGCTGGCCGCGGCGCTAAGGGACCCGAGCGTCGAGGTGGCCGTGGAGGCTGCGGAGGCGCTGGGCAGCCACCGCGCGGAGAGCGCCATCCTGGCCCTTCGTGCCGCGCTGGGCAACCGTGACGGCTACTACAGCCCCATGACCCGGGCAGCCTCCGTGCGCTCTCTCGGCGCGCTCTTGCCTCCCGATCAAGGGGCGCTGCTGGCCGCCGCCGTCACCGACGTGGACTCCACGGTGAGCCTCGCGGCCATCGCGGCGCTCGCCGACCGCGACGACGCCGCGAGCGCCGCGGCGCTGACCGCCGTCCTCGAGGACCGCGCGGGCTTCTACTTGCCGCTCACGCGGCAGGCGGCGGCGCGTGGCCTCCTTCGCCTGCGGCGCTGGGATGAGGACCGGTTCCGCGCCTTGCTCGAGAGCGAATACGACGCGACCGTCCGCGAGGCCCTCGTCGCGTTGCGAACCGCGGTCGCGCCCTGAGGTCCCGTGCAGATCCGCGTCGGCTACGAGCTCGTCTATCAGTTCCCGCAGCCCACGCCCGTCATCCTGGCGCTCAGCATCCACTACACGCGCGCGTCGGACATCGTCTATCCCGATCATATGATCGTGACTCCGACGGCACCGCTGACCGCTTACCGGGATGGCTTCGGGAACTGGTGCACGCGGCTCTTTGCGCCGGCCGGGCGCGTGCGGATCTCCGCCGAGGGTCTGGTCAACGACAGCGGTCTACCCGATGTCGCGGCGCGCGAGGCGTGGCAGGTTCCGGTCCAGCTCTTGCCCGAGGACACGCTCGTGTTCTTGCTGGGCAGCCGCTACTGCGAGACGGATCGCCTGTCGGACACGGCGTGGCAGCTGTTCGGGGCGTCGCCCCTCGGATGGGGCCGCGTCCAGGCGATCTGCGACTTCGTTCACCAGCACATCCAGTTCAGTCACGAGCACGCGCGGCCCACGAAGACGGCCTGGGAGGCCTACGGCGAGCGTCGGGGCGTCTGCCGCGACTACGCGCACCTGGCCGTGGCGTTCTGCCGATGCATGAACATCCCGGCACGGTACTGCACGGGTTACCTCGGGGATATGGGCGTCCCGCCACCCTACGAGCCGATGGACTTCGCCGCGTGGTTCGAGGCGTACCTGGGCGGCAGCTGGCACACGTTCGACCCGCGCAACAACGTCCCGCGCATCGGTCGCGTGCTCATCGCCCGAGGTCGCGACGCCGCCGACGTCGCCATCACGACGACCTTCGGCCCCAACACCCTCGAGACATTCCGCGTGTGGACCGACGAAGTGAAGAGCGCGCCTGCGTCGTCGTGAAGGGTCGCCTCCGTCGGCGGAGCGTGCCGCCGGTGGAAACGTGTACCCTTCGGGCATGACAGCCGCTCGCCGGATGGGGCTCTCGGGCGCCGTGATGGCGCTCGCGGCGCTCCTCGCCGGGTTACTTCACTGCGGTGCCAGCCAGAGGACGTCGCCCGCCGACGGCGGCGCAAGCAAACTGGAGGGGGGAGCTCCCGAGGATGCCGCCGGAGGCGCGGACGGTGGAGCGTCCGACGGCAGTGCGAGCAGCAGCGGCGAGGCCGGGAGTGGCAATGACGCGAGCATGACCGACGGCGGCGCCGCACGAGGCACGACGGTGGGTTCGTTCGTCGGGGTCAACGGCCTCATCACCGACTCGGTCGCGAACCTCGCTCCCATCGGGGTGGTGCGCGAGTACCACAACTGGGGCTGGCTCGGGAACAACTACGACGACCAGCCTTATCCCCACACGCTCTATACGCCGAACATTCCGGGCTTCGGCTGGGATTGGGACTCCTTCTTCTCCGGTTTGAAGGCGATGGGAGTGAGCGGGTTCCCGGTGGTGCAGGGCGGCGCCCCGTGGGTGAGTAACAGCGCAATTCCGCCCGCCCAGGGCAGCCCGACCGCCGCCGCCTCGTACATCGCCCACGGCGACACCATGTTCCAGATCGCGGCACGCTGGGGCAGCGCGAAGGTTCCCGATGGAGAGCTCGAGCTCGAGCCGGGCCAGACGCGCTCGAGCGGCCTGGGAACGGTGGAGTACTTCGAGGACTTCAACGAAGAGGACAACGTTTCGGGGTTCACGGGCGACGTCTACGCGGCCATGGCGAGCGCCGACTACGACGGGGATCAGACACGCCTCGGGACGACGATCGGCATCAAGAACGCAGACCCGAACGCGAAGCTCGTGATGGGCGGCCTGTCGGGCGCCTACGGGGGCAGCACGACGTGGGTCCAGTCGATCACGACGTTCCTCGATGCAGCGCGCGCATGGTCGACGATGAACCGCGGCGGCAGCTTCCCGGCCGACGTCATCAACGTGCACTACTACAGCTTCGGCCCTGGCGCTCCGGCGCCCGCGCTCAGTCCAGAGGACGACGACGTGGAGTCGAAGCTCGCCGCGATCGCCTCATATCGCGACCAGAACCTGCCGGGCAAGCCCGTGTGGTGGACGGAGTTCGGCTACGACACGTACGTGAGCTCGCCGCTGCACGCGCCCGCGCTCGGGCCCAACTCCGCCTTCATCGTCCAGGGGCAGTGGCTCGTCCGCGCGCTCCTCGCCGCCCTCGCGGCCGGGATCGATCGGGCCACCGTGTTCGAGCTCGACGATACGTGCACGCCGCCCGCGGCCGCTTGCAACACGCAGTTTGCGACGTGCGGTCTGCTCGCCGAGATGCCCGACGCGGGCACCGCGCCGAAGCCTTCCTGGTACTTCCTCGCGACGTTCCGCGCGCGCCTGCAGACGATGGTGTACGCGGGGGGGCCTGCGTCGGGGCAAGCCGACGTGAAGATTGCCCAGTTCACCGACACGCAGAGCGCCGGGGGCGCGCTCGTCGTGTGGGCGCCCACGAGCAGCGCAACCGTGCACCCCGGCTACACGCTGGCTCTTCCAGGCGGCGCTGCTTCGGCCACGGCCGTGGCGCTCGTCGACAAGCAGCAGAACGGCATGGCCACGATGCTGACGCCGGCGGGCGGAGCGGTCACGCTCGACGTGAGCGAGACACCGACGATCGTCCTCTATGGTCCATGAGCCGTCGCGCGTCGGGGGTGACAGACTCGGTCATGAGATGCGCTCCTTGTCGGGTGCTTTCGGCACTCCGTCGCCTTCAGACGAGCTTCGCCGACAGCGTGATCGGCGTCGCTGCGAGCGCCCTCGACAGGGGGCACGCCTTCTTTGCTCCCTCGGCGATCGCCAGGAACGTCGCTTGATCGACACCAGGCACGCGTGCCTCCAGCTCGAGCGCGATCGTCTTGATCACGAATCCTTCGCCCTCTTTCTGGAGATCGACGGCGGCTGTCACTAGGAGTTCTTCCGGGACGTGACCCGAGCCACTCAACGCGAACGAGAGCGCCATCGCGTAGCAGCCCGCGTGCGCGGCGCCGAGCAGTTCTTCCGGATTGGTGCCGGCTTTCCCGTCCTCGCTCTGAAAGCGAGTCTGAAAGGAGTAAGGCTGATCGTGAAATACGCCGCTCTGGGTGGTGAGCGCCCCTTTGCCGTGAAGCCCATCGCCTTGCCAGCGTGCCGTGCTCTTGCGGATCATGATGTGCCTCCTTTTGTCGAAAACGGGACCATAGCGCAACTCTCGTCCGCCGTTGCCTCGTCGAGCGATCTGCCGTCGGCGCCCACGGGCGCGTCGATTGCGCCACCGCAGTCCCCGATGGCCGTTCATCACCCCACCAAAGTAGCGCCATCATTCCAGTTTGCATCCTCGTTTCCGAAAAGCCGCGTGGGTGCTCCTTCGGAGCGCATACTCTCGATCATATGGATCCCCTCTTTCGCATGGGCGTTTGCGTCGGCCTGGGAGTCCTGGCGATAGCGTGCGGCAGCGGCGGTTCCTCGGAGACGGGGGGCAGCGGACCGCACGTCGACGCGGCAAGAGGCGATGGCAACGCCGAGCTTCAGCAAACGGATGGCGGAGGAGCCATGGATGACGGCGGGGGCACCGATGGCGGTGGCGGCGCCAATGACGCGGGGGCCGGCCTCGATGGCACCGTCGCGCCCCTGGAGAGCTCCGCCCCCGACTCTGGCGCGTGCACGCCGTTCCAGCCCGACCAGACCCTGGCTGCGATGCGCGACGCGTGCGCCTTCGACGCCGGTTCGATGACCTCGGCGACCGTCGAGGACGGAACGGCCGCGCGCGCCGCGCTCACGCACGTCATCATTCTCACACACGAGAATCGATCGCTCGATCACATGTACGGGACGCTCGGTCACGGGATCGAGGGGTTTGCTTCGACGTACACGAACCCGACGGGAGACGGCGGCACGGTCGCCCCCTATCACCTGACGACGTCCTGCCCCGCCGACATCAACCATTCTCCCGCGGCGATCACGGCGGAATGGGACAACGGCAAGATGGATGGGTTCTACGAGACCGACGGCATCGGATCGCTCGGCTACTACGAGCCCCCCGACCACCCGTTCTACTCATGGCTCCTCCCGACCTTCGCCACGAGCGATCGATACTTCTGCAGCATGATGGGCGAGACGGGGCACAATCGCCGGTTCTTGTACGGTGCCAGCGCGACGCAGACGGCCAACAACATCTTCACCGAGATGGACGCCGCCCACGTCTCCTGGGGCAACTACTACGCCGGCGCGCAGCCCATCTACAACACGTACACCTTCCCCGCCGGGACTCCGCAGCTCCATCCGTACTCGGACTTCCTCCCTGCCCTCGACGCGGGCTCCCTGCCGTCCGTCACGTACGTCGACACCCCATCCGACGAGCACCCGCCGGGAAGCGTCCATGACGGTGAAGGCGTCGTCCGCGATGTCTTGACCCACGCGTTCGCGAGCCCGCTCTGGGGGCACCTCGCGATCATTCTCAACTACGACGAAGGGGGGGGCTTCTTCGACCACGTCGACCCGCCGGCTGCGTGTCTGCCTTCTACCGCTTCGGCGGACGCGATCTACAACATCGAAGGCTTCCGCGTGCCGCTCGTCATCGTGTCGCCGTTCGCCCGCAAAGGCTACGTGTCACACATCGATCACAGCCACACGAGCACCCTGCGCCTGGTGGAGCTCCTGTTCCAGCTCCCCGCCATCACGGCGCGGGACGCCAACTCCGATGCGCTCCTCGACATGTTCGACTTCGCGTGCCCCGACTTCACTACGCCGCCGGCGATAGGGCCGGTCCCTCCGTCGGGATGTTGACGGGGGCCCGTCGGAGCAAGCTCCAAGCGAGCTTGGCGCTCCCGCGACGCGACGGGTAAGATCGCCGTTTGAGCGATCGGTCCGGCCGCAAGTTCGTGCTCGCGTTGGTCCCCGCGGCAGCCGTCGTCGCCGCGGGGCTCGTGGCGCTGCGTCTCCACTTCGAGCCGCCGACCATCCCCGCCTACTCGCTCGCCGCCGATGGGGGTGAGGCTGTGCTGCGGCCGGGCGCCTCCTTCGAGATGGTCATCGCTCCCGCGTCTCCGGTGAAGGGCGCTATCGGCGCCCGCGCGTTTCTGTTGCGCGGCGGCGAGGTCAGGCCGTGGAACGTCCCGGCGTCGGTCGGTCTCGACGGGTCGGTGCGCATCGCCGGGCAGGTCGACACGCTGTTCGCGGGGGTCCCGCCGGGCACGTGGGAGATCGCCGTCGCGGTCGGCCGGCCCGAAGTCCTGCCGACCGCGCCACGAGACATCCTCGCGTCGACGGCAGCGGACACGAGGCCGTCGGCCTGGCGCGCCGTCCGCGAGCGCATACGCCTCGAGCCGCGCTGACGCGTTGCCGGGGGGAGCGCCCCCGGGGCCATGCGCAGTCGGGCAGGCGTGGTATGCCTGGTGAGGATGATCGGGACGAAGGTCGCGCTGCGCCTCCGGATGGGCGCGCACGACGCGCACTACGCCGGGGACCTCGTCGACGGCGCGCGACTGCTCGCTCTGTTCGGGGACCTCGCGACCGAGCTCCTCATCCGCCTCGACGGCGACGAGGGGCTCTTTCGCGCGTACGAGGTCATCGATTTCCTCGCGCCGGTCTTCGCCGGGGACTTCGTGGAGGCCACGGCGGAGCTCCTGGAGATCGGCAACACGAGCCGAAAGATCCGCTTCGAGGCGCGGAAGGTGATCACGAGCGCGCGCGGCGCGCGAACGCCGAGCGCGGCGGACGTTCTCTCGGACCCCATCGTCGTCGCGCGGGCGATCGGGACGTGCGTCGTCCCGCGAGAGCTTCAGCGCAAGCCGCGCGAGCTGTACATGCCCGGGCTACCGGCGGGCCCGGCGCCCGCAGCGCCGGACGTGGTGACCCCGCCCGTCGATCTGACCGGTGACGTCATCCTCACCGCTGCGATCGTGGGCGCCGAGCTGACGCGCTCGCAGACGCCGTACCTGCCGCTGACGCCCGCGGAGATCGCCGACGAGGCGGCGCGGTGTCGCGAAGCCGGCGCGGCGGTCATTCACCTGCACGTCCGCGAGGACGACGGATCCAACACGCAGTCGTCCGATCGCTTCGCCGAGGTCATGGACGCCATTCGCCGCAAGTGCGACTGCATCGTGCAGCCCTCGACGGGCGGGGCCGTGGGGATGCCGATCGACGTCCGCGCCGGGCCCCTCGCGTGCAAGCCCGAGATGGCGACGCTCAACTGCGGGAGCATCAACTTCGGAGACGATGTCTTCGTCAACTCGCGCCCCGACATTCGCGCGCTGGCGACGAGGATGCGTGCAGTGGGCGCGACGCCGGAGCTCGAGTGCTACGAGGTGGGGCACGTCGAGGAGGCGCTCGCGCTGGCCGCGGAGGGCGCGATCTCGCCGCCGCTGCACTTCCAGTTCGTCCTCGGCGTGAAGGGGGCCATCCCCGCACGGGAGGACGTGGTCGCGTACATGCGGACGCTCGTGCCCCCCGACGCGACGTGGGCGGTGGCCGCCGTGGGGCGGTGGCAGCAGCCGATGACCGAGCTCGCGATGCGCCTCGGGGGCCACGCGCGCGTGGGGCTCGAGGACAACATCTTCATGAGCAAGGGGGTGCTGGCCGAGGGAAGCGCACCGCTCGTCGCGCGCGCAGCCGAGTTCGCGCGATCCATCGGGCGCGAGCCGGCCGACCCCGGGCGCGCGCGATCCATCCTCGGGCTGGGGGCCCGGTGACATGGCGTCGTCCGTCACATTCGTCGCCGACACGCTGACGCCGGTGCGCGCCTACGCCGCGCTGCGCCGGGCCGCCGGAGACGCCGCGTCGTTTCTGCTCGAGAGCGTGGTCGGCGGCGAGCGCTGGGGGCGCTACTCGATCCTCGGGTACCGGCCGAAGGAGGAGATGACGCTGGAGGCCAATGGTCGGTGGGTGGGCGCGAACGGCCTTCCCGCGCCGATGGTCGAGGCGTCGAGCGCGAACGATCCGCTCGAGGCTGCGCGGTCGATCTTCGAGCCGTCGCGACCGGACGAGCGGCGGGGCAACCCTGCGGCGCGCTTCGCCCAGGCGTACGTGGGATACCTCGCGTGGGATCTGGTGCACGCGATCGACAAGGTCGAGGGTTGGGGGGCGCGCACATCGGCGCCGCTCTGCCGGTTCTTCGGCGGATCGACGATCGTCGTCTTCGACTCGCTGTCTCACACCATCACGATCGCCGCCGATGCCCAGGACGAGGTCGATCGCGCGCGCGCGCACCTCGACGAGCTCGCGCCGCTTCGGCCGCTCGCCCTCCCGGACCGCGCCCGCATGCCCGCCGACGTAGCGGTGGACGTGGACGACGCGACGTACATGGCGAAGGTGCGCCGGGCCCAGGAGTACATCGCGGCCGGAGACGCGTTCCAGATCGTCCTCGCGCGCACCTTCCGGGTCCCGCGGGCGGGGCGGGATCCGTTCGACGTCTATCGCGCGATGCGCGTGCTCAACCCGAGCCCGTACATGTACTTCCTCGATCTGCCGCCCGCGCCGGGCGAGCGTACGCGTACGCAGATCGCGGGCGCGAGCCCCGAGACGATGGTGCACCTCGTCGACGGCACGATGACCGTGCGGCCGCTGGCGGGGACGCTTCCGCGCGGCGCGTCGCCGGAGGAGGACGCCGCGCTGGAACGCAGGCTCCTCACCGATCCGAAAGAGCGGGCCGAGCACGTGATGCTCATCGATCTCGGGAGGAACGATGTCGGGCGCGTCGCCGAGACGGGGACCGTGAAGATGACGCGACAGATGGAGATCGAGCGCTACTCGCACGTGATGCACATGGTGAGCGAGGTGATCGGGCGCGTCCCGCCGTCGACGCCACCGCTCGAGGTGGTGCGGGCGGCGTTCCCGGCGGGGACGCTCTCCGGTGCGCCGAAGCTTCGCGCGATGCAGATCATCCGCGAGCTCGAGGCGGGCCCGCGAGGCATCTACGGCGGCGCCATCGGATACGTCGCAAAGACGGGCGACCTCGACTTCGCCATCGCGATCCGCACGGCGGTCTGTCGGGACGACGCCTTTCAGGTCACCGCGGGCGCGGGGATCGTCGAGGCCAGCGACCCCCTGAGCGAGGCGGAGGAGACGCGGAGCAAGGCACGCGGGGTGCTGTGCGCGATCGCGACGGCGGGCTCGGGACGAGGGGATACGATCACCCGGGATCAGCGCGCCCGTACGCCCCGCTCGATGGCGTCGAGGTAACCCCGCACGGCGCTGCGTAGCCCCGCGAAGACCGCGTCGCTGACTACCGCGTGGCCGATGTTTAGCTCGACGACCTCGGGGACGGACACGACGGGAGGCACATTCTCCTGCGTGAGCCCGTGGCCGGCGGCTACCTCGAGGCCAGCCTCGTGTGCGAGCCGCGCCCCGGCTGCGATCCGTGCGATCCCGTTCGCGTGCCCGAGCGCGTACTCGCCCGTGTGCAATTCGACCTGCGCCACGCCGAGCGCGTGAGAGCGCGCGATCTGGTCCGGGTCGGCGGCGATGAAGAGGCTCACCTTGATGCCGGCGACGGCGAGCGCGCGGATCCGCTGCGCAAGGGTCTCGCCTCCGCCCACGACATCGAGGCCCCCCTCGGTGGTCCGCTCCTCGCGCCGCTCGGGGACCAGCGTGCATACCTCTGGCCGCACGCGCAGGGCCACTCCGACCATCTCGTCGGTGGCAGCCATCTCGAGGTTGAAGGTACGGCCCTCCCGCGAGAGCATCGCGCGAAGCCTCGCGACGTCGTCGTCGACGATATGGCGCCGGTCCTCGCGCAGGTGTGCCGTGATGCCGTGCGCGCCGGCGGCGAGGCACTCCTCGGCGGCGCGGACGGGGTCGGGATACGGCGTACCGCGCGCGTTGCGGAGGGTCGCGACGTGGTCGATGTTGACGTGCAGCCGCACGGCCTCAGTCATCGTCCGCTGCGGCCGTCTCGCTCAGGTCCTCGTCGGTCTTCGGGGTCGCCAGGAGCTCGCCCCCGGGACCATCGCGACGCACGATGAAGGTTCGCCGCGACGTCGTGTCCGGGTTTTCGCGCGCCACGATCGTCACCACGTTCACCCCAGGACGCAGGGGGACGTCCGCGTCGAACGACATCTTGCGCAGATCGGACCCGTTGCGGTTGGAGCCGTAGAACACCTTGCGCGCGCCGACGAAGATGTAGGCGTCGAGCAGCCGCGCGTCGTCGCTCGCCAGGCCGCGCACCCGCGTGTGCAGATCACGAGTCGCGAGCTGCGGCTGCGGAATCTCGATCGCCGGAGGCGCATGCTCCATCGCGTCGTCCAGCGTGACCTGCGCCGGTACCGTCCCCCCGCGCTCGAGATCGCCGGCCCGGGCGAACGCGAAGCGTCCGTCGCCGAGAGAAAGCTTCACGTAGCCGTTCGCCGTCCCGAGCGCCGCGGCGGCGGAGCTCGCCGGGAGCCGGGCGAAGACGCGACCGGAGGAACCCGGTTCGTTCACGAGGTCTGCGCCTCCTCCCTTCGCGCGCTCCGCCCCGCTCGCCGCGACGATCGTCAGCGGCTCGACGATCGGGATGCGCACCTTCTCCACGACGCCCTCACGCAGGTCATCGTCGCGAATGGACAGCTCCACCTTGGCTTCGGGGTCGGCGAGCTGCGGCTCCACGTCGAATGTGAAGGCCACCCGCCGGGTCTCGCCAGGCATCATGTTCGACAGATCGAACCGCCCGTCGTGCAGGAGCAGCCCGTCTCCAGACAGATTGCGGAGGTTCGCCATCGTCTCGAACGATCGACCCTTGCCGACGTTCTTGACGGTCAGGTACATCGCCAGCCCCTCGCCCTTCTGGACGCGGCCATCGCCGTTGCCGCGGCGGCTGTCGATGATCTCGTACGAGTACGCGAAGACCGGCCTGTCGAGCGACTTGATCGTCGTCCTGATCTCGGCGTCGGCCGGGGCGTGACCGCGCGCCTCTTCGAAGTGCAGCTTGACGCCGTCGGAGCGCATGAACGCGTCCTTCGGGATGACGCACTCGCGCGGAGTGTCCTTGGGAACCTGAGCCGAAGAACCGACCTTGTGACCCTTGAAGTCGCACCAGCCGGCCGGCGCCGTCGCCGAGCGAGACTTGCCCGGATCGAGCTTGCCGATGATGAGCTCCTTGTTGTCGAACATCGGGTTCTCGCTCTTGGTCACCGCGAAGAGCCGGTAGATCGGGACCGTACCGCGATTGGTAACCGTGACCTTCAGGGCGATCGCCTCGCCGGCGGTGGCCTCGTTGCCGGGGCGGTCGGTCTCGACTTTCACGTCCACGCCGGCGGGCGGTACGGGGCTCTGCAGCGGAGGGACATCGGCGGGGGCGTCGCTCCAGTCGATCCCGATGCTCTTGAGCTCTTCGGCGACCTTGTCGACCTCGGCCCTTCGCGTCTCGGCGATGAACTGCCGGGCCTGGCGCACCTCGTCCGTACGCTTCCCCGACTGGACGTGCGCGAGGAAGCCGCGGCTGAACTGGATCGGAAAGTCGAGCTCGAAGTTGTCGTCGAGATCCCCGCCGCGCTCGCGCATTTCGAGCCGGTCCTTGATGGGCAGGTCGTACTTGACCTCCTCGAGAGGCCGCCCGCCGTCCTTCGCCCGTACGTTCGACAGCGCACGCGACAGATCGCGCTCCTTGATTCCCCCCGAGTCTGCCGTCAAGTCCATCTCGAGCAGATCGGCCGTCATCGGATCGAGCTGGACGTCTGGCGTGACGCCGACACCCTGGATCGACACGTCGCCCGGCTCCGTCAGGTACTGAGCGATCGTGAGCTTGAGGGCCGCCTTGTCCGGCAGGTCGGGGAAGACGAGCTGGACGCTTCCCTTGCCGAACGTGGTGTCCCCGATGACAACCGCGCGGTCGTGGTTCTTCAGCGCGCCGGTCACGATCTCGCTCGCGCTCGCGCTCGATCCGTTGACCAGGACCCCGAGCGGGTAGTTGGGCTCGGTGGCGTCCTCGTGGGCAACCTTCTCCTCGCGCCCCTCGCTGGGGTTGCCCACGGTCGCCACGATGGGGCCGTCGTTGACGAATACGTCGACCACCTTCGCCGCCTGGTCGAGCAGGCCGCCCGGGTTGCCGCGGAGATCGAGCACGAGCCCCTTGAGCTCGCCGCCCTTCTTCATGTCAGCAAGGGCGGCCTGAAGATCGGTTGTCGTGTTCTGCTGGAACTGCTTGATGCGCACGTAGCCGATCCCGCCTTCCATCAGCCTGTGCTCGACCGACGCGACGTGGATGAGCTCGCGCGTCAGCTCGAACGGCCGGGATCCCGACCAGCCATCCGGGCCGTCGCGATGGATCCAGGCGGTGACTTTCGTCCCGGCGTCCCCCCTCAGGTGGCTGACGGCCTCGTTGAGGCCCATGTTCAACGTCGACTCGTTGTTGATCTTCGTGATGCGGTCGAACTTCCTCACGCCGGCCCGTCCGGCCGGTGTGTTCGGCATCGGGTTCATCACGGTGAGCTGCTGGTCGCGGATCGAGATCACGATGCCGAGCCCACCGAAGTGGCCCTGCGTCGTGAGGTTCATCTCCTTGTAGGCGTCCGGCGTGAGGAGGATCGAGTGCGGGTCGAGCGTGTGCAGCATCCCGTTGCACGCCGCGTACTCGACGTCGCGCAGGTCGACGTCGGTGCCCCGTAGGCCGTCCTGGAGGAACGCGAAGACCTCGCGAAGGTGCGCGGCGACGTCCCAGGGCGCGAGCGCATCGTCGACGCGGAACTCTTTCTCCTGCGTGTCGACCCGCACACGCACCTTCGAGGGACTGTTCTCCTCGCGGGTCACGATCACCTGCGCGACGTCCCGCTGCACGAAGTCGAGCGCCGAGAGGAGCATCTCCTTGGGCTTGACGCGCTTCGGATCGACGTACCGATCGCGGATCGTCTTGAGCACCTCGTTGACCACCTTCAGCTGGGTAAGGTCGTACGGCGCGGGGGTGCTGCCCACCGTGGGGTTGCCGGCGGCGATGGCGGGCGCGAGGCCCTCCCAGAGACCACCCCCGGTCAGCCGGAAGAAGAACACCAGCAGGCAGGAGACGACGAACGCGGCGGAAAGGACTCCAGCCCTGGCCGCTCTCTCGGGGATGCGCATCGCGTCCAGTATAGCGGCGCGAGAATCTGCCGCGCCACTCGCCCCGTCAGCGGATGACCTCGCGCACGCGCGCGAGGAGGCAGGCCGAATTGAAGGGCTTGTCGATCGTGCTGTTCGACACGCGGTCGAGGAACTCTCGCGCCCGGCTGGTGAACGCGCCCCCCGTCACGAACACCATGACCCTGGCCTGGTCCGGCGCGATCTCGAGCAGGGCGTCGTGGAGATCCATCCCGGTGATGCCGGGCATCATGAGATCGCACAGGATGACCGCGAAGCGCTCGCCGGCGCGGATCCGAGCAAGTGCCGCCTCGGCTCGCGACTCGGCGATCACGTCGATCTCCGGCGCCAGGATCGTCGAGACGATCTTGAGGATGAGCGGCTCGTCGTCGACGACGAGCGCCAAGGGACGGGGTGGCAGGTCACTCACAGCTGGAGGCTTTTCTTCTCGAGGAACTCGTCGAAGCCGAACTTGCCGAGCTCGCGGCCATGACCGGACTGTTTGTACCCTCCGAATGGAGCCATCGGATTGAAGGCCCCGCCGTTGATGTCGATCTGGCCCGCACGGATCCGACGGGCAACCCTCTTGGCGCGCTCGACGTCCGCGGACCAGACGCCGCCAGCCAGGCCGTAGATCGTGTCGTTGGCGATGCGGACCGCGTCGTCCTCGGTGTCGTACGGGATGATGCAGAGGACCGGCCCGAAGATCTCTTCCTGCGCGATCGTCATCGTCGTCTTGACGTTCGCGAACACCGTCGGCTTGACGAAGAATCCCTTCGGCAGCCCATCCGGCTGCTCGGGGCCGCCGGTGACGAGGGTCGCTCCCTCCTCGATGCCCTTGCGGATGTAGGCGCGCACGCGCTCTTGCTGCCGCTTCGAGACGAGAGGACCGAGCTTGGTCGACGCGTCGAGGGCCCGGCCCAACGTGAAGGCCTCCGCCGCTTCCTTGGCAAGCCGCGCGGCCTCGTCGTGCTTCGCGCGCGGGACCAGCATGCGCGTCCACGCGGAGCAGGTCTGCCCCGAGTTGAGGTAGCAGTTCTGGACGCCTCCGCGGACCGCGCGCGGCAGGTCCGCGTCGTCGAGGATCACGTTGGGGCTCTTCCCTCCGAGCTCGAGCGCGACTCGCTTCACCGTCTGCGACGCGATCTCGCTCACCCGCTTGCCGGCCCGCGTCGAGCCCGTGAAGCTCACCATGTCGACGTCCCCGTGTCCGGCGATCGCCTCGCCGACGGTCGGCCCGTCGCCCGTGACAAGATTGAACACGCCGGCCGGGAGCCCCGCCTTGTCGATGATCTCGGCGAGGATGAACGCGCTGAGCGGCGCGACCTCGCTCGGCTTGAGGACGACGGTGCACCCGGCGCCGATCGCCGGTGCCACCTTCGCGGCGACCTGGTGGAGGGGGTAGTTCCAGGGCGTGATGCACCCGACGACGCCGACCGCCTCGCGAACGACCACCGAGTTGCCGACGGGCTCCTCGGCGCTCGAGCCGAGGGCCAGCTGGGCCGCGACGGCGAAGCTCATGGCCGGCAGCCCAGCCTGGATGATCGTGCTCAGCCCGAGCGGCATCCCGACCTCCGCCGCCACCGTCGCCGCGATCTCGGCGCCGCGATCGGCCAGCCCTGCCTGGATCTTCTGCAGCAGCTCGGCCCGGCGGGCCGGCGGGGTCTGCGACCATGCATCGAACGCCGCCCTCGCGGCCTTCACAGCGCGATCGACGTCCGACGCGTCGCAGGCCGGGATCCGGCCGAGCGGCTCCTCGGTCGACGAGTCGATCACATCGAACGTCCCCTTGCCCGAGGGCGAAACCCACTGCCCGCCGACGTAGATCTTGTCGTGGATCTTCATGGCCTACTCCTCTTTCTTTCTCAGCACCGCGACGTAGAACCCCGCGAAGAAGGCCGCGCGCGTGTCCGCGAGGTTCCTCTCGAGCGCCCTCAGGGCGACGCAGATGCCAGGCACGTTCATCAGGCGCGCCGCGGGCGTCACGATGCGAACCCCGCGCACGGCCTCGAGCGTCACGCTCGGCGGCAGGATACGCGGGACGATCCATGGGGCGTCGAAGCGCGTGTAGACCGCGCTCTCGTGCGTCTTGTGCGAGATCCGCCCGGCAGGCCCCAGTCGCTTCGCGAGCCCGCGCATACTCAAGGGGTTATAGAACTCGGCCAGGACGACGCCGCCGGGCTTCGTCACGCGCGCCATCTCGGAGAGCGCGCGTCCGATGTCCGCCACGTGGGCGAGCACCTTGAACGCGCAGGTGACGTCGAACCTCCCATCGACGAACGGCAACGCGGTCACCGTCGCCTCGCGGACGTCGAGGCCCCGCGCGCGCGCCTTCTGGAGCATCCCGATCGAGGGATCAATGCCCACGACGCTGCGCGCGAAGCGGGAGATCCGCTCGAGGAGCAGCCCCGTCCCGACGCCGCACTCGAGGACGTCCTTGCCCGTCGCGTAGCGGGCGACCAGCTCGACCTCGAGGTCGTCGACTAGGGCGTGATACCCGTCGGGGCGGTTCGGGCGCCGCTCGGCTTCGTAGCGGTGCGAGAACTCGTCGTAGTAGGCCCGCGTCGCGTGCTGGGTGTGATCGGCGACGGCCATTGGCCCTCCGGTGATAGCACGGCTGCAGGGCTCACCGGGCGCGCTTCGAGGGACGCCGCGCCGCGCCATGAAGGAAGAGATCCACCGTCAGAGCCGCACGCGCGCGCGCGTCGGTCTCGCCCTCCGCGAGCGACGACAGGATCAGCGCGCGCATCGTCCCGCCGAGGAAGCGCGCGAGGACTCCCGCATCCAGCCCCTCGAGATCCCCGGAGCGGATGCCGTCCTCGACAAGCGCGAGGAACAGCGCGCGAAAGTCCTCGACGTGCCGCAGCCGCTTCGACGCGACGCGCGCACCCGGCGCGGTCGTCCCCGCGAAGAGACCGTGCTCGCTGGCGATGGCGAAGAATGCGCGGTGCCGCTCGACGTACGAGAGCATTCGGCCCATGCGCGCCACGAGTAGGCCCCGGAACGTCCTGGGGTCGTCGTCGCGCGGTCCGAGCTGAGCCAGGAGCTGCCCGGTGCGCTCCTCGAGCAGCGCCGAGAGCACGTCGTCCTTGTGTGCGAAGTGGTTGTACACGGTCCCGACGGCGATCCGTGCACGCGATGCGATGTCCTGGATCCGCGCGCCGTGGAAGCCCCTCTCGGCGAAAACCACCTCGGCCGCGTCGAGGATGGCGTTGTGAAAGATCGCACGCGCCTCGTCGCGACGCCGGGGCAGGTCCGGGGCCGGTGTATTCACGTCATGAATCCTTGTTCATCTCGTGGACGGGCGCAACCCCTCACGGACACGCCATCCGTTCGAGCCAGCTTCCCGAGGCGTCGACCCACGAGATCCAGAGGCCCCCACGCCCGTCGGCGGCGAGGGCGACGTGCGTGGGCGAGCCGGAGACCGCGAACGTGGCGCGTCCGGCGAACGCGCCTTCACCGTCCAGCTCCCCCAAGTCGAGGACGCGCGCCGATCCGGGCTCGGGAGACTGCGGCCGAGCGAGGGTCACCCACGTGTGCGCACCGGCAGTGGCGGCGGCAATCGGCGAGGGATCGAGCCCGTTCGGATACACGGACCACGTCGACGGTTCGTCGACGCGCGGCGGGTCGTCCACCCGCACGATGGCAAGACCGAAAGTCCGGATGTCTTTCCCGATGGGGAGAAGGGCCCAGGCGGGACCGGCCGCCGGGATCGCGAGGGTGCCCGCGGTGCGCCTCTCGCCCGGACCCCCCACGAAGACGACGGCGTCCTCGCCGAGGCGAGAGTGTTCGTCTTCACCGAGCGGACGCACGTGCACCGCCGTGAGCGCCGCCCGCGCGTCGACGACGAGCGCGAGCACCGAGGACCCGCGCACCGCCAGCCCGACGGCGGTGGCTCCGCTGCCATCCTCGGAGATGCGCACCGGGGCCTCATCGTCCACGGCGATCCATGCTTCGCTCATCATCCCCTCGCTCGTCCTCCGGCTCGCGAGGTACGCCATCGCCGCATGCCGCCCCAGCATCGCCGCGGCGACGCGGGTGCCGGGGCGCGCGCTCGCGACGGCGCGATCTTCCGATCCGTCGCGCTTGCCTCGATGCACGCTGCCGGTCTTGTCGGGGCAGAAGATCGCCTCGCCCGCGACCGCACAAGGAACGGACATCCCGGCGCTCGATCCGGCGTCCAGAGACTCCCGCCCGGTGGCGCTCGATGTGGTGGCGACGACTGGGAACGAGAGCACGCGCGGTCGGCCGCCGTCATCCAGCACGGCGTCGACCATGTCGCCGCGCAGCGAGAGGGCCGCCGGCCCACGCACGGGCAGCTCGATGGGGCCTCGGAGCACGCGACAGGAGGTGCCGCCGTCGAGCAGGGTTCCGGTGGAGGGGAGAGGGGTCGGGGTCGAGGTCGAGGTCGAGGTCGAGGTCGAGGTCGAGGTCGAGGTCGAGGTCGAGGTCGAGGTCGGGGTCGAGGTGGGGGTCGAGGTCGAGGAATCCCTGCCGCCATCAACACGCGGTCCAGCCCTTCGCCCGCAGGCCTCCACCCCGACCCACACCGCGAAGACCGCGACTTGACGCGCCTGCACGCCTTCAGTCTCTCTTGAACGTGGGGAGCCAGCGGAGCACGATCTTCGTTGCTGCCTCCGCCGCGGACCGGTGATTGACGCGCCAGTCCTCTCGGCCGCGCGCTCCCACGATGTTCGCGACACCGAGCGCTGCCGCGAACGGAACGCCGTGCGCGGCGCACGATGTCGCGACGCCGTGGGCTTCGAGGTGCTCGGCTCCTGCCCCCGTCGCCTGGGCAATGCGCATGGCCGTGGCATCGTCGACGGTGATCGCGAGGGTCGTCCCCACGTCCTCGGGGAGAGCCCCGGCCTTTTCGAGACCCGCGGCGATGCCTGAGTGGCTATCGGAGACGACGGACATGGGCTCGGGAAACTGGGCGGTGCCGGCGACGACCGATGCATCGATGAGCCGCAGCTGTCGCGGGGAGACCACGTCGCCGATCGCGAGGCGGCTGCCGGGATAGGCCCCGCAGGTGCCGACGAGCACCACCGCACGCGGCCGCAGCTCCGCGATGTGGGTGGTCGCTCCGACCGCCGCCATCGGCAGCCCGACGCCGACCGCGCGCGCGGTCACGACCAGCGCGCCCATCCGAGCGGACATGGCCTCGCCCAGCGACGCGCGAAGGGGAGCGAGCTCGGGGTGAAATGCGGCGACGATGAGGACGTCGGATGTTGTGGTCACTTGCCTCGGCTGGGCTGCCCTATTACCGTTAATCGGCTCCGCATGCTCCCGGCCCGTCCAGCGTTCGTAGGTTTCGTCGTCCTCGCGCCCGCGATGGTCGGATGTGCCGGAAATGTCTCCGGTTCTTCGGGGACCGTCGACGCGGAGGCGACGACCACCCACGCCCTGGTCATCGTCGAGCGTACGGCCGACGCTGTGGAGGGAGTCCACGCCGAGGCGAGCGCTCGCTTCGTGCGCGTCCCCGCCTGGTCGTCGATGAACGACGCCTTTCGCGCGATCGGAGCGGGGATCGACTTGCCCGCGGCGGGCACGTGCGCCAGCCAGGCCCGCGGGGCCGGCAACGCGACACTGGACGTGGTCCCCGTCGTCGAGCTGTCCGACGTCGGTCCGGTTGCGCTCGAGGTCGGGGACTCTGCGACCCGCCTCGTTCCCCGCCAGCTGCCCGACGTGACCGACGTGGTGAGCGGCGTCGTCTACGCGCGGGCGACGGAGGGCTCGATTCTCCCGGCGGCCGCGCGGTACGTGCTGCGCGTCGGGGGCGTGCCTGGGCTCGCGGCGTTCGACGTCGAGGCGATCGCGCCGGGCGATCCGAACGACGTGCATGTCTCGGGAGAAGAGCCGGCCGGAGTGCTCGTCGCGAGCGGCCCGTCGGTCGACCTCGCATGGGTCTCCGACGGGTCGGACGACGTGATCTACGTCGACGTCCAGCCGGCGGGCGTGCGGTGCGTGTTCTCCGCGGGCATCGCGCCGGGCGCGGACGTGAACGTCCACGCCGCCCTCTCGACGTCGCTCCTCGACGACACCGGGACGCTCGCCATACACCGGCTCCGCCGAGAGGCGATGATCGCGCGCGGGGTCGACGACGGCGAGCTGCGGTTCGATTTCGCACGATCGATCGCCTACGTCCGTTCCCTCCCCTGAGCGGATCCACGTGAGCGTGACGATCGTGCGCGGAGCGCGCCTGGTCCGGCCCCTTGCCTGCCTGGCAATCGTCGCGACGACTGCGACCGTGCCCGCGCAACCGCCGGCCAAGGGGCGAGCGGCGGCCTCGCTGGCCCCGCCGAAGGCGCACGCGAACAGCGCTGCGGCCATGGCGTACATGGCGGGCAAGCAGCCGCTCGTCGGGTGGCACGCGCCCTCGGAGAAGGCGGTCGCGAGGGACGGGAACGGTCGGGCGATGCTCGTTCTGTCGACGATCAACCACGGCGAGTCGCTGGCCTTGCAGGCCTGCAGCGACGAGGGCGGGTTCTCGTCGGTGGATCTCGACCGGGCGGCTCACCTGCTCCGCGCGTACACGGGCGACGAGCACCCGATCGATCCCCGGACGCTGGCGTTCGTGTACCGGATCGAGACGCACTTCGGCGTGCCCGAGATCCGAGTGGTCTCCGGGTACCGCGTTCCGAAGCCGGGGTCTCGGTCGAACCACGGAAAGGGGCGGGCGATGGATCTCGTCGTTCCGGGGGTCGCGGACGAGGAGGTGGCGAGGTTCGCGCGCGGGGCGGGGTTCGCGGGAGTGGGCGTGTATCCGACGAGCCAGTTCGTGCACGTGGACATCCGCCCGCGGAGCTACTTCTGGGTGGATTACAGCGGGCCGCACATGAAGAACAGGGAGCGCGGGATCATGGCGGACATCGCGGCGAAGAGCGATGCGGACGCGCTGGCGCGGGGCGAGGCGGCGATCGAGGCGTTCGGGGTCGGGACGAGCGTGGAGGCCGCGCTTCGCGCGCGGGGGATGGCGCGCGTGGCGGCGCCGGGGGACGGCTCGGGGGAAGAAGACGAGGACGACGAGAACTGACAGCGGCGCCGATGCGGCGGGGCCGCCCGCGCCCGGAGTGTCCCGCGTCAGTTGGTCGTGGTGATGGAGAAGTCGTCGAACTCGAACGTCGCGCTCGCGCCACCCGTCGACGCGATCTCGACCCCGAACTCGATCTGCCACAGCGTGGCACCCTGCGGGATTAAGCTATAGGCGGTGGCCCAGTCGAAGATAACGCCGAGGTCCACGGTGCCCGAGGCGAAAGGGGGATTCGCATAGAAAACCACGGTTGCGCCCGAACTGGTCGAGGGGAGCGAGTATACGTCGTACGAATGCTCTCCTAGAGGCATGCTCGATACGAGAGGGGTGCCGGCCGGTTTCCGATTGGAGTAGTCGACCCAGATCAAGACTTGGGTGTCGCTTGCCATGGCGATCTCGTTCAGCCAGATGTCATACGCGATGTCATAAACGCCCTCGGAGCTTCCGACGTGCGGAGCCGTCTCGGTAAATGTGCTCGTGATGCTCTTGAACGAGGTGAGTAGTGGGTGATCCGTGATGAAGTTCTCCTGCATGGCGGAGTACGACAGGACCGTGGTGTTTCCAGCCGGCTGATTCGACGTGACGACGAAGCTGACCGAGCTGTCCGAGCTGTCGCCGTTGATGCAACCGTAGGCAGACTCCTGGCCGCAGTCGTTCCCGGAGTCTGCTCCGCAGTTGTACTGGTTGTCATAGAGGTAGTAGCTGCCCACATTGCAGCCGCCGTTGGTGGCTTGACACGTGTCGCTCGCCATCGTGCACGAGCTCGTCGTTCCGTCGGGCGAGGCGCTCGCCGTGGCGTCGATCGGTGCGTCCGGTGCCTCGCTGTCCGTGGCTCCGGCACCGACGCCAATGTCCGCTCCGGCGTCGGCCAGGCTGCCGATCAGCTCCACCGCCGTCGTACGCTCGACAGCGCAGCCGCCCGCGACGCACGCGGAGATTGCCAGAACCGGCCCCACCACGCCACGTCCAGGGGTCCGGATTACCATCGGCATCAAAGACCCACGTGAATGCCGAGCGACGCTCCGACCGACGGGGCCCCGGCGCTGCCCGCGTCGCGTCCCGCGATGACCACCATGGGCTCCGGGTCGAGGAAGACCACCATGAGGTCGGCGGTCAGCGCGATGCGGGGCCCGAGCCGTGCCAGTCCTCCGATGCCTGCGCTCCAGAGAAACGAGGGCACGTCGCCGCTGAGCCCACGATAGGGCGGAGATGCCGATCCGCTCGTGTGCAGGTCGAAGCCGCCGGCTCCGATCCACACGGACACTCCGAGGGGCCTTGGGTCCGAGGCCCAGCCGAAGGCCAGCGCCGCCAGCTCCTGACGGACCGTCGCGCTCCCCGCGGCCGTGCTCAGCGCCGGCCCGGCAAGGGGAGCTGCCAGCGTCACGCGAAAGAACCAGGGACCGGCGCCGCGCCTGTAGCTGACCGCAGGGCCGACCGCGAGGCCGATTCCGCTCAGACCGTGCAAGGCGAGAGCTCCGAGGTCGAGCGCGTTGCCCTGGAGGAAGGGGCTCTCGGGCGCCGCAGGCAGCACGGGCGTGATCCATTTCACGACGTCGGTGGGAGCGGAGATGGGCGGCTCCGAGGGCGCAGCCCTGGCCGCGATCTCCAGCAAGCTCGCCCGGAGCAGCTCGAGGGCGCGGATGGCGAGGACGGCCGTCGTGTTGGGGCCTGCGCCGACTTCGAGGCGACGCACGACCGTCTTTCCGGTCACGTGGTCGCTGATCCAGACGTCGGCGAACGCGCCGTTCGCCGCGCGGCTCATCGCAACGGTCGCGAATGTCGAAGCGCCGGGCGCAGCGTCCTCGACCTCGGATCGGGGATCGCCGGGGGCTCGATCGACCTCGACCACCTCGAAGCCCGCGTCGAGGAGCTCCGCGCGCAGGCGCGTCGTTGCCTCACGCAAGACGTGATCGTTCGATGAAGACCGCACGAGCGCCACCCGGGAGCGGGCGCTGTCGGCTCGTCCCAGCCCCTCGAGGGCGACAGCGGCGGTGAAGAGAAGCATCGCTGCGCCCAAGCGCCGGGTCATGGCTCGGGCATGTGGTCGCGTGCGTAGTCCGCGTGCGCCCCGTGGGGGAAGCGCCTCAGGTACTCCCGGGAGACCGAGCGCGCGCCGGCCGTGTCGCCCGACTCCACGAGCGCCACGAGCTTTCGACCCAGTGCCTCTGCGGCGAAGGGGCCGCGGGGAGACTCCGCGAGGTACGTGTCGTACCAGCGGATCGCGTCGTCGCGCGCCCCGCCGTCGTCGGCCATGCTGCCGAGCACGAATGCGGCCGCGTGAGCCTCGGCCGACCCGGTGAAGCGCGATCGCTCCGCGAGCAGCCCTCGCCTCGCGAGCCCGCGCTCGTGCACGTAGCGGGCGGCGTCGGCGAGAGCGACGACGTCAGGCAGGGACCCGCGGCTCAGTGTGGCGTCGACTCCGCGGGTCTCGGCTGCCTCGAGGACGCCGCGGAAGTTGCCGTCGGCCAGCATCTCCGACCACGTCGGCAGCGGCCGCATGGCAGGATGCACCTGGGCTGGTCCCTCTGCGCCGAGGCCGGCATCGCGCGCTGATGGGGCGAGCGAAGGCTGCGCCGTGAGGAGCAATGAGAGCTGCGCTTCGCCGGTGCCTGCGCGGGCGACGAGCCGCTGACCGGCGGCCACGCGGAGTCCGTCCGGCAACGACGGGCCCCGAACGATGACGCTCCCGTCGTGCAAGCTCAGCTCGAGCTCCTCGCTGGCGGCCGACCAGCCGACGTCGAAGGCCGTTCCGGTGACCTCCACGGTATAGGGGCCCGCGGTGACGGCCCAGCGAGCGCGCGGTCGATGCACGACGCGCGCCTGGAGGATCCCGGCGCCGAGCACGACTCGCGCGCCGTCGCCGGTGACCTCCGCCACACGCCCCCGGCTGCCCGGTCCGAGATCCAGCTCGCTCCCGTCGGAGAAGCGCATCGAAGCAGGTCCACCCGACGGCGCGACGTCTATCCAGTCTCCGTCGGTCGCGACGGTCCCGGCGACGCGGTACTCGAGCCGCCCGGGTCTGTGCTCGACAGCGACCGTGATGACCGTCAGGAGCGACACGGCGGCCGCGACCATGATCAGGGTCCGCCCCGTCGAGCGCCGACGTTGCTTTGCCAGGGCCAGGAGCAGTCGCTCGCGCCCGGCCGCGTGACGCGACTCGTCGATTCGCTCGTCGACCAGACGCGCGACGCGCGCGAGGCCGACCACGCCCTCTTCCTGAAGCTCACGTCCGTCGGCGTGTTTCATGGCCGCGCCTCGAGGTACGGAGCGAGGAGCGGGTCGGCGGCTGCCAGCACGTGCACGCGCCGCGCTGCGTCCGCCACGCGCCTCTTGGTCGTGGCGAGCGAGCAGTCCAGCATCGCCGACAGCTCGGCGAGATCCAGGCCTTCGACGAAGCGAAGGACGAACACCGTGCGGCGCTCGTCGCTGATCCGATCGAGCATCGCGTAGAGACGCAGGACGGCAGCGCGCGGCTCGTGGTGGCCGTCCGCGGCGGGGGCATCGGATTCGTCGATGACGACGTCGTCGGAGAGCAGCAGCCAGCGCCTCGCCCGGCGTCTGCGCAGCTCGCTCTTCGCGACGTGCAGCGTGATCCCGATGAGAAAGCTGCGCAGCGCTGACGGCTCGCGCAGGGAGCCCAGATCGCGGAAGAGCCGCAGGAAGGCGTCCTGCACGGCGTCCTCGACGTCGGTCGGGCCGAGAATTCGACGGAGGATGCGGTGGACGAGAGAGGCGTAGCGGTCCCACATCCGGCCCGCCGCGCCCGGCTCGTTTGCCCGCACTGCGGCGACGAGCGTCGCGTCGTCCTCATCGCGCGGCTCGCCCGGGGCGACGACCCTCAGCCGCGAGAACGGCCTGTCTGCCGAAAATTCAGGCACGCTCGCCATGGCCCGATCAGCGTAGGCGCATCGGGGCGCCCGGATAGCTCAGATTTCATTCGCTCCTGGGCTCCGGCTACGCAATGTCGTCTAGCATCCGTCGCCGCCCCCCTCACGCCCATTCGACGACGGACTCTCGCGACACGAGCAGGTACGCCTCGGCGATCGTTTCTTCGCCGTCGACCCTGCGCAATCGCAGCCCCCGAGCGCCTCCGTAGAGCAGCGTACACACACCCGCACCCGAGTCTTCCACGACCGCAGCCCACGCGACTCCGGTCGAGCCGTCCGCCTCGCGCGACTCCGCGCGCCAGATGGCAGGCGATGCGGCATCGACCGGCTCGTAGCGCACGAGTCGCACCGCGCGCGGCTCGTCGACGAGCCGGAAGCGCATGCAGCACCCCTCGGGCAGCTCGTCGTGCTCTTCGACGAGCACCGTCACGAATCTCGGCGCGGCTTGCGTCATCGGCGGGACACTACCTTGACCTTCGGGGTCCCCCAACCTAGCTCATCATCATGATGCGCTTTTCCGATCTGCTCGCGTCCGCCAGAGAGACCGACGGAGCGTGGACGACGGCGATCCCGGAAGACTGGATGCAGGGGCGTAGCGCGTTCGGTGGGCTGCAGGGTGCGCTGGCGGTCCGCGCGATGCGGTCCTGCGTGCCGCCCGACGTTCCCCTGCGCGTCCTGCAGATGACGTTCGTCGCGCCAGCAGCGGGAGACGTGAGCGTCCAGCCGCGGGTGCTTCGCGCGGGCAAGAGCGCCACGCACATCGAGGCGCGAGTCTCCGGAGGAGGAGAGCTGTCGGCCGTGGCCGTCGGCGTCTTCGGCCGAGGTCGCCCGTCGGCGGTGAGCGTCGTCCCGCAAGTCCCGCCCGTTCCACCCGACGAGGCCAGGCGTGCGCGCCCGGTGAGGGCGGAGCGGATCAACTTCACGCAGCATTTCACGATGCGCTGGCTCCGTGGCGAGCCGCCGTTCACTGGGAGCCGAGCGCCCGGGGCCGTCGTCGAGGTCGGGATCGACGACGCGGGTCCGACGCGCGAAGAGCACGTGATCGCGATCACCGACGCCATCCCTCCCCTGGCACTCTCCTGGCTGGACACGCCGTCGTTCGGGAGCTCCGTCACCTGGACCCTCGAGCTGCTGAGAGACTCGTTCGACGGGCTGCCGCTCGAGGGGTGGGTCCTTCACGCGGAACTGACGGCGGGACACGACGGGTACACGAACCAGTCGGTCGCCGTGTGCGCGCCCGACGGCAGCGTCGCGGCGTTGAGCCGCCAGTGCATGGTCGTCTTCGGGTGATCAGCGGTCGTCGACGATGCCGTACACGAGCTCGCGCGGCTGGCCTTCGCGCTCGAAGGCCACGCGGAGCTCGCTCGCGACCTCGAGCGAATCGAAGGCTGTCTGCGCTTGCTCGGGACGCTCGATCGGGAAGCCATTCACGCCCGTGACGACGTCGCCCGGCTTCAGGTCCACGCCCTCCCAGAAGGACTGGTCGCGAAGGCGGGCGATGCGGAAACCATGGAAGCGCCGGCCGACGAACACCGGTTGATCGTCCAGCTCGACGCGCTGGAGAAAGTAGCCGAGCCCCTGCGAGACGACCGCGACGACCGCGGAGCGCGGGAGGGCGTGATCGACCTGCGCGGTGGGGGCAGCAACGGGTGCAGGCGCCGCGGCCGCGGACGGAGCGGAAGGCGCATGAACGAGGGCGGCCTTCGGAGTCGCGCCGCCACACGACGCGAGGGCCACCGCCACCGGGAGGGCGAGGAGCGTTCGCATATCCTGGAGGCTGCCTCGCCTCGGCCCAGGTGCGCAAGTTTTCGGGCACGGCAGGCGGGCGCCGCGCCTACTGACGCCTCGGCCCCATCATGGGGCCCATCGGAGCGCCGCCACCACCGCGCTGGGGCTCCGACACGACGTCGGCGGGCAGGAAGAGGTCGACCACGAAGACGAGATCCGTCTTCGGCTGGATGTCGGGCGGCCGGCCGCCTTCGCCGAACCCCAGGCGCCAGGGAACCACGACGCGCCGCTGCCCACCCGGACGCATTCCGACGAGCGCTCGCTCGAAGCCGCAGATCGTCTTCGTGCTCCCGATGATGATCTCGACCGGCGGTCCTTTGTCGCGCGTGTTGTGGAGGGTCGTCCCGTCCTCCAGCCGGGCCGTGTAATGGACGCGGACCGTCTCGCCCTTCCCCACGGGCTGCCCCCTGCCCGCCTCGACGTCCTCGATGCGCAGCCCGGCGTCGTCGGACGCGTTCGCGTTCCCCTCGCACGTGGCCCCCTCGAGCCACGCGTCGTCGGTGCGGCAGTTGGTCGCGCGCGTCTCGCGCGGAAGGGGCGCACCAGCGCAGGACAGCGCGAGCGACGCGAGCATGGCTGCGGACAGGGGGTGTAGGGATCTCATACGCGAGGCGCGGCTCAGCCGAAGACGCGGTTATACACGCCCAGGACGCGCGCGTGCACCTCGTCGATCGCTCCGCTCGCGTCGATGACCTCGACCCGGTCGTTCGGGATGTGCTTCGCGAGGTCGCGGTAGAAGGCGGCAAGGGCCCGCTGGACTTCATTCTGGTCGTAGAGCTGCGCGGCCTCGGCCCGGAAGAGGCGCCTCTCGGCCGCGGTCTCGGGGGAGACGTTGAGGACGATCGTCAGATCGGGTCGCCTTACGTAGCGATTCAGCGTCCGTATCCACTCGACCGCGTCCTTCTTCTGCGAGCCGCTCGAGACGCTCTGGTACGCGAGGCTCGACGCGTCGTACCTGTCCGACAGGACGACGCCCCCCTCGGCAATGAACGGCTCGATCTCGCTCTCCACGTGGTCCATCCGGTCTGCTGCGAAGAGGAGCGCCATCGTCGCCCAGCCCGGCGCGCGGCCACCCGGCACCACCATGCGGCCCGTGAGCACCTGTCGCACGAGCGTCCCGATCGGGCCGTCGCTCGGCTCGCGCGTCGTCCGGACGGGCACCCGGAGCGACCGCAGGCTGTCAGCGAGCCGGGCGACGTGCGTCGTCGTCCCGGCGCCGTCGATGCCCTCGAGAACCACCAGCCGTCCTTTTGACATGGTCCGTGGATCGACTAGCCCAGATGCCCTCACGCCGGAAGCCTCAAGGCCCCGGCGCCGGATCCTCCCCCAGGACGACGTTGTCGATGAGCCGCGTCCCGCCGATCCAGCACGCCACCGCCAGGAGCGCGCGGTCGCCGACTGTCCCGGAGCAAGGCGCCAGCGTGTCGGCGTCGCGCACCTCGGCGTAGTCGACGGATGTGGCGACCGCGTCGACGGGGGTGCGCGCGACACGCTCGAGCTCGTGTACCCGGCGCTCCCCCGCGGCGAAGAGACGGGCGGCGGCGTCAAGCCCTCGCACGATGGAGAGCGCGCGGATGCGCTCCTCGGGCGACAGGTACGCGTTCCGCGAGCTCATCGCGAGACCGTCGGCCTCGCGCACGATCGGGTGCCCTTCGATCTGGACGGGCAGGAACAGGTCGCGCGCGACGCGACGCACGACGAGCAGCTGCTGGTAGTCTTTCTTCCCGAAGAGCGCCACGCACGGGCCAACGACGTCGAGGAGCTTCGTGACCACCGTGGCGACGCCCTCGAAGTGCCCCGGACGTCGGGCGCCGCAGAGAGGCTCGGCCAACGAGCCGACGCGTACGCGCGTCTCGTCCCCCGGGCGGTAGAGCTCGCCACCGTCCGGGGCGAAGACGAGGTCGACGCCCACGGACGCGAGCTTTGCCAAATCGCCGTCGAGGTCGCGCGGGTACCGCGAGAGATCCTCGCCCGGGCCGAACTGCGTGGGGTTCACGAAGATCGAGACCACGACGAAACGCGCCCGCTTGCGCGCCGCTTGCACGAGGGCGAGGTGACCGGCGTGAAGCGCGCCCATCGTCGGAACGAAGCCAACCGCCGGCGCGGCGCCACCGGCCGCACGGACCTGGTCGCAGCAAGCGCGAAGCTCCGCGGCGATACGGACGATCCGCGGCGGAGGCATCGGGCAAAAAAAAAGTTAGCGTGGATCGGTCGCCCCGTCCCCCCCGACCACGCACGTTTCTGATAAACGTTGCCGCGGAGCCGGGTCTTGCCCACAAGGTGCACTCGCCGGACTGGCCTCGCGCTCGCGCTTCACGCGTGGGCCATGCTCTGGGTGGGGATAGCGGCGGCCGACGATCTGGGTCTCCAGGCCGCGCGCCAGCAGTTCGCTCGCGCCGAGGAAGACGAAGATGCGGGTCGCTGGAGCGACGCGCTCGAGAAGCTCAGGAGCGTCTTCGCCGTCAAGCAGACGGCCGGCGTCCGCTACCACATCGCGCTCTGCGAGGAGCACCTCGGAAAGCTCGCCGACGCGCTGGCCGACTACTCGGCCGCGGACGGCGAGGCGCACGCCGAGAACGCGCAGGACGTCCTGAAGCTCGTGGGCAAGCGACTCGCGGACCTCCAGCCGCGCGTTCCCCAGCTCACGATCCACGTCGTTCCCGATGCACCGGACGCCAGCGTGACGCTCGACGGCGCGGCGGTCGCCGGGCCCGCCCTCGGGACGGCGATGCGCGTCGACCCGGGGCTACACCGGGTCGACGCGACGGCTCCCGGACGTGCGCCGTCGAGCGCCGAGATCACGATGCGGGAGCACGACGTGACCGTTCTCGACGTGCGGCTCGCGCCGGCGGAGGTGGCAATCTCGCCTCCGATCCCCGAGCATCCGCAGGCAGCCCCGCAGGGAGCGACACCGGCAGGATCCCGTCGGCCTGCGATCGCGTGGACCATCGCCGCGATCGCCCTCGCCGGCGGCGGCGGCGGCGCATACGTCGCGGCCGGCGACGCGCGCAACAGCGCGCGGAGCGAATGCGCGCTGGTGGTCAGCAGCTCGGCGGGGGCATGCGACTCGCAGAAGCAGCCCGTCCGCGCGTGGGACTGGATCGCCGCGGGCGCGTGGGCCGGGGCGGCGGCCGCGTCGGCGCTCGCCGTGATCTCGTGGACGTCGCCCCGCGGGGCCTCCGCGTCTTCGTCGGCGCGCGTGCTCGTGGGCCTCGGGTCGGTGGGCGTGGGTGGAGACTTCTGACATGCGCGTCCGCGCGGCGGTGGTTCTCTCGATCGTCTCGATTGCATCCGGAGCCGGCGCCGTCGCGTGCTTCGATCTCTTCCACTCGACGCACGACATCCTCACCGCGTGCGAGATCGACGCCCGAGCCCCCGGTTGCGCTCCGATCGATCTCTGCGCCGACAGCCATGCCGAAGCTCGACAGCGCGCCGAGCACGCCTGCGCCTGGCTCGGGGCATGCGAGACGCCACTCGGTCTCAACGCATTCGGGTCCTGCATGTTCCAGGCGCTGATGGCGTACGACTGCGCCGCGAATCCGAACCACGGGCTGAGGGGAAAGGCGGCGGGCCTCTGGGGGTGCCTCGCCGGCGTGAAGTCCTGCGGCGACGTCGGCGGATGCGTCTTCCCGCAAGGCGAGGTGCTCTGCGGCGGCCACGGCGGCTACACGGCGTGCGGGACCCCAGCCACGTTGTCATCAGCCACGGCAGAGAATGTGGACGTCCGCATCGAGTGCGAGGACGGCGGTACGGCCCACGGCGAGAACTGCGCCCTCTGGGGTCAAACGTGCCTGGCGGGCCCCTCGGGTGGCGCCGCATGCTCGGCGATCGATGCCGGCGTCTGCGCACAAGGATCGGTCTGCGACGACAATGATACGGCGATTCGCTGCGGCGCGGACGGCGGCTCCCTGGTGATCGACTGCGCGAGCTTCGGCACGCAACACTGCTCCGGGTTCCCGGTGGTTCACGCTCCGAGCTGGGTCGCCTGCGTCGCGGAGAGCGACGCCGGAGATGCCGCAACCTGCTTCCCCGACGCATCGGCGGCCTGCGTCGACGGCGTCTCGGTGTCCTGTCCGAGCGGGGTGCTCGAGACTCTGGACTGCAACGCGCTGCTGGGATCGATGGACGCGTGCTCCCCCGGTCCGCTCGTCCCTCCGTTCGAGTGGACCGGCGCCTGCGGGGTAGCTCCGGCCGAGTGTGACGCCGACTCGTGCGATGCGTCGGTGCTCACCGGATGCGGGCGCGGTGCGGCCTTCTCGGTCGACTGCGAGGAGGCAGGTCTCGGCGCGTGCAGCCTCGTCACGACTGACGAGGGGTCGCTCGTGCGGGCGGCGTGCGCTCCACACCCCCACTGAACGGTGTTAAAGAGAGAGCGCCGGGCACGTTGCGCGCCGATGTCATCCATCTCCGACAAGATCCGCCCAATCGGCGAGTTCTTCTTCTTGCGCCGCGCGGAGCGCGCCGCGCGCGCGTACACGAGTCCCCAGCGCGTTCGCGTGACCGAGCTCGTCGAGGCGGCCGAACGGCGCCTCCGGGCCGGACGGGAGATCCCGCAGGCAGTCCCGGCTGCGCAGCTCCTGCGTGAGTCGGTGCGGCACTACCTCCTAGCCATCGAGGCGGCGAGCGACCCGAATGCCCACATGCGCGCGTTCGATGCGCGAACTGTCGCCGCGATGCTACCGGCGCTTGCTCCCGACCCGCTGCGACCGGACGCGATTCCCACCGACGAGGCTCGGGTTCGCGCAGCGCTCGGCGCGAGCGACCCGCTCTATTTCGATCGCCTCTCCGCCGAGGACGCCGCCCACGCGCGGAATGCGCTGGATCGTGCGGCGTCGATGCTCGGCGGGCGCGTGGAGGCTCGGAGCGTGACGAGCGTGCAGGGCACCCGCTGGGGGCGTGTCTCCGCCGTGGCTCTCGTGATCGTGTACGTCGCCGTCCAGGCGCTGCACGCACGCTTCTGGCCGAAGAACGTCGCGCTTGGAAAGCACGTGCACGCGAGCAGCCAGGGAGGCGGCGACGGGCACGAGCTCGTCGACGGAGAGATCAGCGCCACCCCCGGCCTACGCACCGGCACCGACGATTCACCGAGCGCCGTGATCGACCTGGGCAAGGAGTACCGGATCGACCGCGTCGCCGTGCACAACCGCGGCGATGGCTGGTTCGACGATTGCCTGCCGCTCGTCGTCGAGCTGTCGACCGACGGCAGCCGCTACAAGGAAATCGCGCGCCGCGATCAGCACTTCGACGCCGACCCGCCCTGGTCGGTCGACGGACAGCACGAGATCGCGCGCTTCGTCCGACTCCGCGTGCCGCGCCGCGGGTACCTCGCGCTGAGCGAGGTGGAAGTCTTCGGGCGAGAGGCGTCGCGCTAAGGCACGACCGCGAGCGTCGTTTCGATCTCACGGTCGACGCGGCGCGGTGGCGGAGAGCCGTCGCGCGTGGCCCAGCTTCCCCAGTAGCGCTCACGGCCTATCCGGTGGTTCAGGACGGCGAACGCGTCGTAGATCATGCCCGGACGCCACAGCTTTGGCGACAGCGGAGAGGCATCGGGCATCTCGCGGTCCGTCGCGTCGGGCGGAATGAGGCTGAACGGCGCGCGTGCCTCGATCGTCGAGCGAACCACGAAGGCGGCCTCCCCCATCGGCCCCGTGCACTCGAACCACGACTCGACGCGAGGCTCGACGCCGCCGGTCACGCGCACGCCGATGAGGCGCACGCCGCGGTCGAAGGCGGCGGCCCTCGTCGGGTCGAGCTGCGCGTCGATGCGCTGGCGCCACTGCCGCGCGGCCCCCGCGTCGCCACTCGCCACCGCGACGTTGTGCGCGATGCGCATCTGGTCGAGCGTCTTCGGCTCGCCCGTGGGAACGGACGCAACCTGGCCCAGGTGTGTTCGCCACTCCCAGGTGAGCCACGGATCCGGCGACGGACCGATCGACCGAGTTGGCTCCGTGCCGCCGTAGAGGAGCCACTCGAGGGCGGTGGGCTCGCGCTCGTTGAGTGAATACGCGTCGATCGGCGCCGGCGGCTCCCGCTGATCGACGACCCAGGCATCGCCGTACGTGCGGACGTGCGCCGAGGCGGCGATCGCCTTCTCGTCATCGCCCGACATGCCTCGCGCGCGCGCCATCCAGAAGGGGTGCGTCGCCACCGCGTCGCTTCCGGCGAGCGGGCGCGCCACGCTGTTGGCGTTCCCCTTGTACTTCCATACGTGATCCCAGTACCAGCCCACCGAGGGGTGGACGTCGATCGTCATCCCCGACGTCGTCTGCGGCAGGACCACCTCCTGGATCACGAAGTGGAAATCGATCCGGCTGTCGATGGGAGTTCCGTTGTCGTCGTAGCGGCCACCGGTTCGGCGCCATACCCAGAGCGACTCGACGCCGTCGTGCGCCATTGCGACGGCTGGCACGAGCCCGACGACAAGCCCAGTGCCTGCGCCGACCAGCTTCGCCCGCGACGGCGCGAGGCGCCGGACGACCCACGCGACCGTGAAGCCAATCGCGTCCGAGAGCTGCGCGACCGCGAGAGCGAAGTATGGCGCGAAGTAGTGCGGCCAGAAGATGTGGACGGCGGCGCCCTGTTTGAACTTCACGTACTGGACCACCGCAGCGAACAGGAAGCTCAGCGCGTACGTCTCCTCGTCGCGTCTCGTGGCGAGCAGCCGCAGGAGACAGACGGGTGCGGCGACCTCGCCGACCCTGACTGCGAGCGGGGTGAAGCTGAAGTAGATCCACGCCTTGCGCGTGGCCAGTGTCGCGCGGAGGGCGAGCCGCGTCGCCTTCACGGGCAACACCTCTCCGCCGCCGCGCGTCTCGGCCGAGAAGAGCCAGTCCCGGATGGCGTCCGCGTGGTAGAAGAGCGCCACCCAGCCGACGAGCGTCCCGACGACGAGCGCCGCAGACAGAGCCCACCACCGCACGTAAGCCTGCGGCTGGATCCGGGGCGTGGCCCAGGCCGGCAGCACGAACGCCCGCAGAAACGACCACGCGAGCGGCGGCGCCACGATGAGGTACCCCACCCAGTCGCCCGCGCAAGCGACGCCCAGTCCGATGATGCTCGCCGCCAGGTCGCGGCGCCGACCGGTCCTCATGTGACGCGAGTGCCCCCAGAAGAAGAGGAGCGCTCCGAAGATGCTGACGGTCTCGAGGTTCAGATAGTTCGAGAAGCCGACGGCGATTGGGACGACCACGTACGCGGCGGCGGCCACCGCGCCGATCGGCGGGCCCCATCGCTCCCTGGCGATCCCGTAGAGGAGCGGCGGCATCGCGCTACTCATCAGGACCGCGGGCAGCCGTACGACGAAATCACGGTGTCCGAATATCCACAGGAACAATGCGTCGACGTAATACTGCCCGAACGGATGATGGCAGTAGTATTGCGCCTTCGTGGGCTCTACCCCGGAATACCAGGCCATCGCAGGATAGAAGATCTTCCAGCGCACGATCTGCTCTGCGCACATCGCGTTTCCCGCGTTTCCTGCGCCGAGGTGCCCGTCGCCCAGAATACCGAACATTCCCCACGCGGCGGCGAAGCAGAACCAGACGCTCGCCACGATCATGACGACCTGCGCGAGGCGGTCGACGACGGCGGCGCCCTTCATGGGGCCGCGGAGGCTAGCACGGCAAGAGAGCGGCTTACCACGCCGCGATGGCCTCGCATAAGGCGCTCCTGGGCTGTGTTTGTGCCTTGCGTTCGCGTTCGTGGTGGCGTTTCGTTTAGAGTGGCGCGCGGAATGCCCGGGTCTGCTCGGAGGATGCGAGAGAGGCTGAGCCGCAGACTGCCGAGGTCGAGCCTCGCGTGGGTCCACCTGATCACGACCGTTCTGTCGTGGCTCGTCATCCTCGGGATGATCGGCGTCGTCCTCGCGCCCACGCTGGGGGACCTCCGCACCGTCGGCGGACACGACTGGGACCAGATGGAGTCCCATCGCTATCTCGTCACCAAGACGATCCTCCGCTTTCACCAATTCCCGTTCTGGAATCCTTACGCCTGCGGAGGCCACCCGAACTGGGGCGGATTCGAGGCCGCCACGATCGTCGTCTCGCCCTGGTTTCCGTTCTACCTCACGATGTCCCTCGCGCACGCGCTGCGCGTAGAGATTTTCGGGAGCGCCATCCTCTCGGCGGTTGGCGCTTGGCTGCTCGCGGGGCGATTCACCCGCAGCCCGGCGGCGCGCGCCCTGGTCGTCGTCGCGTTCGCCGTCAACGGGCGGTGGGCACTCCAGATCACGGCCGGGCACACGTGGCACCTCGTCTACGGGCTGGCACCGTGGGCGCTCTATTTCTTCGACCGCGCCGCGGGGGCGGATCCGAGCCTCGCCGCGCCGCGTCGGCGTGACGTCGTGCTCACCGCAGTGACGATCGCGATGATGGTCTACATGGGCGGCATCTACCCCATGCCGCAGGTGGCCGTGATGATGGCGATGTACGCGGCGTTCCTGGCGGTACAGATGCGCGCGCTGCGCCCCGTGCTCGTCTGCGGCGCCGCCGGGCTGCTCGCCGTCGGACTCTCGGCGCCGAAGCTCTTCCCGATCGTGGAGACGCTCCGGCGCTTCCCGCGGCTCGTCGACTCACCCGAGACGCTCGACCTGACCACCTTCGTCCAGATCCTGACGTCGCACGATCAGGATATGGGCTCTCGGCCCGCGCCCATCAGCCACTGGGGCTGGCACGAGTGGGGGATGTACGTCGGCTGGGCCGTGGTCATCATCGCCATCATCGGCGCCGTCTGGGGGCGGGGGCTGCGAGAATCGCCGCTCAAGTGGGCAGGGCTCATCGCGCTGCTCCTCGGTTTCGGATCGTTCGATCCGCACGCCCCGTGGTCGCTGCTGCACCGGCTCCCGATCTTCGAATCGCAGCACGTTCCTTCGCGCTGGTTGTACCCGGCGCTGCTCTTCATCATGGTCGTCGCGGCGAGCGTTCTCGAGCGGGTTCTTCGCCGGTCCGGATCGGCGCGTGGCTGGCTGGAGAGCGCCCTCGTGCCGGTCGTGGCGTGGATCGCGTACGACATCGCGATCGTCGCCCGGCAACCGATGACGCACACTTTCGCGAACCGCTTGCCGGCGGTCATCGAGGCGACCGGACCCTTTCACACCGAGCTCCACACGCCGGCCGAGATGAACTACGCGCCCGACTGGGCTCCCCCTTCCCTGCCGGCGGAGATGGCGAACATCGGGACCATCGACTGCGGCACCTTTCCGGCCTTCCACAACTACGTCAGGGACCGGAACGGACGCGCACCGGGCCTCGGCGCGCGCGGAAAGGGGGATCCGGCATACAGGGGAGAGGCGTACATCGCGGACGGCGTCGGACAGGCGACGATCGCGTCGTTCACGCCCAACGCCATCACGGTCGACGTCATGGGAGCCCAGGCCGGCGAGCACGTCGTCCTGAATCAGAACTGGGACGGCGGCTGGAGCGCCGACGGGGAGCGCGCGATGAACTGGTCGGACACCGTCGCCGCGCCGCTGCACTCGCCCAACGCAACCGTCATATTCCGTTACCGACCGCGGTCCTTCATTCCGGGCGTCCTCGTGTGCCTGCTTACGGTCACCGCCCTCGCCTTCGCCTTCCGCTCCGCGCGTCGTACCCCTCAGGCCCTCCCCGGATAGAAGGCCGGCCTTCTATCGCAAGCGTCACCTCCATGGAACGGGGGGCGCTCTCGTGCGCACCCGCTTCCGCCGCGCAAGACCTCACCCCGTGGCCCCTCTCCGCCTGGCGGA
>Ga0209415_10001969_pt1 | contig 38922 bp, 38 predicted proteins | sample PeaSoiSIISIP2007_FD_187696 | JGI IMG/M metagenome (GOLD analysis project Ga0209415, IMG submission 187696) | Peat soil microbial communities from Weissenstadt, Germany - SII-SIP-2007 (SPAdes) (version 2) | ecosystem: Environmental > Terrestrial > Soil > Wetlands > Peat | place: Germany...
ACGCGCAGCTGGCGACCGAACGCGGCAAGTTTTCGGTCGCCGATGTGGTCGATGCGCTCTCCAACAAGATGATCCGCCGCCATCCGCACGTCTTCGGCGACGTCGCCGTGGCGAGCGTGGCCGAAGTGTGGCAGAACTGGGACCAGCTCAAGTCGCAGGAAGCGTCGAGCGCGACGCGCACCTCCAAGCTCGACGGGATCCCGAGCGGCCTGCCGGCGCTCCAGCGCGGCCAAAAGATGCAGGAGAAAGCAGCGCGCGTCGGCTTCGACTGGGTCGACGTCCGCGACATCACCGAGAAACTGGCCGAGGAGCTGCGCGAGTTCGCCGACGCGCGCATGCAAGCCGGAAAGCTCGCCCACGAGGACCCGCACGTGCGCGAGGAACTCGGCGACGTCCTCTTCACCGTCGTGAACCTCGCGCGCAAGCTGAACATCGACGCGGAAGGCGCGATGCGCGACGCCAACACGAAGTTCGATCGCCGCTTCCGCTACATGGAAGCGTACGCGCTCGCCAGCGGCCGCGAGCTCGGCGAGATGACGCTCGACGAGCTGGAAGACCTTTGGCAAGCCGCCAAGACCGCGGCCTGACGCAGATCGGCTAGCGGTGCAACGCCGGCAGCGCTGCCGGGGGCCGCAGAATTTCCGCTGCGGCCGTATGGGCCGGTGACGGCGTCGCGGTGAGGGCCTTCGACTGCAGCTGGATCGGCGCATTCGGCGTCGGCGTCGGCGTCGGAACCGGCGTCGGCGACGGCGTTGGGACCGGCGTCGGGGCCGGCGTCGCCTTGCTCACGCTTTCGACCACCGCGCCGGCTGCGACGGCCGCCGCCGCCCCGGCCGCGGCCCCCCCGACCGCACCTCCCGCCGCCGACGCTGCACCGCTGATGCCGCTCGTCGCAGCGCTCGCGCCGGACGCCGTGGCCGTGCTCACTTGCGTGCTCGAGAAGGTGCTGAGCATCGAATTGGTCACCGCGCTGGTTGCGACCGCGCCGCTCGCGCTGACCGCGAGCGCCTGGCCGGCCGCAACGGCAAACGTGCGCACCCCGACCTGCACCGACACGCTGTCGGCTTGGCACACCAAACACACCACCAGCGTTTGGCCGTTGACGAACGAGAGCAGACCGATCGTGCCGCGCACGGCGATCTGCGTGGTGATCGTGTTGAAGTGATAGTTCGCGGCGCCGCCGGCCGGCCGCCGGATGTCGAACCGCAGCGTGCCGTTCTCGACCTCGATGGTCGAGCCCGGCCCGGCGGCCGTTTCGTTGAACGCGCCGATGCGCACGCGCGTGTCTTGGCCTAACGCGACGATCGATGAGTCCGGTAAGTCGACGAGCGCGGCCGAGTTGTTCTGCGTTACCGCATAATAGTCGTCGGGGAGCAAGATTTTACCGAAAATCGGACTGAATTTGCTGGTGTCGGACTCGTAGCCGATGATACCCTTGACGCGGCCGAGCTGCTTGTCGTTACCGGCCGAGCCGGCCGTCGCGACGAGGTCGCCGAACAGCGCGAGCACGAGCGCAGCTGCCAATCCGAGCCGGCGCTGGGAACGGTTCACGGTTTCACCCACGGCACGAAGACGTGCTTCCATACGGCTTTGAGCGTGTCGACGACGGTGGCATCCAAAACGCGGCGCGCAATCGCCTGTTGTCCGATTTGCGGGTTCGACGTGATCGACGTGAGCCGCATCTCGGTGCCGTTATCGGAGACGAAATCGGTGATGCCACAACCCGGCACGAAGCTGACGGTCTCGAAGGCACCGGCGACCGCGTACGTCACCGCTGCGCCGATCTGCGAAGGGGTCGGACACCCCGCGCTGCCGGCGACGGGACCGACACCTTGGACGGTGGCCGTGACCCCCGGATAGGGCGTGAAGGTTTGCCCGCGCGTGAGCGACGTCGGTACGAGCAGCGGCGCGCCGGGAATGATGCCGTACGTGCTGTTCGAAACCGAGCCGAACGACTCAGCGTGGTAGCCGTCGGACAACGACGCGAAGCTGGCCGCAGCACCGATCGTGCCGCCGCCCGCCGCCGCGTCTGCCGGCGTGCCGGTTGCGATGTAGCCGATCCACGCGATGTTGCCGGAAATGTCCGGTTGCGGATCTTGGTAGATCGAGATCGTGTAGGCCGGCCCGATCTGGGGCGTGGCACGATAGTTCCAGGTTCTGTTTGCGGCGGGCGCGAGGAAGTCACCACTGACGGTCGTCGTGGCCGGAACGGTCGGCGTTGCGCTGCCGCCGACCGAGATCTGCGTCGAATGACCGAAGCCGCCGATTGGGCCAAAGGAGCGGGCGTATCCCGGACCGTTCGAACCGGCCGGTAAGACGCCGATCGACTCAACCCCGCCGGCGTAGAGATCCCCGTTCGGGCCGTACGCAAGTCTGAAGATGTTGGCGATCGGTTGCCACAGCTGCGTTGCCGTAGTCGCGCCGGGTGCAAAAATGTTGATTACCGGCAACGATGCGGTGCTGTTCGCATAGGTCACAACGGCGACGTTACCGGTGGGGCTGGCGGCAATTGCGTTCACGCTGCCGGGTGTCAGCGACAGCACCGTGGTAGGCGCAACGTTGCCGCTCTGGTGCCCGGGCGTCCACTCGTTGACGTGCCCGGCTGCGCTGGTTCCGGAGCTTTCGAGCTCGAAGATGTTTCCGCTGCCGTCGACGGCGATCCCACTCGGGTGCACGAACGTCGTGGCCGCCCCGGTGATCACGTTGGTGGCGGTCGACGACCCGGCCGGATACGTGGCGATCCGGTAGGTTGCAGCGTTGTTTCCGACCAGCAAGTAAACGTTGCTGTTCGCGTCCATCGAAAGGCCGAGCTCCTGAAGACCCGGCGTCGTGAACGTAGGCGTGAACGTATACGTTGGAGCCGTTTGCCCGTTTGCATACACCCCAATTTGCCCATTCTGCAATCCGAGCACGACGGGGCCGCCCGGGTACCCGCCGAGCAGGTTGATCGGTGAGAGCGCGAAGAGCTGCGAAAGCGGTGCCATCGGGAAACTCGCCGAGCTCGGGAACACCATCACCGTGGCCTGCGAAAAATCGTTGACGTATACATTCGAGTACGTCGATCCGACATTGAGGACGGCCGGCGCGATCGCGTTGCCGGAAAGGCCCGTCACCGAAGCCGTGAACTCGACGATCGTCGGCTGCGGCGCGGTCACCGTGATCGGCTGGTTCGGTGCGGTAACGCTGGTGGCCGACAGCGCCACGCTCGGATCGCTCGCCGTCACGTTGATCGGCACGTTGTAGTTGCCGGCACCGACGATCGTTGCACCGGTCGGATCGAGTGCGTTGACGATGAGCGTCGTGGTGCCGCTGTTGCTTTGGATGAAATTGTTCGACAGCGCCAGACTCACCGAATTCACGACGCCGGTGAGCGTCAACGGGATCGGCAGCTGACCGACGACGATCGTGGTGGTCAGCGTCGCCTGCGAGAGCAGCGTTCCGGCACCGAGCGTACCGCTGTAGGTTTTCACGATGAACGTCATCTGACCGTACACCGCGTTCACGTTGATAATGCACGTCGTACCGGCCGTGACGGCCGTGCAGCCGGGCGCACTCGGCCCGACGTTGACCAGCGTCGACGCCGTCGGCGGCGGCGACGCGCTGCCGGCGGAGGCAAAAATTGCGACGGACCCGATGCCGGGCGAAACAAACGCCGGCCGGCGCGAGCTCGACGAACTCGTCGTCGCGGACGGGATCAGCAACGAAAACGCGGCCGTTGCCGCACCGCCCGACGCGGGCGCATTGGTTGCGACCGGCGCGGCGCCGTTCGGCGCGACCGCACTGCCTCCGCCACCGCCGCCACCGCAGGCAACCACCAGCGCCGCCGCAACCGCGAACGCAAGCCCCCGGAGCGCGCGCATCATCGTTACCATGGCTTGAACATCGAACTCCATGCGGACTGCAATTCGCGCACGACGCGCAATGCCGCGGGTTGGCGGGCCTCCGCCAGCTGCCCAAGTTGCGCGTACGTACCGGTCGACGTTAGCGTGAACGTCGCGCCGCTGTCGGTGATCATCTGCGTGATGCCGCACCCGGGTACGTACGAGATCCGCTCGGCAGCGACCGACGCTCCCGAATTGCCGCCGGGAGCGAACGAATACTGCACGGTCGCGCCGACCGGCGTACCGCCGCCGGGACAGGCCGACGAGCCGCCGATATTCGTGCCGACGTAGGTTACGGTCGCCGTGAGCCCGGGATAGGGCGCCCAGGTTTGACCCTGCGTGAGCGACGGCTGCAACAGTTGCAGCCCGCCGGGGATCGGGCCGCCCGAGAAGTTCGACACGGCGTAGTAGCCGGTTGCAACGTAGCCGGTCGGCCCGGCATTCGTCGTCATGTAAGCCGCGATCGTGCCGGCCGTTGCAGTGGCCTGGTTGCCGGTTGCACGCAACAAGACGAGAATGCTGTCGGTGCCCTGCTTCGTCGGATCGACGTAGAGCGTCACCGTGAACGGCGGCGCCGGCGTAGCGGTGTTGCTGCCTGCGATCGGCACGGCGGAATAGTTCCAACCGCGGTTGGCTGCCAGCGCTAAAAAGTCGCCGCTGACGCTCGCCACCGGCGTGACGGGCGGCGTGAGCGCGGCGTTTGCAAACGAGATCGTGCCCGGGCCACTCAAGCCGGTCAGCGGGCCGGCCAGGATCCCCGACGGCACGACGTTGCCGTTCGCCGTCGGGTCGAAGCGCAGAATTTGGGCCGGCAATCCGCTGCCGGAACCGAACTCCGACACGTACAGCCGATTGGAAGAATCGGCGGCAAGACCATTCGTCGCCACGACACCGAGCGTGGTGCTGCTCATACCGGTTATGGCTGCGGCGTTGGTGAGGGTGAGGCCCGTGGCGCCACCCGTGATGGCCCGCGCCGGCGCCACGTTTCCGTTGGCACCCGGTGCAAAAACGAGCAGCGAGCCGGTATAGGAAGCGTTGACGTTCGTGACGGCAAGGGATCCGTCGTTGAGCCACGCGACGTTCGTCATCCCATAGGCGATGCCGACCGCCGATAATCCCGTCGCTGAACCGGAAATCGAACGCACCGGCGCAACATTGCCGCTGGCGTTTGATCCGAAAATCAGCAGCGACGCGGGGCCTTCGACCGGCGGAAGCTGGAAAGTATAACCGGCGGCGCCCTGATTTACGGCGATGAGGCCGCCGCTCGAAACCGCGATGCTGTTGAGATATCCCGTGCCCAGCGTCGTCGCCGCGCCGGCAATGACCCGCGTCGGCGCCGTCGCGCCCGGCGCGAAGACCGAAATCGCCGCGTTCCCGTTGAAGTCGGTACTCAAGACGTAGAGATTACCGCCGGAATCGACGGCAAAATCGTAGGCGAACTGCCCGGTTGGGAGGACCACGCCGAACGGTGTCGGGTTCGCGATCGTACCCGACGCCGACGCGGGCACCTTGAAAAAACCCGTATTTAACAACCCGCTCGAGCTGACCAGATTGCCAAACGGCGACCCAATAACGAGCAGATTCCCCTGACCGTCGGGAGCCGCCGAGTACGCATCGTAGCCAACCAAATTGAAGCGGCTGGTCGGCACGGCGTCTCCCAGGGCGGTCGTGCGCGCGAATACCAAAACATTCGGCTGGTTGCCGACGTACATCAGTTGCGGCGCCGTGAAGGACAACGTTGCGCTCGTGATCGCAGAAGCCGGAATGCCGGTGGCCGTCGCCGTGAACGTGATGGTGGGGCCGTTCGGTATCATGCCGTTGTAGGTCAGGGTCAGCGGCGAATCGGTCGATTGCGCGACGGTCGTGCCCGACAAGCTCGTCGTACCCGACGTGTCGCTCGAAGCGACGGTGATGGTCGTCCCGCCCAAACTGCCGACGATCGTATTCCCGGTTGCGTCGCGCGCCGTGACGTAGAGGTTCGTCGTGGTGGCTTGACCGGTGGAAAAGTAGTTGTTTTGCAGATCGAGCGAGATCTGCGCCACCGGTACACCGGACGACAGCGCAATCCGGCTGCCGCCGAGCGCCGCCTTCAACTGCGTTTTCGTAACGGACGATCCGTACGTCGTGACGGTGAGGGCTTGCGGTCCCCACGGCAGCGTCAGCGTGAAGCTGCACTGGATCGTGCTTGCCGCGCTGGGTGCGCACCCCGGCGCGGCGGCGCCCAGCATGACGTCGTGTTCGGGCGAATTCGCTTCGATCGACGAGCTGATGCCGATTTTCGTCAAAGCGCCGGCCCGAGCGTAGGTGAGGGTGAACGGTTGAGCGATCTGCCCGTTGACGATCGTGGTCGAGGCCGGCCCTGAAGCGCCGGCTTGGGTAAGGGGTTGGGTCGTGATGGCCGACCCGCCGCACGCCACGAGGGCCGCTATGGCCGCAGAGCAACAGCCGGCGCGCGCCGTAAAGGCCCAACTCTTACTGCCCAGCCCTACCGAACCCACACCAATATCGCCTCAGTATCAAAACGAGGGGCTGCTTGGTTATGAAATGGGGTCTGGGCCACCTCCCGTAAATATGCGCCGTGCGGCTCGATAAATATCTGAAGGTTTCGCGCTTGGCGAAGCGGCGGGCCGAAGCCAAGGACGGCATCGAGGCGGGGCGGATCACGCGCGACGGGCGCGCGCTCAAGCCCGGCTACGACGTGAAAGTCGGCGACGTGCTCGTCATTCACTACCGCACGAAATTTCTCACCGTGCGCGTGGCGCTGGTTCCCGAACGCGTGCTGCCGTCGCTGAAACCGGCCGAGATGTACGAGATCCTCGACGAGCGCAAGGACGACGCGCGCGATTGGCTCTGACGCGCTCGAGCCTCTCCGCCGATGCCAAGGACGCGCTCGCCCGCGACGTCCCCGTCGCGGCGCATTGCCGGCTCGCGCTGCGTGACGGTCTAGCCTACTTCGCGGGCGCCGTGGTCGACGGACGGCGCGTCGTGCGCACGCGGCGCGCCTCGATTGCGCGGCTCGTGCGCTCGCTAGGCGGCGAACGCGAGGGCAACGTCCGGCGCACGGTCGAGCCGCGGCTGTACCGCAGCACGCTGTTCGAGATCGATTCCGGGGCCGGCGGAGCATTGCCGCCCTGGCCGCGCGCCCGCTGCGACCGGCGGATCGAATTGCGCGCCGCCTTCCTCGCCTGCGGTTCGCTCGCGGCGCCGCAGGCGGGTTACCACTTGGAATTCGTCCCGCCCAGCCCCGAGGCAGCCCAACGCATCGGGCGGCTCATTCGTGCCGAGGGCATCGAGCCGCGAACGATGCTGCGCAAGGGCCGTCCGGTCGTCTACCTCAAGGGGCTCGATGCGATCGTCGTCGTGCTCTCGGCGCTCGGCGCGCACGGCGCCGTGTTGCGCCTGGAAGACGTCCGCGCGTTCAAAGAGACCAAGAACCGCATCCACCGGCTGGTGAACACGGAAACCGCCAACGTGGTTCGGGCCGCGAGCGCCGCGGCGGCGCAGCGGGATGCCATCGCCTACCTAGCGGACGCCTACGGCCTGCGCAATCTCTCGCCGGCACTGCGCGAGGCGGCGCAGCTCCGCCTCGCCCATCCCGAAGAGACGCTGGCCGAACTGGGCCGGCGTGCGTCGCCGCCGGTCGGAAAGGCCACGATCAACGGGCGGATCGTCGCGCTGCTGCGGCTGGTCCGGCGACTTCGTGAGCCGCGCGAACAGGAGCCGCGCACGCATCCGGCTTAGTCCCCGAGTCCTATGCGCATTGGCATCAACGGTTTTGGCCGGATCGGCCGCAACTTCATGAAGGCGCTGCTCCAGCGCTACCCGGACGTCGAAATCGCCGCCGTCAACGATCTGACCAGCGCCAAAGAGTGCGCGCACCTCTTCAAGTACGACTCGAACTACGGCACGTTCCCGGGCACGGTGAGCGTCAAGGACGAAGGGATCACGATCGACGGCCGCACGATCAAGGTACTGGCCGAACGCGATCCCGGCAAGTTGCCGTGGAAGGATCTCGGCGTCGACGTCGTGATCGAATCGACCGGCTTCTTCACCAACGCCGCCAAAGCGCGCGCGCACATCGACGGCGGCGGCGCGAAGAAGGTGATCATCTCCGCACCGGCCAGCGGCGAAGACATCACGATCGTGCTGGGTGTCAACGATAAGAACTACGACCCTGCCAAGCATCACATCATTTCGAACGCGTCGTGCACGACCAACTGCCTCGGGCCCGCGGTCAAGGTCGTCGTTGACGAGTTGGGCTGGGTCAAAGCGTTTATGTCGACGATCCACTCCTACACCAACGACCAGAACGTCCTCGACGCCCCGCACAGCGACATGCGCCGCGCGCGCAACGCCGCGACCAACATCATCCCGACGTCGACCGGCGCGGCGAAGGCGCTGTTCCTGACCATTCCCGAGGTGAAGGGTTGCTTCGACGGCTTCGCGCTGCGCGTGCCGACGCCGACGGTCTCGATGGTCTACCTCGTCGCGGTGACGAAGAAACCGACGACCAAAGACGAGCTGAACGCTCTGCTCAAGAAAGCCGCGGACGGTCCGCTCAAACACGTGTTGCAGTACACCGAGGAAGAGCTCGTCTCGGCCGACTTCAAGCACAACCCGTACAGTTCGATCGTTGACGGCAAGCTGACCAACGCGCAAGGCGATCTGATCCAACTGGGGCTGTGGTACGACAACGAATGGGGCTACTCGTGCCGTCTCGCCGACGTCGCGCGGATGGTCCTCGAGAAGATGCCGGCCGCGGTTTGATTTGACGTTTCGGACGTTGCGCGATGCGGGCGACGTCCGCGGCAAGCGCGTGTTGCTCCGTGAAGATCTCAACGTTCCGATGAAGGACGGTGCGGTCGGCGACGAGACGCGCATTCTCGCGACGCTCGACACGCTGCGCTGGCTCGGCGAGCGGGGCGCGAAGACCGTCATTTTATCTCATCTGGGGCGTCCCGACGGGAAACCCGACCTCAAGTACTCGCTGCGCCCGGTCGCCGCGCGGTTGGCCGAGCGCCTGGGGACGCCGGTGGCGTTCGTCGACGACTGCGTCGGTCCGGCCGCCGTCGCCGCCTCGCACGCGCTCCCCGACGGCGGCTTCGTGCTCTTCGAGAACGTCCGCTTCCACGCCGGCGAAGAGGCCGACGATCCGGCCTTCGCGCGCGAACTGGCAAACAGCGGCGACCTCTACGTCAACGACGCCTTCGGCACCGCGCACCGCGCGCACGCCTCGACCGTCGGCGTCGCGAGCTTTCTGCCGGCCTATGCCGGTCTGTTGATGGAAGCCGAACTCGCGGCGCTCACGAAACTGACCGTGAACCCGGTGCAACCGTTCGTCTGCGCGATCGGCGGCGCGAAAGTCGCCGACAAGGTCGGTGTGTTCGAGAATTTGTTAGCCCGCGTCAACGCGTTCGTGATCGGCGGCGGGATGGCCAACACGTTTCTGGCGGCGCAAGGGATCGACGTGGGCACGTCCTTGCGCGATCCGGATCTGGGTCCGGCCAAGTCGATCATCGCGCACGCGCGAACGCAGTCCGTCGCGCTGCACCTGCCGACCGACGCCGTCGTGGCCGATGCGTTCGACGCCGACGCGAGCGCACGAACCGTCGCGCTCGCGAACGTCGGTGCGCGCATGATCCTCGACATCGGACCGGCGACCGCGCAGGCGTACGCGACCGTGCTGCGCGGCGCGAAGACGATCGTCTTCAACGGGCCGATGGGCGTGTACGAAAAGACGCCCTACCAGAACGGCACGCGCACGGTCGGTCAGGCGATCGCCGAGGCGACGCGCGCCGGCGCCACGAGCGTCGTCGGCGGCGGCGATGCTGCAGCGGCAGCGCACGAACTGGGTTTCGCCGGCGCCATGACGCATGTCTCGACGGGCGGCGGCGCCACGCTCGAGTTTCTCGAAGGCAAGACGCTCCCCGGCGTCGCCGCGCTCGAGCGCTGAGACCGTGCACGCCGAGCGGCCGCTGGTGGCGGGAAACTGGAAGATGCACAAGACCGTGGCGGAGTCGACTTCGTTCGTGCGCGAGTTGCTCGCGCTCGAACCGGATCTCGAGGTGGTCGAAGCGGTCATCTTTCCGCCCTTCACGGCGTTGTGTGCGGTCGGCGATGCGCTGGCCGGCAGCGCGCTCGGCCTGGGCGGGCAAACGATGTGCGAGGCGGAGAGTGGCCCGTTTACCGGCGAAATCAGCCCGTTGATGCTGCTCGACTGCGGCGCGCGCTGGGTGATTCTCGGTCATTCGGAGCGCCGGGCCAACAACGGTGAGACCGATGCCGGGATCAACCGCAAAGTGCATACCGCGCTGCGGCTGGGCATCACGCCGATCGTCGCGGTCGGTGAGTCGGCGGCCGACCATGCCGCCGGCCGCACGCACGCCCACGTCGTCGCGCAAACGAACGCCGCCTTCGACGGCGTGACCGCGGTGGACGTCGCCCGCTGCATCGTCGCATACGAACCCATTTGGGCGATCGGCACCGGGCTCAGCGACGACCCCGCTTCGGCCAACGACGTCATGGCGCAGATTCGGGGCGCGGTTGCCGGACTCGAGCAGACGCGCATTCTCTACGGCGGCAGTGTGAAACCCGACAACATCGGCGCGTTCGTCGCGCAGCCGCACATCGACGGTGCGCTCGTCGGCGGCGCCAGCCTCGATCCGCAGTCGTTCGCCGGCTTGATCGCCGGCGCGTTGGCCGGTGCCCTTCGATGAGCCGCCGTCCGCCGCTCGTGCTCGCGATCCTCGACGGATGGGGGCTGCGCGACGATCCGCACGGCAACGCGATCGCCCAGGCGGAATTGCCGAACTGGCACCGGATGCTCGAGCGCTACCCCAACACGGCGCTCGCGGCCAGCGGTGAAGCCGTCGGGCTGCCGGCCGGCGTGATGGGCAACAGCGAGGTCGGCCACATCAACATCGGCAGCGGCCGCGTCGTCCCGCAGGGCCTCGTCGTGATCGACGCGGCGGTCGCCGACGGATCGTTCGCGACCAATCCCGTCTTGGCGCAGTGCATCGCCCACGTCAAGGCCGGCGGCGGCACGTTGCACCTCTTCGGCTTGCTCTCGGACGGGCGCGTGCACAGCTCGCTCGATCATCTCGAAGCGCTGATCGACGCCTGCGCCGATGCGGGCGTGGCGCCGGCCATCGACGCGTTCCTCGACGGCCGCGACACCCCGCCGCGCAGCGCCCAGGTCTACCTCGACCGCATCGAGCGCTATCTCGCGTCGCGCGAGCCGCGCGGCCGCATCACCAGCATCTGCGGGCGCTACTATGCAATGGATCGCGACAAACGCTGGGAGCGCATCGAAAAAGCCTACCTCATGTTGACGGGCGGCGACGCGCACCGGGAACCCACGGCGAGTGCGGCGCTCGCGGCCGCCTACGCGCGCGACGAGAACGACGAGTTCGTGCTGCCGACCACGGTCGGCGCATCACAGCCGGTCACGGACGGCGACGCGGTGATCTTCTTCAACTTCCGGCCCGATCGCGGGCGCGAACTCACGCTGGCGTTTTCCGACGAGCGCTTCAGCCAATTCCCGGTCAAACATTTGCGCGATTTCACATTCACCACGATGACGCGCTACGAGGACGAGTTCCCCAACCCGATCCTGTTCGGACCGCGGCCGCAGTCGCGCACGTTCGGCGAGATCGTCTCCGAGGCGGGGCTTTCGCAGCTTCGCCTCGCCGAAACCGAAAAGTATGCGCACGTCACATATTTCTTCAACGGCGGCCGTGAGGCGGTGTTCCCGGACGAAGATCGCGTGCTGATCCCGTCGAATCGCTCGGTCGCGACCTACGACTTGGCACCCGAGATGTCGGCCAGCGACATCACCAGCACGGCGGTCGAGGACGTCGCACGAGGGCACCACGACGTGATCGTCATGAATTATGCCAACGCGGACATGGTCGGCCACACCGGCGTGTGGGATGCCACCGTGTCGGCGTGCGAGACGCTCGATCAGTGCCTGGGCCGCCTCGATCACGCCGTGCGTAAGGCCGGCGGCTTGCTGGCGATCACCGCCGACCACGGCAATGCCGAAGAGAAGCTCGACGCGGAAGGCAACGTGCTCACCGCGCATACGACGAATCCCGTGCCCTTCGTGTTGATCAGCGATCCGCCGGTGGGCACGCTGCGCGCGGGCGGGCGACTGGGCGATATCGCGCCGACCTTGCTGCCGCTGCTCGGCCTCCCCGTGCCGCCCGAGATGACCGGTAGCAACCTGCTCGTGCCCGCGGCCACGCCGGCGTGAAACGCAAGAAGCTCGACGAGGCCGCCGACCTGCTGCGCGAACGCGCCGGCGGCACGCTCGATGCGGCGATCATCCTGGGCTCGGGATTCGGCGGTGTGCTGCGCGACCGGATCGACGCCACGCCTCTCGCGTACAGAAAAATCGGCGGAATGCCGGAACCGACCGTCCCCGGTCACGCCGGCGAAGCACTCGTCGGAGTTCTCCACGGCCGCCGCATCGTTGCGTTCAGCGGCCGCTTTCATCTCTACGAGGGCTACGATCCGCTCGACGTGGCCTATCCGGTCGCGATCGCCGCCCACGCGGGCGCGAAGACGATCGTGCTGACCAATGCGGCGGGCGGCGTCAACGCGAGCTATCACGCCGGCGACTTGATGCTGATCGTCGATCAGCTCAACCTGACGGGCCGCAGCCCGCTCGTCGGCAAGATTCCGTTTCCCGGCGTCAAGGATCGGTTCGTCGACATGGTCGACGCGTTCGATCCGCATTTGTGCGAGTTGGCGCGCCACATCGCCGCGCAATATTCGATCGTGATGCACGACGGCGTCTACGCCGGGCTCATGGGGCCCGCGTACGAGTCGCCGGCGGAAGCGCGGCTGCTGCGCTCGATGGGTGCCGACGCCGTCGGCATGTCCACGGTGCTCGAAACGATCGCCGCGCGCGCGCTCGGCATGGCGGTGATCGGTTTCAGCCTGATCACGAACGTGCACCTCACCGGTGAGGCCACCTCGCACGCCGCGGTGATCGCCGCTTCGCAGCGCGGCGCCACCGACGTCGCGCGCTTGATCGAGGGCATCGTCGCGAACATCGACACCCCGCTCCCCGCCACCCCCGACGTCGCCCCCACCAACGGCGAAGTCCCACCCGACGTCATCGAAGTCGTCTAAGGTTGTCATCCCGAGCTTGTCGAGGGACAGCCACCAAGGTGCGCGATTGCGGCTGTCCCTCGACAAGCTCGGGATGACTGGGGAGCGCTAGGGCCTTTGGGTGCCGAGCGCAAAGCCATTAGGATGACCGTAGCGATTGAACGGACCGGGTCGGCTGCCGGGCTTGGGCCGAATACGCCGCAGAACGATTTGCGGACGTTTATTGCAACCGTGGAGGCGCACGGCGAGCTGGCTACGGTGCGCGGCGCGCATTGGGACAAAGAGATCGGGGCCGTTACGGAAGTGCTGTACCGGCAGAAGGTCGAGAAGTCGCCGCTGCTGATGTTCGACGATATTCCCGGGTACGCGCCGGGCTATCGCTGCGAGTACGGCATGTTCGGATCGCCGTACCGGTTGGGCCTCGTGCTGGGGATCGAAAGCGGACTCGCTGACGACCGCAAAGCGCAGCTCGATTATTTTCGCAAGAACATCAAGAAGGCATACAAGCAGATCCCGCCCACGATCGTCGCCGATGGTCCGGTGTGCGAAAACATCGTGCGCGGCGAGGACATCGACGTCGAGATGTTCCCGGTGCCGATCCATCACGAGCTCGACGGCGGCCGCTACATCGGCACCGCGTGCGGCGTCGTCACGCGCGACCCCGACACCGGGCGCGTCAACGTCGGCACCTATCGCGTGATGGTCAAAGGACCGCGCACGCTCGCCTCTTACATCTCGAACGGCAAGCAAGGACGCATTCATCGCGACAAGTACCTGAAGGCCGGCAAGCCGTGCCCGGTCGTGATCATCGCCGGCATCGATCCGATCACGTATCTCGCCGCCGCGTACACGATGGCGGATACGGTACCCGAATACGATTGGTGCGGCGGCTTGATGAACCGGCCGATGGAGTTGGTTGAAGGCGAAACGACGGGCTTGCCGTTCCCGGCGCGCGCGGACATCGTGCTCGAAGGCTGGATCCATCCCTCGGATGTCACGCTCGAAGGCCCATTCGGCGAGTGGCACGGCTACTACGCCGGCGAAGCGCGCGACGAGCCGCTGATCACGATCGATCGCGTGTACTATCGCAACCAGCCGATCCTCACGTGCGCGGCGAGCCAGAAGCCACCGCACTCGCACCTCTTCGAGCGCTGCTTTCTGCGCTCGGCCGCGCTGCTCGACTCGCTCGAAGGGGCCGGCATCCCCGACGTGCGCGGGGCGTGGCTGCACCAAGCCGGCGCGGGTCGCACCTTCGCGGTCGTTTCGATCAAGCAGCGCTACTTCGGCCACTCGACACAGGTCGGACTCGTGGCATCACAAGTGAACCCGGTCGGCTACATCGCGCGCTGGATCGTCGTCGTCGACGACGATGTGGACCCGACCGACATCCACGACGTCATCTGGGCGATGGGCACGCGCTGCGATCCCAAAACGATGACGACCGTGCTCGACCGCTGCTGGTCCTCCCGCCTCGATACGATGGTCACCGACTACACGCGGCTCTACAACTCGCGCATGGTGATTGACGCCTGCCGTCCGTACGAGCGCCTCGACTCGTTCCCGGTCGTCGCGCAGAGTTCACCCGAGCTGGCTGCCGCCGTTCGGGCCAAATACCCCGAACTCTACAAGTAGGGATGCGCCGCTCGCCGTTTCTCCGCTCGCTCGGCGCGGCTGCGCTTGCCGCAGGACCGCTGCGCACGGCGGCCGGAGCGCAGGATTCGCCGCCGATCGTCATCGCAACCCTGATCAACGACACGGCAACGGCCGCGCTTTATGCGGATAAGGGCGGCCTCTTCCGCAAAGCCGGACTCAACGTGCAGCTCCAAGTGTTTCCGACCGGTGCGGCCGGACAGGCGGCGGTCGCCGGCGGTGCGGCGCAGTTCGCCCTCTCGAGTCTCATCGGGGTCATCGCCGCACACGAAAAGGGGGTCCCATTCACGTTGATCGCACCGGCGGGTGTCGTCACCTCTGACGTTCCCTATTCGCAATTCGTCGTCAAGACGGATTCGCCGATCAAGAGCGGTCGCGACCTCAACGGCAAGACGATCGGTGCGGCCGGACTCAAAGACATGGACACGGTTGCGATCATGAACTGGGTCGATTTGAACGGCGGCGACTCGAAGACGCTGCACTTCGTCGAGATGTCCGGGCCGGTGGCACTGGCGGCGATCGAGGAAGGCCGCATCGACGGCGCCGACCTCAATACGCCGACGCTGACGCGCGGGCTCGAAGGCGGCAAAGTTCGTACGCTCGCGCAGATCTTCGATGCGATCGCGCCGCGCTTTGAGAACACGGCCTGGTTCACGACCACGGAGTTCGCGACGAAGAACCCGGCGGTCGCCGCGCGCTTCGCCCGCGTCATCGCCGACGCAAACGTCTACTGTAACGGACACCACGCCGATACGGTCGCGCTGGTCGCCGAGAACGCGAAGATCGAGCCGGCGGTCGTGGCCCGGATGGCGCGCATCACCTTCGGCGACTACTTGCGCCCTTCCGACATCCAACCGCTGATCAACGTGGCCGCCAAATACGGCGCCATCGCGAAGCCGTTCGACGCGCGCGAGCTGATCAGTCCCTACGCGCTGAAGCCGCCCGCATAGCCGCGTCGCGGCGCATGCAGTACGCCCAGTAGTTGTCGATCCCGGTCGCGGTCCGCGTTTGGGCTCGTTTGGCGCGCGCGTCTTCGGCGTCGGGCCACTGGTAGCGAAAGCCGGTCATCGCGATCGTGATCTGGGCGCGAACCGCTGCTTCGAGATAGATGCCGACCAGCGTACAATCGCGAATCCGTGCGCCGACGAACGCGACACCGTGACTCATGAGGAACACCGCATCGGCCGAGCCGAGCTTCTCGGCGACGCGAACGCCGAGCTCGGGCGTGCGAATGAGCGAACAGGTCTCGTGGAACTTCGGCTGGTCGTCGAACCACGCGCCCTCTTTGCCGATCGGCCGTAACGGCTCGTCGGTCGAGGCGAAGATTTGCGAGTAGAACGCGTGCGTGTGGCCGACGGCCTGCACGTCGGGCCGCGCGCGCAGGATCTCGGCGTGAATCGGCCACTCGTGGTGCCGGCTGCCGGACCCTTCGAGCGTCTTCCCGTCCCAGTCGACGAGGATCAGATCCTCCGCGCCCCGCACCTCGTCCATGCCGATTTGGCTGCGCTTCATCCAAAAGCCGCGCCCATCCGGACTGCGCCACGAGAGATGCCCCGACGTGCGGTCCTCGTGCCCTTCAGCCGCTAAAACGCGGTGCGCGGCAGCAAGCTCGTCGAGTTGGGCAGCCACATCCACTTGCGTCATCACACCGCTCGCATTAGGCAGCTACGCCCCTCTGTAAAGGGCGAGGTGTTTTCTTTTTTGATTATTTTCCAAGCGGGGCGCCGCCGAGTTTACTTACGGCGATGCCTTTGCTTTGCTGCTGATCCCAACGGACCATGACGACGTTGCTCTCGCCGACGCCGCGCTGCGGGTTGGTGCGGTAATCATAGGAGCCGTTGACGCCGGTCCAACCGCGCAAGTTGTTCAGATACACGTGCAGCTGGGCGGCGGTGGCGTTAGGGCCGAGCTTGCGCAGCGCGTCGACCACAACCATGGCTGGGTCCCAGGCGCTGATCTGGATCATGTCGGGTTTGGCGTTCTCGGCCGCGAGCGCAGTGGTCAAGGTCACGATCGCAGCGTTGGTCGCAGCCGTGTTCACCGCATCGCCGGCGTAGTACGGCACCGCAGCGAAGTAGAGATTGGTCGGCAGCACCGGACCGAACTGCTTGAAGAAGTTCGCGCTCATGTTGCCGCCGGAGGTGGCGGCCGGCAGGTCGATGCCGGCGTCGCGCGCGGAGCGAAACAGCGTTCCCGCGGCACCACCGGTCGCCCAGAAGATCACCACGTCCGGATTCGCGGCCTTGATGCGGGCCATTTGCGCCGCGACGCTGATATCACCGGGCGCGAAGTGCTCTTTGTCGACGAACTGCAGGTCTTTGTTTTCAGGCAACGCGGCCTGGGAGGTCATCGCCGCTTCCGCCTCTTGCCCGCCGCCGTCGGTCGAGACGATGTAGGCAATCTTCTTCAAGCCGCGCTGGCGGAAGTAACGATACGTCACCGCAAATTGGGCTTCGTACGGAAACAGCGTCAGGAATTCGTAGCCCCCGGTGACCGGATGGCCCGAATTCGCCAAACAGTAGAACACCGGGCCCTTCGGCTCGATGAGCGGCTGGATCGCGGCGCAATCCTGCGGGCTGGACGGACCGAGAATGATCGGGACGTTCTTCGCGATTAGCCCTTGCGCGAGCTGCAGCGCGGTTTTCGGATCGCCTTGATCGTCCTGGATCACAAAGGACACCGGCCGGCCGTCGATACCACCGGTCTTGTTGACGTACGCTTCGACCGCTTTGATCGCGAGCTGCTGCGTCGTACCGACGAACGCGATGCTGCCGGTCAGCGGCAGGATGACGTTGATCTCGTACTGATCGGCGGCTTGCGCCACCGGCGCGAACATTGCCAGCAACGCGGCGGCAAGAACGGCTGCTATACGTTTCATACTCGTTACTCCGACACTAAAAGTTGACTGGCTGGGAACGACGCTTTGAGGGCGCCGTACTTGGCCGACGCATCGATCAACGGTTGCATGTCGTGCACGTCGAGGCGATCGGCGAAGATGACGCGCGACGCGTTGGCGCCCAAGGTCACGCCCGTTTGGGCTTCGAGGAGTTTGCCTGACTCGGCTTGGTTGTGATTCGCCCAATCGGCCGACATTACCATTGCGGCGGCGAACGCCTTGATCACGTCGGGATGCGCCTTGGCGTAGGCGGCCGTCGTGAACCAGGTGCCGATGATCCACTCCTTACCGATCGAATCCATCGGCGTGGAGAGGATGCGGACGCGCTTGCTCTGCAATGCGCCGCTCAGTTGAGGCTCGGCCATCATGGCTGCGTCGACGCGTCCCGTCGCGACCGCTTGCTCATCTTCCGCGAACGGTACCTCGAGGATTTTCGTCGAGGTCCAGTCGCCGCCGTTCGTATCCATCCACTTGTCGAAGGCCACTTCCTGAACGTTCTTGAGGCCGGCGACCGCGATCGTCTTGCCGTTGAGATCGCGTGCGCTGTGATACGGCGAATTCACCGCCACGACGAGTTCGCTCTGGTGCGTGGTCGAAACGTAGAGATTCGAGCCGGCAATCGCGACGAACGGCAGCCCGCGCTGGTGAGCGGCGCACAGCGAGCTCAGATTGGCCTGTCCGATGTCGGCGCTGCCGCCGGCGACCGCGGCGGCCACCGACGCGCCCTCGTTGATCGTGAGGATCTCGGCGTTGAGGCCGACCTTTTTGAAGAAGCCCTTTTGCTGCGCGTAGTAGCCTTGCGATGCGGCGTCCGTCGGCGGCATGGCAACGCGAATCGTCGTCAACGCCGGCGTCTGCTGCGCGCCGGCGGCGGCCGTGAGGCCGGCCGCAAGCACGGCGCAGGCCCAGACCGCGCGTGTCATTCTTGAAACTCCGGCGAGTCTTGCATCTGCGTCATCTCGTGGGCCAGGTGCTCGGAGATCGGCGTGTTGATGAAAGCGATCCATGTCGACGGCTTCTCCGTATCGAGATTGAAGTGTTGGTGTTCGACCCCTTCGGCGCGCAGCGGCAGCAGCATCAGGTCGCCCGCTTCCCAGTCCCAGCGCTCCCCGTCGACCATCGAGTAACCCTTGCCCTCGATCACGTAGATGACGAGCCCGCCCTGGTGACGATGCTTGCCGGACGTGGTGCGCAGTTCGTGCGAGAAGACCAGCCACTGCTGCAGCGGTGTGTCCTTGTAAATCTGATGGTTGAGGTAATAGCGGATCCGTCCTTGGCGCGATACTTCGACTTCGCGGTCGTCCCGGTGGACGACGACCGGGCCGTGCGCGTTGCGCTCGACGCGCTCTTTATAGAACGCCAGCATCTTGTCGTACGTTCGCTCTGCACCGGGCTCGCGCTCGCGGGTGCGCGTGCGCTCGCGATCGGTCATGTGGGACTCCGGCGAAATTCCGGGGCGTCTTCGAGCTGTTCGAAACCGGAGCCGCGATCGACGCTCGTGCACGCGAAAAGGTTGGGCTCGACGGCAAGGAAGCGCACCGGTTGCTCGGGATCCTCGTTGAAGTGCTGCACGACGATGCCGCCGCGCCGTAGCGGCAGGTTGATGACGTCGCCGGCGGCCCACGGATGCTTCACGCCGTCGAGCAGCGTGTACCCGCGCCCGGCGATCACGTAGATCACCTGTCCGCCCTGAAATTTCAGCCGCCCCGACCGGCTGCCCGGCGGAATCTCTTGCTCGAAGCACAGGTACGTCGAGAGCACCGTGTCTTTGATCTCAGGATGCATGTACCAGCGCATGAGACCTTGGCGGTTCGTTTCGAGCGGCAGATCGCGTTGCTTGATCACTTGCCGGCCGCCTTTGCGCTCGGCCCGCTGCCGGTCGCGCAGGGCCAGCAGCTCGCCCCAATGGTTGGCGGCGCTCATCTGGCGGCGACGCGCGAGGTCACCGCCAGTTTCATGCTTCCGACCCGGGCAATCGTGATCTCCACGGTGTCACCCGGCACCAGCGGGCCGACGCCGGACATCGTTCCGCTGGCGATGATATCGCCCGGTTCCAGCCGCGTCACCGACGAGCACATCGCCACCTGTTCGCGAATGCCGACGACCATTTCGTTCGCGATCGCGTGCTGGCGCAACTCGCCGTTGACCCACAACCGCATGTCGATGTCGTCGGGCGGGCCCACTTCGTCGGCGGTGGTGATCCACGGCCCGACGGGGCAGAACGTATCGAATGACTTGCGCATCACCCGTTCGCCGGCGCCGCGCATCGTAACGTCGATGAGGCAGGCGTAGCCGAAGATGTGATCGAGCGCGAGCTCGGCCGGAATGTCGTTGCCGCCGATGCCGATGATCGTTGCGATTTCGCACTCGTGATGGAACGTGCGTCCCGGACGATCGGGGATGATGATCGCCTCGGCACTGCCGATGAGCGAGGCGGGCGATTTCATGAAGAAACCTTGTTCGTCGGCCCCTTTGCTGTCCCCGACGCTAAAGGGGCTGGCCTTCATCTCCGCGCTGTGCGCGGCGAAGTTGCCCGGCATCGCGAGCAGCTTGTGCGGCCACGGGATCGGCGTTTCGAGATGCACGCCCTCGAGCGGCTCCGACGGAGCGCTCGCCAGCGCTGCGTTGATTGCCGAGCGCAGCGAGCCGAAGTTGGCGATGACCCGGTTCATGCCGATCGGCGGCCACTCGACCGGATCGACGCCGACGATTCGCGTCACGTCGACGATACGATCGCCGACGACGACGCCGATGTTACCACCGTTGTAGCGAGCAATTTTCATGCGTTTATCCTTTGGCGGTGCATCGTCCGCCACACCTTTTCAGCGGTTGCCGGCATCTCGACGTCGGTGACGCCATACGGACGCAGCGCGTCGCACAACGCGTTGACGATCGCCGCCGGCGAGGGCGTGACGCCGGCTTCGCCGCCGCCTTTGATGCCGAGCGGATTTCCGGGGGTGAGATCCTCGGCTATCTCGAGGTCGTACGACGGCACTTGAAACGCGCGCGGCGCGGCGTAGGTCATGAAACTCGTACCGAGCGGCTGAGCGGTCTCCGGATCGAAGGCGATCTGTTCGTAGAGCGCTTGGCCGATGCCCTGGGCGATGCCGCCGTGCGTTTGTCCGTCGACGATCATCGGGTTGATGACCCGGCCCGCATCGTCGACCGACGTATAACGCGTGATGCGTACCGTACCGGTCGCGGGATCGATCTCGACCTCGCAAACCGCGCTGCCGGTCGGAAAGGCCGGGATGCGGCGCGCGATGTCGGCGGTCGCGGTCAGCACCTCGCCGCGTTGCGCCAGCAGCAACGCTGCCGCCACCACGTCGCGCGCTCCCAGCGCGCTCGCGCGCTGAATCAAGGCTTCGCAGATTTCGACCAGCAGCGTTCCGACCAGCCGCATCGAGCGGTTCGAGTGCGATCCGCCACCCGATTCGACGAACGCCGTGTCGCCCGTGCGCAGCACGACGGCCTCGAACGGCACGTCGAGCAGCTCCGCGGCAACCTGCGCGAAGGTCGTTTCGTGGCCCTGACCGTTGGACTGCGTTCCGGCCACGATCTCGACCGCTCCGCCGGGCTGCACGGTGACCGTGACGCGTTCGCGCGGCGCGCCGACCGGCGTCTCGAGATAGTTGGCGACGCCGATGCCGCGCAGCAAACCGGCTGCTTCGCTCGCGGTGCGGCGCGCGGGAAACCCCGCCCAGTCTGCGCGCTCGACGGCGCGCCGCATGTTGCCGGCGAAGTCGCCGCAGTCGTAGGTCAGGCCCAGCGGGCTGCGGTACGGAAACATGTGCGGGCGAATCAGATTGCGTTCGCGCAACGCCACGCGATCGATCCCGAGCCGTTCGGCCGCTAGGTCGAGCAATCGCTCGAACGCGTGCACGACTTCCGGGCGGCCGGCGCCGCGATAGGGTGCGGTCGGCGTCGTGTTGGTCAGCACCGCGCGCACGCGCACGTGCGCGTGCGGAACGTGATAGGGGCCGGTGGCGACCCGGACGACGTTCTGCAGCGGCGCAAACGAGACGGTATAGGCACCGACGTTGCCGAGATCGTCGTAGCGCAGCGCGCGAATCGTGCCGTCGGAGGCGAGCGCCATCGTCGCGCGCACGACGATATCGCGGCCGTGATAATCGGTGAGGAAGCCTTCGGAGCGATCGCTCGTCCAGCGCACCGGGCGCCCGAGACGGCGCGCGGCCCACGCGACCAGGACCGGTTCGACGTGGAGATTGTTGCGCGCGCCGAAGCCGCCGCCGACGTCCGGCGTCACGAAGCGCACGCGCTCGGGCCCAACGCCAAGCGCGCCGGCGGCGGCCGCGCGCTGGCGCATGACGCCCTGACCGCCGGCGGTGATCTCGTACACCCCCGTCGCGGCGTCGTAGCTCGCGAACGCGGCGCGCGGTTCCATGTGCGCTGCGATCACGCGCTGGTTCACGAACTCGTGGCTCAGCACGACATCCGCCGCGGCGATCGCGGCGTCGGTTGCGCTCGCGTCGCCGTAGTCCAGATCGAAGGCCAGGTTGCGCGGGGCTTCCGCATAGAGTTGCGGCGCGCCGGGTGCAATCGCCTCACGCGACTGCGCGACCGCGGCGAGCGGTTCGTAAGCGACGTCAACGAGTTCGACCGCGTCGCGCGCCGCCGCCGCGGAAATTGCCACGACCATCGCCACCGCTTCACCGGCATAGCGCACGACCTCGCCCGCGAGCGGCGGCTGGGGCGTTTCGATGACCGGGTGTCCGGGGCGCGCTTCGAACGCGGGCCGGCCGAGGTCGACCGCATCGACCGGAACCGGCAGGTGTTTTATCGGCCCGTGGCCGTCGGCGGCGTAGTCGGCCGCCGTCAGCACCGCCAGCACGCCCGGTGCCGCCGCGGCGGTGGTGACGTCAATCGCGATGATGCGCGCATGCGCGTGCAGCGAGCGCACGAAGCAGGCGTGCGCGGCATCGCGCGGCGCGATATCGTCGGTGTAGCGGCCGGCGCCGGTAATCAAGCGCAGGTCTTCGCGCCGGGGAATCGACCGGCCGATCAACGTGCTCACGTCACGTTCGCGATGATCTGCGAGGCCGGAAAGCTCGCTTGGAGGATCTTATACTTCGCGGCAACGTCGATGCTCGGCTGGATCAGTGCTGGGTCGAGGCGCTCGGCGTAGGCGACGCGATTCGCATTGCCGACCGCGACCTTGGTGTATTTCTCGAGGATCGCGGCCGATGCTTTGAAGTTCGCGGGCTGGTTGGCCCAGTTTGCCGACTCGCGCATCACGGCGACGAATTTGCGCACGGCGTCGGCATTCGCAGCGATCCAGTCGGTCTTCGCGAACCAGCCGCCGATCAAGAATTGCTTGCCGATCGCATCGAACGCTTTGGCAAACGGGCGCGTGCGGCCGGTGGCAAGCAGGTCCGTCGCATTCGGGTCGGCCAGCAAGGCCGCATCGATGCGTCCGCTCGCGAGCGCTCCGTCCATCTCGACGAACGGCATCTCGACGAACTTGATCTGCTGCGAGTCGCCACCGTTCTGGTCGGCCCACGCCTCGACGGAAATTTGCGTGATGCTCTTGAGGCCGTTGACCGCCACCGTCTTGCCGCTGAGATCTTTGGCCGTCTGCAGGGGTGAGTTCTTTTCCACGATCATCATCGAGGTCGGCTTGGCGGAGGAATAGAGCCCGGCGCCGGCGATCAATGCGAACGGCAAGCCGCGTTCGTGGGCGGCGGCGAGCGACATGATGTTCGATTGCCCGATCTCGATCGATCCGCCGGCGACGGCGGCCGCGACCTGCGTGCCGAAATTCGTCGTCGACACCGCCACGTCGAGTCCGGCCCGAGCGAACATGCCGAGGTCTGCGGCGTAGTACGCCTGCGCGCCCTGATCGATCGGCAGCGTCATCACGCGAATCGGGCCGTCGGCTCGTGCGCGTTGCGGGACGAACACCAGTGCCGCGGTCGCTGTGACGAAGTGGGCGCGCTTCATGAGCCGCTCAGCAGGTAGCGGCCTTCGTTGGGTTCGCGGCCGAGCTCGCCGGCGCGGCGCAAATCGTCGAGCATCACCACGACCTCGCGGCCGTCGGCGCTGCCGAGCGCGGCCATCAATTGTTCGAAGTATTTCGGACCGTCGAGCAACGCGTCGCGCACGGAGGCGAAGCGCGGACCGGTGAACGCCGGCGCTTCCGGCAGGCTGAACTCGAGACCGCGGACGCCGCCGAACGGGAGCGTGAGATCGAAGCCGGCTTTCGATCCGACTTTGTCATCGGCGCCGAGCGTCGGGTCGAGCGGGGCGACGCGAAAGCCCGTCTCGACGTGCACGTCGCGGTCCGGGCGCAGGCGCGTGGCGAACGCCCATTCCATCTGCTCGTCGGAGAACACGTCGATGTCGGGATCGACGACGAACACGTTCTTGACGTTCGCCATGCACGCGAACACGGCCGACATCGCGTTGCGCGCTTCGCCGGGATTGCGCTGGCGAATCGCAACGCGCACGTTGTACACCCCGCCCGTCGCCGGGCTCGCATAGACCGCGACCGGTTCGCGGATGGCGATTTCCAGCGCGCGCCAGACCAGAACCTCGGTACGCAGCGTGGTCAGCTGCGCGGTGTCGGTCCGGCTCAGCGTTTTACCGCTGATGCTCAGCGTCTGGAACAGCGCATCGCGGCGCTGCGTGATCGCGGTGACGTGAAAGACCGGATTGGTCTTCACCCCGCCGTAGTAGCCGAGAAACTCCCCGAACGGACCTTCCGACTCGATGTAGCCCTCGCTACCGAGATAGCCTTCGATGACGTACTCGGCATCGGCCGGAACGCGAATGTCGTTGGTCACGCTCTTCACGGTCGCGAGCGGCGCATCGCGCAGCGAGGAGATGAGCCCCAGTTCGTCGCCCGGCAAGCGCATCGTGGCGGCGAAGTAGTCGATCGGGTGACTACCGACCACGACGCTGAGCGGAAGCCGTTCGCCGCGCTCGATGGCGGCGCGGTAGATGTTGCGCAGGTCGCTCACCGCGACGAGGTCGATTCCGGTTTCGTGGCGCCCGCGCAGCATCAAGCGGCGCAGGCCGACGTTGCTGAGGCCGGTCGCCGCATCGATCGAGATGTCGAGCGCGGCCGAGATGTACGGGCCGCCGTCGCGGCCGTGTTGCAGGTGCACCGGCAACGCCGTGACGTCGGCGTCGGCGCCGGTCCGGACGATCTGCTGCACCGGTGCCTGGGCGCTCGTCAGCTCGATGAATTCCGGCTTGCGCTTCAAGCGGCGCAGGATCTCCGCGAGCAGTTGCTCGGGCGGCACGCCGAACGCGCGGGCGACGCGCGCCCGGCTGCCCAGCACGTTGCCGGCCAGCGACTGAGCGGCCGGGCCGACGTTGTTGAAGAGCACGGCGCGCGGATTGCCTTCCAAGATGGCCGCGACCGCCGCCAGGGTCAGCGGTTCGTCGTGCCGCTCGAGCTGCTCGGCATCGAGCGCGTCGACGAAGGTGCGCAGCCGAAAGCGCTCGGTGTCCGCGCCGGCCGGCGTGCGCTCAGCACTGATCATCGCTCAACCTCCCGCAACTTGTCGCTGATGCAGTTCTCCGGACGTGCGCCATGCATACGGTGCGGCGCCGCGTACGCAATCAGCCAAGAGGCCCGGTTGCGGCTGTCCCTCGACAAGCTCGGGATGACCTAGGGGACTTGCACCGCGCCAAGCGACGTGTCCGTCCGGGCGCACCAGTACGAGTTCGGCGGCGTAGGCTTTTACCGCTCCCGCCTCGTTCGAGAGATCGATCACGCGTACCGGGACCCCTCGTTCGCGCAGGGCGGCGGCAATCGGTTCGGCGTTTGCGTCCGGCGCGAAGCGCAGCAGCACGAAACCGTCGCCGAAGAGGTCGAGCGTCGAGCGGCCATCGCTGAGCCAGACGTGCGGTGCGCGCGCGCCCGGCCGCGCCTCTTGCACGTAGTTGGCCACCTCCATCGGCGGTGCGGCCGTGCCGTCGGGCCAGCAGATCGGCGAGTCGTCGTAGCGATAGCCGAGGTGAATGCCCAGTGTGTACCATTCGTGGCTCATCGCTTCCGCATAGCGCGGGCCCAACTCGGCGCGGTACGCCGCGCCCGCGGGCGTATCGTCGGCGATGACCGGATTGGGCTCGGGTGAGAGCATCCGGGCGAGATTCGCGCTGGACTCGCGGCCATTCCGCACGGCAACCGGCGGCCGTTCGATCGAATACGAATCGAGCAGCGCCGGGCCGCCCCAGCCGCGCAGCACGGCATCGAGTTTCCACGACAGATCGACCGCATCGCCGATCCCGGTGTTCATGCCGAACCCGCCGGTCGGCGACATCACGTGGGCCGCATCGCCGGCGATGAACACGCGGCCCGCGCCGTAACTCGCCGCGACCAATTCGCGCCGCGTCCACGACGTGACCGACAGGATCTCGAACGCGAAATCGATCCCCACGGCACGGCGGATCGCGGCCTCGATCTGGGTGCGCGTAAAGCCTTCGGGCGGCGTGCGCGTGATCGACATGCGCCAGCGATCGTAGCCGTTGATGGCGACGATCGTCGACCACATGCCCTCCGGGCCCAAGATGATGAAGCGGTAGGCTTCGCCCTTGTCGTGCAACGACATCAGCTGCGGCGCGCGGAAGATGATGTTCGTCGTGTACGACAGCACCCCCGTGCCTTCCATCGTTCCACCGACCGACTTCGCAACCAGGCTGGCGGCGCCGTCGCAACCGATCAGAAACGGCGTCTCGATTTCCGACGTCTGTTCCGAATCCCGGTCGAGCACGCGCGCGACGACGCCGTTCGAATGTTCTGCGAAACCGACGAGCTCCCGGCGATAACGAATGTCGACCGCCGGAAACGTGCGCACCCAGTCGCGCAGAATCGGATCGAACATGTCTTGGGGACAGCGTTCGCGTTTCTGCGGGCTCTGCTCCGGCGGCCGACTCGCACGCATCGACGGAAAGCTCTCGCGGCTCAATTCGTAACCGGTCAGGCCCGTCACGTACACGTTGTCTTGCGCCAAATCGCGATTGTACGGGCTCGACTCGACGGCCGGAACGATGCCCCAACGGCGGCAAAACTCCATCGTGCGAACGCCGACCATGTCCATGCGCGGTTGCTCGATCGTGCCGTCGCTGCGTTCGATGATCGTTACGGCGTGTCCGCGCGAGGCTAAATCGCCGGCGAGAGCAAGCCCGACGGGGCCTGCGCCGACGATCAGGAGCGGAGCCGATACGAGTGAGGGATTTTCGGTCACGCAGACCCCTTCTCGAAACCCGGTGCCTTTCTTGCAAAGAATGTTATTCTGCTATAGTATTCCCCTGTGATCCGGTTCGCGGCGGTCGTTTTTCTCGCGTGCGCGCTGCTGACGGCCCGCGGCGTTCGTGCGCAACCGGCTCCCGCCGCAGCGTTGGAAGACACGGTCGTGTGGTACGGGACGCCCGGCACGCGCGCGTACGTGCAACCGGCGCTCGACGTGTGGAAGCAGCAGCACCCGAACACGAACATCGAGGTCGTCGAGGGCAACGGGCCCGACATTCTCGAGCGCGTTAACACCGAAGCCCGGGCCGGGCACCCGGTCGCCGACTTGATCACCCTCGGCGATTTGGGGATGTGGGCCCTGGCAGCCGCGAACGGTTTGGGGACCTACGCGCCCAAGCTCGAACCGAATCTGCGCTTCGTCACGCCGCGCATCCGCGGCCTCATCGACGAGCGGCATCGCTTCGTACCGACGTACTTGATCCTGTTCGGGATCACGGTGAATACCGACTTGCTCCCGCCGGCGCAGCAACCGAGTCGCTGGACCGATCTGCTCGATCCGAAGTATTCAGGGCAAATCGGGATGCACGACATCGGCGTCCTCGGTGCCGGGCTCAGCCTAGTCATGATCGGACGCTCGACGCTGGGCGATACTTTTTATCAAACGCTCTTGAACAAGCAGCGGCCGCGCGTATACGGCCGCGCTCCGGAGCTGGATTCGGCCGTCCTGAACGGAGGACGAGCCGTCGTGCTGCCGGCGCAATTCGCCAACGCCTATCGCGCCAAAGGAGCGCCCATTCGCTGGATTGCGCCGAAAGACGGCGCATTCTACGTGGCGGTCTACACCGGCGTCATAAAGAATGCGGCCCATCCGCGCGCCGCGCAGGCGTTCATGAACTTTCTCCTCGACCGCGACGCGCAGAGCGCGATTGCCGCCGCCGGCTACGTCCCCGTGACGTCGCTGGCCAAATCGCCGGTCGATTTAGGCACGCTGACGTTTCTCGGAAAGGGCGGGATCACCGAAGACCAGGCGCTCCACCTCGACGACTGGTTAGCCATCGGTCAGCGACTCAAAGGCCAATAGTGCACGGGAGGCTTCGCCTCGCGGGCTGGCTCGTCGTCATTCCACCGCTGGTCCTGGCGCTCGTTCCCGTCGCGATGTTGCTCGTGGGCAGTTTTCGGGATGCACCGCCCGGTGCCGCCGGACATTGGACGCTCGGCAACTACGCGGCGCTGTGGGCGAACGCGCGGCTCGTAACGGTTGCGCTCAATACGGCGTGGGTGGCGTTGTTTGCGACGGCGCTCGCGGTCGTCGCCGGTTTCGGGATGGCGTGGCTCGTCACGCGAACCGACATCCCCGGCCGGCGCCTGCTCGAAGCGCTCGCGATCCTGCCGTTTCTCACGCCGGGAATCGTCACGGCCATCGGTTGGGGGATCCTCGCCAATCCCGACAACGGGTTACTCAACTCGGCCTGGCGCGCGCTCGCACACTCGCCGTCAGCGCCGCTGAACGTGTACAGTTACCCGGGTGTGGCGCTGGTCTTGGCGTTCCCGGCGTCGGGCTTCACCTACCTCATGCTGCTTGGGCCCATGCGCAACCTGAGCGCGTCGTTCGACGAGGCGGCCCGGCTCTCGGGCGCGGGCGCCGTGCGCACGTTTCGCTCGATCCACTTACCCTTGCTGTGGCCGGCACTCGTACCGATCGCGATCCTGGCGTTTCTGCGCGCCATCGAGGCGTTCGAGGTGCCGGTCATCCTCGGGACGCCGGCCGGCGTCGTCGTCCTGATCAACTACGTGTACGAGCTGCTGAAGATCGATACGCCGCCCCGCTACGGCTTGGCGCTGGCGCTCAGCATCGTCATCGGCGGGGTCGCGATCTCGATCATCGCGCTTCAAGCGCGCGAGGCAGACCAGCAGAGCGCGGTCTCCGTTACCGGCAAAGAGCAGCAAGGGGCGCCGATCCGGCTCGGGCCATGGGCCCTGCCATCGCTCGTCCTGATGTGGGGCTACTTGACGGTTGCGGCGCTGTTGCCGCTCGGCACGATTGCAGCAACCGCGTTCATGCACTATAGCGGCATCTTCTCGCTGAGCGCATTGACCCTCGGCAACTTCGCCGGGATCTTCGGCGACGCGGTGACCTTGCGCGCGATCGCGAACACGGTGATCCTGGTCGTCGTCTGCAGCACGCTCAGCGCGGCGATCGGAGCGGCCGTGGCCTACGTGCTGCAGACGAGACGCGTCCCGGCGCCGTGGTTGATCGAAGCGGCGATACTCGTGCCGTGGGCGCTTCCGGGACTGATCTTCGGTCTCGCGGCGCTCTGGACGTACATCTACATTCCGGGGGCGTACGGCACGCTGGCCAGCTTGATCGTGGCCTACGTAACGATGGGCGTTCCGATCGTCATGCGATCGGTGCGCAGCGTACTGCGCCAACTCGGCGACGAACTCGAAGAGGCGGCCCGGGTTCACGGCGCCGGGCTCCTGACGACGCTGCGGCGCGTAGTCGCGCCGCTAGTGCTCCCCGCAATCATCGGAGCATGGTTCACGCTGGCCGGAATCTTCTCGCGCGAACTCGCCGCCACGGTCATGCTCTACGGCTTCGGCAGCGAAACCGTCTCCGTCCAGCTCCTTTCGTACTGGGACCAGGGAGCGGGGACGTACGTCGCCGCACTCAGCCTCCTGCTGGTTCTGTTTCTCTTTGCGCTCTACGCCGCCCAACAGGTGCTCTTTGCCCGATCAACTTCCACCGCTCGACGATAGCCTCGACTTCTTGATCCGCGACACGCGCCGGCTGCTGCTGAAACGCATCGAGACTCGCTTGGCCGAGCACGGGATTCCGCTGGGGGCGTGGTTTCCGCTGCGCATCCTCTACGAAGAAGACGGGATCACGCAGCGCCAGCTCAGCCGAAAGTTAGGCTACCTCGATGCCGCCGCCGGAGCGATCGTGGAGGTGATGGAAAAGCTGAAGCTCGTGCGCCGGGTGCGCAACGCCGAGGACCGGCGCAAGATCAACGTGTTTCTCACGCCCCTCGGGCGGCGGATGGGGAAGCGCACCATCGGGCAGATGCATGAGGTCAACGAGCAAATCGCGCTCGGCTTTTCGAAACGCGAAGCCGAGACGCTGCGGGCCCTGCTCCGGCGCGCGCACGACAACCTCAGGACGTAAGAGGGTCTTCCGGCTCTTCGAAGCCGCGGTCGATCGAGAGCAGCAGATCCATCAAGCGCTTGCGGTCGGCCGTCGAGACGTGCTTGAGCTTTTGCTCGATCATCTTGTGATGGATCGGCGCGGCTTGCTGCACGAGCCGAACGCCTTTCGGCGTCAGTTTTACGACGACGCTGCGGGCATCGCGCGGGTTCTTGGTCCGCTTGACGAGGCCGTCGCGCTCGAGCCGGCGCACCATTTGGGCGACGCTGGCGTGCGTGGTATGGACGAGCCGGCGAATCTCGTTCTGCGTGAGCAGATAGTCCGTCCCCGCGGCGTACAGCGTGATCAGATGATTGTAGCTGCCGGAATTGAGCCCCAGTTCGGCGAGCCAGCCGTTGGCCTCGTCGTTGATGCGCTGCGCCAGCGCTCGGATGGCGAAGAACACGCGCGTCGAGTCCCGATTGTACTCCCCGGGAAACTGCTCTTCGAGCGGCCGGACCATCGCGTCCGTGAGGGCAACGATCCTCTTTTCGGGCATTTACGAGCAAATTCGCCGGGTTGCCTCAAAGCCACCTCGGTCGGGGCGACCAGGAGAAGCTCAGTCGCCATAGAAAAATGCCGGACCCCCCAAGGAGGCGCGAAAGATGTTGACGCGCGAGCAGAACGAGCGGTTGACGCGGGTCGGTCCGGGCACGCCGGGCGGCGAGTTGTTGCGCCGCTACTGGCAAGCGGTCTGTCCGACCAAGGAATTGGCGCACGACGTCGACCGCAAGCGCATCCGCATCCTCGGTGAAGACCTGCTCTTCTTCCGCGATGCGCAAGGAACGCTGCGCTGCGTCCAAGAGCACTGTCCCCACCGCAGCGCGTCGCTGTACTTCGCATTTGTCGAGCCGGACGGCATCCGCTGCTGTTATCACGGCTGGAAGTTCGATTGCGCCACGGGGCAGTGCACGGAACGCCCGTTCGAACCCGTAGCGCCGCACCAAGGCATCAAGCTCACGACCTATCCGGTCGAAACGCTCGGGGGCCTCATGTTCGTCTACATGGGCCCGCCGGAACGGATGCCGCTGCTGCCGCGCTGGGACGTGCTGGCGCGCAGCGACAAAGGCAAGACGATCCTCGTCATGCCGGAGCACCACTGTAACTGGCTGCAGATCCAAGAGAACACGGCGGACTCCGTGCACACGTTTTATTTACACGGTCATCGCGCGGCGGCGCTGAACGGCGGCAAGCCGGATCGCATCGCGGCCTACTTTTACCGGCCGATCAAAGGGTACGACTGGAAAACCTCCGAGTGGGGCGTCGAAAAGATGCTCGAGTACGGCGGCGACCAGCCGGAGGTCGAGGTCCGGCCGCCGCTGATCTTCCCCAACATCTTGCGCATCCCGGAGGGCCCGGTGGAAGCGCTGCACTTCCGCGTGCCGATCGACGACGAGCACACCCGCATTCTCTGGATCGGTTTGTACGACGGCATCCCGGGCGGCGAAATCGGCCCCGAGGACCGCGTACCCTACACCTATCAGACCGATTCGCCCGGCACGACCGTCGAATCGTTCGACATCTCGGGGTTCTACGGCCAAGACCGCGTGGTGTGGGAGACCCAGGGCACGATCACCGATCGCAGCGTGGAGACCCTCGGTGCATCGGATCGGGGAATCGTCCTTTTCCGGCGAATGCTGGCCGAGCAGATCGAGCGGGTCGAGCGGGGCGAGGACCCCGACGTTGCGGTGGTCCGCGATCCGAGCCGCAACGTCTGCATCACGTTCGACGTAACGCAACCCTGGTTCGAGTTGAGCACTGCACGTTAAGCAAGGAGCGGTCGATGGCTGAAATACTTGGTCTGGGTCTGAGCCACTATCCGGGACCCGTCTCGCCCGCGCGCTTTTGGTCGCGGATGGTGCAGCGCAACATGGAAGTCGGTCGCATCCCGCGTGAGGTGTACGAGGACAAGACGAAATGGCCGGCCGCCATGCTGGCCGAGTGGGGTACCGACGAGGGTTTGGCGGCGGCGGAGGAACATCGCCGGCGTTTGCTGGCGGGTTACAAAGTGCTCAGCGACGAGCTGAACGCCTTCAACCCGGACCTCGTCGTGATCTGGGGCGACGATCAATTCGAGAATTACAAGAAAGACTGCGTTCCGGCGTTCGCGGTCGGCATTTTCGATGAGGTGATCTCGTACCCGTACGGGGGCGGCGAACAAGTTTTCAAAACGAAGGAGAACGTCTGGGGCCTCGACCCGGAGACGCCGCTCACGATTCGCGGCCACAAAAAGGCCGCTTCACAACTGGCGCGTCACCTCATCGAGGATCAATTCGACATCGCGTACTCGCTGGAGACGCGGCATAAACGCGGCCTCGCGCACTCCATGAACAACACCGTGCTCTACCTCGACTACGAGAAGCACGGTGAGGGCTTCGGCTACCCGATCGTCCCGGTTTTCGTGAACTGCTACGGCAGCGATTTGCTGGTCGGAGCGGCGAAAATGTCGGGTGAGGGTGAAGACGTTCTCTCGCCCCCGGCGCCGACGCCGCGCCGCTGTTTCGACATCGGGCGCAGCATCGCGCGCTTCTTCGCCGCCAGCCCCTGGCGCGTTGCGATGATCGGCTCGTCGAGCTGGTCGCACGGCTCGCTGACCAAGAAGCACAACCGGTTGTTTCCCGACCTCCCCGCGGATCAGCGCCGCTACGAAGAGTTGAAAGACGGCAGCTTCCGCAATTGGGGCCGTATCACCGAGGCGGAGATCGACGACTCCGGGCAGCACGAATTGCTGAACTGGGTTTGTCTCGCCGGAGCGATGACCGAGCTCAACCGGTCGGTCGAGATCGTCGACTTCGTCCAGAGCAACCTGTTCAACTCGTCGAAATGCTTTGCGCTCTTCCCGTCGGGCGTGCGCAAGACGGGTGACCGGACGCTGGCGGCTTCAGCTCGCGGTTAACGCGGCGCGGAATTTCTCAGCGCAATCGGTAGCACCCCGCCGGATCTACCGCTAGCGTGCGCGAGCCGAAGGCGATTTCCCGAATGCGGTGGTCCCAGTAGGAAAGCGTGCGGACGACGACCGGGACGGCGTTTGCGATGACGGCGCGGGCGCGCGATGAGATCGAGACGACGTCGCGCTGCCACTGCGGATGGTCGGACGGGAGTTCGGGCAGGCCGGCGGCGTCGGCGTCGATCGGAGGGAGCGCGGGTACGAGCGCGAGTGGATAGACGAAGGCCGGGTCGACCGGGACGAGCGCGCTGGACGTCTCGTTCATGCCGGCGTCAGCGTACGGCGCATGCGCTCGATCGCGGCAACGTGCAACTGCGAGACGCGCTGTGGTGAAACGCGCATCTCGTCGCTGAGCGCGCGCAACGGCTGCCCGGCGAAATAATGTGCGACGACGACCGCGCGTTGGCGTTGCGGGAGGGCGTCGATCGCAGCCCGGATGCGCCGCTGCTCGGCGTTCGCGATCACGGTGTCGGCCGGATCTTCGCCGCCGCTCGGAACAGCGCCGGATTCCGGCGGCAGCGGCGCGTCGAGCGAGAGCGGGGAGCCGCGGTGGGCATCGGTGCGCGCGCGCACGAGCGTCGGATAGCGCGCTTCCATCTCACCGTACGTCGGCAAAGCGCCGGCTTCGACGGCCAGGGCATAGCGTTCGCGCTCGACGACTCGAATGACGCGGCGCACGCGCTCGCTCACCGGGTCGAGCCGGCGAACGCCGTTGAGCATCGCACCGAGTGCGATCTTGCGCGCATACTGCTCGAGCGAGGGGCCCAGCGTTGGATCGAAAACGTCGACGGCGCGGATCAGGCCGACGCAGCCGTCTCCGATCAGGTCGTCCAGGTCGGCGCCGGGAACGAGCCGGATGATGCGCCGCGCGATCCGGCGCACCAGCGGCACGAGGCGCCGAATCGCATCTTCGCGATCCTCGATCATGCTTTCGGCCGCATGAAGATCGCGTCCGCGACCGGCCCGATTGCGACCTCGCCGACCGGCCCGAGTCCGGCGGCCAGCGGCTTGAGGATTTCCTGGAAGACGATCGCCTCGAGCGCATTCGTCGCAGCCCCACGAGCGTTGACGTCAGCTGCGAGGTACTGCGAAATTACGGGACCGTCCATGCCGCTGAGGGTACCGTGATGCCGTTACCGGCGCATGTCGACGGCATTACGCCGAGCGCGTTAACGCGCTGTCATCCCTCCCTTGTGAGTGGCTCCCAAATTGCAACGAAGCATCGTCGAGGTGGGGCGTATGTCGGTCGAGAAATGGGCAGCCCTCTATACATGCCCTCAGTCGAAAGAGAGATCGGATGTCGGTCCAACCGAAGAAGTTCGCGCATGTCGTGTATCGCACGCGCCGCTTTGATGAAATGTTGAAGTGGTATACTGCAGTATTCGATGCCAAGGTGCAGTACGCCAACCCCGTAGTCGCGTTTTTGACGTATGACGATGAGCATCACCGGTTTGCTTTTGCGAACATGTCGTTGATTCAACCCGAAGGCACCGAGACGGACAAGCTGGGAGTCATCGGGGTCGATCATGTCGCTTATACATATGCGTCGCTCGGCGATCTCTTTGAAAATTACGCGACCTTGAAAGAGCGCGGGATCGCGCCGTATTGGTGTATCCACCACGGCATAACGGTGTCGATGTATTACGCGGATCCCGACGGCAATCAGATGGAATTTCAGGTCGACGCCTTCAAGACCAACGAGGAGGCGAACGCGTTTATGCACGATCGCTTCGCCGCGAATCCCATCGGCGTTGAGTTCGACGCGGACGCCTGGCTGCAGCGCCTGCGCACAGGAGCCCCGGACTCGGAATTCTTCACCCGGACAAGTGATTTGCCGGTCTCGCCCATTCGCGGCGCTGCGATGGAGGTATAATCCCAGCGCCCCCGCTGGCGTTTAGCTGCGGTGCAGGTTGTTGGCGATGCGTTGCATTTCGTCGGCGGCTTGGACTCCCTTGGCGTTGGCTTCGTAGGCGCGTTGTGCGGCGAGGATCTGCATCATCGACTCGATGATCGAGACGTTCGAGCGCTCGAGCATGCCGAAGGCGATGCTCGGTCCGCCGTCCTGGCCGGCGTCGATGCGCCGTTCGGGTCCCGACGCGCGCGTTGCGGCGAACACCGTGCCGCCGAGCGGCTGCAGTTCTTCGGGTGCCGTAAACGTGGCGAGCCGCAGGCGCCCGATGCTGCGGTGTGCGCCGGCCGCGTCGTCGATCGTGACGCTGCCGTCCTTCGCGACGTGCACGCCGACGGCGTCGGCGGGAATGCGCACGTCACGCAAAGACCAGCCGTCGGCGTTGCGCAGCCTGCCGTCGGCGGCGCGTGAAAATTCGCCGTTGCGCGTGACGGCGTGCGTGACAGAGCCTGTACCGAGCGAAGTCGAGGTACGCTCGATGCGAAAGAACCCGGCACCGTCGATCGCAACGTCGAAGGGGCCGCCGCTGTGCATCAGCTTGCCCTGCAAAAAGATCGGGCGTTTGCCGCTGCTCGCAGTGCCCAGACCGAGCGTGCCGCCCGCGTTCACCTCGGTGAAACTCGCGCTGACCGCCTTGAACCCCGCGACGTCGGCGTTGGCGAGGTTGTTCGCGATTACTTCGAGGTTCGTTTGCTGCGCGGCCATGCCCGAGGCCGAGGCGTACATCGCCCGGTTCACTTCAACCGACCCACGTCGTTGACGGCCCGCTCGCGCGTCTCGTCGATCGCACCGAACGTCTTTTGCGCGGTCTCGAAGGCGCGTTGGCTGGTCAGGACCGCGAGCGTCTCGCCGATGGCATCGACGCTGCTCGATTCCAGGGCACCGCTCCGCACGGTCGTTCCGGCCGGGAGCGGCAGGCGGCCGACCATTTGCTCCCCGTCGCGAACGGTGCCGTCGGGCTCGAAGGTTGCGTTCTCGGGGAGGTGGATGGGGCCGGCGCTGCCCAAAACCCGGCGGCCGTGTTGGTCGGCGAGGTAGCCGTCGTGGTCGCGAATGAAGGCGCCGTTGCGCGTCTGGGCGTGGCCGACGTGGAAAGCGCCGGGGCCGAGGAGCGCGAGGTCCAGGCCGCGGCCGGTTTCCCGAATGCCGCCTTGGGCCGGATCCCGCGTCCGGCGGGCCTCGAGGCCCCGATCCGTGAGCACGAGCGAGGAACGAACCCGCTCGAAGCCGTCGCTCGTCACGTTGGCCAAGTTATGCGCCGCGGTCTCGAGTTGCGCTTGGGCGGCGCGCATGGCGCTCGCCATCCAATCCATACCGTCCATGTCGCCGAGCGTACCCGGCACCGGTTTCGGCCGTATGTCGAGAGAATTGCCGGCCCGGTTGGGACTTCCGGCGGCGCATGGAGAAGGCACGGGTTTGCAACATCGGGAGGCAGGCGGGTTTGAACATCGGCATTCTCGGCGCCGGCAATATCGGCGCCAACGCGGCAAAACTCTTTGCCGCCGCCGGACATCACGTCCGCATCGCCAACTCGCGCGGGCCGCAATCCCTTACCGCGCTCGTGGGCGAACTCGGTGACAACGTCAAAGCCGCCACGCCCGAAGATGCGGTCGCGTTCGGTGACGTGGTGCTGATCGCCGTGCCCTGGTCGCACAAGGAAGATGCGATCCCCGACGCCGGCCCCTACGACGACAAGATCGTGATCGACGCGATGAACCCATATGACGAGGACTTCGAACTCGAAGATCTCGGCAACCGCACGTCGAGCGAGATCATCAAGACGCTCGTCCCAGGCGCGCAACTCGTCAAAGCGTTCAACACGATGTACTACAAGCGCCTCGCGAGCGAAGGAAAACCGCATGGCTCAAAGGATCGTTTGGCGCTCTTCATCGCCGGCGATGACGCGCACGCGAAGACCGTGGTCGCGAAACTGATCGACGAGATCGGCTTCGACGCCATCGACACCGGTTCGCTCGCCCAGGGCGGGCGCAAGCAGCAACCCGGCAGCGCGATCTACAACGTGCCGCTCACCACGCGCGACGCCAAGGAAACCCTGGCCGCAATCTAAGCGTCGAAGCGGGCTGCGCTCGCGTGGGTGGGCGGAAGTGGCGGCGCGTCGTCGAGCAGCGACGATTCGACCGTCACGTGCGTCACCGTGACCGGCGCAGCAGGCTGCGCGGGCGCTACGGCTACGGGCGGCTCAGGGTGGGCGGGCGTGGGTGCGCTTGCAGCGTCGTACGGTGCGCGGTCGATCAGCGCCAGGTGCGAGAGCAGCAGGCTGCGGATCTCGCTCTTCGCCTTACCGGCGATATCGAGCATGCGCTGGTGCTCGCGCCGCGCCTCTTCAACCCGCTCGCTGAGGCTGCCGATCTCGCGTTCGCTCTGCAGGCGTGCCTCTTGCTTGATGAGGTCGGCTTCCTTGTGCGCGGCGGCTTTCACTTCGTCGGCCGTGCGTTGGGCGAGCAGCAGCGTCGACTGCAGCGACTCCTCCATCGTCTTGAAGTGCGAGATGCGTTCCTTGAGGTCGGCAATCTCGGCTTCGAGCGCGGCGCGCGCCGTCGCTTCGTCTTCCAGCGATTCGATGATCTCGTCGAGGAACTTGTCGACATCGCTGCGGTCGTAGCCTTGCAACGCGCGTTTGAACGTGCGGTGCTGGATATCGACCACCGTTATTCTCGAATTAGCGCTCATTACGTGTTGAATTCCCAAAGCGTGCCGAGAGATCGAGCATCCCGTCGTCGTTCATCTGTTCGCGCAGGTTGGCCGAGTTTACCGTGACACCGGCCGGGACTACGAGATAGATCGCTTCGGCGAGTTTTTGTATCCGTCCGTCGATCGTATAGGCGACCCCGGAGGTAAAGTCGACCACGCGCTGCAGCAGCGAGCGATCGGCACCTTGCAGGTTCACGATGGCCACTTGGCGCGCGCGCAAGGCATCGGCGATCTCGGTCACGTCGGAGAACCCGCGCGGCGCAAAGACAGCCACCGAAGGGCCGACGCGGCGCCCGGCTTCGGTCAGCGGAACGACGTTGCGTTTAGGCGCCGCCGAATCCACTTCGTAGCCGTCCACTTCATCGAAGTCTTCATCGTGAATGGCAAACCACGAACCGATCTTCGCAAACATGCTAGTCATGCCGTGACCCTTTCTGGCGCCGGACGTGCGCCGAATATCGCGGTACCGATGCGGATCATCGTCGAACCGTGGGCGATCGCGCGTTCCCAGTCGGCCGACATCCCCAGCGAAAGCGTCGTGCCGCCGACCGCCTCGAAGGCTTCGCGGGCCTGCGCGAAGGCGGAATCGACGTCGCCTTCGAGCGGACCGATCGCCATCACGCCGTCGACCATCAGGCCTTCGTTGCGGAGTTGTTGGGCAAGGTGTGCCGCGTCGGCCGGCGCAACGCCGAAGCGCTCCGCCGGCGATACGTTCACTTGCACCAACACGCGCACCGCACGCCCGAGCGAGCGCGCCGCCTTTTCGATCGCGAGCCCGGCTTCGAGCCGGTCGATCGACTGCACGATGTCGAACAGCCCGACGATGCCCTTGGCCTTGTTCGTCTGCACGTGTCCGATGAAGTGCCGCGTCACCGGCGGTAAGCCGACGTACTTCTCACGCGCTTCCTGAAGATAGTTTTCTCCGATGTCCGACAAACCGGCCTCGATGGCGGCGAGTACCGCCTCGCGAGGCTGGGTTTTGGTGACGCCGAGAATCGTGACCGCGCCGGCTGGCCGGCCTGCCGCTTCGGCAACGCGATCGACGCGGGCGCGAAGCATCGCCACGCGCTCGCCGATCGTTGAGGCGAGTGCCATGGGCGAACTTCTTCTGTATGCGGGAGTTTAAACCCCCGTACCGGTCGTCGGTGGCGGTCCCTCGACGGAGCCTGTACTGAGCGGAGTCGAAGTACTCGGGATGACAGGTGGTGTTTCGACGGTGTGGCGATTTTGGCGGATGGCGACGTAGAGCAGGGCTGCGCCGATGAAGACCATCGGCAGCGCGACCAGTTGTCCGCCGGACAGGCCGATGACGGTAAAGCCCGGTTCGCGCCAAATCTCGGCGATCGTGCGCGTGATGCCGTAGTAGGTGAACCACGTCCATGCGACCACGCCGTCCGGCGGGTCGCCGT